>Ga0209084_1000003_pt1 | contig 330489 bp, 324 predicted proteins | sample C_130820_MF_Meta_FD_187309 | JGI IMG/M metagenome (GOLD analysis project Ga0209084, IMG submission 187309) | Freshwater microbial communities from Lake Croche, Canada to study carbon cycling - C_130820_MF_MetaG (SPAdes) (version 2) | ecosystem: Environmental > Aquatic > Freshwater > Lake... | reverse complement strand
GCATCACTACTACTACCGCTAGCTTCCACGTCAGCAATAACAAATCTATTTAATGTACAACTTGACTGGAGAACTGTGTATGCCCCAGTAATATTATTAGTTACGGTTGTTACGTTGGCTTGATATGAGTCTTGTATGCCATCATTATTTGCATCCCCATTATTTGGCACTGCTGGATCGATAAAGGCAGCCTCATTCTTGAGAATTGGGTAGGATGCATTCTGTTGCCAAATTGTTGTAAAATCCCAGGTTGATAAAGGACCATTAGTGGTATTATTTTTGAAAAAATTAGGGTATGAATTACCGTAATTCTCTTGAGCACAAGCTGGAGCTATTATACTAAAGTCAGATCCAACACAATTAGCGGGCCCTTTACTCTGATCAAAATAATCATTAACTAGAGGAGTGGAGTTATACCTTTGTCCTATGACAGCACCTACATTTGCTCCTGTGCCAGAAATTGCTGCTGCCGCAAAAGAGTTTTCGAGCCTACCTCCATTCGTATCATCCATGCCGATAAGACCACCTGCACCGTTTATACCAGCCGCGCTGAATGTAACCGTCGAATAAACATTAGTTATAGAGCCGCCGGAAAAATTTGAACCCACGATACCACCTATATTATAGCCCCCAGAGGGAGGATATATCGTCCCGGTAGTATAACTATTAGTAATACTACTAGCAGAAGCATTAATATGGCCCGCAATACCACCCGTATAGCTATCCGTATCTGTCCCAGATAAATTTCCAGAAAAAGAGCTTTCAGCTATAGTGTCATTATTATAAATAATACCTACCAAACCCCCCAGATAACCAAATGAGTTAGAATTAATGGTTTGATTCGAATGAACATTAGTCAATGTTGTATTTCGAGCAAAGCCAACAACACCACCTACATACGGGTTCCCTGGGCTTATTGATACTGTTCCACCTTCTAACTTTAGGTTTTTAATAACTGCACCGTCGGTGGCACCAAATAAACCTATCGCAAATGATCCATCAGCAGGAACTAAATTTAGTATTGTGTGACTTCCGCCGTCTAATTGCCCACTAAAATTTGCTGCTAAATTTCCTACAGCTCTAAAATTAAATCCACTACAATCTATATTCGAAGCAAGAACATAGTAGCCGGTTAGATCATTATTGATTTCCTGAAGCTGCGAGCAAGTGGTGATAAAGTAAGGATTATTTCTTGATGTACCCGATCCAAATCCTGAAAAAGCTAATGCAGATGGAGCACCAAAGACTAATATAATAGATATAATTCCAATAGGAATATACTTGCACAGATTCTTCACTTTTTTCCCTCGTATTACGTTTATGATTATAGTGTAAATATATAAGAAAAACAATTAATAAACATAATATTCTGTAAATATTTAAATTTTTATTTTACTTAATTGTACAGATTATCTAATTTATCTTTTTCTTTAATAAACATAAATCGAACAAATCTTTCAAAAGTTAAAGCAATCATCTGCCTGTCGGGGGTGGTTGCGTTTTCTCTCAAAGAAGAGGCGTATAGAAAAAGTGAGTCATCGTTAAAATTATCATCGGTAAGTTCATATAGACGAATTACTAAGTCAACATTAGTCTTCATTTCTTGTTTGTTACTTCTAATGAAGAATATTTCGTCATATTCATTCTGTAAAGATCTGAGATTATTTTTTATATTAGAATATACTTCATCATTATCTACATTATTTTTGATAATATTCAGTAGTATATCTGATCCACTTATATATTTTGCGCTCCCATTATTTTCATATAATTGAAACAAAGTTTCTTGATTAGGTAAGGTGACTGGGAATAAATCAGTACTTTCTATAGAGTCTGGTATGTGATTCAATAAGTATTCTTTTTTATCAATAGAGTTACTCATTTTATTCTCCTAATTATATATTACACATATAGCGTTACTATTACAAACAAAAACACTATATGTGTGTATACTGTGGATTTTTTATATATAATTCGATTAAAGTTTTTTATATTAATGCTTGTTGTAATTTGACATAGATATAATATAGTTATATAACTAAAAATATGAGTGAATTTATTGATAAATTAAGAGAACAGAAATTAAAAATAGAATCCGTAATGCTCTATAACGAAAACCATAAGATAAATTTTTTGGAATTATATTCTAAACAGGAACTTCGCAGGGAAAATTTACTTAAAGTAGCGGGTGAAATTGCATTAAGGGCTACGACGTTGGGTATTAAACCAACAAAATTTAATATTATCGAAAAAACTTACACACTCGCCCCACTTAATAAGAATCGAAAACCGGTATTTCGTAAAAAAGAATATCAAATTCCTATGTGTGAGTACAGAAATGTAGAAAATTTCTCTGGTTGGTATTTGTCGTCAAAAAGTGTAAGTGATACGAACCTTAATATATTAAGTGAGGATGGAACTTTAATTTTTTATAGCACTCGTAGTGGATATTCTTCCGAAAATAATGAAACTAATCTATATTATGAAAAATATGATAATTCAAAAATGTTCGAAAGTTCCAAGAACTTATACCCGATTAACCGAAATAATTTCATGTTTAGTATAGACGATGTAGAGCACGATTTGATTAATTTTGTGCTTAAAAATGAAATTTCTATTGAAGGATTATAGAAAGTAGACCATTGGCCGGGCATAATAGCAGAGCTTAGAATTATATTTGCAATGATATTATAATTGGTAGATGAATAAAACCCCCATTCCAGTATTTAAAGCTATACTTCCTACGATTATCAAGACAACCGACAATAGTTTGCTTCTACGATTAATATCTATGAATGACTTGGAAGGTTTTTATCGGTTAGGCACCGACAAAGATGTCTCTAAATTCAACAACTATGACGTTAATGATATCAAGGATGCAAAGAACAAAATCAATTCTTTTTTGGAAGAAATTAATAGACAGGAACGTTACAGTTACTCTATTTTAAAGAAAAATAAATTCGTTGGATATTATGGTATATGGGTCGAGGATAATAACCCAAGTTATTTTAGAGAAGGCGTCGCTCTTCTGCCAGAATATCGTAGACAAGGAATCTATACGATGTGTTCAGAAGTAATGGCTAAAGTTCTTGCAGATTTATATGACCAAGTTTATATAGTTGATAACGTTAACTCACACAACACTGCAAGTATAGCGGCATCAAAATCGCGAGGTTTTATCCAGCAAGGATTTAACGAGATAGGTGAGCTTAGGTTCGTAAAAAAAACATCATAAACAATTCTGCTTATTTTTGGCTGGGGGTGAGGGATTCGAACACTTATGATAAAAGGGTAGACATTGACTTGTTTACAGTAAACAGTTTAGTGTAAACTATAAGCAAATAAACATGCCTGAAGATTTAGATCTAAAACAAACACCAGACGAACCCGCTCTTACCTATGAGGACATTGCAGCTGACGAATCAGTGCATCCTGGAATTCGTGAGCATGCCGCTCGGCTCGCTTCATCAACTAATGGAATTGGAGAATTAGCAGTAGCTGCCGGCGATTCCTTGAGTCTTACCGCGAAGCTTCCCGCAACACCTGAAGAGCTATCAGGAGCTAATTTCCTGCACAGCAGAGACTCTAGACTGCATCAATCTCATCCGTTAACTTTTGAACAAACAAGACAAGAACGATTAGGGAACCAATCCAGTCAAAAACCTGCCGTTAAGATTAACGACTGGATTAGAGTATTAGAGCGAACCCACACGGGAGCTGGTGCAAGTGAGGCAAGAGTTGCAGCCCAACCGCAGGTTATTGAACGCATTAAAAAAAGCTACCATAGGCAATATGTAATTAAGCCTGAGAATGTACCAGAGTCTACATTTGAGCTAGAACAAAGAATAGCCAGACAACAAGGACAGGGAGATATACCAATAACTGACCAGTACAGGCAAAGAAAAATATCTGAAATAGTAGCCAATCAAGAAGCATCACTCGATAGATGGGTAGATTACTTAACAAGCGATGATGCAATCTATCCAACATGGGCTAAGGTTTGGGCATTCAGTGAAATAACTAAAATGGGTAAACTCGAAAAGAAAATTACTGTCGATGATTCTGGTCGTGAAACAGAGTCGGCATCTTACTCAAGACGTGATGAGACAACCACTTCACCATTTCCAACAATTAACCCAAGAGCCCTCGCACTCACTATTGGAGTTATGCGGGAAAAACTTAAACAAAACGGTCTCCCAAGGACCGAACGAGAAGATGTAGAAAGTGTATCAACCTTATTGAATGATGAAGAATTTAAGCATTTGCTTACAAGTGAAAGTTTCTCCAAACTGTACGCTCAGTTTTTAATTGAGCAACCAGAATATTCTAGCGAAGGACTACAAGAAACACGGGGGGTATGGAAAAAATATGATAGAGGTAGCGAACCCGATGAGCTAGTTGCATCCATTCAGGGTTATCCACATGGATGGTGTATAGCTCAACCAGAAACTGCAAGAGACTACCTAAATCGTGGCGACTTCTATGTCTATTACTCCATTGATGGTGATGACAATCCTACCATACCGAGAGCAGCAATTAACATGGAAGGCGATAGTATCATCCAGGTTAGAGGCATAAGGGCAAAACAGGAACTTGATCCATATATTTATGATGTGGTGAGTGAAAAATTGGAAGAATTTCCTGATAGAGCAAAGTATGAGAAAAGAGTTGCTGATATGAAGCGCCTAACACACATTGAAGAACGACATACATTAGGCCAAGAATTAAGTCCAGAAGACTTGAGATTCCTCTACCAATTGGATGGAAAAATAGAGGGATTTGGCTATGGCGAAGACTCGAGAATTGAGGAGATTTTATCTACTAGAGATCATATTTCTGATTTAAATGCTGTAGTTAGTAATACCTCCGAAATTACTGGAAATCTTAATTTATCTTTTCTCACCAGTGCTGAGGGCTTACAGTTTCCCCAGACTTTTGAGGGTGATTTGCATCTAGGTGGTCTCACCAGTGCTGAGGGCTTACAGTTGCCCCAGCGCGTTGGGGGTAGTTTGAATCTAGGTCGTCTCACCAGTGCTGAGGGCTTACAGTTGCCCCAGAGCGTTGAGGGTGATTTGTATCTACGTGGTCTCACCAGTGCTGAGGGCTTACAGTTGCCCCAGAGCGTTGGGGGTGATTTGGATCTGGGTCTTCTCACCAGTGCGGAAGGCTTACAGTTGCCCCAGAGCGTTGGGGGTAGTTTGAATCTATGGGGTCTCACCAGTGCGGAAGGCTTACAGTTGCCCCAGAGCGTTGGGGGTGATTTGGATCTGGGTCTCACCAGTGCTGAGGGCTTACAGTTGCCCCAGAGCGTTGAGGGTGATTTGTATCTACGTGGTCTCACCAGTGCTGAGGGCTTACAGTTGCCCCAGAGCGTTGGGGGTGATTTGCATCTGGGTCGTCTCACCAGTGCTGAGGGCTTAAACCTGCCTGAGAATGTTGGTGGTTATTTGAATCTAAGCGGTCTCACCAGCGCCGAGATACAAAAGATCAGTGAAGAGCGACCAGATTTAAATATGGACTACATTGGTGCATAATTATGTATAATATTCTTCATTTAAGTTTTGATTATCCTTCCTAGCTTTTTATTGTTCTTTGTTATAAGGATATTTTTGGTTGTTTGTCTTAGCTGTTTTCTATGAATTCTGATAGATAGGTTAATCTTTTTTGGATTACGAAGGCTTGGCTGGGGATAAGGGATTCGAGCCTCCGATCCTGGGACCAGAACCCTGTGCCTTGTTTATTGGCCAATCCACAATAATAGATCTAATAATACCCGTATATATCAATTTACTTATATGTATAAACTTAAGCATGTTAGAATTCAGGTATGAAAACAAATAAATTCAATTATGGTTGGCCAACACTTTTTATAGGCGTATTCATGGTAGCCTTTGGAATAATTAAATCTAATAATCTTTTCAATTCTAATAATGAGCCGATAATAATAACTTATCAAACAAATCTTGTAAAACTTGGAATAGTAATCATATTAATTTCATTCCCTTTGTTCTTATTAAATTACAGAACTAGAGCTATTCAGTCCTCTAATACTCCTAAATTAGCAGAATCATATATAAGAAAGATTAAAATTAGTTGGACTATTGTGATCGCAATTATTTTTGTTGTTTATGTAGTTTATGGTATTTGGTTGTTGGGCTTGTGGCATCTTAGTTGGTAAAACGTAATTTATATAATACTTGTATAAGCTGATTTATTAAATTAGTCTTAGCTAGAGCTAGGGTCGGATCTTTAATTTTTAATACTAACGCTTATCGACTTATAAATGCACTTGGACTAACTTGCTGAAGTGATTCAATTATTTTAATTGAATTTTCTCTGTCAAGAATGCCATATAGATAATCAGATAATGTAATTACTTCATTACCAATCTGAACATAATATGCGCTAGATGCTGGATGTGTACTAATAGCATCGATTGATGAATAGTAGATTGTATTACCATTATATGTTCCTACTGGCACGCATGGGTGATAAGGAATATCGTAGCCAACTAAGAGAGATGGGTCAAAAATTCCGCAATTTGAGGTTGTGATTTTATTTGAATTTTTAAATTCATATATATCATAAAGCCCCACAGAATTTAAGCTTGAGTCATACATCAATTTAAAATACATTGGACTAGAATTAGAGTAACTTGGTAATGATAATTTCCAACCCGGTAAATAATATGTAGGTTTATACGGAACTATTCCAGATTCAGATATTTTTTTAGAATTATCGTTGTTTAATTTTTTTTGGCTATTGTTAGAATTAGTCTGAACTATTGCTACTAGTTTTGGATTAATGTATCTATTCTCAATTAATCCTAAAAATGAATTCAAAAACATAGTAACTATAAATACAAGCGGTATAACTATAAATACTTTAAATCGATATTTAATCCAAAGCCATGTATAGAATATAAGGCTTAACGAAAGAATTAAAATTGAACTGATGGTAAGTATAATTACTGATGAGTAAGTGTAGGAATATTTATCTATCAAATTAAAAGTTTTAGAAAAGAATCCCGACAATGTATAAAGAATTGGTAAAACAGTAACTATTGTTCCCAATAGAGATATGCCTATAATCTTCCAGTCTTCAGTTACATACTTTTTAATTAAAATTATAGTTAATATTGATGCAAGTACTAATCCTATGGGTATATATAATAATCCATCTAATCCACAAAAATATTCCTTACATGTATTAGCGTGATATTCCTCAACAAATGCTGAAAAACCATAAATAAATGAAAATAATATTGAGATTAATATATAATTTCTTACCCAATTTTTCTTAACCATAATTGATATTATAACAGAAGGTGAGGCGAGGTTATTTCATAAAATGACTATAGTTGACTGGGGGTGAGGGATTCGAACACTTATGATAAAAGGGTAGACATCTTAAGATTATGCTTCTAGAGCCTTGGCTATTTTTCCAAGCACATTGATTAAAGTTTCTAAGTTTGATCGTTGAATTTACGAATAATAGTTTGAGTTAATACGTTACTCATTTTTTGATAATGTAGTTCCGTAGGTTCTATCGGTTAACTCTGCCATATCAGCTGATGCTTGCATGTCTGATAATTTGTAATATCGAGATCCCTGTAATGCTAAGTTGGGATATTTACCTAATTTTATTGGATTATCAAAATAAATTATATTTCCATCATGATGGATGATATATTTTCCAGGATTGTTTTGATAGGGTTCAATCTTTTTAATTTTTGCATATGCACGTATAGAACTAACTGGTGCTGATTCATATAGCGAGACGTATTTAAGCTTTGCTAGTGATGTCTGTCCTATTCTAACTGCCCACCATGAGTTTTCATTTATAAAAGCACTCTGGAAGCCATCACCAGAGCAAGGAGCAACAATTGTGTCATACGACCTTTCATCCTTTGTATTGTTCGGAGGATAAATAATAGCTTCTGCGTTTGATTCATCCTTTAGTGGTTCATATAGATTGAAGCCTAGTGTAGTAAGTAGTAGTTCGACGTCGGAAAAATAGTCTAGGATTGTAGCTTTATCGAATTCTCGCATTGTTATCGAAGTAGGGGAATTCATGTTTTGAATGTTAAAACGTCCAATTTCGACTGCTCTTTGTATTGCATATGATTCAAGAAACTTAACATCGGCTTTGTTAATACTGTCGCTATTACTAATGCAAATAACTGCAGATTGCCAAAAAGACTTCTTTACGGAATGATCTTTGACTCTATTATTAAAGTTTTCGCATTCCCCAATGTAAACAGTTGTCCTTTCATCGTCAAAAAGCATATAGAGTGCAGGTTGCTGTAATTCTTTGCGTGTTTTAGCCCAATCCAATTCGCTTCTTGGAATAACGAAAACCTTGGCCATACTATTAGACAGCTCAGCTATCTTTACGCTGTCTATATCATAATCTTTCAGGAAGATTTGAATTGTTTTGGATCTCATAATTTTACCTGCGATGACATTATATCTACTATTATTTCAGTAATTATATATCTATTCTGTGACACGATTTGGTTTCCCTTCTATTACTGTAATTTCTTCAGGCTGAAGATCATAAAGATCGTAGATAATCTTATTCAGTTCTATCTCTAACTCATTTATAGATGAGTTATCTATATTTTTTTCTTTAGCTGACAATATTTTATCTACTATGTTAATGATAGGAAGCTGGGCATTTCTACTTACATCCCTTACAGGGAGTTTGTAGTAATGGAATATCTTTGCTTTTGTAAATGCTCCTTCGGTCTTTGCAAACGTTAGATTATGCATCAAAAACTGAAACAGATTAGAGTTGAGCAGACCCAGTAGGTACTTAAGGTCAAAATTTGAATCTTTCAATATGCAACAGTAAATAGAGGACATAATATAAAAATTCTGATCATCAAATGTTGCTGTTATTTTGTTACCGGCCTCTCTTATCAATATTTTTGGTTGTTCAAAAATTTTATAATCACGGGGGCATGCAAGATGTTTCCCATAATTAACAAATAAATTGGGTGACTTTTTCTGATAGCGACCAATATCCTTTCCCCTAAGAATTGGTTTGAAGCCATAGTTTTCTTGAGTATTGGTGATGTATTTATTGTCATCACCAGTTTTTATTGATTGTCTGATATCCAATAAATCCTCAAGATTTTTACTTCCAAGATTAAATTTTTTAATCAAATCACGCATTTCGTAATCTCTTAAGGATATGGTTGCTTTTTCACTTTCAAGAAAATACGTATTTGGTATCGTAATGAATTGATTGTTGAGCGTATTGCTAATGTCAATGTTAACTTCATAGTTTGTTTTCTTCGTGTTAGCAAACATGAGAATCATAGAGTGAACCGTGGCTGTTGAAAAAACTTTATCATCTAGATCAACTATTTGTGAAATTACATACTCTCTTAGTAGCTTAGTTCTAACTTTCTCCTCAAAGTAATTATCGAGAAAAGTATTTGGAATAATATAAGTGCACTTACCGTTGTCGTTCAATTGCTGTGTCGCTCTTAATATGAATAATGAATACGAATCAATCTTGAACTGTGTTTCTGGATAAAGTACACGAAGAACTTTCTTTTCCTCATCACTAAACCTTACTCCGTAAGGAGGATTGCCTATAACCACATCGAATCCTTCGGTTATCCCAAACATCCATTCGGGATCGAACCAATTACTTGCTTTGTGGTCAAAAGGGTCCCAGCCAGTAAGTGCCAAGGATTGTTGACCATATGCACTTGATTTGTGCATATCATCCCAAAGTTTATTCTGAACATAGCGATACTCAGCTTTAATTTCAGATTTATCGCCAGAGCTTGCACTGAAGTAATCATCAATTAGTATTTTTAGTTTCTCGATTTTTTCTCTTTGGGAATTATCAAACATATCTTGCTGAACATGACCATTTGAAAACTTCTGCTCTGGTAATACGAGAAGTGAATTTGCAGTGACAAATTTGAATTCAAGATTTGGAAGTGATCGAATGCCCCTATTATCTTCAGAATCATATATCGCTTCGTCGACAATGAGAGTTAGGAAGCATCTTAGTCTTGCAATCTCAGTTGCAATTGGCTGTATATCAACACCGAAGATTGTTTGACGTATTACACCTAGTTTTCTTACGTAATCAACACTCTTATTTGCAAATTCTCTTCGCAATTCTGGACTGGCACCCTCAAGTTGTTTGGCTAACCACCATTTCGCATCCGGATCTAGTTTAGTAATTATAAATACAATCTTCTGTAACATGCCGATAGGGAACGCACCTGAGCCACAAGCAGGATCTAGGACGGTGAGCGAACTTAATGCCTGTAAAACCGAGACTTCTTCCTCAGCACTTAATTCTTTGCCAAGATCATCAAAAATATCGTAGCTAATAAGAGCATGAATTTTAGCCTTGCTAATGCCAGTTTTGTCCAGTAGATATTCAGATAGACTGGAATCTACCATATAATCTACAATTTCACGGGGTGTATAGAAGCTACCAGTACTCTTTCGTACGGTTTCGCCAGTTTCCGGATTAATTCTTGCAAGAAGGTTTTCAAATACACGTCCAAGCATTTCTGGATCGATAGAAAGATCGGTGTCATAGCTAGTATTTTCATCAACTGTAAAGTTAAATCTCTCTAGTAAATCTAGTAGTTTATGTAGCCAAACATCGGGTACATCAACCAGGCCCGGAACCGAGAGTCCAAGTGATTTATCAAATTTGTAATAGTCGATTCCATCATCACTAAATAAACCTCCATTTAAATATGGAATATTCGCGTATAAACTAGTTTTAAATTTTTCGTTACGCCGTTTAGGAATAGGTCTGTTTAATACTTCGAAAAAAAGTGGGGCGAGAGTGTTGTGATAGTATCCCATTTGGCTTGCTGCTTCGCGTGACAGAATTTGACTCGGGACTAGGGACAGTCCTGATTTGCTCTTTTTCTCACGTAAAAACCAGCAAAAAATAATGCGGCCTATCAGCCGAACTGCAAATTCATGACTCTCATCACCTGCGTTCGGATATGTAAGTTTTCTAGAAATAGTGTCTGTGCCTACAAGCTCGTCATAGAGTGCTGCAATTTCTTTGTAAAATTCATTATTCACAACTTCAAGTGAAAACCTTTTAGATAATTCTTTCAAACTTAACACTTTACCAGATTGAATAAGCTGTTTGAATGGTGTAAGAATCTTTTGGTTTGGTCCAAGAACGAATGAATACCGGCGTGGGTTCGAGAACTCCTTGGTTATCTTTCCTTTTTCATTAATAGATAGACTTGAAGTTACTAGTGAATAACGCCAGCTATTTGTGCTTCTTGTGTACCCAGCCACAAGTGCATTTTGAAAAGAGTATTTTTTCATTAGCTTGAAGATCTCCATGCTAACTCCTACGCGAGCATCTTCAGTGCCAGAATGTTCTATAGATAAAATGTGTAAATCTAAATCATCAAAGCTTCCAAAATATTGTGCGGCGTTAATTAGCTGAGAGTTATCAGAGCTAATGGAAAGTTGTGATTTTGTCATCTCAGCGTTAACTAACTGACTATTTAACTTAAGAAAAAGTTCTTCTGCAAATGGTTTTTTGAGATCTTCTGCGTTCACAAAAGTTCCTCGGCAATAAGTAAAACTTCTTTCTCGCTACTTAAGCCAGCAACTCTGTTTTGGATTGCCTCCATATAATCGGTTGAAGCAATTTGCCGTAGTTCCATGTAGGCACCTTCATAATCTTCTTGCCGTAAATAGCTTTTCCCTAGATCATAAATTCGTTTCAACGTCCCATCGGGGAATCCATCTAAATCGGATATAATTGTCCGTGCATCTTTACAGTGCGTACGAGCTGCTGGGTATTTCTCTGCCAATAAATCAAGTAAATTGATAGCATCTCCACGTCGTCCTTTCTTGTCCGGAAGAGCAGACTGTTGAAATAATTTACCCTTAGCTTCTTCATATAATGGTTGGAAGTTTGATGTTCGTTTTTCTGATTTCTCTTCAGGCTCTGCTTCAAAAAATGTTAGTGCTTCCTCGGCACTTGCTCTTTGAGGTTCACTGCCAACTTGTTTTATGACGTAAGTTGGTATTCCTTCACCTTTCTGGCCAAACAATATTAAGCCTTTACTGTTTGATTGTCGACCTAAGAAACTGCGTTGTTTCACGTCATCGATCTGTTTCATGAGCTGGTGATCAAATTTTACTTTATCCCATAGGTTGCGGTATTTAGTGTTCCATGACTCCTGATCTTCTTTAGCTTGCTCCTCAGCGACTTTGTCAACGAAATAACTTTCTAGTTCTTCTTCACTTGTAAGAACCTGGGTGTCAGAGCCAATCAACGTATTCATAAGGTGAACTTTTAGGCTTGATATTTTCTTTGTTTGTACTTCGTTTTCACCAATAGCCGTAGGGAAACAATTAATAATATGCAACTCTGGAAACATTCGCTTATTGATACGATTTATTCGGCCGATCCTCTGTACTACTCTCACAGGGTTATACGGAATATCATAATTTATAACTACTCCAGCTCTATGAAGGTTATAACCTTCCGATATTGCATCAGTAGCTACCAAGATATCATAATCGTTTACTTGTTTATCTTCTGGCAAACCTGCATCAAAATTCTTCGCGATAATACCTTTATTCTCACTACTGGCTAGATCTCCGGTGTATAGGAATGACCTATACTCACGAGAAAGTTTTTCGTTAACATATTTTGCAGTATCTGCGTAAGCTGTAAAGATTATAATCTTTCGTGTCGGATCTTCATCGATAAGAACTCTAATTTGCTGTTTAAGATCATTAATTTTTGGATCACTCTTTATACTGCCGTCTCCAAACCATTGAGAGTATAAACCTTTTAGCATACTAAGATCTTTTCTTAAGTCAACGGCGTAAGAATCAGCCATTACTGCCCTAGGTATTAGCAGAAGTCCTTTTTCTACCTCTCGTGAAATTTGGCTATTTGAAAGTAACTTTTGTAGTTCGTCCTCAGAAAATTCTTCTGATATTTCCTTCATATCAATCGCGGCTTCAAGATTGTCAGGATCAGGAATATTACCTTTTTTATATACTGGAACATATCCAAATTTATCCCACCAACTAATCATCAACTCATGACTAGATATAAAGTTCTTTAATGTTTCCTGGAATGCTGCAATTGAACTCTCAAATCTCATAACCAAAAAGCGACGCATAAATTTCGCAAGGTTTGTCTGGGCTTGTTTAAAATCTTCTGAGTCATTGAAATATGCTTTTGTTATTTCTTTAAGTTGTGTTTCGTCCTGAACATGGTTGGCCGGTTGGTATCGTGCTGCTGTAAATCCATCTTTACTATCTGTTATTTTCTCAAGAGTAGAAAAGTATAGTTCTTTAATTGATCCCAAATCGTAGTTTTGTAGTTTCGGTGGAAGTACTTTTGAGAACTCATAACCCTGAGTTTTTAAATCCATTCTATACCTGTCGACTCGGTCCAAATCTAACCGAGATCTCCTGATGACTACAGGCTCAACCATTCGTCTCATTTTTTCTGCTATTTTGGAAGTTTTTTCTAGAATATCTTTTTCGTCTAGCTTCCTTAAGCCGCGACGCATTGATTTATATTCGGATATTAAATCTCTGAATTCCATTGAGAGATTTTCGACAGTGTTAATTCTGCTCTGACTTGGTGCATCAAATAATTTAATGAGGGCAAAAACATCTTTCGGGTCGTTATTGAACGGTGTGGCTGTGAGCAGCATTACTTTTTTGTTAATGCAAAGTTTATGAAGGAGCTGGTAGTCGTAAGTATCTTCGTTTCGATAACGGTGAGCTTCATCAACAATAACAAGCTGCTCTTCATCATAATTATTTTCTTCCAATGCTTTTGCGATTGTCCCGGAAGTATAAACTCTAGCCGTTAGGCCAAACTCATATGCATAGTCTCTCCACTGCTTTTCAAGGTGAGGAGGTGTAATGATGATAGTCTTTTTATTAATGTTAGCTGCAACTGCTGAGGCTATGATGCTTTTTCCAAGCCCTACTACATCTGCAATCAAAACTCCGTTGTAGAGGGCCAACTTTTCAATAGCCTCTTTTACTGCATCTGACTGATACTCAAGGTCGCTATACTGGCCGTTAGTGAGTTCTTTGGGCATTTTATAGCCCTTATCGTTTGGTTGATTAAACTCTTCCTTAAGAATTCTTAAATAGGCTATATATGGGAGCGGGTCGTCAAACAGTGAAGTCGTTTCTTTGACGTGCGATATAAATTCCTGGCTATTGTGCTGATCTACTACAGGTACTGAAACTGAGTCTGACCAAGCATCCTCAAATAGTTTGGTATATTTACTAAAATCGTCTTTTTCTCTACTACTATCATTGATTTCACCTTGACCCTTAAGCCCGGATAAAGTGAAATTGCTTGAACCCATAAAACGAGTGCCTGGAAATGCTCCATTTTGTGACAACTCAGGTTTGTTATGGACAAGATAGAACTTTCCGTGTTGCTTACTAAGGTTCATGCGTATCTCTAACGAGCCGTCTTTGATTTTGTTAAAGAAAGTCTCAATGGCGTTTGAGGTACGCTCTCTGTCAAAAACATCAGAATTCTCAAACAATGCAACGAATGAATCGCGGTAATTCTGAATTTTAGCACCGGAAGTATGAGGTTCTTCCTGTAAACGTAGGCGAGTTAAGTCTGATTCGTCGGTAAGTCTTTTGGCTCTAATAAGCTTGGGATCTAAATCCATGCCGACTACGATTCGCACCTTCTTATCCGAAATTAGATCTGCAATCTCGCTAAATCCTGAAAAGAAAAAAAATCCAGTAAAAATATCAATACCATTAGAAGTTGTTAACGCGTTTTTTAGTTCTTCAAGTAAAGTAATTTCTTTGTTGTCAATTATTGGCATCTGTTACCTTTACTGATATACACATTTTTCTTTCTCACTTTCATTGTTATCTATACTTTATTGTACTGCGTTAAGATGTAAAAACTAAATAAATTGTTGCGTAATATAGTTATGGTTTACGATATTGTTATGAATATCTATTTGGACATAGATGGAGTGATAGTTGCAAACGATAATAATGCAGCAAACTATGCTTCAGAGTTTATTGAATATGTATTAACTAACTATCCAGACACTACATATTGGTTAACTACTCATTGCCAAGGAGACGCAAGCAGGCCAATTAGGGATATTGGTCATTTGTTTGATGAAAAGACCATAGAGTTTCTAAAAATGATAAAGCCGACAACATGGCTTAATTCACCCAACAAAACTTCAGCGATTGATTTTACGCATGATTTTTTATGGTTTGATGACGACTGCTTCTATGGAGAAAAACAAGAACTGCTCAAACACGGTAAATTAGATAACTGGATTGAAGTTGATCTTCAGAAAGATCCTGATCAACTTAAGAACTTTTTAGTTTCTTTTCCGATTCCGGTTTAAACTAAAGACTTCGTTTAAAGTTTGAATATTTTATTAGCTTGGAAGAACCTCTTTCATTAGCTAAAGCTTTAACGCGATCTGCCGATGCACAATACAGGTATCGTATTGGAAATTATCGCGTACTTTTTGATGTTGAGGATTAGCAAATAATTATTCTACTGATTCAGCATAGAAAAGATATTTACAGCAAATAAAAAATACTATGAAACTATTTCATAGTATTTGCAAATCGTGGCTGGGGATGAGGGATTCGAACCCCCGATCCTGGGACCAGAACCCAGTGCCTTACCGCTTGGCCAATCCCCAACAATAGATTAAATTATAGCAGTTATTCTTTATTAAGTTTATTGTTTTGAGTTCTTGTTCTTGTAGAAGTGAAGAAATCTTTTCCACCAAAAAAACCATCTTGCTCTCTATTAATTTCAGCAGTTTCTAAACACTCAACTTTCACTACACATAAATTACAAATCATGGCTGCTTCTTTAAGAGCATTTCTTCTAGCGGAGGCTGTAGACTCATCAGGAAAAAAAACGTCAACTGGGACCCCTTTGCATCCTCTTTGCTCATAATCAGGATGATCATTGAAACTAGCTTTTCTCTTTAAAGCTATCGACACATTAGTATAGGTACTACTTTCCATAAATTACGCTAATTATACAATATTTTATTAGATAATGCTAGTATCTACTTCTTACTATTATATATTCTTAAGGTTACAAAAGTAGTAGCCACTGTCAATATGGATCCCCAAGATATATCTATAATGGAGACTATACTAGGCCAGTTTTTAAATACAGCTTCTCCGGTTAAATCAAAAGTAGAATATGCTGCTAAACCTAAAACAAATGCTCTACTAAGAACCACTTTAATTTTAGGGTCTTTTATTCCATCAAATATTATTAAATAAGATAGAGCGAAAGCGTATATGAAATAGAAAAGCAATGCCGCTAAGAGATTTGTATGTGAGCTAATTAACCCATTCAAATTTTCTTTATATAAATTCGCTGAGAATATATTTAGCCAGACCGCATCTATCAGAAGGAGGGTAGCTAGTACTGTTAAATAAATCTTAATTTTTTGTATCAGTTTCATCTTCAATCTCGTGTCCTATTATTTCTTCGAGTAAATCTTCGATAGTAACAACACCTACAATCTTGTCATCTTTTTCAACTGGTAGCAAATGACTTTTACCAATAATATATTTTCTAAACAATGTATCTAGTGCCGTCATTGATCCAACTATTGGACTGGGGCGTATTTTCATATCTGCCACTCTATATACGTTATTATCGAAATCTATATCAATAAGTTCTTTCATTAGGATTACACCGTAACAATTAGTTAATTCTTTGTTTAAAACAGGTATACGGCTATAACCTTGTTCTTTGATCTGATCCATTTTTTTGTCATTTAATATATCTGTAAGATGGAAGTAATAGGTTTTATCAATTGGAGTCATAATATCTCTGACTCTTTTTTCACTAAGTTGCAGAGCTCCTTTTATGATAAAAACTTCGTCGTTATCTAGTTCGCTAGATTGATCTGCTAAGTGTTCGGAAATTAAAAGACTTAATTCCTTTCTAGATTGTAGCTTTCCATTCTTATGTGGAAATAATCTATCTAATATAAGCTGTAGAGGCTTAGAAAGTGGGTAGGTAAAAACAATCATTAATTTAAGCAACCTAGAAAATCTATAAGTATATTCAATAGATTTATTTATAAATAGAGCTTGAGGAAGTATTTCTCCAACTATGACTATTAATAAAGTAGCCATAGCACCTGAAAGCAATCCATTAAATCTAGTATTTAGAGCTAGGGAAGTACCAGATACTGAAGCTACATTTGTAATAAGCAGCGCAGCAAGACTTAGATGATAATTTTCTCTTAAAGGTAGTATTCTTCTAGCTTTTCGGTTATTTAGCTTGGTTTTACGTTTTAGATCGTCAGTATCTAAATTCATTAAACTAACATTTAGCCCCGAACAAATGGCCGAAAAGGTCACGAAAATAGCAATAAGAAATAACAATAGATAAGGATTCATTTTATTTCTTTATAAACACCTGGTTCTTCTTCAAGCTGTCGCTAATTTTTCTATTAGCTAGGCTTTCGCATTCTAGTTTTGCATCAGCATACATCATTTGTTTTGGTGGAGTCTTTTGAGTCCAAGCACTTGGACCTCGAAGTGCTCCTAATATTCCTAATTCTCTAGCGACCTTAAGATATCTAATTGCATCAATAACAACTCCAGCGCTATTCTCTGAATCTTGTACGGATAATTTAATATCCATATTGATAGGTGCATCACCGAATCCTCTTAATCTAAGATTAAAGTAGGCCACCTTATTATCTTTAAGATAAGGAAGGAAAGTAGAAGGTCCTGCAAATAAGCTATCTTTAGGTACTTCAATTCCTCTAATTTCATTTTGAGATCTAATTACATTTTCTTTTGAAATTTTCTTGGATTCAAGTCTGGATTGAACCATCATATTATTAAAATCTGTGTTACCACCAATATTTATTTGTTGATGGAAATCTACAACGAATCCTCTATCGAAAGCTAATTCTTGCAGAACTTGAGACAGGATAGATGCGCCAAGAGCACTTCTCATGTCATCTCCAATAATTGGAAGTTTAGCTTTTATAAATTTCTTTTCCCAAACAGGATTACTAGCTATAAATACCGGAATACAGTTTAAGAATGCCACATTAGCGTCTATTGCGCACTGAGCATAGTATTCAGAAGCTTCTTGAGATCCGACTGGAAGATAGTTAATAAGTATATCCGCTTTAGTTTGCTTTAATATTTCTACTACATCCACACTTTTTTCATTAGATACTCTAAAGCCGACTTCTTCGGGTTGTTTTAGCATGTAATCAGATACACCATCTAAAACCTTACCCATTAAAACTTTAGGACCCTTAGCTACTTTAGGATAGAAAACTCTCGCGCAGTTAGGAAGTGCAAATATAGCTTCATCTAGGTGCTTTCCAACTTTTCTTTTATCTACGTCAAAAGCTGCAACAACTTCAATGTCTGTAGGACTGTATCCACCTATGTTTTCAAACATTATTCCAGGTACGCTACCGCTTTTATGTTCTGCGTAAAATCCAAATCCCTGATAAAGGGCAGAAAAACAATTTCCGACGCCTACTACTGCTACTTTTATTTTCTTATCTTGTTTCATGAATTATTTAGTATATTTTACCACAAATTATTTAAAGTAAATCATATTAAACATAAATAATTTAATAATTGTCAAAATTAGGATATAATAAGTTAAATTAAAGAGTGATTTTTATATATGGAACAAGTCAACCCAAACAATAGCCCATTAAGAGAGTCGGCAAATGGACTTACTCATAATGTTGCTATGTATATTCATGAAAAGTTTCCTTCTGTTACACCAAATCAGCTGACTATAGCTAGAGCAGTAGCTGCACTTGGAGTAAGTGCGGTTCTAGCAAAAACAGAAAATTCTAAGATTAAATTTGTTGGAGCTGTAGGTTATACAATATTTGAACTTGCTGATGCCTTAGACGGAAGCTTGGCTAGAATTAAGGCAGAAGAAAAAGGTGAAGATACTAAACTCAATGGAAATCTTATTGATGCACTTTCAGATAAGGCAGTAGAAAGTGGAGCTAGTTTTCTTGTTGCTGAGAGATCTATTAGGAATGGAGACAAAATTGGTGCTGCAATAAATATCCTTGCGGGTATCACTGCGCCGCTACCGTCTGTATTTAGGGCAAGGGCAGAAAAACATAACTTGGTAGTTAAAGAGAGTAGTTATGGGACTCGTCCAGTACGATCAGCATTAACTGGCTTTAATCTCACATTTGGCGGAAATAGAATTAGCTCACAAATATTTGGAGCAATACTTGCTGGAAGCAATGGCTTTACTGCTATTAGGCGAATGGGTGCAGTTAAAAACCCAGAATCAAAAGAAGTTCTAGGTGAACTCAATGATGAAAAGAAACAATTAGAGAGTAGACTTAGATATCCAGCTTTGGCGGTATTTTCTATCGGTGCTTTAGCTGTTGGCCTTAAAATGCTAGATAGAGTTGGAAGATTAGAATAATTCAAGTTTGATTTAAGATGAGGAAGTTTTTATTTTAGTAAAGTTTAAGATATAATTTGAAAGTAAAATAATGAAAACAAATAGCTATAGAGGAGTCAAAATAACTCCTAAAAAAAAGAAAAAATCTAAGAAAAGACTACTAATATTGTTAGTAGCAATAATCGGTATTTATCTTTATGCTCATTATGGCTATGCTGCAACTCAAAATTTATCAAGCTCACAGAAGAGTATTAGCACAGTTATTACTAAATCTAAATCAGCACCCAGTTCAGGTATTGCCAAGTCGGAAAAATCTAATACAATAACGGCCTCTAAAACAGAATGTTCATCAAATACTTTAGATAAGCTCCTATTAGTTAGTATAAGTAATAGAAAACTATGGGCCTGTAATTTAAATAATCAAGTATATTCATCGCCCGTAATTACGGGTATGAGCTTTTTGGAAGCAGATTTAACTCCTACAGGTACATTTCATATATATAGCAAGATAACTAATACAATTCTTAAAGGATCGGATAGCACAGGATCATGGGATGACCCAGTTAGTTACTGGATGCCATTTTTAAGCAATCAGTATGGTCAATATGGTTTTCATGATGCTACTTGGAGAAATCCAAATGAATTCGGGAACGTTAGCCCTGACTCAAAAAATGCATCTCATGGCTGCGTGGAATTACCAATTGATGCTGCTGCTTGGGTATACAACTGGGCTCCTATTGGAACTCAAATTAACATAGTTAACTAGAGCCTAATGGTTTAGAATACTAATATGCTTATATTTGTTTTGCTGGTATGTCTATTTAATTTGGGTATTCTAGGATTCCTTGTGATGAAGATCTTAAAAGGTGGTCAAGTTGATCTGTCTGTGCCTATGCGTGAAGAATTTTCTATTTCTAGAAAAGAACTAAATCAGGTAGCTAAAGACCTTCGTCAAGAACTATCTGCTAACTTACATCAAACAAGGGAATCAATAGACAAAAGAATAGAGGATTTAAGAGATAAAAACGATCAAAAACTAGAACAAATTAGAAAAACTGTTGAAAATAAACTAGATAACATTAATAAAGATAATAACGATAAACTCGAAAAGATGAGATCTACAGTCGACGAAAAACTTCAATCTACTCTAGAAAAAAGATTAGGCGAAAGCTTCAAACTAGTTAGTGAAAGATTAGAGCTAGTACAAAGAGGTCTAGGAGAAATGAAAGGTCTAGCTACTGATGTTGGAGATTTCAAACGAATACTTACTAACGTTAAAACTCGAGGAACATGGGGAGAAATCCAGCTTGAAAGTCTTTTAGAGCAGGTGTTCATTAAAGATCATTATGAAAAACAAGTTAAGGTAGATCCTAGTTCTAATGAAGTGGTAGATTATGCAATCAAACTTCCAGATAAATCTAATAAGAATGGATATATTTTGCTACCAATAGATGCTAAGTTCCCGCTTGAAGATTACCAGAGACTTGTCGCTGCCAGTGAGAAGGGAGACATCCTAACTATAGAGACCACCCTTAAAGCATTAATAAATAGAATTAAAAGCGAAGCTAAATCTATCAGTGAAAAATATATTAAACCACCAAGAACTACAGATTTTGCAGTGCTATATGTGCCGATAGAATCTTTGTATGCTGAAATTCTTAGAACTCCTGGATTATTTGAAATGCTCCAAAGCACTTACCGAGTTACCATTGCAGGACCGACCACAATATCTGCAATATTAAATAGTTATCAACTTGGTTTTAGAACTCTAGCTATAGCAGAACAAACTTCAAAAGTATGGGAATTACTTACAACTATAAAAGGTGAGTTCGGTAAGTTTGAAGATCTACTAGTAAAGACCAAGGAGAAACTTGTTCAAGCTACCAGCACGCTAGATTTAGCTACTAAGAAAACTAGAACTATTGAATCAAAATTAAATAAAGTACAGACACTTTCTGCTAAAAGCACCAAAGAACTAGAATCTTAAGAATTAATTAAGTCTATTGCTAAAGCTGCTGTCCAAGAAAAATTATTAGATCCAAGCGGAGTACCGTTTAGAGGGTCGAAGTATTCGTAAATTCCAGATTTATTTACTAGCTTTAAGGTTTTTTCCTTTAGTTCATTAGCCTCTTTATCAAATCCGTAATTCTTAAGTCCTTCAATAATTAACCAATTAGTATTTATCCAAGTTGGACCTTGCCAGTATCTTTGAGGATTAAACCAATCTGAGCTTATTGGAGAGGTTGGTACCGGATAGGGAGTTTTGTATCTGTGAGTATTAGAAAGATTATCTACAATTATTTTAGCTTTTTCTTTAGATATTGATCCGCTATATAGAGGCATGAATGAGGCTATGGAGCTTTCTTTGAGTAATCTATGGGAAACGAAATCTCTGGAGAAATATTCTTGCGCATAATCGTCCCAAAGATCTTCTAGAGCTTTTTCACTAATTTCCATTCTTTCTATTAGGTCCTCGGGTAATTTTTTATCGATAGTTCTAGATATTTCTTTTAAGTGTTTATTAGCTTTTATTAAAATAGAGTTAAAAGTTAGATCTTCAATCGCAAATAGCGAGTGATCAATAATTTTATCGAAATTATATCTTTTTCTTCTAAGTCTTCTTTGTACTGCAAAAAAAGAAAGTGCTTCTACGTTTGTGATACGTTGATTGCCTTTAACGATTTGAGTATCTCTTCTAAATAAGCCTAGAAGCATATCGATTCTAAGTATCATTAAGGCTTTCAACCAAAGTGGAAGAGAGTGTTCACTTAGTTCCTGCATCCATGGTGCGGTATTATCCATTCCGCATTCCCAAGGATGAATAAGTAGAGCAAGTCCTTCTCCGTGTGGATCTCTTTCCTCAAATATCCATTGATGATATTTAAGCAATTTAGGATAAACCTGTTTATACCAGTCTCGTCTTTCACTAGGACTCATTTTTTCACCTATTTTAACTACAGCCTCAGCTATTAGGGGTGGCTGCGTAATTCCACTAGTTCCTAGCTCATTTGGTGAGGCTGGATTTAACCAAGATCTCCATATTCTTTCATTGGAAGTATTGTAGTTATCTCCTTCATTATTATGTTTCCACATAAGAATGTTTGGCATCATTCCGTTTGCCCATTGTCCTTCAAAAAGACTTAATATTTCTTGTTTTGCCTTATCTATATCATAGTGAGCTAATCCAATAGATATAAAACAACTATCCCAAAGCCACTGATATGGATATAAACGAATATTAGGGCAGGTATAATTTCCTCTATTATTTTTGTCTAGAACATCTTTAGCTTCAGTTTCTAGTTCTAAAAAATTTGTCTCAAGATTATCTACCATAAGTATTATCTACATTGTTTCACAGTTATCTATAATTAGTAAACTGCAAAGGATAATCTAGGCTAGAAGACCTAATAAGCGTCATAACCGTTTGAAGATCGTCTTTAGACGAGCTATTAACTCTGACGGCATCTCCTTGAATCTGACTCTTAACTTTAGAATTATTGTCTCGTATAAGTTTAGATATTTCTTTAGCTTTTTCTTGATCTAGTCCACTAACAAAGGGAATCTCTTTAGACATTTCAAGATTAGATGTGGTGTTTTCTTTTGATATATCTAATATTTTTTGGTCTAGTCCGCGGGTAGCAATTTTCTTTCTTAAAATTTCTATAATTGATTCGATTTGAAAATCCGCACTACCAAATACTTTAAAACCTTTTTTATCCTCAAGCCAGTCAAGCCTTGCAGGTGTGTTTTTAAAATCATATCTATTATCTATCTCACGTTTTGCTTGATCAAAAACGTTATTAATTTCCGACATATTTAGCTCAGATACAATATCAAATGAAAAGTTAGGCATATTTTCTAGTATAACAGACAGTTTTACTGATATAATTTATTTAAGTTTATGATTAAAGAATTAGAAAAACAAATTGCAGATACAAGGGCTAAGTTATTCGAAAAACTAGCGACACTTAAAAATAAAAAAGACATCTTAAAAAGCACCGAACTAAAAAGCCTTTATGACGAAATGAAAGTTATACCAAATGATCACAAAGCTTCATACGGTAAATTACTTAACGATCTTAAAAATGAACTTACTGAAGCTTCAAATGAAGATAACGCTGGAGTAGATTTAGAACCAATTGACGTTACTGCACCAGCTGACTTTAATATTTCTCTTAAAGATTTTCCTGAACTACTAAGCTCCGAAAAAGGATCAAAAAATCCAATTACCGCAGAAATAGATTTACTTTTAGATATCTTCAAAACTCTAGGATTTAGCTCTATTGAATCTCCTGAAATAGATAACGATTACAACATGTTCTCTAGTCTTAATTTTCCAGAAGGTCATCCGGCAAGAGACGACTGGGACACTTTTTTAACTCATGAAAAAGATTCGAAGAATAAACCATTCATAGCACCTGCTCACACTTCAACTATGCAGCACCGTGTACTTGTTAGCGAACGAGCTGAACTTGAAAAAGGAAAACCAATAGCTTATGTAATACCGGGACGAGTATTCAGAAACGAAGATGTAGATGCAAGACACGAGCACACTTTCTATCAGCTTGAAGGAATCTATGTTGGAAAAGATATTACAGTCGCTAATCTACTTAATATTCTTAAAGTTATGTTTTCTAAATACTTTGGAAAAGATATAGAACTTAAAGTTCAACCTTTCTACTTTCCGTTTACTGAACCTTCTTTCGAACTAGCCGTTTCTTGTCCTTTCTGCGATAAAAAAGGATGTAGCGTTTGTTCTAGAAGTGGTTGGATAGAACTACTTGGATGCGGAATGGTGCATCCAAATGTGTTAGAACAAGCTGGAATAAATCCTGCTATTTACACCGGTTTTGCTTGGGGAGTAGGAATTAACAGACTTGTTATGATCAAATACGGTATTGATGAAATACGTCACTTTATGACTGGTAATTTAGAATTTTTGGAGCAGTTTTAATGTCTGATACTATTTTCGATAAAATTATAAGAAAAGAAATTCCTAGTTACGAAGTATGGGAAGATGAAAACTACCTAGCATTTTTAACTCCTTTTCCTAATACGCCAGGAGTAACTGTAGTTATTCCTAAAACTAATCCAGGAGATAATATCTTCCAAATTAAAGACGACCAATACATAGGTTTACTTGAAGCTTCTAAAAAAGTTGCCAAGATGCTAGAAGAAGCATTATCTGTAGCTAGGGTAGCCATGGTAGTTGAAGGAACGGGAGTTCCTTATGTTCATGTTAAATTATTTCCATTGCATGGAGAAAAAGCTGAAGATTTTGGAGTAGATAATCTAAATACCGAATTTACTGAAGAATATCGTGGTTGGCTTACAACCATGGAAGGACCTAAAATGGATGAAAGTAGACTTATAGAAATACAATCAAAAATAAAGGGAGACAACTAATGAGAGTCAGTTTAAAAGAAGTATCTAAATATCTTAGTTTTAAACTTCCTGAGAATAATGAAGTCGTAGATAAAATTGGTCTTCAATTAGGCGCGGTAGATGAAGGTGTTTTCGATTTATCTAAAGTATATAAAGATGCAGTAATTGTTAAGGTTGTTTCTGCTGAAAAAATTGAAGGCAGTGATCATTTGAATCTTTGTCTTATTGACGATATTAAAGCTACTAAAGTAGAACGAAATAAAGATGGATATATTCAAGTTGTTTGTGGTGCTCCGAATGTCAAAGCTGGACTAATGACCGTATATCTTCCGCCTAATTCAATTGTTCCTTCAACTTACGATAAAGAACAATTCAAGTTAGAAGTAAGGAGCATGCTGGGAAATAAGAGTTATGGAATGCTTGCAAGTGCTAATGAACTTGGAATCAGTGAAGATCATCATGGGATTATTGAACTAGAAGATGTAAAAGCCGGTTCATTATTTATGAACGAGTTTGAATTAGATGACGTGATTGTAGATATTGAAAATAAGATGTTTACACATCGTCCAGATTGTTTTGGAGAAATCGGAGTATCAAGAGAAATATCTGGAATATTCAATAAGCCATTTAAATCTCCGAAATGGTATACAGACTTCAAACTTCCTAAACAAAATAATAATGATTATCCTGTTCAAATAGTTAATGAAGTACCAGATTTAGTTCCTAGATTTGTAGCTGTGTCAGTTTCTAATATTGAAATTAAACCTAGCCCCATAAAACTTCAGGTGCTACTGACTAAACTTGGCGTAAGACCAATCAATAACGTAGTGGATATAACTAACTTAGTTATGCTCATGACCGCTCAGCCTATGCATGCCTATGACTGGGACAAGGTTAAAAAGCTGTCTAATGGCGTAGCTAAACTAATTGTTAGAAAACCTAAAAATAATGAAAAAATTACCTTACTTAACTCCAAGTCAGTATCACTTAATAAAGATGCAATTTTAATAGCCTCAGACAAGGCAGCTGTTGGTATTGGTGGAGTCATGGGTGGAGGTAATAGTGAGGTAGATAAAAATACTAAAAATATAATTCTAGAATCTGCTAGTTTCGATATGTATTCAATCCGAAGAACTTCAATGAGCCTTGGACTATTTTCCGATGCAGTCAGTAGATTCAATAAGGGTCAGTCTCCGCTTCAAAATTTAGCAGTTCTTAATTATGCACTTACTTTAATTAAGGAATATATTCCTTCTGCAAAGATATCTTCTAAAGTAGTAGATTTAAATAACCTAAGCGCTGAAGTAAATAGAAGAAACTCACTAAATCCTAATGTAGAAATAGATCTTGAATATATTAACTCTAGACTAGGAACTAAATTAGAACTTAGACAAATTGTAAGCCTTCTTGAAAACGTAGAATTTGAGGTCAGGAAGAATAGAAATGAGAGCTTAAGTGTTAAGGCGCCATTCTTTAGAACTGACATAGAAATACCTGAAGACCTTGTCGAAGAAATTGGAAGACTATATGGTTATCAGAATATTATAGATAAACCACTTACTGCACCAGTACTTGGCGTTACTCCTAATCAGATCTTAGATTTACGTAAACAAATTCGTGACACCTTAATTAGTGCTGGAGCTAACGATCTTTTAACTTATACATTTGTTCCCGAAAAACTTCTTAAATCTGCAGGTCAAGACATTAAGAAAGCATATAAATTATCTAATGCACTAAGTCCGGAACTGGAATACTTTAGACTAAGTGTTTTACCAAGTTTGCTTTCTAAGGTTCATCAAAATATAAAATCAGGATATGAAAAATTCGCACTATTTGAACTTGGTAAATATCATCTTAAAGATAATCTAAAAAATAAAGTTCCTAGCGAATTTAACACTCTAGCTTTTGTCTATGCGTCAAAAAGCTCAAGAGCCGGCGCTGCATATTATAGGTCAGTTAAATACCTAGATCATTTGTTGAAGGGGATAACTTACGATCTTATACCATTATCTCAAGTTAAATCTACCGAAGAATATATAGAAATGACTAAACCATTTGACGTGGATAGATCAGCTGGAATTTGTGTTGAAGGAAAGCTTATCGGTATTATTGGCGAATTCAGAGCTAATGTTATTAGAGAACTTAAACTCCCAAACTACGTAAGCGGATTCGAACTTAGAATAGAAAATCTAGTTAATAAGTTAAATCAGAAAGCATATGTTTCCAAGTCTAAATACCCAGAACTCAAGCAAGATATTACGCTTCAAGTAAATGCTGACATCAACTATTCGAATGTTAGTGTTCAATTGTACGAAGCTTTAGCAAACTCATTAAAGAATAATGAAAATTATTTCCAAATGGATTACCTTGGAAACTTCAAAAAAGATAATAAAAATACTAACTACACTTTCAGACTAACTCTTGGGAGTAATTTAAAAACGCTAAAAGTAGAAGAGGTTAACTCTCTTTTAGAGGTAGTAGCAAAAGAACTTAAAGATAAGATAGGAGCTAAAAGAATATGAGAACTTCAGCAAGAGCCATACTTCTAAATGGGGATAATTTTCTAGTCATGGACAGAAATAAATTTGGTCATAAATATATGGCGCTAATTGGTGGTAAGGTTGAAGCTAATGAAACTCCTATTCAGGCAGTAATTCGTGAAGTTAAAGAAGAAACTACTTTAGATGTAACTAATCCAAGATTAGTTATTGTAGAAGATGCAGGAGATGTTTTTGGAACGCACTATATTTATCTATGTGACTATAGCGGAGGAAACATAAGTTTAGAACCTACATCAACTGAGTATAAAATTAATGAGCTTGGGCAAAATCTATACAAGCCAATGTGGATTAATAAAAATGATTTAGCTTCGGTAAACTTACTTCCAGTAGAACTTAAAGAAAAATTAGTAGAATTTTTAGAGAATGGTTTCCCTAATGAACCAATTAATATAAAGGCAAAGGACTGATTATGGCAACTAAAGTACAACGAACATTCGCATTTTCTGGAGCATTTCTTTTTATTTTGACAAGCTCTTCTTTAACAATTGCGGTTATACTTAGTAATATGGAAAGTTCAAAACCCGCAAACAAGAACACAAGTTCTGCTTCTACTAAGCTAGCTGGAACAATATTAGCTGATTATAAGTCGGTAGATAGCGTTCCATCCTTACAGCTTACTGATATTAAAGTTGGTAGCGGTCAGGCGGTTAAATCTACGGATTCCGTTACAGTAGACTATACGGGTGCCATAGCTAATACTGGTGTTATATTCCAGAGTTCTAAAGATTTTGGTCAACAACCCTCTTTTGGGCTTAGTGGTGTAATAAAGGGTTGGAGCGAAGGTCTTATTGGTATGCAGGTTGGGGGTATCAGAAGATTGTTAATACCTGCAAATTTAGCATACGGCGCTAATCCCCCAAGCGGATCAGGAATCCCTGCAAATGCGGATTTAGTATTCGACGTCACTCTATACAAGATTAATTAAAATTAAATTGGGGTTTGGTTTGAAGTTATTAAATATTACTCGTTATACGTATTTTGACTTCAGTACTCATAATGGTTAAATTGATATTGAAAATTACAATGATTATTCGCTACAAAAAACTATCTAAAATATTTTTAACAACATCGTTATCTCTCTTATTGGTCCTAGTATCTTTTTTCTTTAATTATTCTAAATCTTATGCAACTACTGGTACTGCCACATATTCTGCTTCCGGTACATATACATGGACTGCTCCTGCTGGGATGGTATCCGCTACTATACAAGTATGGGGTGGAGGTGGAGGAGGAAGAGGAGGTGGTGGAGGTGGTGGAGGTGGTGGCGCGTATAATGCAATTAGCAATCAAACAGTATCACCCGGAAATACTTATACTGTCGTAGTTGGTATAGATGGATCGGCGGGCTCAGGAAAAACATGTACTTATGGAACCATCACAAGTGGTGGTAATGGTGGTAGTAGTTCGGTATCTGGATCAGATATTTCCACTATTAGTGCTTCAGGTGGAGGAGGAGGAACAACTTCTGCTGGCACAGGTGCCACTGGATTATATAACGGAGGAGCCGGAGGAGCGCCTAGTGGTTACGGTTCAGGCGGAGGCGGAAGTGCAGGATCTCTTGGTAATGGAAGTGCAGGATCTCAGGGTTCTGCTAGTGCCGTAGGAGCCGGAGGAGCCGGAGGAGCCGGAATCAGCGGATCTGGTGGATCTGGTAATGTTGGAAGTATTCCGGGAGGTGGCGGAAGTTCTGGATCTATAGATTCTACTGGATTTCAATGTGGATCTTTGTGGAACGATGGATTTTCAGGAGCTAATGGTCAGGTAATAATTACTTACAGCTCTTATCAAAGTTCAACAGCAACTACAGTCACAGTCGCCATCAACCCAATTATTACCATCACAGATGGTAACTCAGGAACAACAACACTAGGAAACATAACTCCAACAGGTGCAGGTAGAATGTCTACTAAAACAGATGCATTGTCTGTTACAACCAACGACACTGCTGGATATACAGTCACAATAAACATGTCGGGTGCAACACAAACTTTGGTAAGTGGAGCCAATACCATAGCTAAAGCTGCGGGTACAACTACAGCTACAGTAGCGACACCTGCAGCACTTGTAGTTGGTTCTGGAACAGCAGCCCCAACTGGAGCATGGGGATTCTGTGTCCCAAATAGTTCAGGAAACGGAACTTACCTTATACCCGGATTCGGTACCTCATGTGACGGCACAAATAGCAGCGTTGCAATGACTTCGGGTCTATACGCAGCTGTTCCAGCGTCAGGTTCACCTTTCACTTTGTTTACTACTAGTGCTTCATCAGTCGGTACCTATACAACTACAGTTACATTCGGAGTTGCAGTCAACAACGGTCAAGCATCAGGAACGTACACTGGTACTGTAGTTTTCACTGCTATAGCTACGTAGATTTAATATATAGTATAAGCATGAAGATTATTAAGTTATCGCTGAAACAATTTGAGTCAGGGATTTTGTCCATAGTTATAGCTATAATTGCGTTGCTATTTACATCACAAACCTCTGCAGTTGTTGGAACTTCAAGTGTTGGTACGATAATAACAGTTAATATAAATGCCATGATCGCAATTACTAGCTCTTCTACGGTAACTTTGAATTTAACCCCATTTGGTAGCGGATCGCAGTCGTGGGCATCTGATACGGTCAACATTGTTACTAATGACGTAACCGGATATTCAGCCACAATATCTATGAATAGTAGTAATAGCTTATCTAATGGAAATGCATATCCAATAGTAGCTACATCTGGTGTGGCTCCTACAGGAGCAAGTTTGACGGTATCTTCTAGTAACCCATTTTCGACATGGGGTTTTTGTGTTCAAACCGCAACAAATACGAACAGTACTTGTCCTAATGTTGGAGCTGGAGCTACAAACCAGGCTTTAAGTAGTACATTTAAATTTTCTGCTGTTCCAACTGCTACTCCATATGTTTTCGCTTCTCTAGGCACTAACACTACAGGTGCAAACATAACAGATACTATCTTTTATTCAGTAGCATCTAGTACATCTCAACCTTCAGGTAACGGTACTTCTGGTACAAGCTATACCGGAACTGTTATATACACAGGCATAGCCCTGTAGCAAAAAATCTTGAAGGAGTTATTATTGTATTAAAAAACACAATATATAGCGTGTTGCTTATTGCTATGGCGCTATATATAATAATTGGAACAAGCTTTTTTAGAAATAAATACTTAAAAAAATAACCAGAGAGGGAACAAAATTATGCCAAAGTCGGTAACTATATTCACAACTAATACATGCGGCTACTGTAGTATGGTGAAAAAATATCTATCCAATAAGGGTGTTTCCTACAAAGAAGTTAATCTCGACGATGAGCCACAAAGACAACAAGAAGCTTTGGCTCTAAGTGGAGTGTTAACTGTTCCAGTTACGGTTGTTGAAAAAACTGATGACTCCAGGGAAGTTATTGTTGGATACAATCTAGCTAAACTAGCTCCAGCAATTGCTTAAATCTTAAGGTATAATTAATTCTAATGAGTAAAGTACACGATCTAATAATAATTGGTGCGGGTCCTGCGGGCCTTGCTTGTGCTATTTATACAACCAGAGAATACATTGATACAGTAGTTTTCGAGAAAGGTGTAATTGGAGGATTGGCTGCAGTAACTGATGTTATAGATAATTATCCGGGCTTTCCTGATGGCGTAGGAGGATTACAGCTTTCTGATGCACTTCAAAAACAAGCCGAAAGATTTGGTGCGAAAATAGAATTCGGTGAAGTTCAAAAGATTACTAAAAAAGATAAAGTAATAACCCTACATACTACTGACGGTGACTACAAAACTAAGACAGTTTTAGTAGCTATTGGGTCAGAATATAAAAAATTAGATGTTCCGGGCGAAAAAGAATACTACGCAAGAGGTGTTCATTACTGCGCAACTTGTGACGGTGCTTTCTATAAAGATAAAGAAATAGCAGTCGTCGGTGGCGGTAATTCGGCTATTCAAGAATCTATTTTCCTAACTAGATATGCTAAGAAAATTGAACTACTTGTTAGATCTACTATTAAAGCTAGTTCAGTTCTTCAAAAAGAACTTCAAAAATATATAGATGAGGGTAAAATTGTAGTTCATCTAAATACCAGTGTTAAAGAAATTAAGGGTGAAAACGGTTTAGTAAACAGCGTTGTCATTAATGAGGATGGCAAGGAAGAAGTAATGAAAGTAGACGGAATATTTATATTTGTAGGACTTATCCCAAACACTGGATTCTTAAAAGATTATGTAGAACTAGACAACATCGGTTTAATTAAAACAGATAATAATCTTATGACTAATGTTCCTGGTATCTTCGCGGCAGGAGACGTCAGAAGTGGAGCAACACTTCAAATTGCTTCAGCATCTGGCGATGGAGCAACTGCAGCTCTTAGAATTAGAGAATTTCTAGAACACAAAAAACTAGCTACTTATTAATTAATATAGCCAGGGAAGTAGTCTGTGTTGATTACCCTCTTAGGTAGTCCTAATGTAAGTAATCCATCATTTAGTATTTTAACCATAGGTTCTGGTCCGGAAATATATATTCTATCGGCTTTGAACTCTTTAAATTGTTCTAGTAAATATTCTGGTTTGAATAAGTCGTTGTCAGTTATAACCAATTGTTCAACTTCTTTAGGTGCATATGGAATCTTGAATTTATCTTCAAGAGTATTGAGCTTCCAAATAAGTTTAGCGCTCCTTATATCATTATTGCCTTCCATATATTTAAGCATTGCCATATATGGAGTGACTCCGATTCCACCAGCTACAAATAGTAGTCTTAGTTTTTTGTCTTTAGGAAGTACGAAATCTCCCATTGGATCTGAAAAATGAACTAAATCACCTTTCTTTAGATTAAATAATGCTTTTTTAAAAGTACTAGATTTATCTCCAAAATATCGGGTAGTGATTTCCAGACGAACATCTGTCCAAACATTTGAAACAGTAAACCATCTCTTATCGCCTCTTTCGTCAGGATTTGGATGCTCTATCTTAAGCTCAATAAATTCCCCTGCCTGAAACTGCATATCATACCAAGGAATTTCGAAAGTGAATGTATATAAATTAGAACCTAAATGCTTCTTGCTTATAAATTTAGATGAAGTCATAATCTAATCTTATTACATTTATACTTTCACCTCAATCAATGAGGTATAATATAAGGGTAATAAAAATAGTCTAAACAAGGAGATTATATATGCCAGATTTTAATAAAGTACTAGAAACCGGTGACTACCAGAATGGTCTACTTAACGTTGTTAATGAAATACCTAAAGGTTCAACTCTTAAAATTGAATGGGACAGAGAAAGAGCTGCTTTCACTCTAGATAGAGTTGAGCCAGCTATATATGCTAAGCCAGTTAATTATGGATTTATTCCTAAGACATTAGACGAAGACGGCGATGAACTAGATGTTCTAATTGTTACGGACGAACCTATTCCTACTGGTGTATGGTTAAAGACTAGAATTCTTGGTGTTCTAAATTTTGTGGATGACGGCGAAAACGATCACAAGGTTGTAGTGGTTCCAGAAGATGATAGAAATTCAGGTGGCAAATTCCAGACTCTAGAAGATCTTGGTGAACAATACCTAAAACAACTTGAAGAACACTTCAAGCACTACAAAGATTTAAAGAAGCCAGGTAGCACAGTTGTTAATGGTTGGGGTAATATTGAGGACGCTAAGAAAATCGTTTCTGAGTGCGTTGACAGATTCAATAACAAATAGACTTGTTAAATTACCCTGTAATTAGTTAGAATATAAACATAAGCATATTAACTGAAAGGTTATAAGGGGTATGAAAATACGGGTGGCTATTAATGGTTTTGGTCGAATAGGTCGAAACGCTTTTAAAATTGCATTTGCTAGAAGTGATATTGAAATCGTAGCAATTAACGATATAACAGATAACAAAACACTAGCATATCTTCTTCAACACGATTCTACTTATGGACTTTATGATCACAAGGTTACTTATGACGACAAAGGTATCATTGTCGGACACAAGCATATTCCAGTTCTAGCAGAAAAAGATCCAGAAGCACTTCCATGGAAGAAATTAAAAGTAGACGTAGTTATTGAATCTACTGGTTTCTTCGTTGAGCCAGATAAAGCAAGGGCTCACGTAAAGGCTGGTGCTAAGCGAGTAGTAATCTCTGCTCCAACAAAAGGAGACTCTGCTGAAACCGCACCTACAATTGTTCTTGGTGTTAACGATGAGTTACTAGACGAAGAAAACGATGTGTTTTCTAATGCATCTTGTACTACCAACTGTATAACCCCTGTACTTCACGTTATTGAGAGCGAATTTGGAATAGATAAACTTATGATGACAACTATTCATTCATACACTGCTTCTCAGCATCTTCAAGATGGCCCAGGAAAGAGTCTAAGGGAAGATCGAGCTGGCGCACAGAATATTGTTCCTACAACTACTGGTGCTTCAATTGCCGCAGCTAGAGCTTTGCCTGCACTAAAAGGAATATTTGGAGCATTTGAAGTAAGAGTGCCAACTCCAGTTGTTTCATTAGCTGACTTTACTATGGTTCTAAAAAAAGATGTAACCATTGAAGATGTTAATAAGGCATTCAAAGACGCAGCTAAACTTCCTTTCTATCAGGGAATATTAGCTGTAACCGACGAAGAACTTGTAAGCTCAGATTTTATAGGCAATAGCTATTCAGCCGTTGTAGATTTAAGTCTAACTAATGTAGTTGGCGGCAATCTAGTTAAAGTAGTTGCTTGGTATGACAACGAATGGGGATATTCAAATCGACTTGTTGAAGTTGTAGCTGATGTAGGTAAAAACGCATACAAATGAAAGTCTACCTAGCATCGGATCATCACGGTTATAAGATAAAGGGAGACATCCTTAAATTCTTAACTCAGAAAAATTATCAAGTTATAGATCTTGGAGATAAAGAACTAAATCCGGATGACGACTATCCAATATTTGCTAAAAAAGCCGTACACGCTCTTCTTACAGATGAAGATACTAATTCCAGAGCTATAATGCTTTGTGGAAGTGGACAGGGAATGTGTATCGCAGCCAATAGATATAAAGGAATTAGAGCTGCTCTATGTTGGAATCCAAAAATGGCGCATGTTGCCAGAAATGACGATGACGTTAATGTGCTTTGCCTAAGTGCAGATCATACAAGCGAAGAAGATATCCTAGATACAACCTTAACTTTCCTAAATACACCATTTGCAAATGCTGCTAGATTTGTTCGAAGAATTAAAGAAATAGATCAAGTGGAGGACTAATGACAGTAATCTGTCCGACAGTTACAGCTTCTACAATTGAAGAATATTCCAGGCAGCTAGATTTATTAAGTGGATTTGCTAAGCGCATCCACGTAGATTACATGGACGGAGTATTTACTTCCTCCAGGAGCGTGTCACTTAATGACATGTATTTTCCTGAAGGTATTGATATCGATCTACATCTTATGGCTAAAGATCCAGAACCGTTATTAGAAAAAATAATAGATCTTAAGCCTCATTTAGTACTAATACATTATGAAGCTAGAGTAAATCATCTTGAATTCGCTACTAGCTTAAAAAAACATGGAATTAAAGCTGGACTTGTTATCTTGCAAAAAACAGAAGTTGAAGAAATCAAAGATTTAATTTCTGAATTCGATGAAGTCTTAATATTCTCAGGCCATTTAGGATATCAGGGGGGAGTTGCAGACATGTCCATGCTTAGTAAAGCTAAAGAAATACATCAGATGTATCCAGGATTTGAATTGGCATGGGACGGTGGAATTAATGAATTTAATCTAAACGAACTTGTCGACGGTGGAATTAATGTTCTTAACGTAGGAAAAAGTATAACTCTCTCTGAAAATCCGGAAGATAGCTACAACAAGCTTATGCTAAAATTAAGCTAGATGAGCAATCTTTCAATCCAACAACTAGAATTAATAGCTACTGAGGTTCGAGAAGATATAATTTCTATGCTCCTAGAAGCTGGAAGTGGTCATCCAGGAGGTCCACTGGGTTTAGCAGACATATTCACGGCTCTATATTATGAAGTGCTTAAAAACGACCCAGAAAAGCCAGAATGGAATGAACGAGATATTTTAATATTATCTAATGGACACTGTGTTCCAGTTAGATATGCGACTATGGCACATAGAGGATATTTTCCAAGAAGCGAACTCAAAACCTTAAGAAAGCTAGGTTCTAGACTTCAGGGTCATCCTGAAAGACTAAGACTTCCTGGACTTGAAACAACTTCTGGTCCACTTGGAAGTGGATTGTCTCAGGCAAATGGAATCGCTCTAAGTATGAGACTAGATAAGCAAAAAGGTAGATATGTTTTTGTAGTCATGGGTGACGGTGAAACAGATGAAGGAAATATCTGGGAAGCTGCGATGTTTGCTAGTAAATATAAGCTATCTAATTTAATAGCTATCATGGATAGAAATAATATCCAGATTGATGGTTTTACAGAAGATATAATGCCTCTTGAAAATGTGAAAGCTAAATGGGAAAGTTTCGGTTGGTTTGTGATTGAAATTGATGGTAATAACATGGAAGCATTTATTGATGCATGTTCTATGGCTAAAGCCGTTGAAAATAAGCCGGTTATGATCATAGCTCACAATATTCCTGGAAAAGGTGTAGATTTTATGGAAAAAGATTACCATTGGCACAGTGGAGCACCAGATAAGCAGCAAGCTAAGAAGGCTCTTCAAGAACTGAGAACATTAGGTGGAAGGATCTCAAGTGAACACCAATAAATTTCTAGCAGATTACTTAAATAATCCAATCAAGGATGCTAACCGAAAAGGTTTCGGAATTGGACTACTTAAAGCCGGAGAACTAAACGAAAATGTAGTAGCGCTTTGTGCAGATCTAACTGAATCTACACAGATGCATTTATTTAAAGAAAAATTTGAAGATAGGTTTTTCGATGTTGGAGTAGCCGAACAAAATCTAGTCACTGTTGGAAGTGGATTCGCTCTAATGGGTAAAATTCCCTTTGTATCATCTTATGCTGCTTTTTCTCCAGGAAGAAACTGGGAACAAATTCGAACTACAGTCTGCCTTAATGATGTTCCAGTTAAAATTATTGGATCTCACGCGGGCGTAAGTGTTGGTCCAGATGGAGCAACTCATCAAATGTTAGAAGATATTGCTCTAATGAGATCGCTTCCAAACATGATAGTAATTGCTCCTGCAGATAAAGTAGAAGCCGAGAAAGCAACCCTAGCAATCGCTACCAACAATAAACCTTCATATATGAGATTGGCCCGCGAACCAGTGGTGACAATATTTAACGATACCTATGAATTTGAAATTGGTAAGGCCTATGTCCTAAAAGAAGGAAAAGATATCTCTATTATGGCTACAGGAACCATGACTTACCAGGCACTCATAGCGGCACACAATCTTGAGAAATCTGATATTAATGCAGAAGTTATTCATGTTCCTACTATAAAACCATTAGATATTCGCACCATACTTTCCTCAGCTAAGAAAACTAATTTAGTATTAACAATTGAAGAAGCCCAAGTTGCAGCAGGATTTGGTAGTGCTGTTTCTGAATTCTTGAGCGAAGTATACCCAGTTAAAATTAAAAGAATGGGTATCGAAGATCACTACGGCGAATCTGGGACACCAGACGAACTACTTAAGAAATTCAAACTAGATTATGAGCATATTGAACTAAATGTGCATCATCTTCTTGGAAGATAAAGCATAACCATTTAGAATATAGATATGTCATTATCTCTTCCAGAAATTCGTAAAAATTGTTTTAAAGCTAGACAAAGAATGCTTCAAGCCCGAAAAGAACACTGGGCCTTCGGTGCATTCAATCTAGATGATGAAGCAACTTTAAGGGCTGTATGTATCGCAGCAGCTAAATTAAAAGCACCTGTTCTTGTAGAGGTCAGCCAAGGTGAAGTAGATACAATCGGGCTATATACAGTTAGAGATATGGTAGATAATCTTAAGAGTGAATATGGTGTTGAAATGTACATAAATCTAGACCATTCTCCAAGTGTAGATGCGGCTAAAAGAGGTATAGAAGCTGGTTTTGAATTCATTCATATAGATATTTCTCAAAGTAATCACGAAGCTAGCGATGAAGATATAATACAAGCCACAAAAGATGTCGTGCAGTACGCTAAATTAACTGGAGCATTAGTTGAAAGTGAACCTCATTATTTCCAAGGTGGATCTAATTATTTCAATACCAAAATAGACTATGAGGAAATAGAAAAAACTTTTTCAACTCCTGAAGGAGCAAGCCAATTCGTTGACGCAACTAAAATTGATACATTCGCAGCTGCAATTGGAAACTTGCATGGTAAATATCCGGTACCCAAAAAACTAGATCTCGAGCTACTTACTAAGATAAGACATGCAATTGATTGTAATATATCTCTTCATGGCGGGAGTGACACCCCTGGTCATTATTTTAGAGAAGCTGTAAAAATAGGTGTAACTAAAATTAATATCAACTCAGATATGAGATTTGCTTACAGGACATCTCTAGAAAAAGTATTAAAAGAAAATCCGAACGAATATTCTGTAGCTAAATTAATTTCCAAGGATGTGGTTAATGAAGTTGCTAAAGTTGTTGAATCTAAAATCATGGATTTTAATTCAGCAGGGAAAGCAGTGTTAGATTAATGAATTCAAATATCGACATATTATCTATTGGAGATATAGTTACAGATAATTTCATTAAGCTTTTTGATGATAAGGCTGAGATTATTAAACAAGGTGATAAAAAGCTTCTAGCCATGGAATTTGGTACAAAAATTCCATTCCAAAATTCAGTACTTATTGAAGCTGTTGGAAATGCAGCTAACGCAGCTGTATCTATTTCTAAACTTGGTTTGAGTAGTGCGCTTGTAAGTAACGTTGGATCTGATGATTACGGAAGAGATATGATTAAGGCTTTAGATAAGAATAATGTTCTAACTCATTTTGTAAAAATTAATCACGACAAGAAAAGTAACTATCATTTTGTTCTTTGGTACAAAGAAGAAAGAACTATTCTAATTAAGCATGAAGAATATACATATAGATGGCCTCATATCTATCAACATGAAATTCCAAAGTGGGTATATTTTAGTTCCATAAGCGAACACACAATTGACTATCATCATGAAGTTATAGACTGGTTAGAAAAATATGATCACGTTAAATTAGCTTTCCAGCCTGGAACTTTCCAATTGCAATTTGGACCAGAAAAACTAAAAAAGATTTATGAAAGAACTGACGTATTAATAGTTAACCGCGAAGAAGCAGTAACGATTAGTGGTGGTAATTATGAAGATTTTCATGACTTATTTAATAAGCTTCATGCTCTTGGACCTAAGATGGTAGTAATTACCGATGGCCCCAATGGAGCATATGCATCAGATGGCGCTAAAAGATTAAAGATGCCTGTATATCCTGACATTGCTCCTCCGTATGAGCGAACGGGTGCAGGCGATGCCTTTGCCTCAACTTTTATAGCAGCTTTAGCAAATGGTGAAGATATGGAAGGTGCGTTAATGTGGGCACCTATTAATTCAATGAGTGTAGTACAGAAGGTTGGCGCTCAAGAAGGACTTCTTACTAAAAGAGAACTACAAGATTATCTAAGCAAAGCTCCCGAGTGGTATCGTCCTAGCAATATTTAGCTTATGCTAAAATAAGAGTATAAAATAAATATGAGTAGATTCTTATCTAATGCCCTAGAAATATACGATCCTAAATTCAGATTTAGTATTAAAGATCTCGAGAAAAAGAACAATCACCCAGATCACGACATCAAACTTGAATCTGAAATCAATACTAAAATTAGAAATAAAATATCTGAACTTCATTTAGATCCTGATGATACAAATAAGGAAGAGCTATATGCTGCCTTGAAGCATAAATTAGAATTAGACGATCTTCGATTAATTAAAGAACTTAGGAATAGATCTGCTAAAAATATTAATGCAGCTGCTAATGTTGAAGACGGACTCGTTCACTTGCTAGAAAATGAATTCAAAGACGTAGAAGTATTTTCTTTAAAAACTAGGGTTATTAAACAGTACTTTAAAATACATCCCCCAAAAAACGTAATGAAAAAACTAGATTTTAGAAGTGTTGATTCTCTTTTAAAAAGGGCTCATCCTAGCTTAGTTATATTAGCTATGAATGTTCTTGAGAGCGAAACTTATATAAAAAATTTTTATCAACACTATCTCAAACTAACTCCTACAGATTTTGAGAATCAGAATATTAAATTTGTTAACTCTCCTAATTTAAAATGGAGTAGTTTCTTAAATACTTTATCTCAAAATAATAAGATTAATCATATTTCCTGCTATGAATTATCTACTTTAATAATTCTACCTATTAATAACGATTTAAAACCTGGACAAATTACTTCTATTACAACTTCACTACTAGAAGAAATAAATAAAATTAGAAGTTTGTCTTGCTATATAAAACTTTCTCAGGTTAATAAGGATTTTGCTAAGAGTATATTTAATTTATCTTCTAAAGTACCCTTCCTTGATATGCATCTACTTGGTTCAAAACTAAGTTATCCTCTAGCTCATAAGATAATGAATGATCTTAATATAGATATTAATCATCCATTTCTAAATAAATCAGATTTAATCCTAGCTAAAGTAGAAGACAAGCTTTGTGAATTGGTAGATAACTTTAAGTTCTGGAAAGATAATGAAATACTAGCCAAGGCTGAAGCTAGTAATGTTACCTCGCTTAATATTCAAGATGTTGCACATAACTTAGCTCATGAACTAAATATAGATGATGCTAGTTCATTTTTCTTTAAAAAAGCTCTCAAGAATGAATTGCTCAAAAGATATATAAATAAAGAAGATTTAAAAAATAGCTTCAATCAGAACTCTGAACCTAGTTTTTCTATAGCAGAATAAGCATAAGCAAGATATAATTTAAGATAATGTATCAATTCTGTATATCGGGTGCGGCTAAAGGTTCTAGTGTAGAAGAGTCCAAAGAAGCTGCTGAATTAGTCGGTAAATTACTTGCTAAAAAAGGTCAAGCTATCTTGACCGGTGCTACTATTGGTCTTCCTAATATTGTAGCTATGGCATACAAGCAAGCAGGTGGAACATCTAGTGTCGGACTTTCTCCCGCCGCTAGTAAACCTGAGCATGTACTTAAATATAGACTTCCAACCACTGCATATGACTCGATTTTATATACCGGACTTCACTACGTTGGTAGGGACGCCTTACTCGTAACCAGTTCAGATGCTGTAATTAGTATCGGTGGTAGAATGGGTACTCTTCATGAATTTACTATTGCCGTAGAAAGTGACGTACCAATTGGCTTTATAGATAACAACTCTGGAATAGAATCTGAAATAAGAAAAATTCTACAAATAACAGAATTTAAGAAAGAAGTTTTTGTAACTTTTAATAATAATCCAGAGAAATTAATCGATGATCTTATCGAACATCTTAACAAAATGCATAAAAAATATAAGGATTTATACTTTTAAGCTAAAATTAGAACTGTAATATGAGCAGTTTTAAAATAAATAGCGTATATCAGGCAACTGGAGATCAACCAGTAGCTATTGCTAAACTTAATGAAGGTCTTTCAAAATATACTGAACAGACTCTACTTGGTGTAACTGGATCTGGTAAAACTTTTACCATGGCTAATATTATTGAAAAAAATAATAAACCTACTTTAGTTCTTTGTCATAACAAAACACTTGCAGCACAACTTTATTCGGAATTTAAATCTTTCTTTCCAGATAATGCTGTTCACTATTTTGTGTCATATTTTGACTATTATCAGCCAGAAGCATACATTCCTAGGTCGGATACCTACATAGAAAAAGATTCTCAAATTAATGAAGAGATAGATAGGTTAAGACATGCTAGCACAGATGCGCTATTGAGTAGAAGGGACGTAATAATCGTCGCAAGTGTGAGTTGTATTTATGGCATTGGTTCAGTTGAGGACTATTCTAATCTATCCATCAAGTTAGATAAGAGTAAACGTACTGTAAGAGATAAACTTATACGGCAACTAACGGATATCCAGTATCAAAGAAACGATATCGATTTTAGAAGAAGCACTTTCAGAGTTAGAGGAGACGTAGTAGATATCTTTCCTGCCAGTGAAGAAATTGGTATTAGAGTCGAATTTTATGGTGACGATATCGAGCGAATGACTAAGATTAATCCACTAACTGGAGAAGTAATTAAAGAAGTAGATACCTATACTATTTTCCCTGGTTCTCATTACGTAACTGCACAAGATAAATTAAAGGTAGCCCTTGGTCATATTCAGCACGAACTCGATGATCGATTAAAGCTTTTTAATAAAAACAATCAACTACTTGAAGCTCAAAGATTGAATCAGCGAACCCGTTTTGATCTTGAGATGCTTGAAGAAACAGGGTTTGTAAAAGGAATTGAGAATTATTCAAGATATCTAACTAACCGAGAACCGGGTGAGCAACCAGCAACTCTTTTAGATTATTTTCCAGATGATTTTATAATGTTCATTGATGAAAGCCACATGACTCTACCTCAGATTCGCGGAATGTTCAATGGAGACAGGGCTAGAAAAGAAGTTCTAGTCGAACATGGATTTAGACTTCCCAGCGCACTAGATAATAGACCTTTAACTTTTAATGAATTTAATAAACATATTAATAAAATTATTTACGTAAGCGCTACACCTAGTGAATATGAACTATCTAGATCTAAAAATATTGTTGAACAGGTAATTAGGCCTACGGGATTACTCGATCCTAAGATCGAAGTCAGACCACTTAAGGGTCAAATAGACGACCTTATTGAAGAAATAAGAAAGACTACACTTAAAAAACAGAGAATTTTAATTACCACACTAACCAAGCGTATGAGTGAAGATTTATCTGAACACTTAGAAGAATTAGGTATTAAGGTTGCTTATCTTCACAGCGATATTGACACTTTAGATAGAACAGATATTCTAAGAGATTTGAGATTAGGTGTATATGACGTATTAGTTGGCATTAACCTACTAAGAGAAGGACTAGATCTTCCTGAAGTGTCACTCGTGGCTATCTTAGACGCGGATAAAGAAGGTTTCTTAAGAAGTGAGCAGGCCTTGATACAAACGGTTGGTAGAGCTGCTAGACACATCGAAGGAAGGGTAATTATGTATGCTGATAGAATAACTAGAAGTATGCAAGCAACGATTGATGAGACTAACCGAAGAAGAATTATTCAAGAAAAATTCAACACAGAAAACAAGATAACACCAACAGGTATTATAAAGTCTGTAGACAAAGGAATGAGACCTGATCTTCCAGAAGAAGCAAAAACAGCAAAATTAGAAATTAAGAAAATCCCTAAAGAAGAAATTCCGCATATTATTAAAGATTTAGATGCTCAGATGGAGCTAGCTAGTGCTAATCTAGAGTTCGAGAAAGCTATTGAACTTAGGGACATAATAGAAAGCTTAAAGAAAAAATTATAAATATAATCTTACCCCTATAAAAATAGATATATAACTGATATAATTTGTTTAAATTATTTATGGATAAAAAACTCTCTACAGAAGATGTTTCGAAATTAGCTAAATTAGCTCGTCTTAAGTTGACAGATCAAGAAAAAGAAAAATATGCTAATGAGCTTTCGGGAATTTTAGATTACGTTGAACTTTTAAGTAAAGTTGACGTTGGCGATCTTAAGCCCACCCATCAAGTTACTGGACTTAAAAATGTTATGCGGGAAGATGAAATTATTGATTACGGTTACGACGTTAAATCATTGATGAATAATGTCAAAGAAGAAAAAGATGGATATATTAAAGTTAAAAGGATGATTGGATGAGTTGGCCTAATATTTCTGAATTAGTCACCAAGTTTAATAACGGTGAAATTTCTGCAGAAGAAAATGTGCTTAAAGCTTTAGAGCTTATTGAAAAGAATAATAAATATAACGCGATTATTTCTATTAATACAGATGCGGCTATCTCAAAAGCTAGAGAAATTGATCAAAGAAGAAAATCCGGTGAAAATATTGGAAGATTAGCAGGTGTTCCATATATAGCTAAAGATAATTTTCTAACTAAGCAACTTAAAACTACCGCTGCATCTAATATGCTTAAGGATTACCAGGCAAATTATCAGTCTACTGCTATAAAACTTCTAGAAGAGCAAGGAGCTATTATGGTAGCTAAGGCAAACCTTGATGCATTTGCTCATGGTACTAGTACAGAAAATAGTGATTTTTTTACCACCTCAAATCCAATCGACATGGAATACGTAGCAGGTGGTAGTTCCGGTGGATCAGCCGCAGCAGTTGCTCTAGATATGGCACCATTTGCTCTTGGAAGTGATACTGGTGGTTCTATTCGTCTGCCAGCGAGCTTCTGTGGAATCGTAGGATTCAAGCCAACATATGGAACCGTTAGTCGATCTGGAGTTGTAGCTATGGCTTCAAGTTTAGACGTAGTCGGAGTACTTACTAAAAATGTTAGTGATGCAGCTATTGTTCAAGAAGTTATGACAGCTGTTGATCCACTTGATTCAACTACTTTTGAACTTGAAGACAAGAACTTTTCAGAACTAGATAATCAGGATAAAAAATATAAGTTCGGTCTTATCAAGGAACATATTGAGGGTGAAATAGATCCTAATATAAAAGCTGGAATTCTTAATATGGTAGAAAAACTAAAATCTGAAGGCCATCAAGTTGAAGAAGTAAGTATTCCTGATCTTCCACTTGCTTTAGCAGTATACTATATTGTTTGTCCTGCTGAAGTAGCATCAAACTTAAGTAGATATGATGGAATAAGATACGGACATTCAACAGATCAAAGTAATGATCTCGAAGAATATTACTTAAATTCTAGAAGCGAAGGATTCGGAGCTGAAGCTAAGCGAAGAATTATGATTGGCACTCACGTATTATCTAGCGGATACTTTGACGCTTATTACAATAAGGCTCAAACAGTAAGAACTAGTCTTATTAATCAGTTTAATGATGCATTCACTAACGTAGATTTTCTAATTGGTCCAACATCACCATCAACTGCATTCAAGGTAGGAGAGAAAAGTAAGGATCCACTTGCAATGTATCTGATGGATATCATGACTGTTGCTACTAATCTCGTTGGAATTCCCGCAATTTCAATTCCGGCTGGAGAAAGTAACGGACTTCCTTACGGGCTACAAATAATGGCAAACTTAAGACACGATCATGATTTATTTAAAGTTTCCAAAGTTTTAGAGGATATTAAGTGAACCATTTAATGTATTTCTTCACCGGATTTTTAATCATATTCGTTATTATTTGTGTATTCTTTTTGTTCTTCAGAAAAAAAATAATACGAAAACCATTAAACAAACGCACTATTACTAAGAAATGGAAAAATCTAATGAAGCATTTAGTCGAAAAAGATAAATGGGCTCAGGCTATCTTAGATGCAGATAGTTTAGTAGATGAAGTACTAAAAAAGAAAAGATACGGTGGTAAAACTATGGGTGAACGACTAGTCTCTGCTCAGAAAGATTTGAAGAAGAACGATGGTATTTGGTTTGCGCATAGATTCAGTAATAAACTATCCACTTCTAAATCTTTTACTGTAGATAAAAAAGATGTTGTTAAAGTTCTTAATAATTATAAAGATGCACTTGTAGATCTTGATGCGCTAACTCGGAATAAGGGTAATAAAAAATGAACGAATATAAGTTAACCATCGGTATTGAAACTCACGTACAGCTAAAGACCAAAACGAAGCTCTTCTCAGGTTCAGATAATGACGATAGAGACACTTTACCAAATACTAAAGTTAATCATATTGATTTTGGAATGCCAGGAGCACTTCCTGTACTAAACAAAAAAGCTGTAGATTTAGCTATGAAAGCTGCCTTTGCTCTCAACACTAAACCTCAGAAATATTCTAAGTTTGATCGAAAACATTACTTTTATCCAGATCTCCCTATGGGATATCAGATTTCTCAGTTTGACGAACCTATAATTCTTGGTGGGTTCGTAGACATATATGTAAATAATGAAAAAAAGAAAATTGGAATAACCAGAGCTCATTTAGAAGCTGACGCCGGTAAAAGCGTACATCCAGAAAATTCAGACTATTCGCTAGTAGATTTAAATAGAAGTGGTACGCCGCTGTTAGAAATTGTGTCTGAACCAGACATGCATTCTTCAGCGGAAGCTAGAGCTTATGCAAAAGAAATATATCTCCTTATGAAGTTTGCTGGAGTCAGCAATGCTAATCTATTCTATGGAAATATGAGATTCGACGTAAACGTTTCTGTGTCTAAAGATGATGTATTAGGTACAAGAGCAGAGATAAAGAACTTAAACAGTTTTAGAAGTGTCGAGAAGGCCGTAGAATACGAATATAAAAGGCAAGTAGAACTTCTAGAATCTGGGGAAAAGATTATCCAGGAAACTAGAGGATGGGATGACTCTAAAAATATTACTTATTCAATGAGATCTAAAGAAAATGCTGATGACTATAGGTATATGCCGGAGCCAGATGTTCCTCCAATAGAACTAACGGATGAACAAATATTCGAAGCTGAAAAGTCTATGCCAATACTACCCTTTACGCTAAGAGATAAATTATTAGAAAAGAATATCGACCCAGCTATTATTGATGTTCTTCTAGAATCTGACGCCGAATATTCTTTAGAAAATAGTAAAAGTATTATTGATGAAAAAGACGCTAAACAAATTGCTAATCTAATTGTAAATATTGAAGTTCCACTTAGGTCTAAGGATACTGAAGTTAGGATCTCTAATGAAGATAGAATTAATGCATATAAGGATGTAATGTTGTTGCTTGATTCAAATAAACTAAGTAGCTCTAACGCAAAAATACTAATAGAAGAAATCTTGTTGAGTGATAATGTGGCAGATGTTGAAAAATTAGCTGAACAAAAAGGTTTACTACAAACTGTAAATACTGAAGATATAATGAAGTTTATAGCTCAAGTGGTAAGTGAAAATCCTGCAGCCGTTGAGGATATTAAAGCTGGACAAGAAAAAGCTATTGGCTATCTCGTAGGTCAGGTCATGAAACTATCTCAAGGAAAAACTAATCCAGAGGTTGCAAAACAACTGATTAGCGATCACCTAAAAACTCTATAGAATTCGTTGCTAAAATTACTAAATTAAAATGCTTATATTTATTCAATTTCTAGTATAATTTATTTAAAGAATCTAAAAATAAAGAGGTTTCTTTTGGGTAAACAAACAGTGACACTAAATGCTAGTGATTTCGTGCATCTACATAATCATACGCAGTACTCATTACTCGATGGACTGACTAAAGTCCCCGAGTTAATGGATTATGTAAAAGAGCAGGGGATGAATTCAGTTGCAATAACAGACCACGGAACGCTGTCTGGACTTGTGGAATTCTATAAAGCAGCTAAAGAAAAAGATATTAATCCCATTCTAGGAATCGAAACTTACGTAGCAGCCAGGAAACATACTGAAAGAGATCCACAAAAAGACAAGGCTAATTATCACCTAATTCTTTTAGCCAAGAACAATAAGGGATATGAGAATCTAATGCGTCTATCTTCTATTGCTAATCTTGAGGGTTTTTACTATAAGCCCAGAGTAGACAAACAACTCCTAAATAAATATTCAGAAGGAATAATAGCACTTAGTGGATGTTTGGGTGGAGAACTTGCTTCTGCACTTCAACTTAATAATCTTAAGGAAGCCAAAGAAATAATAAGGTGGTACAAAGGAATCTTTAAGGATAGTTACTACTTAGAACTTCAAGATCATGGACACGAAAATCACCCAACATTTAATAAACTACAGCATGAGGTCAACCAACACCTTATAGCTTTATCTAAGGAAATGGATGTACCTTGTGTTGTTACAGCAGATGCTCATTATTTAAGACATGCTGATCAAGAAGCGCACGAGGTGCTACTTTGTGTACAAACAGGTTCATTCTTAAGCGATGAAAATAGGATGAGTCTTAAAGATCTAGAACTGCATGTAACCGAACCAGCTGAAATAATTAAAAGGTGGAGTGATTTCCCAGAAGCAGTTACAAATACCTCCAAGATAGCTAATCAGTGTAGTGTAACCCTGCCTTTAGGTAAGACCCTGATTCCTAAGTTTGATACCCCAAAAGGAAACACTGAATCTGTATATCTAAAAGAACTAGTTTACCAAGGATGTGCATGGAGATACGGTAAAGTTGGTAGAGATAAAGCAGCAGAAATGTCTAATGAATTATTGAGAGAAAAAATTCCAAAAGACGTTCTTGAAAGAGCAGATTACGAACTTTCAGTTATAGACTCAATGGGCTTTTCTGGATATTTCCTTATAGTTCAAGATTTCATTAACTGGGGCAAAGACCACGGAATCATCTTCGGTCCAGGACGAGGTTCGGCCGCAGGTTCACTGGTGTCGTATTCACTTCGTATCACCGAAATAGATCCCCTTAAATATAATCTTATGTTTGAAAGATTCCTAAACCCATCAAGAGTATCTATGCCTGATATTGATATAGATATTCAGGATACTAGACGTGAAGAAGTAGTTAACTATTGTGTTAAAAAATATGGTAGAGATAGAGTGGCAAATATAGCTACTTTTGGACGAATGGCTGCAAAAAATGCAGTAAGAGATGTCGCTAGAGTTCTACAAGTTCCCTATTCAGAAGCAGATAGATTATCTAAGATGCTACCTAATCCGATTATGGGAAGACATATTCCTCTTAAAGTTACCTTGCAAACAAATGAAGATGTTAAAAAAGAATACGACGAAAATGAACAATCTAAACGAGTTTTCGACTTAGCAGTTCAGTTAGAAGGTACTATTAGGAGCCATGGAATACATGCAGCGGGTGTTGTTATTGCGCCCGATGAAATAGTTTTACACACCCCTCTAGAAATGGCACAAAAAGGTGTAGTTTCTACTCAGTACTCAATGGGTCCCATAGACGAACTAGGCTTACTTAAAATAGATTTTCTAGGATTATCTAACCTAACCACTATTAAAAACACTCTCTCTATTATTAAAAAAGTATATAAGAATAATATAGACTTACTCGAAATTCCGATTGACGATGAAAAAACTTTCGAATTACTAAGACGGGCAGATACAACTGGAGTCTTTCAGTTGGAATCAGCTGGAATGAAGAGATATCTTAAAGAATTAAGACCAACTGTTTTAGAAGACATTATTGCTATGAATGCACTTTACAGACCTGGTCCTATGGCTGAGATTCCTAATTTTATTAAAGGTAAGAATTACCCAGAAAAAATTAAGTACCCTCATCAACTACTAGAACCAATTTTAAAGGATACTTATGGAGTTCTTGTTTATCAAGAACAGATTACAAAAATGCTCCAATTGATTGCCGGGTATACTGCCGGTGAAGCTGATCTTGTTCGTAAAGCAATTGGTAAGAAGAACAGAACTATTCTTGAGGCAGAGGAGCCTAAGTTTATACAAGGATGTATGTATCAAGGACTTAGTGAAAAGAAAGCTAAAGAAATATGGACCCTTATTCAGCCTTTTGCTGACTATTCATTTCCGAAAGCTCACGCTACTGCCTATGCACAAATATCTTATTGGACCGCTTATCTAAAAGCTAATTATCCTGACGCACTAATGGCTGCACTTATGACTACTGACTTTAACGATGTAGATAGACTCGCCATAGATATAGCAGATTGTAATAATATGGGAATTGAGGTCCTGCCTCCAGATGTTAATGAATCCTTTGTAGATTTCGGAATAGTTCCAAATAAAAGAAAAATTAGGTTTGGATTAAAAGCAATTAAGAACGTTGGAAGTGCTTCTGCTGAAGAAATAGTTAGAGTAAGAGAGGAAGGTGGGCCATATAAGACCCTAGAGGATTTCTTAACTCGTGTTAGCTACAGATTGGTAAATAGGAAATCTATAGAAAGTTTAATCAAGAGTGGGGGATTTGATTCTTTCAATGAACGAGCTACCTTGCTAGAAAACATCGATTTAATAGTAGCTTACTCAGCTAAAATTCAAAAAGATATAAATACCAATCAACTTGGTCTATTTTCTGAGGAAGACAGTTCAATAAAAGGATCAGTCACCGCTAAATTAGATATAGATAGTAAGAAGGAACAAGATATTGATCGTAGTGTATACATCAAATGGGAGAGAGAATTACTCGGACTATATCTTTCCGATCATCCACTTAAACCATACATGGATCAAATCAGTAAACAGTTTAGCTTCAAAGATATTAAAGATAAGAAAAAAGACGATTCTGTTAGAATCATAGCTTTAATATCTGAGATAAAAGAAATAACTACTAAAAGTGGACAGAAGATGGCTTTCCTGAAATTGGAAGATCTTAATTCTAGTGTAGAAGCAGTTATGTTCCCGAGTATCTACAAAGCTAAAGCTGATAGTATTAACAAAGATGAAATAGTTGAAGTTGTAGCTAAGGTGAGCGAAAGAGGAAGCGGAGAATCTAAAGAAAAAAGCCTTATTATCGACGATATTAAAGAAGTAAAGGCATTACCTAAACTTAAAGGGCCAGGTGCAATGGCTGCCGACATGAAGCAAGAAAAATTATATATTAATTTACCAAATCTTGATGATTCTAAGAAATTAATAACATTAAAAAGACTAATAGATGGAAACCCAGGATTTACTAAAGTTATTCTGGTAATAGGAGAAGATAAAGATAAGCGCCAGGCTATAAAGCTACCAAAAGGATTTGAACTTGAAAACGAAGAAGCACTTACAGACCTTAGATCATTAATGGGTGATACTAATTTAGTTATTAACTAAGTTGTTTAGTAAGAACGACACCAAAAGTTATAAACATTGCTAAAGCAAAGTCTAGTGAATAGTGTTTAACAAGCACTTCTTCGGTATGAATAAAGAATTTATTAATTTTCTTATATGATCGATATGAAAAAAGTAGTATAGATGCGATAAACAGAAAAGCTACTGTTAGATATATAGCAGTATCAGGAGATCGTAGGATGGCTTGAGCTACGGAAACATTTTGTACGTTTTGAGTTGTTAAATATGTGTAATTAGAGTTAATTCCAAGAGCAGACACTCCTGAATTTACTCTAGAGCTTAGTAGTAGTCCAGCCATTATCATTCCAAGCATAGGTAAATAAGGCCAATAGGTTTTTTTATACCTATCAGTCTTTTTGTGGTGTTCACCCATTCTCTTTTTGTGAAGAGTGGTGCTTGGTTTTGGTTTGTTTTTAACTAATGTCATCTTCGTATCTATTAAATATATAGAAATTATAGCATAAGTGCTAACTAGTTAGCATGTAAAGAGCGATGGCTGTCGCTTGTACCACATTAAGAGATTCTTTTTTACCTATTAAGGGTATTTCCAAGATAAAATCAGACAAATTCAATATGTCTTTATCTACTCCATTGACTTCATTCCCTAGAATAAGAACCAAATTAGATTTATTATCAAACTCTTTAATATTTATAGACCTTGAATCTTGTTCGAGGCTAGCTACGACGAAACCTTCTGTTTTTTTTGAATAAAGAAAGGCTGGTAGATCTGAAACTAATTGATGGTTTAAATTATATTCAGCATCCAATGAAGTTTTATTAATTGTACTAGCTATTTTTTTCTTTAGATGAAGAATTCTGGAATCATTTTCAATTTCTGGATAAGGAGTATAACCGGAGTAGACTATATCTTTAATTCCTAGTGCTTCAGCAGTCCTAAGAATCGATCCAACGTTGTGGATACTTCTTATATCTTTTAATACCAGTATTATTCTTCTAGTTTTAAGCATAAACATTTATAATGATTAGAATGATTGATGAAGGAAGAAAAGAAGAAGAAAATTCTACTTCGCGGCGGGCTTCAATTCTCGGCTTCGATTACAAAGATCTATCCTCAGGACCAAGACCTCTATTTAAAGATATCCTAACTAACGAAGAAATCAAAAAACTTCGTGCTGTTCCTATCAATTTGGATAAGAATACTTTAGATATCGGTATTACTACTATAACTTCTAAAAATAATATTGAATATCTTAAACAAAGATTTAATGATCATGTAACAAGATTCTATATAATCTCTGACGCAAGTTACCGGGACTACGTTAATCTTTACGATCCTCCTAAAAAAATTGTATATGAAGAAATTAACATAAATTCTGCAGATGCAGAAAAGCAGATATCCTCAGTATCTAAAATACTAGAAGAAGTTAAAGCATCGGATATGCTTGCATATTTAGTTCAGCAAGCATATAAGCTAGTTGCATCCGACATCCATATTGAATCAAATTCTAGCGGATGTTCAATAAGATTTAGAATTGATGGAGTTCTTCATCCAGTAGCCTTAATAAATATAGATAAGTATCGAATTCTAATATCTGCTATAGCTTCTGGGGCTAATATATCTACTTCTTCATTAGAACCTCAACAGGGACATATCTCAGAAAAAGTAACTATGGCTGATGGTACTCTAGTAGACGTGAACGTTCGAGTGGAAACAGTTCAAACTATTAATTCAATGGATGTGGTTATGCGTATTTTCCATATGGATATAGGCATGTACACTCTAGATAAGTTAGGTTTAAATCCTGAACAGAGAAAAGTAGTTGACGCTATTATTGCAAAACCTTCAGGTTTAGTTATGGTAGTGGGTCCTACCGGAAGCGGAAAAACAACTACTCTTTATTCAATGCTAAATACTCTTAAGAGTAGCGAACGTAAAATAATAACAATTGAAGACCCAGTTGAATATCAGTTTCCTGGCATTACTCAAATTCCGGTAAGAACAAGTGAAGGAGTTGAAGATATTAGTTTTAACGATAAATTGAAAGCAATACTTCGGCTTGATCCTGATGTTGTGATGGTTGGTGAGATTAGAGATTTAGATACCGCCAAGACAGCATTACAGGCTTCCCTAACCGGTCATTTAGTATTAACTACTTTCCATGCAGGTTCAGCATCCGCAGCGCTTACAAGACTCGCTGACGTTATTGGGAAGAATCCATTATTCATTTCCGCTATTAGACTAATAATGGCCCAAAGACTAATTAGAAAATTAGACGATACTATTAAAGTGCAGTACCAAGCAAGCGAACAAGAAAAAGAATACTTATCTAAAATTATTGAAACATTCCCAGAAAATGTTCAAAAACCAGATATTTCTAATTTGAATTTATATAAAGCAGGTACTAGCGAAGAAAATCCTTTTGGATATAAAGGACAGATCGCAATTAGGGAACAGTTAACTATGAATGATGCGATTAGATCAGTATTAGAAAATTCAGACAAAATTGTATCAACAGATGAAATTCAAAAAGTAGCTATGAAGAGTGGAATGCTTACTATGTCGCAAGAAGCCGTACAATATGTGATTAGTGGTCAAACTTCAATGGAAGAGCTATACAGAACTTTGGATTAATTAGCGAATACTTTAGCTATTTCTTCTGCTAGACCAACTTGAAAGATACTTGGAATAATATTATCTTCGTTAGGATTTTCAACTAAAGAGGCAATTTTCTCAGCTACTTTCACCTTGTATTCAGTAGTAATTTTAGTTACGTTATTGTCTAAGGCTCCTCTAAAAATTCCAGGGAAAGCTAGAGCATTGTTAACCTGATTAGGATAGTCGCTTCTACCGGTAGCAATAATTCTTGCTCCTCCAGCTCTAGCTTCATCAGGTAGAATTTCCGGTGTAGGGTTTGCCATCGCGAAAATGATTGCATCTTTTTTCATAAGAAGTACATCTGCTTTGGTTAATAGGTTGCCTTTAGATACACCAATAAATACATCCGCATTTTTAATAGCTTCTTTAAGATCTCCGTCAACGTTATTGTGATTAGAGAATTCTAATAATTCTTTTTTAGCAGTGTTAAGATCATTTCTATTGACGCTAATAATACCTTTTGAATCCACTAATAGGATTTCAGATTCAGGAGAATAATAGTTAAGTAGTTTAGAGATAGCAGTACCTGCAGCACCACTTCCTACTAGTACTATTCGCATATTCTTTATTTCTTTTCCAACAATTTTTGCAGAGTTAATTAGTCCAGCTAGAACTACTATCGCAGTTCCGTGTTGATCGTCATGCATAACAGGAATATTTAAAGCTTCAACTAAGCTATCTTCAATTTCAAAACATTCCGGTGCAGCTATATCTTCAAGATTTATTGCTGCAAAACTAGGAGCTATGTCTATAACAGTTTTTATAAAATCTTCGGGATTTTTTGAATTAATTACGATTGGTACGGCATCAATATTAGCGAACTGTTTAAATAGCATGGCTTTGCCTTCCATAACTGGCAAAGAGGCTTTAGGTCCAATATCTCCAAGTCCTAAAACTGCTGTTCCATTCGATATAACTGCTAGGTTATTAGCGGCCCAAGTGTATTTTCTGTAAAGATTTTCATCATTGGCGATAGCTTTGCTCACTGCGGCTACACCAGGGGTATAGTAAACAGATAATGCTTCCTTATTATCTACTTTATCTTTAATTGAAATTTCGATCTTACCTTTAAATTCTTCATGTCTTTTTAATGCTTCATTTGCGTAATCTGTCATTTAATAAATTATATCTTGAAATAGAACCGATTTAAAGGTATAATTTACCACTAAATGGAAAGTATTATTGAACAAATCAACAAAAAACATTTGAAGCACGCCGTCGTAGACGTTAAAAGTGGTGACAATGTTAAGGTGTACCAGAAGATTAAAGAAGGTAGCAAAGAACGAATCCAGGTTTTTCAAGGATTAGTTATTAAAACTTCTAGAAGTACTGGTCACTTATCTAGAATTACAGTAAGACGTATTGCTAGTGGTATTGGTGTAGAAAAAAGTTTCTTACTTCATTCTCCTTTAGTTACTAAAGTTGAAGTTACTAAGAGAAGTAAAGTTCGAAGAAACTACCTTTCTTACATGAGAAGCCGAACTGGTAAAAGTGCTAGACTTAGTGGACGAGATTTTAACAGAAGCGACGTTAACGATCTTCCAGTTGAAGTTAAGCCAGAACCAGCAACTGAATCTACTGAAACTCCTCAAGAATAAATTAAATCTGTTAACATTTAAATATGTTAATAGGTATTGATGAAGTTGGCAGAGGCTGTCTAGCTGGACCTTTATGTGTTGCTGCCGTATCTTTAGGAATGCCTGTTGTTGGTCTTAGGGATTCTAAGAAATTGTCTCCTAAGAAACGTGAAGAATTAGATATAAAGATTCGAGAGAATACAGATTACCTAAATATAGTGCTTATATCTGCCGAGGAAATAGATGAAATTGGACTTGCTCAAGCTTTAAAAAAAGCTTTTATTAAAAGCGTTGATGGTATAGATAGGGAAATAAAAATAATTACTGATGGAAATATAAATTATCTTAAAGATTTATTTCCAAATTCAGAAGCTATTATTAAAGCAGACGATAGTGTTCCGGAAGTTTCTGCTGCAAGTATTGTAGCTAAAGTTTATAGAGATGGTCTTATGATAGAACTAGACGATCTATACCCTGGATATAATTTTAAAGGTAATAAGGGATATGGTACCAAAGATCATATATTAGCTTTAGGAAAACTCGGGGTAACTAAAGTTCACCGTAAATCATTCAAGCCAGTATCACTACTCGGGGTTAGTTAACAAATAATTACTTTTGTTGTAAAATATGAACATAATGAATTATAAAAAAATCTTTAAGACCTTCTTTAACAATGAAACAATTTTTATTTATGTGATAGGACTAGTGCTTTTTGTTGCAGGTGTTTTATGCTATGAAAAAGCTAGACATGCTCCTAGAACTTTTGATAAGTATTTTTTCCAAAGTGCTACACAAGGAGATGGTTATAGCTTAGTTGTAGCGGATGCAGATAAAATAGCTACCCCAACAAATATGCCTGTTAAAAAAATATCACGAGATGATGTAACGGCGTGCGTGCTTAGAAATAAGGATAATACCTACAAATTACACTACAACATATATCGTGAAATAAATAATTCTTCTGTGAGTACCTATGTGCTATCAACTGACTTTCATAATTTAGATCCTTTAGATATCTCTTATGCTATCGAGAATATGAATTTTAATAATTCCAGTAAATCACTTTCAATAACTTTGAAACTGAATAATTCTGTAAATATTCAAATACCTGAAACAACGGGCTGGAGCAATACTGGTAAAAGAAATCAACAGGTCTATAGAGGCGTTATAAACTTAACTTCAGATGAATATTCAAAAAGCTACATAACTATTAATTTCAAAAGGTTTCCCGTAGGTTATAGTCAATTTTCAGTTCCAAACCCAATATGGTACAGCGCAACATATTTTTACCGTTCCTCACTTTCTAATGTTGATTATCTACTTTATTACAAAAATAATGTAGCTTCTAATAGTTCATATAAATCAAATTTACCGATGACTTATTATAATTTTAAGTTAGATAAAAATGACCCATTTTATTCTACAATTCCAATATATCTTAATTCCAATAATGACTATTATGATTCTATTTGGGGCAGAAGTTCGGAAGGACAATCAATCCGAAGTACACTTAATTGGACTTTAATTAGTGGCGACAAGTCTATTTCAAATCGAAGTCAAGACAATACTAACTCCGGACTAACTCAAACTAGTGATTTTAAACAGAAAAGCATCATCGAAAATCAATACAATGGTGGAGTAGATTTTTCAGGTTTTGAGGCTATATTCTATACTAAAGATACTACTAATTGTTAGGTATTTTATTTAAAATACTTCCTAACTTTTTCAAGATCTCTTACTCTCCAATTGGATTGCCAAGTTATAGTTTCAATAGCTTGTTTAATTGGCCTAGATAGTGCTGTACCACTTCTATGTTTAAAGAATTCTTCAAATTCTTTTAGGAATTTCTTATCTGCAACTCCACTTGCCACCACATTTGGCATTCTTGAAAAACTAAGATCTTTTCCTTGAGTATCTAATAGCCATTGCCAATTTTCCTTGAGCCATCCCCAGGTTAAATCAAAAGAGTATTTATTAGAAAACATTCCGCTGATCCAATAAACGTTATCTTGAATTCTTACTTTATCGGATTTAATGTACTTTAAAATTTCCTTATGTATTGAAGGTTGCTTGAAGTTAGTTATAGCGCTAGATAGTTGTAGTTTCTCTTCAGGACTATCCGTAGCTTCGTGCATCTTAATGAATTCTTTAAATTCTTTTTCTGATCCGTTTCTTGCAACTGTTGCGTATATAAAACCCCTATAGTCACCTGTAATCGGCTTTTTAACTCTATTTTTAAAGGCTTCGTTTATCTTCTTAATTACTTCTTGATCTTCACCAACTGAAGCTAGTGACAATATAAGTGGTCTTAGAAGTTTGTCGAAGTAAGTATCATCGATTTTCTCATCCCACGTAAGTCTATTTAATTGTTTCTTAGTAATTTCCTTTAGGTAAGGTTTAATTTCTTCACGTAATTCATTGTCTGCTAGTACGTGTCTTATGCTACTTATAATTCCACCAATTATTTCCCATACAACAAGGGAATGTTCATTCTCAAATGAAACTAATAATTTGAGCACATCGACAGTTGAGTAGAATCCTGCTTGAGCACCAGCAAAAGCATCTCTTAGAATTCCAAGTCTTTCGAGTTCGCTTAAGTTATCAAAATCTTTTAAGATGTGATCCATGAATTCTTCGTTATATATAGTTCTATAGAATCCACTTAGCGAACGATTTAGAATAGTGCCTTCTCTATAGTGATAGTTTAGATTCTTATCTTCAAAGATAAATTTATCATTAGTATGTCTCTTAAGCGGTATTGGCCAAAGCGAATGATCGCTTTCATCAACTAGGTATTTAAATCTAGATTGTGTTAAGGTTACTTCTTCATCCTTAAGGTCGGCTTTAACAATTGGATATCCTGGTTGTTTTAACCATTTGTCCATAATAGCTTTTACATCTACGCCAGTGGCTTGCGATATGGATTTCCATAGATCAATTGTAAGTGTGTTTTTGTAGGCATGATCTTTAAGATATTTCTGAATGCCTTTCTTAAATTGTTCGTGTCCCAGATAGTTTTCAAGCATTAATATTACGGATGCGCCTTTCTCATAAGAAATAAGATCGAATATGGTTCTAATTTCGTCGGGGTGATGTATTGGTACTTCAATCGCATGAGTATTATTTAGTCCATCTAATTTTAATGCTGGTGTTTGTTCGTCATTTATAAATTGGGTCCATACTTGCCATTCTGGGAATAGATGATCGACTCCCAAATAACTCATCCATGAAGCAAAGCTTTCATTTAGCCATAGATCAGTCCACCATTTCATAGTCACTAGATTTCCGAACCATTGGTGAGTAAGTTCATGGGCTATAACGCTAGTAACGTATTGTTTAACTCCCTTTGAAGAGTGTTCATCAACTAGTAGAGCTTGATCTCTAAAGGTTATGCATCCCCAGTTTTCCATAGCTCCTGAAGAGAAGTCTGGTAATGCGATAAAATCACATTTAGCTAGCGGATAAGGAATATCAAAGTAATCTTCGTAGTAATCTAAAATCTTAGCAGCAACATCAAGTGCAAATTCAGTATTTTTAATTAATTTTTCAACCGCATAAGTACGAATTAAAATGCCTTTTTTTGTTTTAGTTTCAAGATAAGACATATTACCAACCACAAAGGCTAGAAGATAAGTACTCATCTTAGGAGTTATTTCAAACTGAGTATGAACTTTATCATCAATAAATTCTTTAGATTCAACTGGGGTATTAGAAATAATTGCTGGAAAATCATCTGTTACGAGTTTGAGCTTAAATTCTGCTTTGGCTTCGGGCTCATCTATACATACAAATGCTTCTCTAGCGTGATGGGATTCGAATTGAGTTGCAATTATTAAATCTTCTTTATCGCCGTCTTTAAACCTAGAAGGATAAATACCGTTTAGTTGGCTAGATATTTTGCCCTTAAAATTTATCTCTATTAAATAATCACCTGGATAAATAAGTTCAGATGAATGAAGTCTAACTTCATCAAATCTATTGTGTAAATTAATTCTATCTATAATTACATCTTTTTTATCTTTACCGAGCTTTGTAACTTTGGCACTTGTAACCTTGAGATCCTTCTGGTGAAATGTAAATCTCTTAGAAGGTCGACCAACTTTCTTGCCACTAATAATTACTGAGCCTTCGAAACTTAATTTATCTTTATCAAGATTGAGCGTTAAATCATATTTGCTGGGATTAAAATCTTTATATAGTCTTTTTACGCTCTTCATTTACAAAATATATTATCACAACTTTACATAAGAATGGATTAGATATATAATTATATTAGTTTCCGACCAAATCAGGTCGGTTTTTTTAATAAGAAAATCAAATAAAGGAGAATATTATGGATTTAGATATGAAGCAGTTAGCTCTAGCAATCCGAACAATCGCGGAAGAAAAAAATCTTCCAGAAGACACCGTTAAAGACGCTGTAGAACAGGCTCTAGCAGCTGCATACAGAAGAGATTATGGCGATAGAGATCAAGAAATTAAAATCTCTATGAACCTAAATACTGGAGACGTAGACGCCTATGTTCAAAAAATCGTTGTAGAAAATGTTGAAAACTCAGCATATGAAATGACTTTAGGTAAAGCTCAAGTAATGAATAAGTCAGCACAAATAGGTGATAGCATTGAAGTCCATCAGAAAGTTGAATCTTTCGGACGAGTTGCTGCGCAAACTGCTAAACAAGTTATATTACAAAAACTTAGAGAAGCAGAAAGAGAAGTTGTTCTAGCTGAATATGAAGATAAAATTGGATCAATCCTTAACTCTGCGGTATCTAGAGTGGAAGGAAGCTTAGTGCGAGTAGAGATTGGTAAAGCTTCTGGAATTATGCCTAGACAAGAGCAAATTCAAGGAGAAAGATACTACCCAGGTCAAAGACTTAAGATTTATCTTAAAGAAATTGAAAAAGGTTTTAAAGGTCCACAACTTATAGCATCTAGAGCTTGTATTGAATTTATCGAAGCTCTATTTAGATCTGAAGTTCCTGAAATGGAAAGTAATGCAGTAGAAATCAAAGGTATTTCTAGAGAAGCTGGAGTAAGAACTAAGATTGCCGTTAAGAGCAATGTTAAGGGTGTTGACCCAGTTGGTACTTTTGTTGGTGGACACGGTACAAGAGTTAACGCTGTAATGAGTGAAATTGGTGAACAAGAAAAAATAGATATCATAGTTTGGGACGAAGATGTTAAACAGTACATCATTAATGCACTTAGTCCAACTAAGATAGATAAAGTAGAAATTTCTGAAGAAGAAAAAAGAGCTAACGTTATTGTTCCTGAAGATCAATTAAGCATAGCTATTGGTAAAGGCGGACAAAACGTAAGACTAGCAAGCAAGCTTACTGGATATGAAATAGATATCGTTTCTAATGGAACTCCAAGTGAAGTTAAACTAGAAGAACCAGCTGAAGTTAAAGTAGAAGCTAAACCAGCAGGAAAACTTAAAAGAAAGAGTGAATTAGAAAACTCTCTTCTTGATGCAATTGAAGAACACGGCGAATAATATTAGCACTCTTGACTAGTGAGTGCCAAAAAAGTAATATATTTATATATTCATTAATATAAGGATATGTAAGTATATTGCTATGTTGCCAAATGATAATCCATTCTTTAACGAATTTCTTTCTAAGCTGACTGATAACGCTAAAAAGAGTTTATATCAGGCAGATAATATTGCGCGCGCATTAGACAGTGCATATATCGGTACTGAACATTTACTACTCGGAGTTTTGTCTCAAAAAGAATCTACTGGATCTAAGATCCTAAACGAGTATGGAGTTAATGTTAATAAAGCTAGACAAATACTAGATAAATCTCCTAGATCTCTTGCAACTCAAGTGGGATACAAAGGTTTAAGTGAAACAGCTAAATTAACTTTAAGAACTGCTTTCGATATTTCCAGAGAGTTTTCACAAGATAATTGCGGAACAGAGCATATTTTATATAGCATAATTGTACAGAAGAATTCCAGAGCTACTGTAATGCTTAAAGAAATGAACATCGATACAGAAGGCCTATTAGATGATCTTAGTAGATTCTTAAATAGACAACAATACGCAGAAAATATAATTGGAGCTAATGGCGGAGACAAAAAAGCCAAAGGTGCCCCTAAGACAGCTTTAGATTTTTATGGAGTAGATTTAACAAGATTGGCTAAACTAGGCAAATTAGACCCACTTGTAGGAAGAGAAAATCAACTTAGAAGACTTATTACAATCTTAAATCGCCGAAACAAGAATAATCCAGTTATAATCGGTGAACCTGGTGTCGGTAAAACTGCTATTGTTGAAGGTTTAGCTCAACTTATTGCTACTGAAGATGTACCAGATAGTTTATTAGATAAGAAAATAGTATCGATTGATCTAGCTTCTATGGTTGCAGGTACTAAGTACCGTGGGGAGTTTGAACAAAGATTAAAAAAAGTTATTGATGAACTTGAAGGTAATTCGAATACAATCGCTTTTATTGATGAACTACATAATATTGTCGGAGCGGGAGCAGCTGAAGGATCTATGGACGCTTCAAATATTCTAAAACCAGCTTTAGCTCGTGGAAAGATGCAGATAATTGGAGCTACAACGAATAGTGAATATTCTAAATATATTGAAAAAGATGCAGCATTAGAAAGACGATTCCAACCTATTTACGTTCCCGAGACAACACTTAAAGAAACACTTAACATCTTAAAAGGTCTACGTTCTAACTATGAAGAATTCCATAAAGTTAGCATCTCAGATGAAGTTCTAGAAGATGCGGTTACTCTTTCTAAAAGATATATCCAAGATAGATATATGCCAGATAAAGCTATTGATCTTATTGATGAAGCATCTGCAGATAAAAGAGTTAACAGTACTAAGAGTTCTCCTGAATATAGAAAAATTTCCAAAGAACTTCAATTAATCGAAGTACAAATAGAAGAAGCTGTAGATAAAGAAGATTATGAAAGAGCAGCCACATTTAAAACTAAACTTTCTCAGCTTAAAGAAGAATATAAAAAATATGTGGATGGTGTAAAAAAATCTCCTAAAATCAAATTAACTAGCGAAGATCTAGCAGCAGTAATTTCTAGAATCAGTGGAATACCTGTGCAAAAAGTTATCAAATCTGAAGCAAAATATTTACTTAACTTAGAAAAACTATTAGCTGCAAGTGTGATTGGCCAAGACGAAGCAATTAAAGAGCTTTCAAAGGCTATACGAAGGTCTAGGAGCGGTATTTCTAGTGAAAACAGACCAATAGGCTCTTTCATATTCCTTGGGCCTACAGGTGTCGGTAAGACGGAATTAGCCAGAGTGCTTGCTAAAGAATTTTATGGAACTACTAATGCCCTCATAAAAATAGATATGAGTGAATTTGCCCAACAACATAATGTATCTAGATTAGTTGGTGCACCTGCAGGATACGTAGGTTATGACGATCAAGGTCAGCTTACCGATAAGATCAGACGTCAGCCATATAGCATTGTTCTATTTGATGAAATCGAAAAAGCTCATCCAGAAGTATTTAATATGTTATTGCAGATTCTAGAAGACGGAACTTTAACAGATGCTAAGGGAAGAAAAATAGATTTCACCAATACAATTGTAATCATGACTTCTAATATTGGAGTAGATAAACTTCAAAAGAATATAAGTTTTGGTTTCAGTAAGAATGCTAACAACGAAGAAACAATCAATCAAGCTTCTAAAGAAAAATTAAGTGAAGAACTTAAGAAATTATTAAGACCAGAACTTTTAAATAGAATAGATAAAACTATAATATTCAATTCACTAACTAAAGATAATCTATTTAATATAATAGATCTACAAATTGAAGAACTAAGAGCTAGAATATCTAAAACTAAAACCAGTATTAAACTAGATACAAAAGCTAAGAATTACTTATTAGACAAAGGTTACGATATTAAGAACGGAGTACGTCCACTAAGAAGACTTATCCAAGATACTATCGAAGATGAATTATCTAATATGCTTTTAGGTGGGAAATTAATAAGTGGAAATATTGTTGAAATAAGCGCTAATTCTAAGGGTTTAACATACAAAATAGCTAATCAAGAAGTTTAGTCTAAAATTCAAAAAAGTGTTTTAATATAGATTAGAAATGGGTAAAGATCGACTAACTTATGTATGTTCAAATTGCGGAGCTCAATCTTCTAGTTGGGCAGGCAAGTGTTCAGCGTGCGATAGCTGGAATTCTATGGAGGAGGTAGTTCAGGTTTCTTCGTCTTCAAAGAATCTTAACTCATCAGTATTTAAGCCTGAAAATATACAGACTTCTATTAAAGAAAAAGAAAATAGGATAGAACTATCCAGTAAACAAATAAATAGCCTTCTCGGCGGTGGAATTGTAAAAGGGAGCGTAGTCTTATTAAGCGGAGAACCGGGAATAGGTAAATCCACCCTACTTCTTCAAGTAGCAGAATATGTTAACTCTAATCTAAATGTTCTTTATGTATCGGGTGAGGAATCTATTGAACAAGTTGCATTAAGAGCTAAAAGACTTAAAATTTCTAATGAAAATATTCACCTTGTTAATTCCAATTCTACTGACCAAATTGTAAATGCAATTGAATCTGGAAAATTTAATTTAGTAATAGTAGATTCAATTCAGACCATAAGTCTTGAAGCCATTAACTCAGCAGCTGGTAATGTTTCTCAAATAACAAACTCAACTAATTTAATAATTAGAGCCGCTAAGGGTTCGCTTACTTCAGTAATTCTAGTAGGACATGTTACTAAAGAAGGATATATTGCCGGACCTAAAATACTCGAACATCTAGTAGATGTTGTATTGCAGCTCGAAGGAGATAAATTTAGTGGATTCAAAACTTTAAGAGCTAATAAGAATAGGTTTGGATCAGTAAATGAAGTTGTGTTATTTGAAATGCTCGGAGAGGGAATGGAAGTTATTGAAAATCCTTCAAAATCTCTACTTGAAGAAAGAAAGATTTCTGATGGGTCTATTGTGCATGCCTGCATGCAAGGATCCAGACCTTTATTAGTAGAAATACAAGCCTTAGTTAATAAGACTAGCTATGGTTATCCAAAAAGAACATCCAGTGGGTTTGATCTTAATAGATTGAATTTAATCATCGCTATTATTGAAAAAAGGACTAAATTAAAACTATTTAATGACGATATCTACATAAACGTAGTAGGTGGAATGAAACTTACAGAACCTGCAGCAGATTTAGCGGTAGCTATGGCTATTGCATCTGCTAAAGCAAATAAGAATCTTAAAGAAGATTTAGTTGTATTTGGAGAGCTTGGACTTAGTGGTGAGATTAGAAACATACCTTTTACCGAAAAGAGGGCTGAAGAGGCCTTAAAGATAGGTTTTAAGGGCTCTATAGGCCCGAAGAGTAAAGCTACTAAGGGATATAATCAGGTATTAGACTTAAGGTCTGCGCTAATCAAATTTCTAGACTAAATTACAGTGATGTTGTTTGAGTTACGTTACTGCTATCTATAATCACTGCATTCTTGCTATCCTTAGGAACATCAGAAGTACAAGTATTTAAAGATATATTTGCACAATTTCCAATTAGATTCGTTCCATTTATCGAGATATTAAAAGGGGCAACGCCGCCGCTCCAGTTAAAGGTATAATTACTGGTTGAGTTTTTGGTAGCACTAAATCCAGTAAGACCCGTTGTTAAACTCACACTTTGAGAAGCTGTAGTTTCATATAGTACAGAATCATTCAAGACGGCTTGTATCGTAGAATTAGATGCACTTGAAGAAGTATACCTATATGTAGCGTTATAGCTTTGTTGGGAATCTGTATCAGTTGGAATAGTAATGGTGTTAACTACATTTCCATCAACTTTTATATTAATTTGTCCAGCTGGTGCAGCTGTATAGTTCCCGCCGCTCAATGGGTATGTACCAGCTGTTGCAACTATAGTAATATCACAAGTAGGACTACATGTGTTTGCTCCTGCGCCAGAACTATCTGAAACAGAAATTGTTAAGCTAGGACTAGTATCTGAACATTTGTGTATATTATCCGATGTGTTTGTAGTTCCAGTTACTCCTGATACTGGCCCTCCTTCTAGTACCTGCATATTAGATACGTAATTTGGTTGTCCATTCTGCATGAATATATCTATGTTAAAGGTACTTGCTAGTGAAGAATTAGTTTTCTTGGCAGAATTAGGTGTACAGCTTGTAGCTAGTAAACCAGAAACTTGATCTATAGTTGCCCCTGATTTAACACCTTTAACTCCAAACCATGAAGGGAATATTTCTGAAACTGGTCCTGGAAGTATTTCTGATGATCCCGTTCCGACCCTAGAAGTCTGCAAGAACGCATTAACATGTTTAATATCAGTGGGCTCTGTCCAATTCACAGGTTTAGCTTTTAATGAGTTAAGTGCTTGTTTCATCCATACGATAGATAATGGACCAGTCATATGCTCCATTCCACCAGACTTCAGAGAATTACCTGAAGAATTTGCTACGTAAGATACGACGGCGAATTGCGTATTCCAGGCTGTCATTAAACCATCTTGGTTTGAGTTTTGAGTTCCAGTCTTGATAGCGGTATTCCACCCATTCCAATTTTGGAATTTGAAATCATTAAACATGTAATTATTGTTGCCATTTATATCTACGTGTGACGAAAATGAAGTACCTAGGTAAGTAGCCTTAGGATCACTTAAAATGTTGTTAATTATATACGCAGTATCTGCTCTAACTACTTGCTTAGGTTTGGGTTGAGTCCATTGGTAAAGGGATTTTCCAGATGTGTTTTGTACGCTCAATATATAAGTAGTAGGAATGGTCTGGCCTAATCTTGCTAAGCTAGCATCTGCGTTAACCAACTGATTAAGATGTGTATATACACCATCTCCAATAGCGCTAGCTGGATAACACTGAGTAGTATCAGCACTAGTGGCATATAGTGGTTGAACGCCGGGGTTGTAACAGTTAAGGGAATTACTAGAGCCCGTTAAAGCTTGGTATGTAGAGGTATATTTATTTATTGATTTTAAGTGTCCGTTAGAAGTATCATTTGGTACTACACTTAATACGGCTTTAATGGCAGGTATATTTCTTGAACCGGCAAGCGCATATCTTAGACTAACTGGACCTGGTGAATAGTGATCATAATCGTGTAAACAACTAGTATCGTCAAAAGAAGCTCCCGTGGAATCTACATTTGGTCCGATATGCCCATTAGGACAGTAGTAGTAAATTTGACCACCAGCCTTGATTTCTTGTTCGGTATCATAAATCATAGATCCTGCACCTACATTAGTGTTGTTTTCAATTAAGGTTCCGTATACGAATGGCTTAACACTAGATCCAGGAAGGATGTTAACATTAGCATAGTTCACCTGACCAATTTTTTTATCGAACCAGTTTTCACCACCAACTAGCATTAACATTTGACCTGTCTTAACATCTTCACCAACCATGGCTTGCACGTTACCGTTATAGTTTTTTACATTTTGACTATTTGCAGCTACATCTTTCTCTGCAAATTGCTGAAGTTTGAGATCAAGAGTAGTGGTAACTTTAATTCCACCAGTAGTAGCTAATTGAGCTCCAAGTTGCGTCTGAAGCTGCTGCTTAGCTGTCATTACAAAGTAGGGAGCTTGAATTGCGGAATAAGTGTTTGAATTTAAAGGTTTTGGTATTTCAGCTAAAACATCAGTCGCTTTAGCAGCATCTGCTTGAGCTTGAGTTATATATTTTTGTTGAACCATTAAGGTTAAAATGTAGTGTTGCCTATTTATTACGCCTTGTTTGTTGAAGCTATCGTCAGAAAGTTTATTCCAAACGGTTGAAGTATATGGAGAGTAAACCCCAGGTGCCTGAGGGATTGCTGCAAGAAAGGACGCTTCTGCTAAGGTAAGATCAGCGGCTGATTTATGGAAATAATCTTGAGATGCAGCCTGAACGCCATAATCGACTCCTCCATAAGGAGCTATATTAAGATAGCCATTTAGAATTTGATCCTTAGAATAGCTTCTTTCAACTTCGACAGCCAAGATAAGTTCTTTAAATTTTCTTGTAATAGTACGGTCATTAGTCCAGTTTTGGTTTAATTTAACTAACTGTTGAGTAATAGTTGAACCACCTTGCAGTCCACTTCCTAGACCTAATAAGTTATGTGATGCAGCTCGAATTATAGATTTAACGTCGAATGCTCCTTCATGATAAAAATTCTTATCTTCAATCGCTATAGTCGCGTTTTTCATGTAGGGACTAATTTGATCTAAATTAACTGGAAGTCTTCTTATACCATTATTGTCTTGGAAAAGGAGGGTTTTTCCGGTTCTATCATAATAAGAAACCGATCCGCCTAAGTTGCTTCCTGAAATATCGTTAATTTTAGGTAAATCTTTTCTGAAGAAAGCAAACATAACAACTATTAGAATGAATATAGCAACAATTGAGATACCGATAATTCGGAGGGCCATAATTCCCCCTTCTTTTGAGAACCAGTATTCATAAAGATGTTTTGGTTCAAGTCTGTATTTTAATCTTTGTAAACGTCCTTTAGGCAAGGAGTTCATGTATAATGCCTTCTTTGCTTTATTAGCGTAATTTTTAGAATTACGTCTATTAGATACTGAGGAGTTAAGTCCTATTCGTCGCGCTGTACGATTATTTCTATTATTACGAGTGTTACGTGATTTTCTAGCCATATATTCCTTCAAATTTACCCAAAGTTAATTATATTCATTATATCAACAATTAGATAAAAGAAAGTAATGTTTATAATTATTTTTATAGTCGAATCTAAAGAATGTATAATTAGGATATGAAAATATCCGAAGAACTAAAATATAGAAATCTTTTTTACCAAACAACCCTTAAAAATATCGAGGACCTAGACAACAAGAAGTTTACTTTTTATCTTGGAGTAGATCCTAGCGCAGATTCAATGACTGTTGGTCATTTAGCTGTATTAATGCTAGCCAAGCATCTTATCAAGAACGGTAATAAGGCATTCCTATTGATAGGTGGAGCTACGGGATTAATTGGAGATCCAGATGGTAAGAAGCAAGAAAGAGAGCTACTTCCAATATCTGAAATTAACAAAAACAAGAAAAGTATCGTATCTCAGTATAAAAACATAATAAAAGGACAATCATTCACATTGGTAGATAACTATGATTGGTTTAAAAATATGGGATACCTAGAATTCCTTAGAGACTTTGGTAAGAAAGTTCCTCTTCGAACTATGCTTGGAAGAGATTTTGTTCAATCAAGAATTGGTGAGGACAGCGGAGGATTATCCTATGCAGAATTCTCTTACAGTCTTATTCAGGGATACGATTTCTATCACTTAAACGAAAAATATGGAGTTAACTTACAGGTTTCAGGTGCAGATCAATGGGGTAATTCTATAGCTGGAGTTGACTTAACTAGAAGAGTTAATGGTAATGAAGTTAATGTGCTGTCTATTCCTTTAATAATTAATAAGCAAACCGGAATAAAATTTGGTAAGACTGAAGCTGGCGCAGTATGGTTGGATCCTAAAAAAACTAGTGTAACTATGTTCTATCAATTCTGGATAAATCAACCCGATGAAGACGCAATAGATTTTCTAAAAACTTATACAATGCTAGAAATAAATGAGATTGAAAAAATTGCAAAAAAACAAATCGAAAATCCTAAGAGCAGAATAGCCCAAAAGAAACTAGCCTATGAAGTTACTAGAATGATACATGGTGAAAAATCGGCAGCAGTAGCTCAAGACATAACAGAAACTCTCATCGGAATCAAATCCTTAAAAGAGTTAGGTTTAAAAACTAAAATGGAATTAGTTAAAGAAATTCCATTCATAAAGGTTCATAAGAATTCTAGTGTTTTAGATATATTGGTGGACACAAAATTAGCACAATCAAAAACAGAGGCTAGAAATTTCCTTAAATCTAATGCTATTTCTATTAATAATGAAAAAATATCCGAAGAGATTCTAGATACAGCAAATTTCGTTAAAGGTTTGGCTTTGCTTAGAAAAGGTAAGGCATATCGAGATAGCGCTCTAATTCAATTGAGGTAATCATGCCCTTAAGTCCGATGGACAATCTTGATAAAATTTCTGGGGTTGGCGAAGCTAGTATTAAAAAATTAGAAAAATTAGGTATTAAAAATGTACATGGATTAATTAATCACTGGCCAAAGAGATATGTAGATTTTTCTAATTTAAATAAAATAATAGATCTAAGTCCAGGCAACGTTACTATTAGAGTTAGAATAACTAATCCCAAAACAAGATACGTAAGAAGAGGGATGAATATAACGGAAGCTTTCGCGTATGATGATACATCTAGAGTTAAAATACTTTGGTTTAATCAACCCTATAGAGCTAAGTCTATAAATTCGGATATAGAATATTTTTTGTCAGGTGAATATAAGCTTAGTAATCGTAATTTTAGTTTCATTAATCCCGCATTAGAATTAGTTTCAGATTTTCCCGTAAATACTGCAAGAATATTACCGGTATATAACCTAACTGAAGGTATTAAATCTTCAGACATTCGTAAATACATTAAATTCGTCCTAACAAACATGAAAGTGGAGGATATATTCCCTAAAGATTTTTGTAATAAATATAATCTAATATCTGCCGATAGAGCTTATCATTTTATACATTTTCCAGATAATAATGACCAGATAGAAGAAGCGAGATATAGATATAGTTTTGAAGAAGGTTTCAAGTTAATGCTCGCATCATCTATGAACAAGAATGAAATAGATCTTACGGATGCTCACCGGGTTAAATTTAATCTAGAACTTGCTAAAAAATTTATTGAACATCTTCCTTTTAAATTAACTGACGATCAAAGACTTGCTGTATGGGAGATATATAAAGATTTAGATCAAGTACATCCAATGAATAGATTAGTTGAAGGAGACGTTGGAAGTGGTAAAACTTTAGTTGCTGCTATGAGTGCATTAATGCCTATAAGTGAAGGTAAGCAGGTGGCATTGATGGTTCCAACAGAAATATTGGCTAAACAACATGCGAGAACTTTTGATAGGATATATGAGCCTCTTGGATTAGATAAAGAAATAGCATTAATAACATCTTCAACTTCTAAAAAGGAAAAAGAATCATTAATATCTAAAATCAAATCTAAAGAAAAATTAATGATAATTGGAACCCACTCATTAATAGAGGACTATTTACAGCCAGATGAGCTAGCACTCGTTATAATCGACGAACAACATAGGTTCGGTGTTGAACAGCGTAAAAAACTACTTAAAAAAGCAAAATACCAACCACATTTGCTTTCACTAAGCGCTACTCCAATACCGCGTTCATTAGCCTTAACTCTATTTAGAGATTTAAGTTTATCTAAAATTAAAACTGCCCCAAATAAAGATAAAATTATAAATACTAAAATACTTTCTAGGAGCGAATATAATCGTACGGTTCCAGAAATCACGAAACTTTTAAAAGCTGGTCAACAGATGTTTGCGGTATGTCCGAGTATTGATAGTGAAAAAACAAAATCAGTTTCACAGGTAAGTTTAGAAATTATAGAAACGTACAAAGATTACAAAGTCGCTACTCTACACGGCAGAATGAAACAAGAAGAAAAAGATAACATCATGGAAGATTTTCTAAATAAAAAAATAGATATTCTAGTATCCACAACAGTCATTGAAGTTGGTGTTGACGTACCTAATGCTAATATAATTCTTATTTACTCCCCTAGAAATTTCGGATTAGCACAATTACATCAGCTAAGAGGCAGAGTGGGTCGTGGAGAACACCCAGGTTTTTGTTATCTTATAAATGAAGATAACGAACCAAGTTCTCGAAGATTAGAGTCAATAGAAACATATAATGATGGATTCAAGCTTGCAGAAATAGATTTAGATCTAAGAGGACCTGGTCAGGTATACGGCGTTTTCCAGCACGGAGAACTAGATCTCAATTTTTTCAATTTTAGAGATATTAAATTAATACGCACCATTGAAGAAGCAGTAGCGTTATTCATGGATAAAAGGTATAATATTGAAGATTTTGAATTATTAAATAAAGAAATTAACGATTTAAAAAAGATAACCAATTTAAATTAATATGTATTCAGGTTCAACCATAACTAAAATATCTGGAATTGTTTTTGGAGCTCATCAGAAAATTGATCGAGTTGCTAGAAAGCAGCTTGAGAATTTAATTCCAGAATCTAAATTTCCTAAAATTTCAGATATATTGAAATTCGAAGGAGATAAAGGACCCGACTCTATGAAGCGTAAGAGTCCTTTTAAAGATGAACCATGGCATTTCTTTCATCCAGAAGATGATTTAGACGTTTCTATTCTTGAACAGATATCTCATCATTACAATGAACTAGTTAAGGCACTTAGAGAAGATAATAAAGTTAAATCATCCTTTGAATCAGCTTGGCTAGCTCATGCTATAGTGGACGGTCTTACTCCTGCCCACCATGATCATTTCTCGGAAGAATCTAGGGTGCTTCGAGGTCAAGATTCAGAAAGAAGCTTAACTCCTAAAGATAAATTGCTGATGCACGGTGATACGAAAAAAGAAAAGATTCTTAATAACTGGAAAATGTGGGGACCTAAAGGTTTACTTACTAATCATCTAAAATTCGAACTAGGGTTTGCATCACTAATTGCACCACTCAAATTCACCGGAATAATTCCTAAAAAAAGAAATCTTAAGCATATGAATGCTAAAGAGATAAGCAAATGGTATAGAGATTTAGCAAAAGACGTAGTCAAGCTTAATTTATATAACGATTTCATTGATCAAGGTTGGACCATTAAACTTTCGCAGAAGGCACAGAATAAATTAGCACCTATTCTTATCAACGCAGTAACCAAAATTTGGTATAACGCCTATCTAGATAGCACAATGCAAGGAGTTAAAGACAAAAAATAGCATTTACATTTTGATTCAAATAAGGTAGAATTAATTTTTGTTAAATTAGTTAAAAAAACTAGTATAAGCGCGAGTGGTGGAATGGTAGACACGCATGCCTTAGGAGCATGTGCCTTTAAAAGCATGGAGGTTCAAGTCCTCTCTCGCGCACCAATAAATTATGAGTGAAATAATAAGAACAAATTTTGAACTAGATAAGGGTCCAATTGGACCCCTTTTTTACCTTATAGAAAAATCTAATCCTAATATAGAACTTGCGTATTATCTATCAGAAATTTCAGATTCTCCAAAAGTCAATATATACAAATATCCTCATGGCGAGGATCATTCAGAAATTTTGATTCACGAAGCTTGCATCAAATTTGCAAAAAATGGTCAAAAGGAGATCCTGGTTGAGGAAGATCAAGAAATGTTTGATAGATACGTGTTAGCGTCATCAGTGCTCAGAAAAGGTGGAATAATTATGCAAATTACCGAATCTGGCATAGAAGATATAGATCAATCCTTTGTAAAAGAACTAGATATTATATTTCCCCAATTAGTAAAATAATTATTTCTAATTAATGTTAAAATATTAATATTAAATAAAGGATAAATTATGAAAATTTCTATCGTGTTATTAGTTTTGGTTGTGATCTTACTTGTTGTTATGTACAACTCTCTGGTTAGATTAAATATTAGAACTAGCGAAGCTTGGAGTGATATTCTAGTTCAGCTTAAAAGAAGAGCTGATCTTATACCAAATCTAGTTAATACAGTTAAGGGATACGCTAAGCACGAAAAAACTATCTTTGAAGAAGTAACTAAGGCTCGAGCCGCATCCTTAAGCGCATCAACACCAGATCAAGCTGCAAAAGCTGAAGGTGATTTCCAGAAAACAATGAAGAGCTTATTTGCTGTAGCAGAGAATTATCCAACACTAAAAGCTTCTGATAATTTTAAAGAACTTCAAGATGAATTAACAGATACTGAAGATAAGATTCAGGCATCTAGAAGATTTTATAACTCTATGGTTCGAGATTTTAATACAAAGAGAAAAACTTTTCCTACTAATCTACTAGCTAGTACGCTTGGATTTAAGGAAGATAAACAATTCTTTATGGTAGATAACGAAGACGAAATAAAGGATCCTGTAGAAGTTAAGTTCTAATATGGCATTGAGCACCGCAAACTATAAAGGTACTAGAGACTTTTATCCTGAAGATAAATTAATTCAGAATTATATTTTTGAAATTTTTAGAAAATCTTCAGAAAGATTTGGGTATAAACAATATGACGCTCCAATGATTGAATCTCTTGAGCTATACAAAGCTAAAAGTGGACAAGAAATAGTTAACGACCAAACTTACTCTTTTGTAGACAGGGGAGATAGAGAAGTTGTAATTCGTCCAGAAATGACACCTAGTGTGTCTCGAATGGTTGCTAAAAAGCGTAATTTACTTAATTACCCTCTAAGACTTTATTCTATTCCCAACTTATGGAGATATGAGAGATCACAAAGAGGTAGATATAGAGAGCACTGGCAACTAAACGTAGATATTTTCGGTGAATCAGGAATTGAAGCTGAACTAGAACTTCTACAGCTAGTAGATAAATTGTTCAAGAATTTCGGTGCAAACGAATCAATGTATGAAATTCATATTACTTCTAGAAAATTAGTAGATTTTCTAACTAATAATTTACTGGGTCTTAATTCAGATGACTCTATCGCACTTGTTAAACTATTAGACAAGAAAGATAAATTATCTGTAGAAGAATTTAATGATAACCTTAAACAAATAAAAGGCATTAAGAATTATGAAAAGATTGAAGAATATCTTAATCTTGATCTAATCAACCCTACCTCTGATTTCGCTGAACATGCATCTATAAAAGAATTAAGATCCTTAATATCTGAATTAAATGATCTTGGTGTTAACAATATTAAATTTGATCCAGGAATTATGCGAGGTTTTGATTACTATACAGATATCGTTTTTGAAGTTAAAGATACAGATAAGGAAAATAACCGATCAATGATGGGCGGAGGAAGATACGACGGTCTTGTTGGTTTATTCGGAGTAGATAATCTTCCAGTCGTTGGATTTGGGCTTGGAGATGTAACAATGGAAAACTTTTTAATATCCCATAATCTTATGCCTCATCTAAATTTCCAGACTCAGTTAGCTGTTTTGTCTTTAACTGACGATAAAATGAACGTTAATAAATTTATAAATTCTATAAGAGATCTTGGAATCAATGCAGTAAGTGAACTTTCCGATAAGAAAATACAAGCAAAAATTAAGTGGGCTGAAAAAGAAGGTATCCGCTTTATCATTGTAGTTGGAGATAAGGAACTAGGTAATGGTCAATTTAATCTTAAAGATTTAGATACAGGCAACGAGGCATCTTTTTCAAACATAGAACAATTGAAGAGGCTAATTTAGAATGACTGCCACTAATCATGCAATAACGGGAGCAGTTATTGGCTTAGCTCTGGGTAATCCTTATTTAGCAATACCTTTAAGTCTAGTTTCCCACTATGCCATGGATACTCTACCTCACTTTGGCAAGATGTGGCCACTTAAGTCTAAAAAGTTCGTAAATTACCTCTTGATTGAAGCTTTATTCTGCTTTCTCATAGTTCTATCCATGTTTATAGTTAGGCCACAGCATTACATACTTGGTATGATATGTGCTTTTATTGCGGCCGCTCCAGATCTTCTTAGTATTAAATTCTTTAAAAAGACAATAGAAGGCAAGAAGTATGTACCAGGAAGATATTTTAAATTTGCTAGCGGTATTCAGAAAAAAGAATCCCCGGAAAATATTAAATATGATATTTTATGGTTCATTGTATTACTTATTTTGTTTATTAAATTATTAGATAAGGCTTAGTAAGAAATATAACTTATGTTATAGTATTAAACTTATGAAGATATCAAATCACAAAGACGAAGAATCAAAGAGCACTCTTACAATTGTTGCAGATCAAGAAGAGTTAGATTTAGCTAAGAATAAGATATTAGAAAATTTTCAAAAAAGTGCTAAAATCCAAGGTTTTAGACCAGGAAAAGCACCTCTAAATATGGTCGAAAAGAATATCGATCCAAATCAATTACAAGATAATGTATTACGAGATATAGTCGAACTTCTATATGGTAAATCTTTAGAACAACTTAATATTAAACCAGTATCAAATCCTGATATTAATATTGTTAAATTTGTTCCTTTCAGCACACTTGAATTCACTGTTGAAGTCGAAAAACTAGGTAAGGTAACACTTCCCGATATTAAAGATATGAAAGTGGATAAACCCAAAATTGAAGTATCTAGTAAAGAAATCGAGGAAGCATTACAGGACTTAAGACTAAGATCTGCTGATTTTAGTGAAACAAAAAAGATAGCTAAATTAACTGACAGAGTTACTATTAATTTTGATGGAATTGATCCTAAAACTAAGAAATCAATTGAAGGCACCAATGGTACCGATTATCCATTAATACTTGGATCTAGATCTTTTATTCCTGGATTCGAAGAAGAATTAGTTGGACTTAAAACTGGAGATAAGAAATCTTTCAACATTGTATTTCCTGAAGATTACTCAGTAGATTCTTTCAAAAATAGAAAAGTAATATTCAATATTGATGTTACTAAAGTTGAAGAATCTAATGTTCCTGAATTAGATGACAAATTAGCTCTTAATTTCGGACCTTTTAAAAATTTAGATGAACTTAGAAGTGCTATTAAAATTGAAATGGAAAAAGAATTAACAATTAACAATCAACGAAAACTTGAAGATGAAATTCTTAATTTCCTTGGTGATAAAACCAAAATTAGTCTTTCTGAAAAACTCGTAGATGAAGAATTGTCACTTGTAGAATCAAAAGCTAAGCAGGAAGCCCTATCGCAAGGTCTCACCTGGGAAGAATATCTTAAAGCTTTGAAAATGGATCAAAAATCATTCATCAAACAAGCTAAAGATACAGCGGAGAAGAGAGTTCGATCTGGAATAGCTATCGGAGAAATAGCACAAAGGGACAATATAATTATTTCAAATGAAGAATTCAAGCAATCTATTCTGCACTTAGAAGAACAATATAAAGATGATGCTATGAAAGAAGAAATTCGTAAACCTGAAAATCAAAGAGATCTTATGATCAGGCTCTTAACTGACAAAGTCCTGAAACATCTTTCAGCCCAAGTTAATTAGCACTCTTGACTATTGAGTGCTAGAAATTTAAAATAGAGCTATGAACAAGAAATCTTATCTAGTGCCTACTGTTATAGAATCTGATGGAAGAATGGAGCGTGCGTACGATATTTACTCTAGGCTTCTAAAAGACAGAATCATCTTTTTGGGCGAAGAAATTAATCAGACTACAGCAAATCTTATCGTTGCTCAGTTATTATTCCTAAATGCAGAGGATGCTAAAAAAGAAATTAAGCTCTATATTAATAGTCCTGGTGGAAGCGTTTACGACGCCTTAGCTATATATGACACTATCGGATACCTAACAAATGATGTTATGACGGTTGGAATTGGTGTGCAAGCCTCTGCAGCAGCCCTATTGCTTAGTTCGGGTACTAAAGGAAAGAGATTCCTTTTACCTAATTCAACAGTTATGATCCATCAACCATCTAGTGGCACTAGAGGTAAAGTAACAGATCAAGAAATAGATCTTAAAGAATCACTTCGAATTAAGAAAGTAATTGAAGATATTATGATTAAGAACACTGGACAAAAACAGTCAACAATTCATGATGATATGGAAAGAGATAAGTGGCTTAACGCTAAAGAAGCTAAAGCATACGGATTAGTTGACGATATTATTACCAAAATATAATACAAAAAGTATTGACTAATTATAGTAAAAAGTAATAGTATATTAGTTAGAAGTTGTGTAAGCCTTATTTTCTATTCTTATAAAATCCTAAGAATATAGACTGATCGCTTAGTTTTCTTCAACGTTGAAAACAATAAAATATATCAAGATTACTATCAATAACTGGTAATTATCATTATTCAAATCAATCACACAAAATTTTAATATTAAAATAACTCCTCATTTGAAAGGGGGCTTTTAAATATATGGCTAAAAGTACCATTAACAAGCGAGTCTACTTTACTGACCAGGAAAATGCAGTAAAACTTCCTAATTTAGTAGACCATCAAAATAAATCATTTAAATGGTTTGTAGACGAAGGACTAGGTGAATTACTTAACGAAATTAGTTCTATCGACGATTACACGGGAACAAAATTAACATTAAAGTTTCTAGATTATCATTTTGAGCCACCTAAATTAACTGAAGCAGCCGCTAGAGTGAACAATGTGTCTTATGATGCTCCTCTTATGGCTAGAGTAGAGCTGACAAATAAAATTACTGGTGTTGTTAAAGAACAAGAAATATACCTCGGAGATTTTCCATGGATGACAGACCGAGGTACTTTTGTTATTAACGGCGCTGAAAGAGTTGTAGTGAGCCAATTGATACGTTCAGCTGGAGTTTTCTTCACTGGAGATAATCACGGCAGCACAAGACTTTATGGTGCTAAGGTTATTCCTGGACGTGGTGCTTGGTTAGAATTCGAAACTGCTGCTAATGGCGCTATTTTCGTAAAGATTGATAGAAAAAGAAAACTAGCTGTTACTACCCTACTTAAAGCTTTGGGAGTTTCAGAAGCTGCTATGAAAGATATGTTTAAACACGTTGATAGCGGTAAAACAAAATATATCGATTCTACACTTGAAAAAGACACAGCAAAAGGACAGAACGAAGCTTTAATCGAACTGTATAGAAGACTTCGACCTGGAGATCTAGCTACTGTAGAAAACGCTAAAAGCTTAATAGAAAATATGTTCTTTAACTACAAGAGATTTGATTTCTCAAGAGTAGGACGATACAAAATCAACAAGAGACTTAATCTTGATGTAGCTAATACTGCTAAAAACCGAGTAATGCGTATCGAAGACCTAGAAGCAATTATTTCTGAAATTATTAGACTCAATAACACACAAGAAGCACCGGATGATATCGACTCACTAGCAAACCGAAGAGTTAAATTAGTAGGTGAACAAGTTCAACGACAATTTAGAATCGGTCTACTTAGAATGGAACGAAATACCAAAGACCGAATGAGCATGAGTGAAATTGAAACAGTTACTCCTTCTCAACTTATTAACGCACGACCTATCGTTGCTGCAGTAAGAGAATTTTTCGCATCATCACAGCTTTCTCAATTCATGGACCAAGTTAACCCACTAAGTGAACTTGCACTTAAAAGAAGACTTTCATCTATGGGGCCAGGTGGTCTATCCCGAGAAAGAGCTGGATTTGAAGTACGTGATGCTCACGCTACTCACTATGGAAGAATTTGTGCTGTAGAAACTCCAGAAGGAGCTAATATTGGTCTTGTTCTTAATCTAGCTAACTATGCTCAGGTTAACGATTACGGTTTTATAGTAACTCCTTATAGAAAAGTTATTAATGCCGCTACAGCTAAAGATTTAGCTGGACATATTGCAAGCGTAGATTACGAAGATGAAAATGGTAAAGTTTTAGTTAAAGCTGGATCAGTGATAACCGCCGGTGATGTTGCTAAACTTTCTAAAGTAAAAAACCAAATAACATGGCCTGTTAAAGCTAAGGTAACTAATGAAATAGTTTACTTGGATGCATCTGATGAAGAAAATGTAATTATTGCAGGTGGTGGTTCTAAAATTGATGCAAACGGATATTTCCTTTCAGATCGAGTTAGTGCTAGAACTAATCTAAAAGCCGGTGAGGTAGATTCAGATGACGTTAATTACATGGATGCAGCAAAGAATCAAATCATTGGATCTTCTGCGGGAGTAATTCCATTTATTGAAAAGAACTACGTTGCTCGTTGTCTTATTGGATCAAACCAGCAAAGACAGGCAGTTCCACTTATTAGTCCTATGTCTCCTATTGTTGGAACAGGTCTTGAAGCAGACATTGCTAAAAACTCTGGACAGTTAATTATGGCTGAAGAAGCTGGAATAGTTATTGCTGCAACAGCTCAAGAAGTTATTGTTGAATATAAGGATGGAAAGAAAACATATAACCCATTAAGATTCTCACGAAGTAACGATGGTACTTCAATTAACCAGAAAGTTAGAGTTAGCTCTGGCGATAAAGTTAAAAAAGGTGACATTTTGATCGAAGGAATGAGTATAGAAGACGGGGAATTAGCTCTTGGAAAAGACCTAATCGTAGCATTCATGCCATGGGCTGGATACAACTTTGAAGATGCAATCATCATTTCTCGAAAATTAGTTGAAGACGACACATTAACAAGCGTTCACATTAACGATTTCATGATTGAAGTACGTGAAACTAAGCTTGGTCCTGAAATTGTTACAAATGATATTCCTAACGTATCTGAAGAATCCTTAAGACATTTAGACGAAGAAGGAATTGTACGTATTGGTGCTGAAGTGCATCCAGGAGACATCCTAGTAGGAAAAATTACTCCTAAGGGTGAACAAGAACTATCAAGTGAAGAAAGACTACTACGAGCTATCTTCGGTGAAAAAGCTAAAGAAGTTAGAGATACATCACAAAGAATGAGTAACGGTAAACACGGTAAAGTTGTTGGTGTTAAGGTTTTCTCTAGAGAAAACGGACACGAACTAAAATCTGGTGTTATTAAGCAAATCCAGGTATTCGTAGCTCAAATGCGAAAAATTTCAGTTGGAGATAAACTCGGTGGACGTTACGGTAACAAGGGTGTTATTGCCCGAATCCTTCCTGTCGAAGATCTTCCATTCCTAGAAGACGGTACTCCAGTAGATATTATCTTGAACCCACTTGGTGTGCCTTCTAGAATGAACATTGGACAGCTATTTGAAACTCACCTAGGTATGGCCGCTAGAATGCTAGGATTTAAGGTTGCTTCACCTTCATTTGATGGTGTAAGTAAATCTAAGATTAAAGACCTTCTAAATGAAGCTGGTTTACCAGAAGACGGTAAACAGCAACTATATGACGGACGAACCGGTGAGCCATTCATTGAAAAGACTTCAGTTGGAAACATGTACATAAATAAACTTGATCACATGGTAGCGGATAAGATCCACGCTCGATCTACTGGTCCATACACTATGGTTACTCAGCAGCCTCTTGGTGGTAAAGCACAAAACGGTGGACAAAGATTTGGAGAAATGGAAGTTTGGGCTCTTGAAGCTTATGGTGCTGCATCAACACTTCAAGAAATGTTAACCATTAAGTCAGACGACGTATATGGTAGAAGCAAAGCCTACGAATCTATAATTAAGAAGCTACCTATTGTTGGTCCTAAAATTCCAGAATCCTTCAACGTTCTTGTTAAAGAACTTCAAGGTCTTGGACTTAAGGTTGACCTAGTTACTTCAGATAAAGTTGTAGACGCTGAAAATGTTCTATCACTTAGTGTTAAAGATATAGGTGAACACCAGAGCGATCTAGAAGTTCCTCAGGACCGAGCATCTGATGTAGATGTTACTGAAGATGTATCTTTAGATGAATTTGAAATACTAGAACTTTCCGATCAAATTAATGAAAGCGAATCTACTGAAGCAATTGCTGTAGAAGAAGGAGGTAACGAATAATGAATCCATATAAATTCTCAAATAATGGTATTAATATTGCAGATTTCGATGCTGTTAAACTTTCAGTTGCCAGTCCTACAGATATTATGGAATGGAGTTACGGAGAAGTAACAAAACCAGAAACTATCAACTATAGGACTCAGAAACCAGAAAGAGATGGTCTATTCTGTGAAAGAATTTTCGGACCAGTAAAAGATATTAACCCACATGACACTAAGTTTAAAGGTGTTAGAAGCCGTGAAGCAGCAGTAGATAAAAGTGGAGAAATCGTTACTAAATCTATTGTAAGACGAGAACGAATGGGACACATTACTCTAGCTGTGCCAGTTGCTCATATTTGGTTCTTAAGAGGAACTCCATCAGCAATGGGCCTATTGTTAGGTATGACTGTTAAGAATCTTGAAAAGATCGCATATTTCGCAACTTACGTTGTAAAGACTGTAGATACTGAAAAGCGAGATCAAATGCTTCAAGATAAAGAAGCTGAATTTGCTGCAGCTAATGAAGCAATTTCTCACAGATATGAAGAAGAAGCTAAGGCAGAAGGAGCTAACATAAAAGCTCTTGCTGAATTACGAGCTAAAGAAATTGAAGATCTAACTAAGGATTTTGAAATTCTTAGAGATCAACTAACATCATTAGCTAAATTAAACATTATTTCTGAAACAGATTACCGTGAATTACCTAGTGAGCTTAAAGCTCTAATTACAGTAGGTATGGGTGGTGCAACTTTAAGAGATCTTCTATTAGACATCGATCTAAAAGCATTAATTGCTGAATTAGACCTTGAGGCAGAAGCTGCTAAGGGTCAAAGAAAGAAGAAACTACTTAAGAGACTACGATTACTTGAATCTATGGAAAAAGCTGGAATTAGTCCTTCTTCTATCTGTATATCAGTACTACCTGTCATTCCTCCAGACTTAAGACCTATGGTGCAGTTAACTGGTGGACGTTTCGCAACTTCTGACATGAACGATCTTTATCGAAGAGTGATTAACAGAAACAACCGACTTAAGAAACTAATCGATCTAAATGCTCCAGAAGTAATTAAGAGAAATGAACAACGAATGCTTCAGGAAGCTGTTGACGCTCTAATTGACAACAATAACTCTAGAAGTGGACGTGCAGTAGCATCAACAGGTCAAAAACGAAGACTAAAGAGTCTTTCTGACCTACTAAAAGGTAAGCAGGGACGATTCAGACAGAACCTACTTGGTAAAAGAGTAGACTATTCTGGACGTTCTGTTATCGTTGCTGGACCTGAACTTAAGATCTTCCAGTGTGGACTTCCAAAAATGATGGCTCTAGAATTATTCAAGCCTTTCGTAATTGGAGAACTAATTGCTAGAGAACAAGCTCATAACATCCGAAGTGCATCTAGACTTATTGAATTAGGTGAAACTATCGTTTGGGATGCTTTAGACGAAGTTATTAAGGGCAAGTACGTACTACTAAACAGAGCTCCATCACTTCACCGATTGTCTGTTCAAGCTTTCCAGCCAGTACTGATTGAAGGTCGAGCTATTCAGCTTCACCCATTAGTATGTAAAGGTTTCAACGCAGACTTCGATGGTGACCAGATGGCTGTTCACTTACCTTTAAGTGATGATGCGCAAAAAGAAGCTAGAGATATCATGGCCGCCAATAAGAATCTTCTTAAGCCAGCTGATGGAACTCCTATTCTACATATTGAACAAGATATCGTTCTTGGGCTTTACTACCTAACTTACGATAAGCCTAGTTCTAGACAAGAAAAAGTAAAGAGATTTACTAATTTAAATGAAGCTATCATGTCATTCGACGCAGGTAAAGTTAAATTACAGACTACTATTGAAGTACCTTTTAAAGGTAAAACAAGAACTTCAACTTTGGGTAGATTCCTGTTTAATGAAATCTTCCCAGATGATTTTGAATTCGTAGACGAAGCTATGTCTAAGAAAAAACTACAAGGTGTTATGTCTATGATTTACTCACAGTACGGCACAGATACTACAGCTCAAATAGCTGACTATGTTAAAGACCTTGGATTTGAATTTGCTACTAAGAGTGGTATTTCAATGGGTATGGATGACTTCGTTCCTATTAAAGGAATGGACAAAGTTATTTCTGAAGGTGAAGATAATGTTAAGAAAATTGCTGAACAATTCGATAACGGATTTATTAGCGATGACGAACGACACCGAATGGTTGTAGATAACTGGGTTAAAATAGACTCAAACGTACAGGAAATGCTTGCTACTCAAATTAAGGACGAAGACACTACAATGTCCGTAGCTATTACTTCTGGTGCTCGAGGAAATATTTCTCAAATGAAATCATCAGTTGGTATCGTTGGAGTTCTTTCTGATGCATCAGGACAAGCTATTGAACTTCCTATTAAGTCAGGTTACATAAAGGGATTAGATCCACTTGAATATTTCACCTCAACTCGTGGAACTAGAAAGGCTATGATCGATATCGCACTTAAGACTGCCGATGCTGGTTACTTAACTCGAAGACTTGTAGATGTATCTCAGGATGTATTTACTATCCTAGATGCTGAACTAGATCCAGGATTTGCTATGTATAGATCTGACGCTATTGAAATTGGCACAGAATATTCTTACAGATTAAGCGGTAGATATGTTGCTGAAGCTGTTAAGGGATATGTTAAAAAAGGTGAACTAATTACCGCAGAAATAGCAAAAGCTATTGCTGATGACGAAAAAATTGATGGAGTTAAGATAATGAGTGCTCTATCTTCAACTGACGTACGCGGCGTGGGTAAAAAATCTTACGGAGTCGACCCAGCTACTGGAGAACTAGTAGCAGATCACCACCCAATCGGTGTTATAGCCGCTCAAAGTATTGGTGAACCTGGTACTCAGCTATCTCTAGACTCTAAGCACCGTGGAGGTGTTGTGCTTGCTGACGAAGCATCACAAGGTCTATCACGTATTGAAGAGTTGTTTGAAGTAAGAAATCCAAAAGGACAAGCTTATCTTTCTGAAATCGCTGGAACTATCAACGTATGGGAAGAAGGTGATCACTACATAATTCAAGTTAATGCTGATCCTAAAGAAACAGTTAAACTTGCATTAGGTATAAGACAAGTTAAAGTTGCTACAGGAAGTGACGTTGCTATTGGAGACGTTGTAGCCTCCCTAGAGGATGGTTCTGAACCACTTATAGCTACCATTTCTGGTAAGTTAGAAGTTAAGGGTAAACAAATTCTAATCAACCCTACAAAACAATCTGTAGTTAAATACGAAATCCCAGGATTCAAAACATTAACAGTTAAGGACGGCGACTTAGTTGTTGCGGGTTCAAGACTAACTAATGGTTCTATAAATCCACAAGACCTTATGAGATTACAGGGTGTTGAACCAACACAAAGATATATAATGAACCAAGTTCTTGGTATCTTTGCTGCTCAAGGACAAAATATTTCCGACAAACACCTTGAAATCATCGTTCGACAGATGTTCTCAAGAGTTCAAATTGAAGATTCTGGTGACAGTGATTTCATCACCGGAGATGTTGTGAGTAAATTAGCCGTAGTTCAACAAAACGAAGAACTAATTAAAGCCGGTAAAGAAGCAGCTAAATACAACCAACTACTACTAGGTATTACAAAAGCATCATTGTCTACTGATTCATTCCTATCTGCTGCATCTTTCCAGGACACTACAAGAGTACTAATTGCCGCTGCAACTTCAGGAAAATTAGACCACTTATACGGTCTTAAAGAAAACGTAATCTTAGGACGAAAGATTCCAGTTGGAACTGGTTTTTCTCCAGCAGTTGATCCAAGCGATGAACTTTCAGAAGAGCTAAGTGAAGCTGTTGCTATTTAGGCAACATATATGTTAATATATATCTGTTAAAGAAATAATAAGTAAATTCTTAGAGGTTCGAGCCGCTCACCAGGTAGGCATCCTGGGGGCATACATCGGCAGTAGATCTCAAGAAGTAAGGAGTACAAATTGCCATCAATTAACCAATTAATTCGTAAGCCACGAAAAAGGGTGACTGCTAAAAGTAAATCACCTGCACTTCAAAGGGTTACAAATAACCTAAAGACTAAAAACTATGAAAAGAGTGCACCATTTAAGCGTGGTGTTTGTATTAAGGTTACAACTAAAACACCTAAGAAACCTAACTCAGCTTTAAGAAAAGTAGCACGTGTTAGACTTTCAAATGGCCAAGAAGTTTGGGCATACATCGGTGGAGAAGGACATAATCTTCAGGAACACGCAGCTGTTCTAATAAGAGGTGGAAGAGTAAAAGACCTTCCAGGTGTTCGTTACCACATAGTACGAGGATCTCTTGATCTTCAAGGTGTTACTGATCGTAAAAACGGTCGTTCTAAATACGGTACTAAGAAAGCGAGCAAATAATGCCACGAAAAACTACAAAAGCACTAGTACGAGAAGTACAACCAGACAGACTATATGATTCTGTAATGGTTCAGAAATTTATTAACCGTGTCATGAGACATGGAAAAAAACAAGTTGCCGAAAAACTTGTATATGATGGAATGCAAATAGCTGCCAACAAGCTAAAAGTTCAGAATCCTTTAGAAGTATTCGAACAAGCTATGAAAAATGTATCACCTCATTTAGAAACAAGATCTAGACGTGTAGGTGGAGCTAACTATCAGATTCCATTTGAAGTTAAAGGACAAAGACAACAACACTTAACTATCATGTGGTTTGTGCAGTCTGCTAGAAACAAAAAAGGAATTAGCATGGCTAATAGAATTGCAATTGAATTAGAAGAGGCTTACAACAACCAAGGTGGAGCCGTTAAGAAAAAAGAAGATACTCTCAAGATGGCGGAATCTAACCGAGCTTTTGCCCACTTCGCGAGATATTAATCCGGGAAGGGATAAATATATGGCAGAAAAAAAATATGAAATTGGTCAATTAAGAAATATTGGTATTATTGCGCACATTGATGCAGGTAAGACTACAACTACTGAAGGTATTCTTTATAGAACTGGTCTTAAACACAAAATTGGTGCAGTGCACGATGGTGGAACTACTACTGACTGGATGGAGCAGGAACGAGAACGAGGAATCACTATCGTATCTGCTGCTGTTACCTGTTATTGGAAAAATCATCAGATTAACATCATAGATACACCAGGACACATCGACTTTACAGTTGAGGTTGAACGATCTCTACGTGTTCTTGATGGTGCCTGTGTAGTTTTCGATGGAAAAATGGGTGTAGAAAGTCAATCTGAAACAGTTTGGAGACAAGCTGATAAGTATGGAGTTCCTCGAATCTGTTTTATAAACAAGATTAACCAAACAGGTGGAGACTTCTATAAATCTCTTGAATCTATTCACAATAGATTAAGTAAGAGAGCTTTCCCAATTCATTTGCCTATTGGTTTTGAACAAGCTATCAACGGTATCGTTGACCTTGTTGAAATGAAGGCATATACATATAAAGAATTTACTGATCACGAACTTGTTGAAAGTGAAATTCCTGCCGATATGATGGATGAAGTAAATAGATACCGAAGCTTATTAATTGAAAATGCTGTCGCAGAAGATGAAAATTTACTAGAAAAATATATAGAAGTAGGGGAAGAAGGATTAACTCACGAAGAAATTAAACAGGCTATTAGAACCGCTGTTCTAACTGGTAGATTCTATGCCGTTACAGGTGGAGATGGTCGTGGAGTTATTGTTGAAAAGGTTCTAGACGCAGTTATTGATCTTTTACCTAGTCCGATTGATCGAGGCAGTACTTGGGGTACTCATCCTAAAACTGGTGATAAAGTAGAAAGAAAACCATCTACTGATCAACCATTTGCAGGCTTAGCATTCAAAATTGCTACTGATCCATTTGTTGGTAAGTTAGCTTATTTTAGAGTCTACTCAGGTAAACTAGAAGCTGGTTCATACGTATTAAACACTTCTACAGGTACTAAAGAAAGAGTAGGACGAATCGTTAGAATGCAAGCTGATAAAAGAGAAGATGTTAATGAAGTAACAGCTGGAGATATTGCCGCAATAGTTGGGCTTAAAGGTACAACTACAGGAAATACACTATCCGATGTAAATAATTCTATAATTTTAGAAAGTATTACATTCCCAGAACCTCCTGTTTCTATTGCTATTGAACCTAAGACTAAACCTGACCAAGAAAAAATGGGTATTGCTTTACAAAGACTAGCTGAAGAAGACCCTACATTCCGGATCCAAGTAGATGACGAAACCGGACAAACTATTATTTCTGGAATGGGTGAATTACACCTTGAAATAATCGTAGATAGAATGAAACGTGAATTCGGTGTTGAAGCTAATATTGGTCAACCACAAGTAGCATACCGAGAAACAGTTCGTAAAGATGGCGTAGAAGTTGAAGGTAAGTTCGTTCGACAATCTGGTGGTAAAGGTCAATATGGTGACGTATGGCTTAGAATTTCACAGAATGAAGCTGGTAAAGGGTTTGAATTCATCAACTCTATCAAAGGTGGAGTTGTTCCTAGTGAATACATCCCAGCAGTTAAAAAAGGTATTATTGAGGCTATGCGAAACGGTGTTATGGCTGGATACCCTGTTGTTGATATAAAAGTTGAATTATATGATGGTTCTTACCATGATGTTGACTCATCAGAAATGGCTTTCACTATTGCAGGATCAATGGGACTTCAAGAAGGTGTTCGTAAAGCATCTCCAGTACTTCTAGAGCCTGTAATGAAAGTTGTAGTAGTAACTCCTGATAGTTTCATGGGTGACGTTATTGGTGATCTAAACTCTAAGCGTGGAAGAATTGAATCTATGGAAGATCTCCCAAGTGGAATCAAAGAAATTACTTCATTTGTTCCTCTAGGTGAGATGTTTGGATACACTACTAATCTTCGGAGCATGACTCAAGGTAGAGCAAGTTCTTCAATGGAACTAGATCACTATGCCGACGTCCCTAATCACGTATCTGAAGCTATTGTAGCTAAAAACGCTAAGTAAATTAATTTATGTCTATCGAATTTCTAGATTTAGAAGGTGAAGCACGGCTCAAAATCGAGCCTCCAGTCCAGGAATTCGAAGGCACTGTTTCTTATAGGTCTAGATTGGTAACCAAAGAAGGTGCAAGTTCTATGCTTGGTCTTTTTGATCAAACTGATGAATCTAGTATGTATTATTTTCAGAGGGGTTTTCAACCTGAAATAATGGATATACTAGAGTCTTCTACGCAATCATCTCAGAAAGCTTTAAGAGCAATTGGATATGATTATGACACGACAGAAAGAATCACTAATGGTAAGAGAATATTAAATGTTAGACAAAATATTCCTAATATAGCTAAATGGAATTCTATCTTTGAGAAATCAGGGATAGATTTACTTTTCAGCGAAGTAGATTATGGATTATATAATAATTCATTAGCAGAAGAATTATATTTTGAAGATAGAATTATTCCGATTTCTAATGCTGAACCATGGAGATTTCACGACCTATCAATTCATCCAATCGGACATTTTCTTATTACCGGTGAATTAATGACAAACGCAATTTATGATGCAGCAGAGATTAAAAACGAGTACTCTACAAAGGAACAAAGACAACAACTTCATGATAATAGTTTGTGGTACAACATAGACAATTTTACAGAAGAAATGGCATACACTATTTTACAAGGTAAATCTAAACTTCTAGAAAATAAAATTTCTATGTTCATAAAAAGGATTGGTTTTTGCATTCCTAGAATTGAATTAGATTTTTACAACGCTGAATATCTTAAGAGTGAAACGATTGCGGAACTAACAAGCGAAATTATTAACAAAGCTACCGAATTTAATAATTTGGTTAGTAAGTAGTATATTATGAAAAAAATATTTCTTCTGCTTTCTATTATTACTTTTACTTTTTTCAATATACAATCTTATGCTTCAGCTGCTTCTCCAAATTTAGATACAATTATAAAGAAGTATCCAAGCTTACAACTTGGCGTATATTTTCAAGATTTAACAAACAATATGGTTGTATCAAATCTACCAAATATGCAGTTTACAGGTGCTTCAACTACTAAAGTATTAACAGCTATTACAGTAATAAAACAAATTGAATCAGGTAAATATAGATATGATTCTATGACTTCTAAGAACGGTTATTCCGTCAGAACTGAGCTTAAACTTATGATAAATCAAAGTAATAATGAAGCATGGGATGTACTCAATAATCTAGCTACTTGGAATAGTATTATATATGAAGCAAAGAATCTTGGTATGGTAGGTTACAACTGCAATGGAAACCTTATATCTCCTCAATCTGATGCAGCGATGTTAGCTAAGTTATATTATGGTCATGTTCTTAACGTTTCAGATACTAATTATATTCTAAGTCTTATGCAAAACACTAACGAAGAATCATTAATACGTCCTGCTTTACCAGCTAGTGCCGTCTATTTCCATAAATACGGTTGGTTAAACGCTGGTAAAAGTAATGTCCTAAATGACACTGCAATCGTTCTGTATAACAAACATACATATATTTTGAGTATTTACACAAACTCGCCTAATGTTCCTAATTATTCTAATCAAAAGAACGCAATACAAGATATAACTAAGTATCTATTTAATATAAGTAAATAACTCTTTACAAAACAGAGAAGAATTCATATAATAAACAGGTATAAACGCGCATACTTTTTGTTTGTGCATTTAATTAATAACTATAAGGAGATTAAATAATCTATGGCAAGCAATTTTGATCGTACTAAACCACACGTAAACGTTGGAACTATGGGCCACGTTGACCATGGAAAAACTACGCTAACTGCAGCTATTACTCACGTATTAGCTAAAAGACTACCAAGTGAAACTAACAAGGCACGAAATTATGAAGATATCGATAAAGCGCCGGAAGAAAAGGCTCGTGGAATAACAATCGCTACTTCTCATGAAGAATACGAGAGTGAAAAGCGACACTACGCACACGTAGACATGCCTGGTCACGCCGACTACGTTAAGAACATGATTACTGGTGCTGCACAGATCGATGGAGCAATTCTAGTTGTATCTGCTGCTGATGGTCCTATGCCTCAGACAAGAGAACACGTTCTTCTTGCTCGACAGGTTGGTGTACCAAAAATCCTAGTATTCCTAAATAAAATGGACTTAGCTGATGCTGAACTAGTAGATCTAGTGGAAGAAGAAATTAGAGAATTACTAGAAAAGAATGGTTTCGACAAAGATTGTCCTATTATTCGAGGTTCTGCAACTAAAGCTCTAGCTGGTGATGAAGCCAATGAAGATGCTGTTATGGAACTAGTTAAAGCTATGGATGAATATATTCCAATACCAGTTCGTGAACTTGATAAGCCTTTCCTAATGCCTATTGAAGATGTTTTCTCAATCAAAGGTAGAGGAACAGTTGCTACAGGAAGAATTGAATCTGGAATTGTTAAAGTAAACGACGAAGTTGAAATCGTTGGTATCAAAGCTACTGTAAAAAGTGTTGTAACAGGAATTGAAGCTTTCAAGAAATCTCTTGATCAAGGTCAAGCTGGTGATAACGCTGGTGTTCTACTTCGAGGAATCGAACGAGAAGACATCGAACGTGGACAGGTTCTTGCAAAGCCAGGAACAATTAATCCGCACACAGAATTTGATTCTGAAGTTTACGTTCTTACTAAAGAAGAAGGTGGACGTCATACTCCATTCTTTAAAGGATATAAGCCTCAGTTCTACTTTAGAACTACAGACGTAACTGGAGAAGTTGAACTTCCAGCTGACAAAGAAATGGTTATGCCGGGTGACACCATAACATTCAAGGTTAAATTACTTAACCCAATTGCTATGGAACAAGGTCTAAGGTTCGCTATCCGAGAAGGTGGACGAACTGTTGGTGCCGGTGTTGTAACTAAGATAGTTAAATAACACAAAACTATGAAAATGGTGGGAAATCGAGTAGCGTTGCTTTTAGTATCGCTACTCTTTTCTTTTGTTCTTATTCAAAAAACAAATGCATTAACATCTGTTCATCAAATTAGTTTTAATAAAACTAATTTATTAATAGACAATCAAATTAATTTACCAATACCTATTCCTGTAAATGATTCTTGGAATGCTACCTTTAAAAATAATACTGATTGCAGACTTGTGGTTGGCGATGATAAAACTTCTTTAAGGTTAGAACCAGGCAATACATTAGTTTTCCCTATTAAAAATAATATAGTTTCTTCTTATACTATTAATGTTTCATCAGTCCCACTTAGTGGTTCATGTGCTAAGGACGTTTATAGGTCAGCTACAACAGTTTATCCCGCATCTTTAGTTGAGGGTATGTCTTGCGAGGGATCTGATGGTACCTTTATTATTAAAACTTCCTTTGCAAATCTTATTCCTCAAAACTCTTATTTATATTCGTCAAGTGATTTATCAGGAAAACATTTATTGAATTTTAGTAAAACTGCATCAAATGACACTATTATTATTAAAGATCCAGGCAGTAATCAAACATATAGTTTATATAACTCAAACGGTGTCAGTGGTGATATTAAAGTAGGAAGTGTAAATTGTATTTCCAATAATAAGAGCAATAAAGAAATAGTAATCTCCGTTGCTAAGAATAATCTCCCTAAGAATCATAAGTTTATTTATGTCTTAATAATCAGTAGTTTTACATTATTAGTTCTATTAACGATTTTCATAATAAGTATGTGGATGATATTTGAAAAAATTGGATTGCCTGGAATATATTCTATAATTCCTATTTATAATTTTTGGCTTCTATTTAAAATTGTTAATATGTCGCCGTGGTGGAGTTTAGCACTCCTGATTCCTGGGATGGATGTAATAGCGCTAATAACGTTGCTTATAGCTTTCTACAAATTAGGAAAGCTATTTGGTAAAAATATTTTATTTAATATATTTGGTATGACTATTTTTCCATTCATTTGTTTATTAATACTAGCTTTTGGAAATTCTAAAGTACATACTAGAAGGTAATGCTTGAAATATAGACTGTATCAGTATATAATCAGTTTATAAAATATTGTGCTGACTAAAAGTCGTTTAACTCTTCTACATAAGAATTAAAAGATGTTACAGCTCGAAATTATTAACAAGAAAGGAATATTTTATATGGCTGAAATCCCACAGGGAACCAAACAACGTATCAGAATAAGACTTAAAGCTTATGATCACAGAATAATAGATCAAGCTTGTAAGCAGATTATAGATACTGCTCTTAGAACTGGAGCTACTCTAGCAGGACCAATCCCTCTTCCTACTAAGAAGAGTGTTTACACTGTAGTTAAGAGTCCACATGTATATAAGAAGCACCGTGAACAGTTCGAAATGCGTACTCACAAACGTTTAATCGACGTGTTTGAACCGACTCCAAAGACTATAGATAGTCTTATGAATCTATCACTTCCAGCAGGTTGTGATGTTGAAATCAAAATGTAATCTAGCAATACATTAAAGCATTACAGGTATCGATTATTGTAGTGAAATAATCTACGTATTGACAAGAGGTGGTATCTTGTGTTAATCTTTACAGGTATATAAATTGGTGTATTTTACAGGTCTACAGTAGCTGTAGAAACCGGAGAATCACCAATATTTTATTAGCTAAAAAATAGGAATATCATGGCCTTACGAACACTAATCACTAGAAAAGTTGGAATGACAAGCACCATTGATGAGAATGGCGTTGTTAAAGCTGTAACCCTATTATCTTTTAATGAACATACTGTTATCTCTGTTAAGAATACTGAAAAAGATGGCTACGCTGCTATTCAGGTAGGTACAGAAACTGCAAAGAAGATGAATAAAAGCATTATCGGTCATGTCAAGAATTCTAAGGTTATGCCTAAGATTATTCGAGAATTTAGACTGAAGGATGATTCTGAGAATATAACTAACGTCGGAGATAAGCTATCTGCCGACGTTTTTAGTATCGGAGATCTAGTTGACGTATCTGGACTTAATAAGGGTAAAGGTTGGGCTGGAACTATTAAGCGACACAACTTTAAGAGAGGACGAAAAACTCACGGTGGTCGTTCATATCGAAGAGTTGGTTCTATTGGATCTATGTATCCTCAGCACGTTTTTAAGGGCAAGAAAATGCCTGGTCAAATGGGTCACGTTCAAACAACTGTAAAGAATCTTAAAGTTGCTCTTATAGATACTGATTTAAATGTTATCGGTGTATACGGAGCTGTTCCAGGACCTAAGAAAGCTATCCTAATGGTGAAAGGTGTTAAATAATGAACGCTACTAATACATTTACTGCAACAGGAACTAAGAGTACTAAAGCTGTTAAATTAGATGAAGCCGTATTTTCTGTTGAAATTAAGAACCATGATTTATTATCTCAAGCTTATAACTCTTATCTTGCAAACAAAAGATTAGGAAATGCTACAACTCTAACACGTGGTTTAGTGCGTGGTGGTGGTAAGAAGCCTTGGAAGCAAAAAGGTACTGGTAGAGCAAGATTTGGATCTTCTAGAACTCCAATCTGGAGAACTGGTGGTATCGTATTCGGTCCTACTGGTCACGAAAACTATACTATCAATTTGCATCCTAAAGCTAAGAAACTAGCTCTTAAGCAGGCTTTAACACTTAAAGCTGCAGATAGCAAAATTCATGTTATTGAAGATATCAAGCTTAAAGACTCAAAAACTTCAGGATTCGTTAAACTATTAGAAAAATTAGGTTTAGAAAGAAACGTATTAATAGTAACTGACATAATTTCAAAAGAATTAGAATTAGCTACAAGGAACCTAGGAAACGTACGAATCGTTAAATCTAGCACTGTGGTAGTTTTCGATGTTCTTAATGCAGATAACATCCTTATGACTTCAAAAGGTCTAGAAAAACTTAACGAAAGACTAGGAGCTTAATATTATGAGTAAAGTACATCATCTACATCCTGTTCTTAGTGAAAAGACTTATTCACAAAGCCAAAATAAGGTATATACAGTAGTAGTACCTAAAGATTCTAATAAGCATTCTGTTGCGCGTGCTATTGAAACACAATTTGAAGGAACTACAGTCAAAACTGTTAATATCTTAAATCTTAAAGGTAAAGCAAAACGAACTGTATCTATTTTTGGTAAACGTACTAGCAACAAGAGTGGTCAGCGATCTGATGTTAAGAAAGCTTACATTACTTTAAGTGCTGGAACTCTACCATTCTTCCAAGCTGTTGAAGATGAAGAAAAAAGAGCAACAGATTCACAGAAGCAAATAGATAAAGCTATTGATAAAAAGAACAAGAAAGACAAGGAGAAATAAAGATGGCTATTAAACTATATAACCCAACTACTCCTGGTCTAAGAGGAATGACAACTCAAGACTTTGATCAGATAACTGCTAAAAGATCTAATAAGAAACTTTTAGTTGCTAAAAAAAGAACTTCAGCTCGAAATAACCAAGGAAGAATTACTACACGACACAGAGGTGGTGGTGCTAAACGTTTCTATAGAAACATTAGTTTTAAACTTCCTGAAGGTTTTGTAGGAACTGTTGAAGCAGTTGAATACGATCCTAACAGAAGTGCACGTATCGCTTTAGTTAAAAGTTCTAAAGGCGTCTTCCATTACATAATTGCTACAGCAAACCATAAACCAGGTGTTCGTGTAGCTGTAGGTTCTGATGTAGCCATTGAAGAAGGAAATAGACTACCATTAATGAATATGCCAATTGGTTCTACTATTCATGCAATAGAAATGGTTCCTGGACGTGGCGCTCAAATGGTTAGAAGTGCAGGTAACTCAGCTCAACTAATGGGACGAGATAACGGATACGCACAAATTAAATTACCTAGCGGTGAAATTAGACTTATTAACGAAAAATGTACTGCTAGTATCGGAGTTGTATCTAACGAACAACACCAAAACGTTAAGATTGGTAAAGCCGGACGAAAAAGACACATGGGATTCCGTCCTACTGTTCGTGGAGTAGTGCAAAATGCTGTAGACCATCCACACGGTGGTGGAGACGGTGGACGACATGGTATTGGTGGTGGTAAGAATCATGGAACATCTCCAAAAACTCCTTGGGGTCAAAAGACACTTGGATTCAAGACTCGAAGCAAACGAGCATCAAATAAGTTTATCGTAAGATCAAGGCACCAAGGAAAGAGGAAATAATATGAGTAGATCACTTAAAAAAGGACCATACATAGATTTCAAACTAGCAAAGAAAATTGCTGCTTTAGGCAATGAAGACCGAACTATTATCAAAACTTGGGCAAGAGCTAGTGCTATTCCACCTGAATTCGTAGGAAAGACTGTTGCTGTTCATAACGGACGAGTACATGTTCCTGTATTTATTACAGAAAACATGGTTGGACACAAACTAGGAGAATTTTCTCCAACTCGTAAGTTTAGAGGACATGGAACTAAGAAAGGTAAATCATAATGGCTGCTATTTCATACGCAAGAGCTGTAAGGATTTCTCCTAGAAAAGTTGCTATAGTTGCAGCTTTAATACGTGGAAGAACTATTGATGATGCTCTAATTATCTTAAGTCATACACCAAGAAACAGTGCTACTGCGGTAACAAAGGCAATTAAATCTGCCGCTGCTAACGCCGTTCACAACCACAACTATAAGAGTAGTGGATTATATATTTCTGAAATTTCTGTAACAAATGGTCCACGAGCTAAAAGATTTAGACCAGCCGCTAAAGGTAGTGCTAACGCATTCCAACTTAAAACTGCTAATATCCGCGTTGTAGTTGATGGCGTAATCAGAGCTAAAGAAGCAGTTAAAGCTGTTAAAGAAGAAGAGGAGAAGAAGTAATGGGACAAAAAGTTAATCCTGTATCAATGCGACTTCAAGTTAATAAAAATTGGAGTTCTAAATGGTTTGCTCCTAAAAAAGATTACGTAGCTTTTCTAAGAGAAGATCTTTCTGTAAGAAGACTTATTGAAAAGAAACTAGGCTCACGTGCTTCTATCAACCGTGTAGAAATCACTAGAACACCTAATTTAGTTACTGTAACTATAAACACTGCTAAAGCCGGTGTTGTTATCGGTAAAGGTGGATCTGGAGCTAATGAACTTAAAGCTGATATCGAAAAAATCTATAATTCTGCTGTTCGTGTAAATATCGAAGAAATCAAGAAACCAGACTTATACGCGAAATTAGTAGCTGAAAACATTGCACACCAACTTCAGAGAAGAATTAGCTTCAAACGAGCTATAAAATCTGCTGCAGCAAATACAATGAGATCAGGTGCTAAAGGAGTAAGAATTCAAGTATCTGGACGTCTAAATGGTGCAGAAATGTCTAGAAGAGAAAAAGAAATAGCTGGATCAGTGCCATTACATACTATTCGTGCTGATATAGATTTTGCTAAAGCTAATGCATATACATCAACAGGTGTAATTGGTATTAAGGTTTGGATCCACAAAGGGGAGGTTATCTAAAATGTTAGCCCCTAAGAAAACTAAATTCCGAAAGATCCGAAAAGGTGTAATTCGAGGTGTAGCAACTACTGGAAACAATATTGCACACGGAGATTATGGACTTGTATCTATGGAACATGAAAGAATTACAGCTCGACAGATTGAAGCTTCAAGACAAGCTATGACCAGATACATCAAGCGTGGTGGTAAGATTTGGATTAGAATTTTCCCGCATATCGCAGTAACAAGAAAACCGCAAGACGTTAAAATGGGTAGCGGTAAGGGTAATCCAGAATTCTTTGTAGCTAAGGTTAAGCCAGGTACTGTGCTTTTCGAAATGCAAGGTGTAACAGTTGAAGTAGCTCGAGAAGCTATGAGACTTGCTGGAAATAAATTACCTGTAAAGACTAAATTCCTAGTCAGAGAGGATATTTAGTATGAAAGTATTAGAAATCAGAAAAATGTCAGTAGAAGATTTAACTAAGAAGACTAACGATCTTAGAGTAGAGATTGCCGAACTAAGGAGAAGAGTTAGATTAGGTGAAGTATCTAATGTACGAATCGTTCGTCAAAGAAGAAAAGACCTAGCAAGAGTATTAACCGTTCTAAGTGAAGAACTAATTAAGGAGACAAAGTAATGGCTAAGAATTTCCAAGGTGTAGTTGTGTCCGACAAAGGACAGAAAACTATCGTTGTTCTAGTTGAAACACGAAAAACTCACCCACTATACAAGAAGCAGTACACTGTCTCTAAAAAGTTTATGGCTCATGATGAAAAGAATGAAGCAAAACCAGGAGATAAAGTAATTATTGCTGAAACTAAACCTATTTCTAAAAGAAAGAAGTTTATTTTAACTAGCATCATAAGTACATCTAAATTATCTAAAGACGATTTAGTAGTCACTAAAGATGTAGAAACAGATAAGTTGCCTGAAAGTAAATCTAAGGCACCTAAGGAGACTAAATAATGATACAACAAGAAACTAGACTAGTTGTAGCAGACAACTCCGGAGCTAAAGAAATCCTATGTATTCGTGTTCTTGGTGGTACTAGAAGAAGATATGCACGAGTAGGTGATGTTATTGTTGCGACTGTTAAAAGCGCTTCACCAACAGGAACAGTCAAGAAGAAGAACGTTGTACGTGCTGTAGTAGTACGAACTAGAGATCAGATTCATAGACCAGATGGTTCTACTATTTGTTTTGATGATAACGCTGCAGTAATCATTGGAGAAGATAAGATGCCTAAGGCAACTCGTATTTTCGGTCCAGTTCCTAGAGAATTAAGAGAAAAGGGCTATGCAAAAATTATCAGCTTAGCACCGGAGGTACTTTAATATGAAATTATTTAAAATTAGATTAAAAACTGGAGACAAAGTTATTGTTCTTGCAGGAAAATATAAAGGTAAAACTGGTAAAATTCTTAAAATTCATCCTAAAGATAACAAAGTAACTGTGGATGGCATTAATATTGTTAAAAAACACGTTAAACCTACTAAAGACGCACCAGGAAGTATTCAGGAAATTGTTAAACCTATGGATGTATCTAAAGTAGCTTATTACGATCAAGACACTAAAGGTGCTTCTAAGATAGAATTTAAATTCGATAAAGATGGTAAAAAAATTCGAATTGCTAAGAAAAGCGGAAAGGAGATTAAGTAATGGCAGATATAAAATACGTTCCAACTATAAAAGCACAGCTTAATTCTAAGATTTACGCTGAACTTAAAGACGAACTTAAATTGTCTAATATTAATGAAGTTCCTAAGATTGAAAAAATAATTTTAAACATTGGATTAGGTAAAGCTAAAGACGACAAGAAAATGTTCGAAACAGCTGATAATACTATTCGAAAGATAACTGGACGAAAACCTATTCATATCTCTTCTAAGCAAAGTATCGCAGCATTCAAGCTAAGAGAAGGCCAGAAGATTGGTATGAAAGTTACCCTTAGAGGAAACGCGATGTATGAATTCTTAGATAGAATTATTAATATCGTTCTTCCAAGACTAAGAGATTTCCATGGAGTTCCTTCAACAGCTTTTGATAATCAAGGTAATTATTCTATCGGATTTATTGATCAATCAGTATTCCCTGAACTTACTTTTGAAGAAACAAACCCAGCACACGGACTACAAGTAGTAATTGTAATTAAAGCTAAAAGTAAAGAAGATTCCAGAGCTCTATTAGAGAAACTTGGAATGCCCTTTACTAAGGAGGCTAAGTAATGGCTAAGAAATCTATTATCGCTCGTGATCTTAAGAGAAGAAAGATGTTCGATAAGTATACGGCTAAGAGAACTGAATTAAAAGCTCTAGGAGATTTAGAAGGACTAGCTAAATTGCCTAGAAATTCATCTCCAACAAGACTTAAGAATCGTTGTGATGAAACAGGTCGACCAAGAGCTTATATGAGACAGTTTGGACTAAGTAGAATAGCTTTCAGGGAGCACGCATCAAAAGGCGAAATCCCTGGTGTAACTAAATCAAGTTGGTAAAGAAAGGAGAGAATAAATTATGATAACAACAACAGACCCAATATCAGATATGCTTACGAGAATACGTAATGCTATTAATGTGAATAAAACTGAAGTTTCTCTTCCTCACAGTACCGTGAAAGAGAATGTAGCTAAAGTTCTTCAACAAAATCATTTTATTGAGAGTGTTAAAGTAACTGGTGAAAAAACTGAGAAGACACTTCACATCGTTATAAACGCTGCAGATAAGAACGCTAAGATCAATGAGATCTCTAGAGTATCTAAGCCTGGTCAACGTTCATACGTTAACGTTAAAGAAATTCCAGTAATTAAACAAGGACGAGGTATGGTAGTAGTATCTACATCTCAAGGTTTAATGAGTGGAGACGATGCTAGAAAAGCTAACATCGGTGGTGAATTAATATTAAAGGTATTTTAAAAAGAAAGGTTTAAGATGAGTCGTATAGGAAAACTACCTATTCAGGTTCCAGCAGGTGTGACAATCACTAACGACGGTAAAACTATTAGTGTTACCGGACCAAAAGGCACATTGTCTCAAGACCTAATTGACGGAATCACCGTCGCACAAGACGGAAACGTTCTTACTGTTACAAGAAAGAACGATGAAGCTTTATATAAAGCAAGACATGGCTTAATGCGAAGTCTTATTAACAACTTAGTAGTAGGTGTTACTACTGGTTTTGAGAAAAAATTAGAAGTAAATGGAGTAGGATTTAGGGTTGCTCTTATGGGAACTAATCTGAAACTTAATCTAGGATTTTCTCATGACATTATTTTCGCTATTCCACAAGGAATAACTATTACTATTGATCAGAACATCATTACTGTAAGTGGCATAAACAAGCAACAGGTTGGACAAGTTGCGAGTGAAATTCGAGCATTCAAGAAACCTGAACCATATAAAGGTAAAGGAATTAAATATATTGATGAACGAATCTTGCGTAAGAGCGGAAAGAGCGGTAAGGAATAGACTATGAGTATAACTATTAAAAAAGCACATAAACTACGAAGAAAAATTAGAATCAGAAGCAAGGTTAAAGGTACGTCCCTAAGACCTAGACTTACTGTATTCATTTCTAATATTAATGTAAGCGCACAAATTATTGACGATGAAAAAGGTATTACTATTGCTAGTTCTACTACTGTTTCTAATAAGACAGCAGGAAAAACTAAGACTGAAAAAGCTGAATGGGTAGGAGCAGATATTGCAAAGAAAGCCTTAGCTAAAAAGGTTAAAGCAGTAGTATTAGACCGAAATGGTAAACTATATCACGGAAGAGTTGCAGCACTAGCTGACAGCGCTCGTAAAGCAGGATTGGAGCTATAATGGATAATCGACGAAGCCGAAGACCAGCCCTAGAATTTGAAGAAAAACAATTCGATGAAAGAACTCTACAAATTGACAGAGTTGCTCGTGTTGTTAAGGGTGGACGAAGATTTAGATTCCGTGCTCTAGTAGCAGTCGGAGATAAAAAAGGTAAAGTAGGAGTAGGTACAGCAAAAGGTGCAGATGTTACCGCTGCTATTACTAAAGCTACTGAAATTGCTAAGAAAAACTTTATTAAAGTAAAAACTTACAAAGGAACAATTCCTCACGAAACAACTGGAAAAGTATCTGGTGCTAAGATTTTCATCAAACCAGCAAGTGCTGGTACTGGCCTTATAGCTGGTGGAGTAACAAGAAGTATTCTTGAAGCTGCTGGTATTAAGAACATCTTAAGCAAATCACTTGGATCATCTAACAAAACTAACGTAGCATATGCAACTATTGAAGCTCTTATGAGCTTGGAAAGTGCTAAAGACTGGACTACATCTATCAACAAGAATAAGAATGTTGATAAAAAAGTAGAAGCTGCAAAGGATGGAGAAGAATAATGAAATACAATGAATTAAGTCATCCTACTAACCTTAAGAGAACTAGAGTTGGACGTGGTATTGGTTCTGGACTAGGTAAAACAGCCGGTAGGGGTACTAAGGGTCAACATGCACGAACTGGTTACACTAAGAACCCAGGGTTCTCAGGTGGACAAAACCCACTTATGCAGCAGTTACCTAAATTACCTGGTTTTAAAAGTAAAATTCCTAAAGCAGAAAATGTTTTTACTGATCAATTAGATGAATTAGGCACTAAAATTATTGATGCTAAAGTTCTATTTGAAAAAGGATTAGTTAGTAGCGAATTTGTTAGAATCAAACTTCTATCCAGAGGTGAAGTAAAGAAATCATTAGATATACAATTACCTGGTGCTTCTAAATCAGCTATTGAGCTAGTTTCAAATGCTGGAGGATCATTCAAAAAAGTTAACATCCTTCAACGACCTGCAAAAAAAGAGTCGTAAATAACACATATTGGACGAAATAGTCTAAATAGTGCTTAAATAAGAGTGGTATATAATAAATATAAAGAGAGTAGGGTATTAGATAAATATGAACTGGAAAATTATTCTTAAGTCTTTAGCTCATAAAGATATGCAAAAGAGAATTTTGGCTGTTATTGGAATACTTATTGTTTTCCGTATATTAGCTCAAATACCAGTTCCTATTGCTGACGCTAAAACTCTACACCAAGTTTTACAGAACTTATTTAATTCATCTAATTCACCGCAATTCTTAAGTTTTATGAATGTCCTGAGTGGTGGAGCACTTGCTAATTTCTCAATTATGATTGCTGGACTTGGTCCATTTATTAACGCATCTATCATTATGCAGCTTTTAACTAAAGCTATTCCAAAACTAGAAAATCTACAAAAAGAAGGTGAATATGGTCAGAAGAAAATCAACCAATACACTAGACTTTTAACTCTTCCACTAGCAATTATCCAATCTATCGGATCTATTTATCTGATTAGGCAAGCTGCCTCTAGCATTGGTGGTATCGGAGATATAACTGCCCATGTATCTATGCTTCAATGGGCTCTTATGATCGCATCTTTGACTGGTGGATCTATGTTACTTATGTGGCTGGGAGAACAGGTAACAGAACAGAGCGTCGGTAATGGTATATCTCTTTTAATTACAGTAGGAATAGTATCAAGACTTCCTGCAAATATTGGTGAAATAATATCTAGTGCAGGATCAAAAGTTGCACATATGAAGATATTCGGCCATGTCATGCCATTTAGTAGAACTACACTGATATACTCAATAACTACGATTTTATCTATAATAATAGTAACCTGGATGGTAGTAATGCTAAATGAAGGAGCTAGAAAGCTTACAGTTAACTATGCAAAAAGAGTTCAAGGGAATAGAACGTACGGCGGAGTGACAACTGTTCTTCCTGTTAAGTTAATTACAGCTGGAGTTGTACCAATAATATTCGCTGTTGCATTTTTAAGTGTACCTGGTTTCGCAGGACAGATATTGGGAGGCATGCATTCAGCTCATTGGCATACAATAGGAACAAACCTTGCAACATGGTTCCAGACTCCAAGCGCTACAACTTTTAGAACTGAGGGTATGAAAGCTTATATCTATCCAATAACATATTTCGTTCTAGTATTTGTGTTTACATATTTCTATACCTCTATAACATTCAATTCAAAAGAAATTGCTGAGAACCTTCATAAACAAGGTGGCTTCATAGAAGGTATAAGAGGCGGTAAAGAAACTGAGAAATATCTATCTAATACAGTTAATAGATTAACTTTATTCGGAGCATCTGCACTGGGACTCCTAGCATTAGCTCCTATCATAGCTCAGATATTCTTACCGATTAGTATAACCGTCGGAGGAACTAGCGTTCTAATCCTTGTTTCCGTAGCTCTACAGACACTTAGAGCTGTAGAATCAAGAGCGCTTATGATAACCTACGATCAATACTCTGAACCAGAATTTTTTCACGAGGACAATGACACTACTAGCGCATTAGGTACAAAAAAACTAAAATTCTTACCTAGATTTAAAAAATAGGAAAATATTATGTATTTAACTAAAAAAAGTTACTCAAAAAACAAATTTGAGGAGTATACCAATCGTAGGCACAAAATAATTACTAAATTAACTCCCATGATGCGTTTCTTTATAGATGAACAGAACGTTTACGGATATAACCTCACTAGATTAAATACAGGCGATAAGGAATATTTACCTATCAAACTTACTGAACTATACGGATTTACTGAATACAGAACTCGTGATATTGTTTCATTGCTAAGTTCTCAAGAAAATACTAAAACTTTTTCAGCAAGAATTAATAAGTTAGACATACCCAGAAAACTTATTCTCAGAGAAGATAACATGACCGTGGACTATCTTTTTAGTAATGGATTAAATAAGAAATCTGTTGAATTACCAAGTCGACCAGAAATAATTGATTCGGTAACTACTCTACCTAGATTAAGGGATAGGATAGGATTATACCCGGAATCGGTAGCCATGAATGACATAAATATAAGACTTAGGCAATTTGAGATCAGCATAGGCGCAAACATACTAAAATCAATGATCGATCATAACAGATAAAAAACACTTTACACCAGATAACCTTTGATGTATAATTAACACCTGTTATATATATGGCTAATACAAAAGAAGTAATCGAGCTTTCAGGAACTATTATTGAGACCTTACCCGGCACTCAATTTAAAGTAGAACTCGAAAATGGCCATCATATTATAGCTCACGTCGCTGGTAGGATGAGAAAGAATTTCATCAAGATAGTACCAGGTGACAGCGTAACGGTTGAATTGACTCCTTACGATCTTACGAAGGGTCGCATAACCTACCGCAAAAATTAACCGGGTTAAATTTACAAACTAATAGCAGAGTGTCATTTTGCTAATAAAGGAGAAATGATCCGCATGAAGGTGCGTGCAAGTGTAAAAAAAATCAGTCCCGACGACATTGTCGTTCGTCGTAAGGGTCGGATTTATATTATCAATAAACTGAAACCTAAACATAAGCAGAGGCAGGGTTAGATATGGCTAGAATTTCTGGAATTACAATTCCTAACGAAAAGCAGATCTGGATCGCTTTAACTTACGTGCATGGAATTGGTAGAAAAATAAGTTACGACATACTAGACAGAGCTAAGATTGATCCTACTATTAGGGTTAAAAATCTTAACGATGGCGAAGTATCTAAAATCCAAGATATTATTAACGCAGACTACGTTGTAGAAGGTGAACTGCAAAGAATAGTAACTGGAAATATTAAGAGATTAAAAGACATCAAATCTTACCGTGGTATTAGACATGCTGCTAATCTTCCTACAAGAGGACAGAGAACCAGAACTAATGCACGAACACGTCGAGGTAAGAAAACTACTGTTGGTGGAACTGCTAAGAAGTCAGCAACTAAGACCTAAGGAGAAAGGATATTTAATATGACAGATAAAAAATTACAAGAAGTGTCAGTTGAAGCAGAAGCTCCTAAGGTTTCTAAAAAGAAGTCTAAAAGAAGTGTTCCAACTGGACAATTACATATTCAAGCAACATTTAACAACACTATAATTACATCTACTGATCCTAAAGGAAACGTACTTGTAACATCTAGTGCAGGCGCTTGTGGCTTTAGAGGATCTAAAAAAGGTACTGCATATGCTAGTCAGGTTGCTTCTGAAAAAGTAGCACAACAATCAAGACAGTCATACGGACTTACAAGAGTAGATATCTTTGTTAAAGGTATTGGTCTTGGACGTGATGCAGCTATCAGAGCATTTATAGCTAGTGGTATAGATATTACTAGCATAACTGATGTAACGGGAGTTCCTCACGGTGGAGTGAGACCTAGAAAAGCGAGGAGAATGTAAAATGGCTAGAGATTTAGGATCAATCGTAAAAATGAGTCGTAGAGAAGGTTATGCCCTTCACCCTAAGGCTCACAAAGCACTAGTTAAAAGAAGTGCAACACCAGGACAAAAAGCTGGATCAAGACCACCAATGCGTGGCGGTAGCCAGTACGGTATCTCTTTAAGAGAAAAACAGAAAGTTAAACGAATGTACGGTCTATTGGAAAAACAATTCGCTAAACTTTATGCTGAAGCAAGTCAAACTCGTGGACAGAGCGGTGAAGCTATGCTTAAGTTCTTAGAACTAAGATTAGATAACACAATCTACCGAGCTGGATATGCAACAAGTAGACGAGCTGCTCGTCAGTTAGTAAGTCACGGTCACTTTATGGTAAACGACCGAAGAGTAGATATTCCATCTCTAAGAGTTAAAGTTGGAGATAAAATCGCTCTTAAACCAAGCAGTTTTAATTCAGGATATTTTAAGAATATTGATGACGTTAGCCCTAAACCAGCTTCAATACCAGCATGGTTAAAGGTTGATAGGAAAAAATTCGAAGTGTCTGTAGCTGGAATACCTACTAGAGACGACGCAGAAGAAGGCATCAACGAACAATTAATAGTGGAATACTATTCTAGGTAAACTAAAGGAGTAAAAATTATGTCAAATACAATTCACACACCAGGTATCGTAAAGGTAGAAGATTTAAACGATAACAGCGCTACATTTTCAATTGAACCACTTCACAGTGGATATGGAATGACTCTAGGCAACAGCCTTAGAAGAGTTCTTCTGTCTTCAATTTCAGGTGCAGCAGTAACTGCATTCAAGGTTGAAGGTGCAACTCATGAATTCACAGACGTTAAAGGCGTTAAAGAAGATTTAGTAGACATCATGCTTAATCTTAAGGGAGTTAAGTTCCGAGTATACGGTACAGAACCTCAAACTCTAAGAATCGTAAAAAATGGAAAAGGTAAAATAACAGCTAAAGATATCCAAGTAAACGCGGATGTAGAAATTGTTAACCCTGATCACCTAATTGCAACATTAGACGCAGAAAAAGGTAAATTCGTAGCCGATCTAGTTGTTGAAATTGGACGAGGATATAGAACAATTGAAGAAGGTACTGCTAAGAAACCTAGTGATATGATAGCTCTTGATGCAGTATTCTCTCCAGTACTAAGAGTTAGATATAAAGTTGAGAACACTCGTGTTGGACAAATTACAGATCTAGATAGATTAATCATTACTATCGACACAGATGGCTCAATAACTACTAGAGATGCATTTGAAGAAGCTTCAGCAATCCTAGCTAATCAATATACAGCATTAGCAGGTAAAACTAGGGTTGAAATGAGTGCACCAGTTGAAGATGAAACAGCTTCATTTGATGTTAAAGATTCAAATGATGACGCATCTTCTCTTAATACACCTATTGAAGATTTAAATCTTTCAGCTAGAACAACTAACGCTTTAATAAACAACGAAATTGAAACCATTAAGGACTTATTCGAACTTAATGATGCTGATCTTAAAGATCTAAAAGGTTTCGGTAGTAAAGCACTTGATGAAGTTAAGGATAAGTTAGCAGAATTGGAACTGTAATATGCATAGACACGGATATAAAGGAAGAAAATTCCATAGAGAAACAGACCAGCGAAAAGCTCTTATTAAGGGTCTAGCTGATTCTCTAGTGAAATATGAAGCTATTGAAACTACGCTTCCTAAAGCTAAAGAAATTGTTCCTTACATGGAAAAACTAATAACTAAAGCTAAGAAAGCAGATCTACATAATCGTAGACAAGTCATTTCTAGTCTTCAGACTATTGAAAGTGCCAATAAACTATTTGACGAACTAACTCCAAAACTTAAAAGCCGTAATAGTGGTCATCTTAGAATTTCTAAGACTACAACTAGAAAAGGTGATAATGCTATGCAAGCTAGAGTGTCTTTCATCTTTGATGAAATTAAAGAAGCAGTAAAAGAAGTTAAAGAAGTTAAAAAAGCTAAAGTAGTTACTAAGACAGAAAAACCTGCAGCAAAGAAGACTACTGTTAAAAAGCCTGCGGCAAAGAAAGAGGTTAAATAATGAAAACCTTTAGTGCAAAACCCAATGATGTAGTACGAAAATGGTATGTTGTAGACGCATCAGAAAATAATCTAGGTAGAGTAGCGACTCAAGTTGCAAAACTACTTATGGGTAAAGATAAACCATCTTACACTCGACATATCGATGTAGGAGACTTCGTAATAGTAGTTAATGCTGGCAACATACAAGTTACTGGCGGTAAAGAAACTAAGAAAATCTATTACAAGCATTCAGATTTTCCTGGTGGACTAAGAGCTACTCAGCTTAAAGATATGGATCAATTAAAAGTAATTCACAAAGCAGTTTATGGAATGCTTCCTGTTAATAAGCTAAGAGATGAAAGATTAAAGAGATTAAAGATTTACTTAGGCAATGAACATAATCATGCAGCTCAGAGCCCTGTAAATTACTCAGTAAAGGATAATAAATAATGGTTAAGAACTATTTCTACGCACTAGGACGTCGTAAGAGCTCAACTGCTCGAGTGAGACTACAATCAGGAAAAGGTACTATTATCATTAACGATAAGCCTGCTAATGAATATGCAGTAGAATCTAAATATTTATTAAGCAAGTTGAATGAACCTTTTGCAGCATTAGATCAGGAGAACAAATACGACATTACTGTAAAAGTTAATGGCGGTGGAACTACTGGTCAAATAGAAGCTATACGTCTTGGGATCGCTAAAGCATTAGTAGAGCTAAATGAAGAATATAGATCTACTCTAAAGAAAGCTGATCTACTAGGTCGTGATTCTAGAGATAAGGAAAGAAAGAAATTTGGACTTCCTGGTGCTCGAAAACAACGACAGTTTACAAAACGTTAGTTTTTATAAACTTCCAAGCATATACCATCTGAGGATTTACACTCTTTAGGTGGTATAATTTATTTAATGAGCAAACCAGTAATATTAACGGGAATCAGATCAAATAACAGAATTACTATCGGTAATTTATTTGGCGCATTACTTCCAACCGTTGATTTAGCTAATACTAAAGGTAAAGATTACGCAATTAATCTTTTTGTTCCCGATCTACATAGCTTTACTACTCCAATAGATCACGATAATTTGTACGAACAAACTATAAAGAATTTAAAGATCTTTGTAGCAAGTGGATTGTCCTTAGATAATGAAGATGTAAATATATATAGACAAAGTTTTATTCCTGCACATAGTGAACTTACTTGGATACTGGATTGTTTTACCGGATTTGGAGAATTATCTAGAATGACACAATTTAAAGATAAGAGCACCAAAGAACAAAATATATCAGCTGGATTATTCAACTATCCAGTATTGATGGCATCAGATATTCTACTTTACGATGCTAAATATGTACCTGTTGGAGACGACCAATCGCAACACCTTGAATTTACTAGAGATCTTGCTATTAGGTTTAATTCTAAATTCAGTAAAGATGTATTTACAGTCCCAGAAAGTGTAATAAATCAACATAAATTCTTCTCTAGAGATCAGGGACTCAGAATTAAGGACCTTAACGACCCAACTAAGAAGATGTCTAAAAGTGATGAATCTGAAAAAGGTATTATTTTCTTAGATGACGCACCGGAAATAGCTAAGAAGAAAATATTAAGTGCAACAACAGATAATCTTTCATCTATTAATTATGACCCCGCTAAACAGCCCGGAATATCTAATTTACTCGTTATACTAAGCCTTCTAAATAAGGAAGACATTACTGATACTATTTCAACCTGGAAAGGTCAAACAACATATAAAGATTTTAAGATCGAAGTTGCTTCAAAAATAGAAGAATTCTTGAGAGATTTTCAAGAGAAATATTCAAAAATTGACGAATTAGCTATCATCAAGAAATTAGAGTTATCTGAAGCTAAGATGAATAAAATTGCCAATAATAAACTAATGGTGGTCCAAAAGATTGTTGGACTACGCAAATGAACGACGAAGAATTCATAATTAAAAGGGTAGATAACGTTATACATGAGCTAAGACCTGATTTAACACGGTCTATGGCCTCTAAACTAATAAAGATGGGTAAAGTTACTATTAATAATAAAATTGTAACCAAGCCCTCTCAGAAGGTTAAAATTAACGATAAAATTATCGTCGATTATGACCAAAATGAATATGATCCTAATTTAGAAATAGATATACCAGTTATTTATGAAGATGACGAGGTTGTGGTTATCAACAAGCCACTTGGTCTTTTATCTCACGCAAAAGGTAATTTTAATAAAGAACCTACTGTCGAAACGTGGGTTAAATCTAGAATTAAAAATATCGAAGGTCCTAGAGCCGGCATAGTGCATAGATTAGACAGAGCCACCAGTGGAGTTATGATTTTAGCTAAAACCCTTAATGCTCAGAAAAAATTATCAAAGCAATTCGCAAACAGAAAAGTTAAGAAAACCTATATTGCTGTTGTCGACGGAATACTTAAAGAGAATGAGGCTTTGGTTGATTTACCTATAGAACGTAACCCTAAAAAACCACAAACATTTAGAGTTGGAATTAACGGTAAAAGTGCACAAACTAACTACAAAGTGTTAGATCATAATGATAAATATACTTTAGTCGAATTAAAACCAACTACAGGAAGAACTCACCAACTAAGAGTGCATTTGAATTATCTTTTACATCCTATTGCAGGAGATATAATCTACGAAGGATCTAAACAAGATCGAATGTATTTGCATGCTTTAAGCCTAGAACTTACTTTACCTAATTCAGAACGAAGAACTTTCGAAGCTAAATTACCTTCAGAATTTAATAAACTAGTAAAATAATATTATGTTACTTAGTTCGAAGACACTTAATCAGGTAAGATCACTTAACCTTACTTCTAACCAACCTATAATTATTTCTGGACCTGAATTTACCTACAAGGAATTGTTGTCTAAAAAAATAGCATCTCAATCATTAGAAATAGATATAGATAAGTTAGATTCTTATCCTTATATAATTACTGTTATTTCCGATAAAAAAAGTTTAGGAATAGAAGAAATAAGGGATTTATCTAAATTTATTTCACTCACAGTACCTCTCAATAAGGCTATAAATAGGGTAGTAATGATACCTAATTCAGAAATATTAACCGTTCAAGCTCAAAATGCATTGTTAAAAAATCTAGAAGAATCTCCTAAATCTACTCTTTTCATTCTAACTACAAAGAAAATCAATAATATTTTACCGACTATACTTTCTAGATCTAGAATAATAGACGTTGTAAAACCTAGTAAAATTGAAATAAAGAAATATTTGAATAAACATAATGACACTGAAATAGAACAAAATTATCTCCTATCCGACGGAGCACCAAGACTTATTGAAATACTGCTAGATAATAATGAATCCGATATAAAAAATGACGTAGATCTTACTAAGAAAATATTATCAGCAAGTAAAATAAATAAATTAAGTTATATAAACGAACTATCAAAGAGCAGAGAAGAATCTATTAAAATTATTTCACTTATCAAACAAATGAGTAAATTAGGTTGTTTATCAAATAACTCTAAACAATCCATAATATGGCAAAATATTTTAGATAGATCTATGCAAGCAGAAAAAAAGCTAAGATCTAACTCGTCCGTTAAGCTGACACTATTGGATTTCTTCCTTAATATCTAAAAATGATATAATTATCTATAGATGTTTGAATTATCAATTGTATTAATATTCGTTATCCTTGCTTATCGGAACAGTGTAGTTCATGATGACGATTTGGCTAATGCTTCCAGAAAAGTTGGAGATAAAGTAGGTAAACTATGGGATATCGCTCACTTAGGCATAAAACAACAGAGATATCTTAGAGCAGAAAAAGCTTTACTTACAATTCTTAAAATTGATGAAAAGAACGTGGCTGCCTACAATAGATTAGGTATTTTATATACAAAACAGAAAGAATATAAGGATGCTATAGATTGTTTCGAAATTGCATCATCAATACAACCAACATCATCTAGCTTACATAACCTTGGATTAATATATTATGAAACTGAAAATTACGAAAAAGCTTCCATCGCATTCGAAGAAGCTCTTAAACTAGAAGATAGCCTTGCAGCTAGACATGTTGCATACGCTAAGGTACAAGAAAAACTAGGAAATATTAAAGCAGTAATTTATGAACTACGTAAAGCTTTAGAACTAGAACCAGCTTTAGAAACTTATAAACTTTTATATAACACATATATTTCTCACGATATGATTGACGAAGCTAAATCTATTGAAGGAAAATTAAAGAAAGTATCTAAAGATAAAAAACGTCCAAGACGAATTCTTCGTCCAAGACGAATTGTAATGTAGGTATCTTTTATAATTAATCTGCTGCAAATATATAAGCTTTTGTCGCGGCTTCTTCTATACTCACTAATTCGCAGAGAACAGTGTCTCCAAATCTTCCGTTCACGCTAGTTGTATAAACACTACTAAGATTGCTGGCAATTGGTCAGAACCCAATCATTTTAGACGGTGAACTCCTTATAACACCTAACCCATGGATGATACCCATCAAAAATAACATCTCAGGCTTACGCCAAGAATTAGAAAAGGTTAGAACCATGCCTGATAAGATAAGAAATGACCAAGAAATGGCCTTAAAGTCGTCGTGGTGCAGGGAGAGGGATTCGAACCCCCGAAGGCGAAAGCCAAAAGATTTACAGTCTCCCGTGTTTGACCGCTTCACTATCCCTGCTTACATATGGAGCCACCTGTCGGACTTGAACCGACGACCGACGGTTTACAAAACCGTTGCTCTACCACTGAGCTAAGGTGGCCCAAAAAGTATATCTGTTATTATATACACTTATAGATGTTAATTCTAGCAAATATTATGTTTTTTTGCTACCATTTATAAATAAACAAATTAGCCACGGTAGCTCAGTGGTAGAGCACTTCCTTGGTAAGGAAGAGGTCTCGGGTTCAAGTCCCGATCGCGGCTCCATATTGAAAAAATGAATCTAATCTGTTAAAATAACAATAAAGTAATTAATATCAAGGATGAATAAATGGCAAAAAAAGGCGATAAAAGAAAGATTATTGGAATGGTATCAGAAGAATCTGGTGAGAGAATCTATTATACTACCAAGAATTCAATGAATACTCCCGACAAACTATCACTAAAAAAATACAGTCCTAAACTACGAAAAAGAGTAGTATTTACTGAAACTAAGAAGAACTTAGGTCGTAACGAAGTTAAACCTAGAAAATAGATTATTTATTCTTCAAATCAAGTATTGTATTAATCATTTGAGCTTGAGACCAAACTAGTGGAGTTACTCCAATTGGAGTAGAATCTTCTGGGTCATACTGTTCACTCATAGCACCGGTGGACAGTTCTTTTTGTATAGCCCAATCTAATAATTCTTTAGCTTTATTAATTTCATTATTAGCTATATAAACTTGTGACAATAGAAGAGTGGTTACTCCCCATGGATTTCCTGGATATTGATTCTTTGATAAATAATATCCATCATACTCATACCTAATAACACCACCACTTGGAGATCTATTCAGTATTCTTTTTTCAACAGCTTTAATAGTACTTTGTATACGATAATCTGTAATATCTAACCCAGAAAAGGCAAAAATTCCATATAAGCTAGATATATCTATTTTATTGTCATAAAATAGGGTACCATCTTGTTGAAGAAGGAAACCTTTAGAATAATATCCATCTTTGTTATATAACTTATCTAAATTATTGAATATGGAATCAGCAACTTTAGTGTATTTGATTGAATCATCTGCTAGATTCATATCATTTGCCATTAATGCGGCAGCTTTGAGAGCCGAAATAACGGTAGATACTGTATATGTGCTAGTTAGGAATTTTTCCTCCCATAGATCATACGATGCATGTGGTAGTCCTGTTTGTTGATCAATATAAGAACACATGAAGTTTGCAGCTTTAGAAACGAAGCTATGATAAATTTGTTCTATAAATTTCTTATCTCCAGATGCTTTATAGAATTCACCAATCATGAATACTACTGTTGCTGTTTCATCCTCTTGAATAGCCAATTCTTTTTGTTTTCCATGAATGAGCGGATGCCAAGTACTACCTATAGTTCGATCTGGTTGATATTTATGCATTAAATACCCATCTTTATGCATGGTATCTCTAGCGAATTCGAAGAAGTTTTTAGCTTCCTCATAGTGACCTAATCTAATTAAAGGCCAAAGTCCATATGCCGCATCTCTAGGCCAACAATAACAGTAGTAATCTCTTCCATAATTGAATATAGAAGAATCTCCACTGGCTAACACCGAGCCTCTATCATCTATATGAGCTTTTATAATCATAAGACTATGATCTATATCTCTGCGATATTTATCTGGCTTATTATCATCACCTACATGTATCCATTTTTGCCAATAATCTCTTGAATCTGCAAGAAGTTTATCTATATCCATATTCATTAAAATTTTATTCATATTGGCAGCTTCATACTGGGATGAAGTAGAGATAACCCAATAATCAATATCTTCACTAGAAGAAGCTTCTATATCTTTCTTGAAACGTATAACACTGTCTACCTCTCCATGTTCAACAGGATTTAGTGATAACTCTCCGTCAGTTGCATCCACGTAAGTACCTAATTTATTTTCTATCCCACAGTTACCGACAGCCCATTGATCGAAACTTTTACCACTGCTATCTTTACCGGAAATAGCCAACGAATATTTACCTTTATAATCTAGTATGAAATTATCGTCTGGAACAAAAAGAGCAGTATCTGCACGGCCTGAATCAGAAAGCTCGAATACCTGATGCATGAAAAGTCGTACATCTTTTTTAAATTTACCATTATTAATAATTTTTAATCTTCTTATGAATATATTTGCACTAGGATCTATAAGATCTTTTATAACTATACTTAAACCAAGAAAATTATTATTAAGTAATATATTAGATATAAGGGCATCAGCTTCGTACTCCATTTTTATATCCCAGCTGCCATCATCTACCCAAGAGAAATTCCCATCAACCCATAAACCTATTTTATGTGGATTCATTCTGGCATTATTAAGATTATCTAAACCGACATATGGATAATAAAAATCATGCACGAGTCCAGAATTATTTAATCCAATAAACATTTCGCCGTTACTAAGCACAATAGGTCTTCCCATAACCACCCAAATGACGCCTTAGGCGTCTATACCTTTCTGAATTAGCCTATACTTAAGATCATTGAAAACATTCATGAAATTCATAAATGCTTCGTAAGGATTATCGTAAGGCGAGAAATAGGCGTGTATATCCCCATCATTGAAATATTTAGTACACATGTAGTAGAAATGGTCTGATGTCTGAAGCAATCTCCAATCTTTAATAATTGAAACATCCTTAGATTTGAGAACTTTTTTTTCTATTTCATACAATGCTTTTATTGAATTTGCTTGCATAGAATTACCAATCCATGCACTAAGATCTCTTTCAGTATCAGCCCAAGTAATAGTATTAGGCACATCTATCTCATCAACAGGATTAAAATGTCTTACAGCTTGAGATATAGTCATAAACGTATGATCCTTTGTTTTAAGCCATTCAGAAGGGAACTTTTCAAGAAAATCGAATATACCACTTTCTTTCCATTGATGCTCACCGAATGTCTCATAGTCCATAAAAAGATTAATATTTGTAGCATTATTTTCTTCGCTAATCCAGTGGGAATATTTTTCAGCGGTTAATGGATGCTCATTCCATTCTTGGTTACCAAATCTAAACGCTATATCATCACTAAGCTTATAGTTCTTCATAAGTAACTTAATATTACTTGTGCCCGTAGGACGATATACAAAGTTAGGACTTCTCCAACCTAGTATTGGATCCCATCCTTCTGTGATAATCGCATTATAGCCTTTATCGTCAGCCCAACGTGCTAAATCATTGTTATAAGAAAGCTCTGTATTTCTAAATACCCTAGGAATCTTATGGAAAGTTTCTTTAATCAACTTTTCATGCATCTTAACTTGATTTTCAAATTCACTTCTCGAATAAAAAAATGCTAATGAATGTTGATATGTTTCTCCTACTATCTCGACACTTCCTGTAGCAACTAAATCCTTAAAAGATTCAAGTACTTCGGGAGAAAATTCTTTAAGCTGATCTATCAATGTTCCGGTGATAGAAAGATTAAGTTTAAAATTTGGATTTTCTTTGATGAGTTTCATGAGAAGCTTATTGGTGGGTATATAAGATTTATGTGCGACTTTTAAAAGAACTTCTTCGTTATTAGCTTTCGATGATTTAGGTGAATTAAAGTAATCATGGTTAACTCCGCTATCAAAGACAGTGTAATGCCTTAATCTGTAAGGCTGGTGAGCATGTAGATAAAGTATAATTGCTTTACTCATTAGAAACCCACTCCTAATTGAACTTCATATAAATTCTTTATTTTCATAGAAGATTGATCCCATGAAATATTTTGAATTTCTGAACTAGATTTATCTAGCAGTTCATCAAGTAATTCTGGATTTTCAAAAGCTGTAGCTATTTTGTTGGCCATTTCGTCTATATCCCAGAAATCTACTTTCAACATATTCTTTACTATTTCACTAACACCGGATTGTTTAGATACCATCGCTGGAGTACCATAACCGATTGCTTCGAGTGCTGTTAGCCCAAATGGCTCCGATATAGAAGGCATTACAAATAAATCTCCGATAGCAATGCCGTCTATAAGTTTTTTTCCTCTTTGAAAATCTGCAAATAAGACATGTGAAGAAATGCCTAAATCAGCAGATAATTTAATTAGATCAAAATATTGCTCCCCGCTACCAATAATCAGAAGTAAACTTTTCGGATGTTTAGCAACAACTTTATGCATAGCTTCAATGAGATTAGACAAACCTTTTTGTATAGTTAATCTACCAAAATTAACTGCTACTTTATATCCTTTTTCTTTCATGAGTTCGATATATCTATAGGAATTAATTCCAGAAAGGGGGATTATATCATCAGTATTGATAGAATTATGAACTACTTCTATATTTTCTGAAGGTACTGAATATTCTCTAATAATAGCTTGTTTAGTATGTTCACTGACAGCAATAACTTTATCGGCAAGCTTGAGACAGTATTCTTCTATATCTCGAACAAGTTCGTTACCTCTCTTACCGCCGGCTCTATCTGATTCAATGGAATGAACATGCAATATGATTGGTAGATTTGTTCTTTCTTTAATTCTTATAGCTGCTCTAAAAGTCAACCAGTCGTGTGCGTGTACTATATCAAAAGTTTTATCAGAAATAAGATCATCAACAGTTTCTTCAAATAGTTCATGTTCCTTCGAAGAATAAGTATAATTTATTGAATCATAAGCCTGATGGAGTACATTTTTCTGTAATTCCGTATGATTAAAAGCAGATGTAACTTTCATAAAATCAATATCGTGATTACTTATGTAGGGAAGTATAAATTCAATATCAACATTCTGATTTGAAAGGGATTTGCACAAATCGAAACAAGCTTGACCAAGACCTCCACTGTTATGAGGCGGTAATTCCCATCCAAGCATCAATACTTTCATCTGTTAAATTTAATCCTATTTATCTCCTAGTTAATTAAACATTACCACTATATATTATAGCTTAATAATTCAGATATTAGTCCCTAAAAATTAATTAAATTTTATTTTATATAAAATTATTTAAATTAGATAAATATATTCGTATATGTTTTAAGAAAAAAACATTCATTGAACATAAAATTTAATATATAATGTATGGATAAATTTAAATGAAAAATAGATTAACAAAATTCAAAAACAACTCACATAATTTATATTTATATATCAATAAAAAATTATGGTTATTTACTTTATTAACTACATTTATAGTAGTATCTACCGGTATTTTTATTAGTATTGAGAGTAATAGATTAGTTAAACCCAATATAGATCCAGCATCTCATTATCATCTTGAGAATAATCCTCTAAAACATTTAGCTAACTGGGATGGAGCAGATTATATTTCTATTGCTAAAAATGGATATAACGATAAATTCTTAACAGGTTTTTTTCCTCTTTATCCTATTTTAATTAAATTAGTTCACATAATCGTAAGATCGTATCTTGTATCTGGCCTAATAATTACCTGGTTAGCTCTATGGGGAGCAATATACTTCTACGTCTCAATAGTGAAGGAGTATTATTCTAAAATTAATACCAAAATAAAAGATAATTTAACTTTAATTAAATCTGCTCTATATTTCGTCTTATTTCCTAGCGGTATATATCTATTATGCGTATATACGGAAAGCCTATATGCATTTTTTGCATTAGCAGCTATATATTTTGCATATAAAAAGAAATTAGTTCTTACTACATTATTAACCATTCTGGCAACAGCAGCACATATAACTGGATTTTTCTTAATTCCAATCGTTGTTTTAATGTTAATTGAAGAAAATGTTAGTAAGATTAAATCCTTAGCAGTAGGAGCCATAGGTTCATTAGGTGTAACTACGTATTCAATTTACCTATGGATAAAATTCAATAACCCATTTGAATTCGTGCATTCACAGACAGTTCATCATTGGCTAAAAAATAAGATATGGTATAGCTATGATTCGATTAGTATCTTAGACCTTTTCTTACTTATCTCACTTATCACTACAGTTATATATTGGTATAAACGAAAGAGAAGTTTTTCATTCTACACATTATTATTCATAGCGATACCGTTAATTGGAGGCCAATTCGATGGATTCGCACGATATACTCTTATGGCTTTTCCTATGCAACTAATGTTCTTCGACTACCTAAAAAATAAGATAGAATCTCAATTTATCTCACTTATGATTTTATCAAGTTTATGGACTTACAGCGTAATTCTATTTGCCGCAGGTTTTGTAACGCATTAATATTTACCACGAATAATATTGAATCTAATTTTCAGAAGTTCTCTAAGAGTATTAATACTAGAACTTAAAACATTATCTGTTATATTTCCACCTGGAACATCGATCCAATCCTGAATTGGTATAACAGAAATATTTATATTATTTCTTTTTGCTATAGTTAAAAGTTCAATATCAAATGCCCAACCTGTAATGGTTTGTTTATTGAAAATTATTTCGGCAGCTTCTTTAGTGAATCCTTTGAAACCACACTGCGTGTCTTCGTAATACACGCCAACTAAAAGTTTAGATGCTAAATTGCCCAATCTAGATACTAATGATCTTAATCTTGATGTATGCATAGCATTAAGATTCCTAGATCCTATTGCCATACTCTTTTCGTCAGATAACACCCTTAATAATTGAGATACGTGATGAAGAGGGGTCGCAAGATCTGCATCCATAAAAATTATTTTATCTCCTGTTGCCGACATAACACCCGCTCTTACATCTCTGCCTTTACCTAATTTAGGCCCCGGCTCAACTATCTGATAATCACAATCAAATACTTTCTTATATTCTTTAGCGATTTCGAGAGTGTTATCTGTTCCAATAGGAACAACTACTATGATTTCGTGATCATAATCCTTAATACTATCACCTAAGTAAACTGAAAGTTCTTTAAGAGTACCTGGCAGACGAAGCTCTTCATTTAAAGCTGGAATTACAATTGATAACTTTTCCATGTTTCTAAGTTAATACTATATTAAAATATCTAATATTCAAAAAATGATAATCAATTAATAAAGTTATATATAATAGTAATAATGAATAAATTATTCAAAGTAATAAAGGAGAAATATTTTCTTATAATTGCCGGATTATTAATTTTTATATTTTTCTCTCTTACATTTATGTCTACTAATGGCATCCATTTTCTCGGGATAAACACTACCACCGAATCAATTACTTATGATGAAATGGCTCACATAGCAAGCTCATACCAATATGATCATGATATGAGGATGGTTTTAAATCCAGAACATCCAATTTTAATAAAAACTCTTGTCGGTGTTCCGTTGAATCTCATCAATATTAATCCTACTAAATTCACTTATAAGACTCTAATATCATCTAACAATGATTTTCAATGGGATTATGCAAACGATTTAATATTTAAAAACAATCCTACCAGAAGTGAAGAGATTATTTTCACAGCACGGTTAAGTGTTTTACTGATCAATACATCACTACTTATAATTATATGTTTTCTTGCTTATAAATTATTTAATAAAAAAGTATCTCTAATTATGCTATCTTTGCTAGTATTTAATCCTAACGTATTAGCCCACGCATCACTTGTTACATTTGATGTTCCTTCCTTACTCACAACTCTTTTAGCCTTGCTATGCTTCTACGGATTACTTAAGAACAATAATGCTAAATGGGCAGCATACAGCGGACTGTCTGCCGGTATAGCTTCAATTACAAAATATTCATCAGTAGTTTTAATAGTATTTATTTTCATATTCTATCTCGTATATTCATTGATTCATTTCAAGAATCATGATTTTATGCATAAAGTTAGGATGTTATTAATATACTCATCAACAATGATGCTAGTTATAGTTGCCGTATACCTACCTTTTACTTATGGGATAGCAAAAAGCGATGAACATTATCAGATATATAACATTTGGTACGGACATCTAAGCCTATTTTCAAAACCATTAATAGATTTTTTACTGTCATTTTCAATACCTACTAAAGCTCTAGCCGTGTGGATTGATGGTTTATTTATAACTAATATGGAAGTTGGAATTAATCGGTCGGGTGTTTTTCTCTTAGGTCATTCATACGATACAGGTTTCTTATTACAATATTTTCCTATTGTATTCTTAACCAAAAATACTATAGGCGAATTAATTTTATTCCTAACAGGTATCTGGTTATTTATTAAATTGACGTTTAAGAAACAAGCAGATAACTTCGTAGAAGAATCTTTCGCTCTTATTTATGCATTTATCTATTTCAGTCTTGCTCTATATTCTAAATTAAAATTAGGTGTTAGACATTTACTACCTCTTGAAGGAACCCTTTCGCTATTCGTAGCAATTATATTCAATAATAATTGGACTAAGAAAATATTTAAAATAAAAGTTTCTACTATATTTTATGTTCTAATTATTCTAAGTATTACTTCTACCATAACCGCATATCCACATTATTTAAGTTATTATAATGAAACCGTAGGCGGATCATATAATGCATATAATGTGGCTGAAGACTCTAACTACGATTGGGGTCAAGATTATATAACTCTCAAAAACTGGCAGGATGCTAATCCAGATAAGCAACTCTATTTTGATATATTTGCAGCAGTAGGGATAAAAGAAGCGTATTTTGGGAGTGATTCATCTAGATATGTAGTATGGTATAAAAATAATCTACCTACCGGAAGCTATATAGCGGTTGATTCTGCAAATATAACTTCAGCACAGGCTACTCGACACTTTTCATACAAACAAATATTTAATAAAGCTCCGATTAGAATTACGCCTTCTATATTTATATTTGAAAAATAATTACTTATTATTTTTAAACACGTATAACTTTGTCCAAGCAAAATTCCAGAACATAACTAATACGCTAGCTATTATTAAACTAAAACCGTAATTTATCTTAAAAGTTTTAACGCCTAACGTAACTATGAGTAAAATTAAGAGTTGACCAGTCCATTGAGTTCCATGGAATTTAAATAACTTCTTTATGGTTGGTGTATGTTTATGACCCTTATATGTCCATGAATTATGTAGCATGAAAATCACTAACAGGGCAATTTCGCCCGCCATAATTTGAGCTATCAGAATTTCAATAGCTAGCATTTTGTAAAAAACTGAAAGAAAAATAAAATTAGTAACAAAACCTACAGATCCGACAAGGCCGAATCTGATGAAATCTATTTTAAGCATTTTATTCTTAGTTTTTTTAGTCCAATCAAGAACATCAACAATATAGTTCATATTTGATACTCATTATACATAAAAATTATCTACAATACTTATTAGAAATATTTACCATAGATTTTTTCTTAATCAAAAGATAGAATGGTACTAATGTATAAAAGAATTCTTCTAAAAATTTCTGGAGAACAACTTGCCGGAAAACATGGAACCGGAATAGACATAGGAATAGCTTCTAATCTAGCAAATAATATAGACAAAACTCTACGTGATACAAAATGCCAAATTATTATAGTGATTGGAGCTGGAAATATCATGCGAGGTAAGGATGTAGCCGGTGAAGGTGTTAAAAGGGTCACAGCAGATCATATGGGGATGCTAGGTACCATGATAAATGCTTTAGCATTAACAGATATATTTGAATCTAAAAACATTCCTACTAGATGCATGAGCAATATCTACGCTCAACAGGTGGCTGAACCCTTTGTGCATAGATTAGCAAACAAACATTTAGACAGAGGAAGAGTGGTTATAATAGCCGGAGGTATCGGAAGACCATACATCACAACAGATACAGCTGCAGTTAGTTTAGCTCTTGAACTAGACTGCGAAGCGGTGCTCAAAGCTACAAAAGTTGATGGTGTCTACGATAAAGATCCAAATAAATTTAAAGACGCCATTAGATTCACAAATTTGAGCTATAAAGAAGCTTTATCTAATACCAATATTCAAGTTATGGATAAGGCTGCTCTTGGATTAGCTATGGATCATAAGATGAACGTTATTGTATTCGATAGTTTCGGAATAGATAATCTATTAAAAGTAGTAAAAGGTAAAAACATTGGTACTAAGATAGGATAATTATGAGAAAACAACCAACTAAGGCAATTATAGCGGCGGCAGGATTAGGTACTAGATTCTTACCTCAAACTAAAGCTATGCCAAAGGAAATGCTTCCAATTATTGATAAACCAGTCATTCAAATAATTGTCGAACAATTAGTAGCAAGTGGGGTTACAGACATCATAATCGTTACAGGAAGCACTAAAAGAGCTATAGAAGATCATTTCGATAGAAGTGATGAACTAGAGCAGGAACTAAGAGAAAAAGGTAAAAATGAATTAGCTGAGGAAATTAAGAAAATAGCAGAACTTGCTAATTTTATTTATATTAGACAAAAAGGTACTCCTAAAGGTAATGCGCGTCCCTTGATCAATGCATCGCATCTGCTAGCAGAAGATGAACCATTTTACATGTACTTTGCTGACGATTTCTTTAGAAGTGAGATTCCTCACGCTAAACAAATGCTAGATGTTTATAATCAAACAGGTAAGAGTGTAGTTTCTTTGATTGAAGTTGATCCTAAAGATTCAACTAAATATGGGATGGCTAGAATATCTGATCAAATAAACGATAAAGTATTTAATGTTGATGAAATAGTTGAAAAACCAGGACCTGAAAAAACTCCATCTAATTATGCAGTTACTGGTGGATATCTGCTCACTCCAGAAATTATGCCAATTGTAAGAGAAGAAAAAATCGGCCATAGTGGAGAAATAGGAATATCAGAAAGTGTAAGCGATTTAGCTAAAGAAGGTTTGGTAGTAGGTAAATTCATTGAAGGTGTTTACCATGATGCTGGAGATAAAGCTAGCTATCTTAGAGCCGTAGTCGATCACGCATTAGCTGATCCTAAGCTAGGGCCTGGATTCAAAGAATATTTACAAAGTAGAATAAATCAATAATACAAAGATAATAATTGACTGAATTACATATAGATCTTAACATTAGAATACATTAACAATTTAATATAAAGAATTGGCGAGAGAACTAGCTCTATAACCCAATAGCAACCTATTAATAATAAGGTGCTCCACCTAGCCCATTGTGAAGGGGAGGATATATCACTCAAATTATCCTTACTTTTGTAATGAAAGAAAGGATATTTTATGACAAAAACATTATTTACAAGCGAATCTGTGTGTGCTGGTCATCCAGACAAAATAGCAGATGCTATTTCTGATGCTATTCTTGATGAACTATTAAAGTTAGATCCGAATTCCAGATGCGGAATTGAAACTGTTGTTGGAGCTGATCATGTGAGTATTTTTGGAGAGGTAACTACCAGAGCAAATATTAATTATGAAAAAATAACTAGAAATAAAATTCAATTACTAGGATATACAGAACCTATATGGGGTTTTTCTGATAATTCTACTTTTACGAATTATATACATCAACAATCAAGAGAAATCTCCAAAGGAGTAGATAAGGATGGAGCAGGGGATCAAGGTATGATGTTTGGATATGCATGTAATGAAACCAAAGAACTAATGCCTTTACCTATTACTTTAGCTCATGAAATAACTAAAAGAATAGATGAATGTAGAGAAAAGAAAATTATTGACTGGTTGAGACCTGACGGTAAAGCACAAATAACAATTGGATATATAAATGGTAAGCCTAAGACTGTTGAAAGAATAGTTGTTGCTATAGCTCATAAAGAAAAAATAAAACACAATGAGATACGTAAGGAAATTAAAAATAAAGTATTAAAATATGTTCTAGATAAATATAATTACAAATTACCAATCGACAAACATATCATAATAAATGGCACTGGCGAATGGTATATACCTGGTCCATATACTGACGCAGGATTAACAGGTAGAAAGATAGTTGTAGATGGATATGGAGGTTACGCAAGGATAGGAGGAGGAGCTTTTAGCGGTAAAGATCCTAGTAAAGTCGATAGATCTGGAGCATATGCAGCCAGATTCATAGCTAAAAATATAGTAGCTAATAAGTATGCTGACAAATGTGAGATTGGTGTAGCTTATGCAATAGGAATTAAAGATCCGTTGATGGTGTCTATAGATACTTACGGTACAAATAAAATATCTGAAGATAAAATCAATATTTATGCTAAGAATCTAATTGATTTGAGTGTTAAAGGAATCATAGATAAATTGAACTTAAGACAACCAATATATTCTGAAACTAGTTCCTATGGCCATTTTGGGAATGAATCTCTTCCTTGGGAGCAAATAGAAAAAAATTAATTATTTTAAAAAAGCATAAGAAGAATATATAATGATATGTAACTTATGCGAAATTCAATAAATGTACGATTAACAGCAATAATGTTGGCTGTAATGCTGATACCTTTGATTTCGATATCTATTTTTTGGGGTATTAAATACTCTGGAGTATCTCTTCAAACCACATACATGAATCAATTCATGTTAAATCAATCCGACGCATCAACCGTGCAGAACTTTCTTGATAGTAGATTCAACTCCTTAAGTGCATTATCTTTTGAATTCGCTAAAGCTAATCAAATAAACCCAGATATTCTAAATCAAATTAAACAACAATTAGCCAACGACACTTATATAGATCAAATAGGAATTACAGATAGTGCAGGACAAGAAATATTATTAGTTGATTCTAATATGAATAATTTGGCACTTAAGAACGTTTACAATACGGAAGCATTTAAAAATACCAATAAAAATTACCAAAACACATATGCAGGGTCTATAGAATATATAAATAGTAAACCATCAGTAACTCTAGCTGTTCCTATCAATAGTACAGATAATTCCGTATCACTAACAGATCACTTAAATAATTCAAAAGGCAACGTATTGATTAGCGGAAATCCTAAAGGTATGATCTTTTATAGCTTAAACATACAATCCTTACTCAAATCTGTACTTAATCCATCTTATGGCATGAATATGCAAGGGATGAATACCGTTAATTTCGGGGAACCTGTAGCTAATCAATATAGCTACATAGTAAATCCTTCTGGTGTAGTTATTGCTTCGTATGATTCAACGATGGTAGGAAAAGATTTAAGCAATCTTGGCATTATCAAAGAATACATAAACGGAATAAAGAATACCACAAATTCTAATTATGATTCACAAAATTTATCAAATAGCGGATATTTTAATAATTATAAGAATATAAATTCATACACTAACTACACAACACTAAGCGGATACGGTAACTGGGGAGTATTAACAGAAACACCTAAGAGTTCTGTTTATTCATCAATAGTTAGATTTGCATTACTTAATACGCTTTTAGTGCTAATAGCAGCTATGTTAATTATAATCATAGCTAATTATGCAAGTAAGTTAATAACTAGTCCTATTAAAATACTTTTACAAGCTATGGATCAAATAGGAGGAGGAAATTATGATATTGATCTTAATACTGAAAGAAAAGATGAATTTGGTCAATTAAATACTTCTGTGGTGAACCTCTCTCAAAGTATTAAAACTCTTCTCACGACAACGACTGAACAAAGTGGTGAATTGCAGGCTATTATAGATAACAATAGAAGTCCAATCTTGTCTCTTGATAATAGTGGTGGAATTCTTATTTCCAACAAACCAGCACGAGCACTTCTGGAACTAACAGAGATTAATATACATGGTAAGAAATTAGAAGAAATCTTACCGCTTAAAGTTGGAGAAGTTAAAACAAATATGAATTTAGATGGGCTTCTAGATGGAAAATATTTCTTAGAAAATCAAATATTCATGTCACCTACTAAGCAGAAACATATAGTAGATATATCAATAACAAAGTTACCTAAAAGTGATTTAATAATAACTAGATACGTATTAACGTTCACAGATAAAACAAAATCTATTGAACTTGATGAAATGAAATTAGACTTTGTCTCTATGGCTGCACACGAACTTCGAACTCCACTTACAGCTATTCAAGGATACCTTGAATTGATGTTATTCGGAGATAATGCTAATGGATACAATGATAGCACTAGGAGATATATAGATCAGGCTAGGGTAAGCTCAAAAGAACTATCCGAACTTATTACCAAACTACTGAATGTGTCTCGTATTGAACATGGAAATCTTAAATTTAGCTGGGATAAAGTAGATATTGCCGAAAGAGTTAAAGAAGCTGTAGAATCTCTACAATTTAATGCGAAAGAGAAAAAAGTAACTCTATCACTTAAAGGAAATGTAGAAAATGAATTTATAGTAGCTGATAGATATTCAATTCAGGAAGTTATAGATAACCTTATAGATAACGCCATAAAATACAATAAAGAAAACGGAGAAGTTAACGTATCAATTGAAGATGACGGTAGTAATTACACAATCATTATTGCTGACACAGGCATAGGAGTTCCTAAAAATGCAATCCGTTACCTATTTACTAAATTCTATCGGGTACATGGAGGATTAGAATCAGGATCAACTGGCACCGGACTAGGACTTTATCTTGCCAAACAAATTATCGAAAGCCACCGAGGTACTATTAATGTTGAATCTGAAATTAATAAAGGAACTACCTTCACAATTACTCTGCCGCATTATTCTGAAACATTAATTAAAACATTATCCGGTACAGATAATATTAAATCTAAGGAAGCCAACAATGCCTGGAATACAAAAAATATTAATCGTTGAAGATAATATTGCGCTAAGTAAACTTTACTCAGAGTTCTTATCGAAGAGCGGATTTATTGTTGACGTTTCAGAAAATGGTAATAAAGCACTAGAAAAAGTATCAAATAATACACCAGACTTATTATTTATTGATGTAATGATGCCAGGAATGGGCGGATTCGAACTAGTAAGAAAACTAAGACGAGAAGAACAATACGGATGTACGCATTCCAAGATGGTGCTTCTCACAAACTTGGGTAAAGAGCAAATACCTAAAGATATAAACGAAGACATAGACGGATATGCACTTAAAGCAGCCATACAATTAGAAGACCTCTTGAAGATTATACAATCTTTTGATGCACATTCGGCTGATTCGAGTGTAGCAACAAATCAATAAACGTTGTATAATATGTTTAATTGATGAACAATTCTTATTCTATTCGAAAACCTTTAGCTTCGGATAAATCTAATTTATTTTTAATGTCTACTGCGATTGCTACGCCTGCAATTGTAGAATCTTTTAGAGAAAAGCTAATTAAACATTCAGAAGACAATAAACCTAGAATTCTAATATTCACAGACGGTTGGAATAGATTTGATAGACGGAGCGAACTTTCTATTAATCATAAAATCAACCAAAGACTAAATGGTATGGGTGAACGTATATGGACAAGAACATGGCTAAAATATCTATTGGGTAGAAACGCACTAATAAGCACTGTCAAGAGTTCAAAAATGGACAATATAACACTTAAGAACGAATTGAATAAATATGATGCTGCAATTTTACCTGGTGGTAATACATTTCAGCTAATGCGAGGTTTAAGAAAAAATTCTTCTGTAATAAAAAATAGTGTTGAAAAAGGCTCTATCTTATACGTAGGAGAAAGTGCTGGTTCAATAATTAGTGGTTTAAGTTCATGGCCAGCCACTTTATGTCCAGCAGATAGAAGACCCGATTATGCACGAACTGACAGCGCACTAAGGCTAATTGATTCAGAAGTTATAATACACGCAGAAGGTCACATACTAGATCATCCGATTCCTATTATTGGCAAAGTTGTTAATTTATCGCTAGGAAATTCTACTACATCACCTGAAGAAATATATAGGTTTACAAATTCTTTTAGAAACCACGGAAATAATGCTCTTATCTTAAACGACGGTCAGGCAGCCGATTTCACAAATGGAAAGCTAACCATAATCGATTAATTTATATATAATTAGTTAAATGGAAAAAATATCTAAATTTAAATATGTCGAAAAATTTATCAAACTATTAACTTCTAAATATTTCTTACCTTCAGTAATATTAGTAGCCGTATTATCTAGATTAGCCACTTGGTTTTTTCCATATGATTCTGATCAGTGGATTTATTATTACTTAGGCAATAACTGGTTTCATCAAGGAACTTTATATATTACAGCTTGGGATCATAAAGCACCAGTCATTTATGCTATAAACGGTTTTATGTCTTTGATGTTCGGCAGTAATTTATTGCTCCACAGGCTCTTCTTTACCGTAACAGCAGCATTAACTGTTTGGTTGTTCTATTTAACTTCTAAAAGATTCCTTAAATATATAAATAGTGATCATATTGAACTTGGCTCTAAAATAGGTACATTATTATTCGCGTTTTGGTTTAACTTATCGCAGTTTACAAATAGTGGAAATGATACAGAAAACTTTGCCACATTATTTGTAATTTTAGCTTTATATAGCTACTTAAAATCTACTAGCAATAAACCCTATAAGAATTTATTACTATCTGGTTTGTCTATGAGCTTATTAGCTTATTTTAAAATTAATTTCTTAATACTGATACTCCCTATAGTTATAGATATCCTAAGAATTCACCTAAAAGATATTAAAGTGATAATTTTAAAAGGTTTAGCTTTAGCAACACCTACAACTCTAATAACTATATTTTGGTTATATTATTTTAATAAAATCGGAACATTCCATGAATTCATAATTGCAGCCTTTTCTTTCAATCAGAAATACTTTTCTATGGGTTGGAGCGAAAGTCTTCACAACAAATTAAGTTTCATAACAGTAATATTTGTAGCGCTACTATTCTTCGCACCATTCATATACAAAGCATTTAAGGATACTAAATTCAAAAACAATGAAAGCTTATTAATCAATATATTAATTTTCACATTAATCTTTAGTTTAATGATGAGTCCTTACTATAACCATTATTACCTAATCGTTCTTCCTTACTTATGCCTAATAGTTTCAAAATACTTTAAGTACGTATTTAACTCAAAAATATTGTTAACTATCACTGCAGTTGGATTAATAGGTTCCTATGCAATATCTACCAAGCAGTTATACAACAATTTTAGAGGATCAGATCATGTAGCCTTTATACAATTGAATAATGCAGCCAAATACGTAGACGCCAACTCAAATCTTAACGATAAAGTAATATTTTATGGATATGGAGCTACATTTTATCAAGTTTCTAATAGACAATCAGGGAGTAGATACGTAAGTGCTTCTCACCCTTATATGGACTATATTAACAATTTTGGTTTTGGCATAACAGAAACATTCATAAAAGATATGGAAGACAGTAAACCGAAATTCATAGTTATATCTAATGCAGACAATTATCTATACTCGAAGGTCTTACCAGTAGAAAATTATTTCAATACTAATTACCACGAAGCAACTAAACTTCCAGGATACAATATACTACAAAAGAATTAGTATTATTTGTAAATTCATAGGATATAATATCTAAACAATGATAGATATTAAAAGCTTCAAAGAACTAAATACTAAAATGGTGCCTTACATAAGACTTATCAAAGAACTTACAGGCAAGGATACCGTACTAGACAGAATTATTCCCCTAATGAAAATTTTAGGTAATCCTGAAAATAAGATAAAGACTATACATATAGCTGGTACTAGCGGTAAAACTTCAACTTCTTACTACATTTCATCCCTACTAATTCAATCAGGGAATAAAGTAGGACTGACGGTATCCCCACACATAGACAAGATAAGTGAAAGGGCGCAAATCAACGGCAAACCATTAGAAGACAAGATTTTCTTCAAAGAAATATCCGAATTCCTAGATATAGTTGCTAAATCTAAAATTAAACCATCCTACTTTGAATTACTGTATGCTTTCTCTATATGGTTGTTTGCTAAATATAAGGTAGATTACGCTGTAGTAGAAACAGGACTAGGTGGATTATATGACGCTACTAATGTAATTACGAATCCAAATAAAATATGTGTAATAACAGATCTTGGCTATGACCACATGCAAATACTCGGAAATTCTATCGAAGAAATTACATCTCAAAAAGTTGGTATAGTTCACGAAGGAAATCACCTTATAATGTACAGGCAAAGTGATGCTATTATGAATGTAATTAATTCCTGGATCAGTTCAAGAAGTACTACTCATGAGTATCTTGATCAAAACAATGAATATGAAGCTAACCAAGAAATTTCTACTTACATAGATAAACTACCTCAATATCAAAAGAGAAATTGGTTATTGGCTAAACATACTTACGATTTCATAAAAATAAGAGATAACTTGATAGGACTTAATGAAAATTCACTAATAAATTCTATTAATACAGTTGTGCCTGCAAGAATGGACGAGATAAAGATAGATAATAAAAGAATAATAATGGACGGTGCTCATAATCCACAAAAAATGGAAGCATTTACTGAAAGCTATAAGAAGAAATATGAGGATAAAGCTAATATAGTATTGGGATTCAAAGAAGGTAAGGATTTCCCTGAAACTCTTAAATATTTAATAACAATATCAAATAAAATATACCTTACTACCTTTAATACCAGTCAAGATCTTCCAGCTGTATCAATAGATCCTTTTTTGGTAGCCGAAGAATTAACCAAACAAGGTTTTACTAACTTTGAAATAATTCCAGATCAAATAAACGCATATAGTGAAGCTATGCGTGAATCAAATAATATCAATATAGTTATTACGGGTTCTTTCTATCTAATTGCTCAGTTGAGAAACAAGATTCTCTAATATTTGTAATTAAGAGTATCTTATTAGAAATACTTTTTAATCCTTATACTCCATATATGAGACGGCTACTGTTGATCCTAAAATAATTAAAACTCCCACCATTTGTAGTAAATCTACGCCTTCATTAAAGAATATATATCCTATAATCAAAGCAAATACACCTTCAAGTAATAATATATTTCCAGCTACAAATGCTTTTAAGTTACTGAATATGTAGTTTAAGAAGAATAAATTAGCAACGTTTAATACAATCGAGATACCTAAGCCAATATATGCTTCTAAGCTTACGTGAGCAGGCCACAGACGCTTATGCTGCACTAGAAGTGTAATTAGTGGTACTAACCAAGAAAAAGCTAATATGATGGCTGTATTTTGGTAGTTTGTATATTTCTTATTGTGAAGTCTTACCATTAAGAACGCAGTATCAAAAAGTAGTAAAGATCCAAGAGCAGCAATCAAACCACTATTAAGCTTAAAGTCAGACAAATTAATCTTAGAAAGCAGTGCAAGTCCAACAACAGAGAGTAGAATAATAGGAATGATTTTTAAATTAAACTTCTCTTTATAATAAAGATATCCGAGTAGACCCATAATAGGCAGGGAAGAAGCGAAAGAAACTATTCCTAAAGTAGTATGAAGTAAGGCGTAGGTTATCAAAGTAACACTAAGACCGTAATAAATAAATGATCTAGCTATATATATAAACCATTCTACTCCTGAAATTTCACTCAATTTTATATTTTTAATTTTAGGATAGAAAAGTATTATACATAACAAAGAGGCTCCAAGCAGTCTAACAAACATCTGCTGTGGAATAGAGAAAGATTTTCCCATAAGTCTTACTGACACACTAAGGATTACAAAAAGCAATGCTTCAACTACCGCTACTGTTATTGCTAGTTTCTTTTTATTCATAATTGACTACTCTTATAATACAGAATAGTTAATATTTCTTATAAATCTTCTATGTTTTGATCTGGTTCTTCTTGATTTTCTATTTCACTTAAATCAGAAAGAAACTTTATATATTCATCACCGACTTTGGTTATTAGGATACTTAAATCTCCTTCATCAATATAATTCTCGGCTAAATCATATACATATAATTCTAAGTTATTTAGGTAATCAAAAAATTCGTATCTTAATGTCTTAAATTCCTTAGGATTCGTCTTCATAGAACAATCTACTCTAAAAATATCTTCTATTGGTCTAATTAACTCGACTATTTCTTCTGCTATATCAATAGCTAAATCAGGATTACCATATTTTTCAGTAATATAATTGGCGGTATCTGTCTTTAGATCGCTTAAATAATGATAAATGTAATAATAGTCTTCGCTTAATCTTGCTTGGATATCCATCAAATAGTCTAGTTCTTGATCAAATAATTCAGGGCCTAGATTCATAGGATTAAACCCGGTTACATATTCATTTATTTCTAACCATTGGAGTTTCTCTTTAGACGTATATACAGTATTTACTAAGAGGTCGGATAATGTTTCTCTGGCATATAACTCATTTTGAGTTTTATTTAAGGTATCATTTTCAAGATGATCTCTAGTTTTAAGAATAGACATTACATTGTCTATATACATATTCTTTTTAGAAGGTGGATAATCAACATCTTCTTCGAAATTAAGAAAATATTCAAGCATCTCATCACTAAGCTGATCTAATTCCATATCATCAGGAAGTAATCCAGGGTATTCTTCTAGAATATCTTTTATACGATCTATGTTCTTATTAATATATTCAGCAAGGTAAGCTGCGTGCTCTTCTTCTTCATTCATTAGTTCATGATACTCACCATTTACTTCAATTATAAATTTTTGAAGTTCATCATAATCAATATCGTCTTTAGGATTTTCACCGCCGTTAAATTGTTCCATGAATAGAAATATATCATACAATGAACCATTATCTTGGTCAACTAAGTATTAAAAATCTTTATCTTCTAAATAGGTTTTTGATAATTCGTTATAGAAAGATCTATAATCTTCAACAATTTTTTGAATTATATTAATTATTGTTTCTGATTCAAGAAAATTCGTATATCTATTCATAATAACTGCGAATTCATCATATAATTTTTGAAAATATAAATTTTTATTTATAATTCTCTCTTCTTCAGGAACAAGTATTCCATTCTTATAATATATTTCTAAACTATCTTTACTAAATCTAACCATATCATCAACTAAATCTTCTGCTATTTCCGGTTTAGAGATACTACCTCCTATATAATCCACTAGCTCTGTTTTAAGATCGTAAGTAAATTGGGCAATTTTATATTTTCTTAAATTCTCATCTTCTATTAGATTAGACACTATCTCTATTTCTATATCGGTTAAACTGGGTTCTAGGTTTAATATATTGAACCCAGTAGCTTCTTTAACTATATTGATCCATCTTATTTTTTCATCATTATCATACTGATTAGTCGAAATCAGTTCATTAAACATTAATCTAGATTTTTCTTTAGCTAATTCGGTTGTTATTTCTAGATCCGACATAAATTCTTTAGCTCTAAGAGTAGAAAGAATAATGTCAAAAAAAGCAACTTCCTTGAGTGTAATATTACGTGTAGAAAATTCCTCTATTGAAGTATAAAAATCTATTATTTTAACTTCTAAATTATCTAAATCAATTCCTTCTGGAAATAGATCAATATCTTTTTCGAGGTATGGTCTTAAGGATTCAGTATGTTTATTGAAATAATCTTTAAGGATAAAATCATAATCTTCTTCAATATGCTGAAGTTCATCAATACCATATCTATAATAATCAGGGTTTGGAATATTAAACTCAGGTTCGTTAGATCCTGAAGACTCTTCAAAATTCTTCATAATAAATACATATTATAAAAGATTAATGTCATAATATCTAGTAGCTATTCTTATATATTTATTTTCTAATAATAACTTGGTCTCTTTTAGGACCTACGCCTATCATACTAATCGGTATTCCTGTATAGCCTTCAATTAATTCTATGTAATCTTTAGCTTCTTCAGGTAGAGAACTGAAATCTCGGAGTTCGGAGATATCTTCTTTCCAAGTAGGTAATGCGACATAAATAGGTTTGGATTGTTCCATTTTATATGCTGCATCTGGTGCAACAGTTAAATGCTTTTCTTTTCTCTTATATCCAACACAAATAAGCACAGATTCCCCGTATCTTCTTACCCAATCAAGTTTAGTTAATGCCATTTCGCTAGAACCATTAATCATCTGTGATCGTTTTATGAGCGCAAGATCTAGATGACCCAATCTTCGTACTCTTCCAGTGGTAGTGCCTATTTCAGCATCAACAGTAGTCATGTCTCCGTGTAGCCCCTCAAGAACTTCCTTATCCTTAATCTCAGTAACAAATGGTCCACCACCTACGTGAGATGGTACTGCTTTAGCAACTCCAATTACTCTATCAATATACTTATAAGATATTCCTAGACCACTTAAGGCTCCAGCAGACGTAGTAGAGGATGATGTTACGAATGGATACTGTCCATGATCTATGTCTAATTGAAAAGCTTGAGCACCTTCAGCTAATACAAGCGCACCATTTTCAAGCATTCTGTTTAAATATAAAACTGTATCAGTAACAAATTCACCTAAACGTTTCGCATTATCTAGGTATTCGTCAACTAAATTTTCATAATTAATTTTACTTAAATCCATTAAGGTTCTAGCTTCGTTGAATTTTGCTAATCCTTCAATAACCATTTCTCTGAGTTCATCAGGATCGTTCTTAATAGACTCCATTCGTATTCCAGTTCGAAGATATTTATCCGAATAACTTTGTGCTATGCCCGATTTAGTGGACCCTTGAGCTAATGTTCCAGACTCTCTCAATTCATCAAAAAGTACATGGTGAGGAAGAACCAGGTGAGCGGCTGAGCTTATAAATAAATTGTCTTCTGATACAGCAACCCCTTTACTCTTAGTTTTTTCTATTTCGGCAACTAATTTATTTGGATTAATAACTGTTCCATTGCCAATAACGTTAACTATTTCAGGATTAACTATTCCAGAAGGAAGAAGATGAAAATCAAATTCCTCACCATTAGGTGTAACAACTGTATGTCCAGCATTGGATCCTCCGTTATATCGAGCAACGATATCTTGTCCTTGAGACAACATATCTACGAAACGACCTTTACCTTCGTCTCCTCTTTGTTCTCCTAATACTACTGTTACTGGCATATTCCAGAGTGAATTATACAGGAGATAGGATAGTTAAAATATATTTCGATAAAAATTACAACTAACATTAAAAATCAGGTCTAACAAATACTGCGTAGGGTGCATCTTCAGAAACAGTAGATATGAATCCAAGCATACTATTGCCGATGTAGTGTTCAGGGGAAATATGTTTATTAAAGTTTTCTGATGGTATTGCTACTCTCCCTAGCGTTAATAAAAGCTCAGAAGCTTTTTCGGCAGGAAAAATATACTCCTTAGGCGAATCCTTACGAGTAATTAAAACTAAGTACTCCATAAAGGTTAACTCTTTATTAACTAATGGAGGTTCAATTTCACTAACTAAATCTGTTCGATTAGCTTGATTAAGTAGGTGAACTGCTAGTTTAGCTTCACGTTCACCATCAAATATAACTTCGTGATTTAATCCTGAATGCATAATCACATATTATAATACTTAACATTAGTTTTAGCAATAGCATTATAGAAATAATATTATTGATATTTTTACGTTTATGTTATATAATAGCTTTATGGAAAAAAAATCACGTGCTAAAAAAATACCAACTTTTGACAGACAAATTTTGGCATATAACGCTGTGTTAGATGAAGCTAAACCTTACGAGAAAGCTACCAATATTGGTATATTCGTAGTACATAAATCAATAACCGAGATAATTGAAGGTACTGGATCTCATTATGCATCGGTAATTAGACCAGGAACATTTGCTGATTTTTCAGATTTAGTACTAGATTTTTCAGAAGGTAATTTAATCCTCAATAGTGGTGGTGCGAGTAAATCATCTTATCGATTAATATTTGATTTACCTGTTATGGAAGCAGCAAATCAAGCTGCAGTTAATTCAAATCTTATAATACCTGAACAAGCTCTTTATCGCGATCTTACAAGATATAAATTGTCCAGTGACTATTAATATTTTTGAATAGATTACATTATCAATAATTTAAATTAAACAGACTTAATAATGTTAGGATCCCAGCCCCATTAAAGACACAGATCCTTTGCGTGTCCTCATAATTGTCTCCTATGAATTCTGGCAGGGTAGATGATTCCTAGTTAAAACTATTACTAATGAAGATATTATTGTTTCTGAAATAGAAGACGTGTTAAATAGTGAGGATTTTGTATGACTAAAATCAGTTACTGATTCTTATTCATTTAATTTAATCTTACCCTGTTTGATTAACTCATTCCTGATTTGGTTAACTTGCCATGAATCGTAGCCAACGCCAGACCCGCCGCCAAATTGAATTTCCTGACCTTCGATTCCTAAATCTTTTGCTGTTTTTCTAATAGTCACCTTACTAACATCGAACATTCCTCCAAGACCCGTTGCAGAATATACACGATCCTCGGGTTTTCTCTCTATTAGGTTCTGTTTGTATAACTCATTCCTGATTTGGTTAACCTGCCATGAATCATAGCCAGTGCCAGACGTTTTGCCAAACTTTACTTCTTGACCTTCGATTCCTAAATCTTTTGCTATTTTTCTAATGGTTTTTGGATAAACATCGTACACTCCTCCAAGATCTCCTGCTGAATATACACGATCCTCAGGTTTTCTCTCTATTAGGTTCTGTTTATATAACTCATTCCTGATTTGGTTAACTTGCCATGAATCGTAGCCAACGCCAGACCCGCCGCCAAATTGAATTTCCTGACCTTCGATTCCTAAATCTTTTACTGTTTTTCTAATGGTCTTGTGATTAACATCGAACATTCCTCCAAGATCTCCTGCTGAATATAGCATTTCACTTGGATCAAGTTGCTCAAGTTCTTTCTTGGTTAGGTAGCTTCTTGGTTTTTCTGGTTTAATTGCTTGTTCGCTAGTGCTTGTTTGTATCTCACCTAGATTATCTGAAATGTTATCTACCCAGCTATCCGTTTGAATTATTCTTCTACCAAATCCAGTATTCTCATCTATGACTGCATTAAGCTCATCCTTTGTCATTTCAAGTAGCCGTTCTGTAGCTATTCCCAGTTCCTGTAGTCTCTTGGTATCAATAACAAAGGTTGCATTGCCTTCTTCGTCGCAAACTAGAACTGTTCTATTAAGACTAGGAACTTCAACAGAGTAGTATGGTTCATTTCTCATCATTTCTTCAGTTGTTTTGCCTCGAGCTATTCTTACTTGTTCTGGATCACCAAGTTCTATTTCGTAATCCTCTTTAAGTATAAACAGTAGGGTCTTTAGACGAGGTAGTAGTTCTTTCTCTTTTATGCCTTCACCGTTACCTGAAACAATGGGACGTAATGGTGCATCGGGTGGGACTATAAACTGGTCATCAGTGTGTACTTCTTCAATAACTGTATCTATGCTTCTAATTTCTTGATCAAGTTGACCTATATAGTCTAGATTATCTGGAATGCTTGGAAGATCAAAATGCCTAAAGGCAGCGTCTTCTAATTCTCCACCGCCTGCGTATGCTGCATCCGGGCTAGTTATGTCTGCAAATTCATTGACTACATTTTTTGTGAGATTAATTAGATCACTAACTGCAGTCTGAGCATATGTATTTATTGTTTCTACGGTCAAGGGTGTAGATAAAATAGTTTTCAGTCTAGTTTGATACGGTGAATCTTTAAGATCTATTGATGGTTTGTTGTCTATCACAATACCGTCAGTTTCAGCCAGAGCTATCTCACCAAGATTAGACGATGTTTCTGGTTCTCTTAGTCCTTCTACAATACTTCCAAAGGTTGGTTCAATATCTTCAGTTATTTTTGTTGGAGGTGTTTCTTCTGTCATATCTATTTATTTTATACTTTTAACAAATTATATCATAAGGTCTTTATAGGAATATCTCTTAAGTACGGAAATAAGAGAGACAGTGCTCGGACTTTGATAACAGATGGGGATTTGTAGCACTACAGACTAGTGCTGCGGTAATCTAAAATCAAATACTATTATATCTATTCTTGTATGCTTTATATGTCTGGCAGGGGAGACAGGACTCGAACCTGCGACACCTGGTTTTGGAGACCAGTACTCTACCAACTGAGCTACTCCCCTATGATAGTATTTATAAATTATATCATTATGATTGCATATCTATAATATCTATTCAAAATAGTCTCCTTATGGTATAAGATATATTAATATGAGTAAGATTATACCTTCCAAACCATTCTTAATGCTTTTCTATGGATTCCCAGGATCAGGAAAAACATACTTTGCACACCAATTCATTGAAAACGTACAAGCAGCTCACCTTGAATCAGATAGAATCCGAATGGAGCTATTTGAAAAACCTCGTTACGATAAACAAGAAAACATGATTGTAAATCAGATCATGACCTACATGAGCGAAGAATTCTTATCAGCAGGATTAAGCGTAATTTTCGACGTTAACGCAATGAGAGCAGGACAGAGAAAAATGCTTAAGACACTAGCAACTAAATATAAAGTACCAGTAATTACCGTATGGCTACAACTTGACGAGGATACTAGTTACGATAGGAGCAAAAAAAGAGACAGAAGAAAAGCAGATGATAAATATGCAGCTATCTGGGAACGTGCCACTTATGATCGAATAGTTTCTAATATGCAAAAACCTCTTCCAATTGAAAATCCTGTAGTTATTTCAGGCAAACACCTATACCAGACTCAAAAGAATGCAGTATTTAAAGCACTTAAGGATAACGGAGTTATCGTAGAAGAAGTTGCTAACAAAAATATAGCTAAACCAGGAATGGTTAATCTAGTAAATTCATCTTTCGGTAGAGTAGACTATACCAGAAGAAATATTTCTATAAAATAGAAAGCATGAATTCAAAAGAATATCAGCTAACTCCAGATATTATTGTTCGAATTGTAAAGAGAAAAAAAGCTAGAAGAATAAAAATAACATTGGAACCTAATGGTGGCGTAAGAGTATCTATTCCTTACTATGTTCCGTATCAAATGGGAGTATCTTTTGCTAAATCTAAAATAGATTGGATTAATGAAAAAAGGATAATACCTAAATCAATATCCGACTTCGAACAAGTAGGGAAGAGCCATAGGCTAGAATTTTTGGAAGGAAAAGGGGATAGAATAACAACTAAGGTTGTTGATCAAATTATTAAAATTTTCATCCCAACAAACTTAGATCATTCACATCCTCAAGTTCAAGAAGCCGCAAAAAAAGCATCCAAGAAAGCATTAAGTAAAGAAGCTATTATTCTAATACCTCAAAGAGTAGAATATTTAGCTAATAAGAATAATTTTGATTATTCATCAGTGAACGTAAAATTCACTAAAAGTAGATGGGGATCATGTGACAATAAAAAGAATCTTATATTTAATCCTAATTTAATGAATCTACAATGGGATTTAATAGATTACGTAATAATACATGAACTTTCTCATACGAAGGCAATGCATCATGGTTCAGAATTCTGGGATGAAGTACAAAGAGTTATACCCAACTATAAAGAACAAAGAAAAAGACTTAAAGAAATTAGAGATAACTTATAGTTATATTAACTATTTAGTTTTCTTTCATCCATCTTAGCTAGTCTTCGAGAAAATCTATTATATCTATCCGCTACTCTATTCTGAGCATTCTTGGCTTCATCACCGAGACCTTCGTCAATAGCTAAAATTCCAAGAGCTGTTATAACCGGTCTTACAACTTCTTCATGAAAATGTCTATCGCTGTATATATCTGCTTCTGCAATAGCTTTAGCGTGGATATCAAAATCAGGAATGGATTGACCTGGCATTTCAAAACCAAAATATTGACTCTTAAATGCACGAACCATTAAGTCGGGGTCTATAGCAATGGCTGCCTTACCAAGTTCTAAATAAAATTTATGATGAAGCATTTCATCTCCCGCAACTATTCCAAGCAGCTTTTTACCTCCCAGTTCTTTAGGGATATATTTAGCTGTATTACGGTGAGCAACTGCTGTAGCTAATTCCTGCATTATTACGTAGGATATTAGTTCTGCAGTAGATCCAGCTCTGGGAACGTCTCCGCTTCTCATTTGAGATATTCTTCCTCTTTCTAGTTCAACAGGGTCACAAGCACCACTAAGTCTAATAAAATTAAGCATAGCATCACCGTGCCGCCATTCTTCACTGGTCCAAATTCTACTCCAGTCTGTAAGGGGATGATCCTCGGGTGCATTAGAAAGCAGTTCATTAGTATAATATGGCAAATTTATTTCAGTGAGTTCATTTACGTATAATGCAGATCTAACTCCTTGAGGAAGAGGGTATACATCCTCGCTCCATTCCATTTTGGGATTGTAATTTGGTGCATTCTCCCATGGAACAACTTCTTGAGGATCCCAAGTTCTAGCTACTTCTAGATGTTGATTTATTAACTTTTCAGTAACATCTCTTAATTCGTGAACTAGCCTAGCATCTCTCTCTGGTTCAATATTGGAAATCTTTTTTTCTGACATTCTACACAGAATAAGACAGAAAGGACTTATTTACAACTATTGATCATACTTATTTATGTCAATATTGACCGGTAATAACTGTTTCTCTCCAAGATATCTAACCATTTGATCTGCAAATTCTCTGGCTCTTACTTCATGTGGTCTATCAAGATAGGCATTATGACTTTTCATATATCTAATATATTTTATACTTCCATAAAGTGCTCCGAGCATTCTTGAAAAACCATATAATTCTGCAGTTAAACCTGGTACCATAAAAAATAATTTTTCATTACCTGGAATAAACTTCAAAGATACTGCAGTAGTTAAGGCTCCCACAGTAGCGTATTTCAATGCTTTTCCATATTCCTTATCTGGATTTTTAAATTTATTCTCAATTTGTTCGCTAAGCTGGTTATGTACAAATTTATCTCCGTGCACACTAAAATCTATACGATGCTGAAGCTCGTGAAATATTGATTCACTTATACTAGTAGATACCTGTTTATTTAGAACATCCTGTTCTGTATAACTTGAACCATTAATTTCATTAGGATATTTAGTAAAATATCTATCATTTAATTCTCTAGATATATCAATATCGTCTCCTACGTAAATTACTATCGACTCATCAATTTGGTTATATTGTCCACCAAGAATAAATTTTTCCCCATTTTTTTCTATTATATTAGATTTGTTACTTATTAAAATCTCGGTATCAGAAATAGATTTATCATCCATGCCGTAATGTTGCATGATATCTCCAAGCAAAGATGCATTTATATCAATGTAATTAACTTGTTTACCTAAACTAATATCATAAGAAATATTAGGTAAAACATCAGACTCTTTATTCATTCTTATTTTATAACATAAGTGCGATGATTAATCAATAGACTCTCTCTGTTAGATTAGTTATATACTATTAATAAGAGCGATTAATTTATCTATCCCAAAATCTTTTTTAGGAAGTTCAAAGTCTACATCTACTGAATTAATTTTAAGATTATCTTCCGAGCATCCAATAGTAAATAATTCAAGGTTTAATTCCCTCATAATTTCAATTACTCTTTTAGCGTCAGCTCCATTTGAGCTTTCTCTACTGAGGTTTCCATCAAGTAAAACCAAATTAATATTAATTTCGTTTCTAGCTATTCTATATTGCGATTTTGAAGCATCTTCTATTTTAGTAGCGGTTTCAATAATAGCATGACCTTGATTTTCTAGATTAAGAGATCTCGTTATTACTTTTGAAAAATGGTTATTATCCTCAACGTGTAATATTTTTGCATTTTCCATATAAACATTAACTCATAATATTAAATATTTACATATACAAAACAGATACAGCTTATGTTATATTTAAGATATTGAATAAAATATAAATTGTCAGAAGTAGATAACGAAGATTTTTCTATGGCATAAATAAACTATAATGGAAAATATAAAACCAATAGAAACAAAAAACCTTAGCGATCTAAGACTTCTTAGTCTCATTAACAATATGAGTGACGGGGTTATTGCAGTAGACGATAGTCTCAACGTCTCCATATATAATGCAAGTTCACTGAATCTGCTTGATCTTAATTTAATTAAAGAAAAATCTAGTATTACAAAGGTCTTAAAACTAGTTAATAAGAAGGGTGATTCAGTAGACGTAGAAAGGTTAATTTCTAAAGTTAAATTTCCATCAGTAAATAGAGACCTAATAATTAAATATAAAGATGGAAGCCAAATAAATCTATTTTTATCGATATCTCCCGTTAAGCTATCTTTCGGAAGTAAAGGTCAAAAAGGATTCGTGCTTATCCTGAGAGATATAACAAGAGAAAAAAGTTTGGAAGAAGAAAGAGATGATTTTATATCAGTAGTATCGCATGAATTAAGAACTCCAATAGCAGTTAGCGAAGGTGCTTTATCTAATGCTTTATTTCTTCTTTCTAAATCTTCTTCGTATACTGAGATCGAAAAAGCACTAGCTGACGCTCATAAACAAATATTATACTTGGGAGATTTAGTAAATGACTTATCTAGCTTATCTAGAGCGGAGCAAGGTAAATTCACAGGTAAAATAGATAACATTAATATACCGATCTTATTTAAAGAACTAGAGACAGAATTTAAAGATCAAGCCTTAGAAAAACATCTTAAACTTAACTTCAAATTAGATCCGCATTTAGAGCTCATTAAAACCTCCAAACTATATCTAAAAGAAATACTTGAGAACCTAATAACCAATGCACTCAAATACACTCCATCGGGTTCTATTAACATTGAGGCCAAGAGAAACAACAACTCTATTATATTTAGCGTTGAAGACACAGGAATAGGAATAGGCCATATGGACCAAGAAAAGGTATTCAATAAGTTCTTCAGAAGTGAAGATTTTAGAACAGCTTCAACTAAAGGCACGGGCTTAGGCTTATATATAAGCGCTAAACTAGCAAAACTAATAGGTAGCAATATAAATCTCAGTAGTGAGCTTAATAAAGGCTCAGTATTTAGTTTAAACGTTCCTAATCTTAATTAATATTGCCTCATAACTGGAATGCAGACGTTTCTTTTTTTCCAATATACTTCACTATATTCGTAGTCATACATTGACCTAAAAGCTACTCCAGACGCATATAAAAGGCTGACAGGCGCCATTAGGTAATCCGCTAGTCCTATTTTTCGATATGCTAAATAATTAACCATAGCTACACTTGCGTTGATAACAAAAAAATTGATTAAACCAAAAACAAAAATATAGATATTGGAATTAATTATTCCTACCAATAATGATATAAAAGGCATAATTGCACTCAAAGAAAAAAGTAATATAAAAATAGAGACAACTTCAGGCCTTTTTCGAAGAGTTGGGTAGGTAAGCCTTATAGATGTATCTTTTTGATCAGCCCTAGATTTATCTGAATAGATACCTAAAGTTTTGTCTGATGCAGCAAAAAGATATGAATTTTCTTTAGAAAGTTCTCTAGCAAAATATTTTTCTGGCATAACTGTTCGCTCAACTGATTTCATTCCTCCAAGTTTATTGAACGCTTTTCTATCAATTGCCCAAAGAGTAGAAATAGCAGGAGCTGATTTTATTATTGAGTTAGGTAGTATTAACTCTATTAAATATCTCATTGGTTGATTAAGGTAATATCCAATATCAAAATTCTTATATACATTGATAGGTATTAAACTTATCATCTTTTTTTTCTGTGATGAAATAGTGGAAATAAGTTTAGTTAAAGAATCCGGTTTAACTATTACGTCAACACCTAAAAATATTACATACTCACCACTAGAAGCTTCTACAAGTTGATGATATGCCCAATTCTTTGCAGTCCATTCTTTCTCAGGTTCAGTTCCAGCTATAAACTTCATTCCTTGCTGTGCAAAATCTCTAATAATCTGCGGAGTTTTAAGCTCCGTAGAACAATCATCAAGTACAATGACTTCCATCTTTGGATAATCACTTCTTGCAATACTATCCAAGCAGCGCAGTAGATCATTCGTTTCATTTCTTGCTGGTACTAGAACGGATATAGTTGGCAAGTTCTTGTAATCTAAGTTTTTGTCATTTTTGAATTTACTAATCAATAACTTTGATCTGTAAGTCTTAATAGCTATATATGAAGTAAATACAAATCCAATACTCATAAGAATAATAAACAAATTAAAACCATTCAAATTTCTTGTTACATATATAAATGAGGCATCTAATAATATAAAAAGATCTAATATTAAAGCTGATCTAAAAGTTACTTGTTTGAGATACTGCATGTTCTTGCCCTTAACGTATACTCTGAAAGAGCTAAATATCTTAAAGAATAAAAAGTATACTAAGAAAATAATGAAGATATTTGGGTAGTTAAGTACGGAATAATAAAAACTAGTTCCGAACAAAGCTAGGTTAATGAACGGAATAAGATATATTAGCTTAGATAATTTAATAAATAAGAGCTCTAAAACCAACAAAGATAATATTAGCATTAACATTTATATATAAATTTTACACTATTTAATCTAGGGATATTGCATATTACCCCTATTTAGGTATATAATTGACACTAGCTTGAAGAAAAGACTAGAGTAAAAACTAGTCTTTTTTAATTAACAAGAGGATAAGGAGATCAAGTGGCAGAAAATAAAGTAAGGAAAGTTAAGAATCCTGAAACTTTTAGAGAAAGAGCCCTAAAAGCTCAAGAACCTAAAATTTCAAATAAAACTAGAGCAAATAGTGTACTTTCTAGCGCTTTGAAGCCGCTAGGTACTAACCTAAGTAAATTAGGTAAAGTTAAAGCTCTAAAACCAATTTTTAAAGTTCTTAATAAGATTGGTAAAGTTATCTTTCCAAGTTACTTCAGAAATTCTTTTCAAGAATTGAAACAAGTTACTTGGCCATCAGTTAGCAATGGAATAAAGCTAACTTGGGCAGTTATAGTGTTCGCAATTGTTTTCGGACTATCTATATCAGTTCTCGACTGGGGTCTAACTAAAGTATTTAAGAACATTCTATTAAGATAAGGAGTAAAAAAATAATGTCTAAAAGCAATAATCGATATGATGAGACCAAGCAATGGTATGCAATTCATACTTATGCTGGTTATGAAGAGAAAGTGGCTGAAAGTATCCGTCAGCGAGCAGATTCTCTAGATATGAAGAGTAAAATCTTCCAGGTATTAGTACCTAAAGAGAAAATGATCGAAATTAAGAACGGTAAACGAAAAGTAGTAGAAAAGAAAATCTTCCAAGGATACGTCCTTGTTGAAATGAAACTAACAGAAGATGCTTGGTATAACGTAAGAAACACACCTAGTGTTACTGGATTCGTAGGATCTGGAACTGATCCAACACCAGTATCCGACGAAGAAATTGAAAAAATCCAAAAGAGAATGGGTCTAGAACAGCCTAAACACAAAATCGACTTTAAAGTTGGTGAAGTTGTTAACATCATTGATGGACCATTCAAAGGATTCGATGGCTCAATTAATGATATTGATCCTCAAAAAGGTAAGCTTAAGGTTCTAGTTAATATGTTTGGTCGTGAAACACCGGTAGAACTAGACAGCTTACAGGTTAAGAGAGTATAGACAATTAACCGCGAAAAGGATATAATATCCTTTAAGTAATAAACTAAATACTTCTATAAAATGAAGGAGAAAGATAGAAATCTTTCGAAAGGAGCTTTATGGCTAAGCAAGTAAAAGCCAATCTTAAATTAAAGATTAAAGCCGGACAAGCAAGTGCAGGACCTCCAGTAGGATCAACACTTGGTCAGTACGGTGTTAACATGATGGACTTCGTAACTCCATTCAATGAACAAACAAAAGAAATGATGGGAGCTACAGTAACTGCTCACATTGTTATTTATGAAGACCGTTCTATGACTTTCAGAGTTGTAGGTGCTCCAACAGACGATTTAATCCGAGATAAACTTGGAATTAAAAAAGGATCTGGAAAGCCTAACTCAGAAAAGATTCCAAAGAAATTAACACAAGCACAAGTAACTGAAATTGCTGAAGCTAAAATTAAAGACATGAACGCTGAAGATCTTGAAGCTGTTAAGCTAATGGTTAAAGGTACAGCAAGAAGCATGGGAGTAGAGGTAGAATAATGGCAACTAAACCTGAATTAATCAAAAAGGCTAAATCATTAGGACTAGAAGTTACTAGCACTATGAAAATAGCGGACCTTAACGCCTTAATTGCATCTGCTGACGTTAAAGTTGAAACAGTAAGTGAAGTTAAAGAAGACAAAGAAGTAGAAGTAACTGCTAAAGCCGGAAAAAGAAGTGCTAAATCTCTTAGAGAAAAAGAAGTGCTTGAAGCGAAGAAAAAAGCACATGAAGAAGGAAGCGAAGAAAAACCTAAACGAGCCGTAAAACCAACTCGTACTAAATTAGAACGACAAGGTAAGGGCATTAGAGCTTCTTCAGCTAAAATAGAAAAAGATAAATTATATACTCTTAAAGAAGCTATTGATCTTGCTAAAGAAACTTCGCACGTTAAATTTGATGCAACTGTTGAAATGCATTTAAATCTAAACGTTGATCCTAAGCACGCCGACCAAAACATAAGAGATATCGTAAATCTACCAGCTGGTTCTGGAAAGAAAATTAGAGTAGCAGTATTTACTGAAGATTCTAAGACAGCTATTGCTGCTGGAGCAGACATTGCTGGTGCTGAAGATTTACTAGCTCAATTAGATAAAGGAAAAATGGATTTCGATATCCTAATTACAACTCCTTCTCTTATGGCTAAGTTAAGTAAATACGCCCGAGTATTAGGACCAAGAGGACTTATGCCTAACCCTAAGAGTGGCACAGTTACTAACGATATTTCTAAAGCTATTAAAGAATCTAAAGGTGGAAGACTAGAATACCGAGTTGATTCAAACGGTATTGTGCACGCAGGTCTTGGAAAAGTAAGCTTCTCAAGTGAAGACCTACTTACTAACGTTGCTGCATTTATTTCTAGCATTAAGTCTAACAAACCGACTAGTGTTAAAAGCAATTACTTAATGGCTGCTTACCTTACTACAAGTATGGGACCATCTATTAAAGTAGACGTGAACTCTTTATTGAAGTAGAACCTATTTCCTGAAGAGACGAGACCGTTTAAAACCGTTAGGTTTAGCGGTCTTTTTCATTGTCTTAATTAGCGCATTCATAACTTTAGTGAATCCTCTTATTCCACCTTTATATGCAATGTATCTTTCTCTCCAATTTGGTTCGTATTTATTCTTAAATCTATATAGACCGGAGAATGAATACATTCTGTCCATGTTGGAATACACTAGTCCCATAGTTTTTGGCACAATACCTTTTTCTTTCTCCTCTTCAATATTAGCAAGTGGACTAAGTCCAAGATTTAGTCTTGAGAAACCTTTTTCTTTAATAGATTTAATAAGCTCTATTAGTATAAAATCATTAACATTACCAAGTGCAGTATCTGCATATCTAAGCATATCGTAAGTAACTTCATCTTTGTCCCAATTGGCAGGAACTATGTTTATGAAGGCTTGGATAGTTCCGGCTTGATCTCTTGCCACAAAAATATCACATTGATTAATATATTCTTCTGTAAAATATCCCATTACAAATCCACGTTCACTTCTGCCTCTGGATAACCATTCATCAGAAATAGTCTTAAGCCTAGAATTTAAGGCCTTGGAATGAGGGGGTGTAAAATATTCACTTGTGTAACCATTGGTATTAAACCTATTAACTATATTTCTAAAATATTTATCTGATATTGTGCTCGAAATAAATTTATCAATTTCTACAACGGCCTCCTCGCCAATCTTCTGAATTTCAAAACCTTTCTTTTCTAAAATTCTTTTAAAATCTGATTCAAAATGAAGGAAACTTAATTTCCAATCATTTCCATAGCAAAGATCTGAAAAACTTTTAATTAACTTAGAATAGTAAGCACCATCTCCATTCGGACTACCCAGAACTAAAGCGACGCCATTTTCGACACGATATGCAAGACCACTAAAACCGTATTCATCTATAAAATAATATTTATCTTCTGGCCACAACTTAAAGAAGTCTTCGCTATTAGATTTGGGATCATTAGCTAAGAGATGTTTAAACTGTGTCTTTTCTATCTCTTGAGTTATAAAACGAGCTTTAATAGGGGCAAAATAGGCAAGTAGTACAAATAGCATAGTTGCAAGCGACGCTATATTTAATGAATCTAAGAATATTCGTCCCTCTTGAGTATGTGGGACTAGATTAGTTGAAGTCGTTATACCGAGTTGATCAATTGTATAGTGAACGGCTTCACCCAAAGAAAATTCTTGATAAAACGAATTGCTGTCTAGTAGAGTAAACCCAGAAACTCCATAAATAAAAGTAACTATAATGAAAATAAGACTAATTAATGAAGCTTTTTGAAAACTTCTAGCATCACTCTTGGTCGAATATTTCTTAAACCCTATGAATAGTAGGCCTATGATTATAACTGGCAATATAATCTGTATTAATATCGAAAACCATCTGTAAGGATAATGATGTGCTATATGGCTTGAAGAGTGTCTGTAGAATAGTCGATAAGAACTGTAGAATAAAGTACCGATGTATATAAGCAAGGTTGAAACCCATGCATTTCGCTTAGCTCTTTGAAGAAGAGTTGAGAAATATATCATGAGCAGCCCAATCAGTAAATTTATCTGAAGCGAATAGTTGGTAACCGTACTTGTAGATATTGCTGTGGAATGACGACTTAAGACTATAAGTAAGTTATTTCCAACTAGTAAAAGTCCGTTAATAAGGACTAATAACGATACAAATCCTGGAGTGTTTAAATATTTAACAACATTTTTATATTTCATTTATTTATATGTATTTAATCAGATTCACCCCTTATGTTCAAATTTTAAATATTAAAAAAATATAAGAAAATATAATGCTTATGCTTGTAAGACTAAGATAATGTTTTTAGAATATATTTAAGACATTAAAAAGAGAGGATTGCTTTGGGGGTCTTAAGTAACTTACAAATTAAAAGCTACATGGATGACGGACATATAGTCTGTGTTCCTTTCGATCCAAAACATATTGCCGAAGCTTCTATGGACGTAACACTTGGATACTATTACTACCGTATAGAAAAAAACAATGACAGAACTGTATATAATCCGTTTGACAAAGAAGATGTAGAAAGATATTTTGATGGCCCATATAAGGCCATGAGTCATAAAGTATGGTGCGACCTGAATGGTTTTAAGCTCTTCAAGAACATACCCGAAGATCATCCTGTAATTCCATTAAAGCCTGGAGAGAGGATACTAGCTCACACCCACGAATTCTTTGGAATTAAACCTCCTGGTGCTTATGAAGTTAAATCTAGATCTAGCTGGGGCAGAAACGGAGTAGCTGTATGTTTTGATGCTGGATGGGTTGAACCAGGATATCTAAATAGACTAACTCTTGAAATATACAACTTAAACCAACGAGAAACCGTTCTAATTCCGGTAGGTGAAAGGATAGCTCAGGCTGTATTCCATGAAACTGGAGAAGTGGAAGGATCTTACGGTGAGGGTAGGGACGGAGGATTCTCATCTAAATATCAACAAGGAACGGACCTAGATATGATAATTAAGACATGGTCACCCGACATGATGATCCCTAAGGCATATAAAGATCAAAGGAAGAAACCTACTAAAATCGAAGGGTTGGCCTACGACTGATGCAAAAAGGAAAATACATAGTACTCGAAGGTCCAGGCGGAACTGGTAAATCTTCACAAATACTAGAACTCTCCAAGAGATTCCAGGCTGCTAAATTACCGTTTAGAATTTTCAGAGAGCCCGATAGTCAATCCGACCTAACTGCAAGAGCAATTAGACAGTTAACTCAGGATCCACACTATCCTATGAATACTAGGACTGAAACTCTTTTATATAACGCAGCAAGAAGTCAGAGTTTACAAGTCATTAAAACTAGCATTGAAGAGGGAATAAATTGCATCGTGGATCGAAGTTTCCTGACAACTCTTGCAATCCAGTATTATGGTCGTGGTGATGTAGATGATTATCAGAAAATTAATCAGATCATAGACTTTGCTGTTGATGGAATGTATCCAGATTTATGTATAGTTTTGGATGCTCCAACAAAAATCCTAAAAGAAAGATTAAATGAAAGAGATGGAGGAGAAAGATTCGATCAATTGGATTTAGCTTTCTTAGAGAGAGTGCGTTCTGGATATTTATGGGAAGCAGAACAAAGAAAATATCCAGTAGTATTCACAATTAATTCGATTGAAGATGTAGCTAATGAAATATGGAACTTAGTAGCCAAAACACTAGCTATAAGGGATACTAAAAATGAAAATATTTCTGAACCAACAAGCATTAAGGAAATTATTAAAGAAAAAAAAGAAGAACTCACCGAACAATCTAATGAGGGAGAATTGCTTACAAAAATAGATGGCAAAATGAAAATCACACAAGATGGTAAAGCATTTCTAGATAATATACTTACCGATTCTAGTGGAGACGTATACGTATTCAACGATAAGATAAGCCCGATTACAGTAGCAGCTGCTATGGCTAGATTATCTAGAAGATTTGATGATTTAAGAGTAACTCTGCTAGATGAATTTGCTGGAAAAATGGGTAAAGATAATTCTTTGTTAAGACGAATAATAACAGCTTATGGAGACGATTCGGTTCAACAACTAGCAGGAATTCATTTAGTCGTAGAAAATGCTTCTAATCTCTTAACTAAGAAATTAGAATGGGGAAGACTAGCAGCTTACCTCGAACAATCCACTAGATATATTTTCTATGACGAAAAGGATGAGAATGGTAATTATAGATACATCGTTCCCGAAAGTTTGAATGGTGATTTAAAAGATAAATATATTTCTATTATGGATAAAATTTTCGATAATTATTCTGTAATAGTAAAAAAACTTACCGATCATGTAAGAAATAATTCTAAGGTTCCTGATGAAGAAAGAGATATTGCATGGAAAGGTGCAACTAAAGCGCAGGCTTGTGATGCAGCCAGAAACCTTCTTCCGGTAGCAACTTTGTCTACAGTAGGAATTTACATATCTGGGCAGAGTTTAGAAAGCCTAATTTATCATTTATGGAGTGATGAACTACCTGAAGCCAACACTAAAGGTGATCAAATTCTAAAAGAAGCTAGGAAAGTTATTCCAATGTTTTTAGAGCGCGCAGACAAACCAGAGCGCGGAGGAGCTTTTGTAGCTTACAGGGCTGAGAACATGAAAAATATTAAAAAATTAGCTAGAGAATTACTTCCAGAAACCTTCTCGGCGGGCGAGTATAAGGAAGTAACTTTAAATAATTACTTTCCAAAAAATGAGTTAGATTTAGCTGCCGACATGCTTTATTCAGAAAGCGATAGATCTCTTGAAGAAATTAAAAATATTGTAGATGAGTTACCATACGATGAAAAAATTAAAATCTTTAATACATACATAGGAGAAAGACTAAACCGCAGACATCGCCCAGGAAGAGCATTAGAAAAAGCATATTATTCTTATGATATAGTTTGTGACTTTGGTATATTTAGAGACCTTCAAAGACACAGAATGGTATCAGATCTTGACTGGCAAACCCTAAGTCCAAGATTTGGATACAGTGTTCCAGAACTAATAGAAGAAGCGGGATTAGTGGATCTATTTGAAGACTGTTTCGTTTTATCACTATCTCTTTATTCGGAAATGCTTGCCGACGGCAAGGAAACAGAAGCTCAGTATGCAACATTAATGGGTCATAGGATGCGCTGGAAGATAACATATAACGCCAGAGAAGCTATGCACTTCCATGAACTAAGAACAGCCCCTCAAGGACATCCCGAATACCGAAGAATAGTAAAAATAATGCATGACGAATTAGCTAAAGTGCATCCAATACTAGCAGAATCTATGAAATTTGTGAATAAAGACGAAGATCCAGAACTTACTAGACTAGCCGCTGAAAGATATACTCAATTTAAACTTAAAAAGCTTAATAAAGAATAAATATATCTTTTTTGCAAGTTTTTATGTTAAAATACATCTTCTAATGAACAGTTTTGAACAAAACAAAGAAGATATTTATAGAATTTCTGAAATTCAGTCCGAAAGAATATCTATAGCAGAAAAAATTATTGGTCACTCAGCCAATATTGAAGAAATTGAAAATTGGTATAAAAGTTATGATTTCATCGATGACAGACTAAATGAAACATTCATTGACGTACATAATGCTGCAGCTACCGGCAATAACGAAAAACTTAAAATTTTTAGTGAACAGATATTACCATCACTGCAAATTGAAGACACAAGAAATAAAATAGCGCTACAATATGGTGCTGAATTTATTTTAGAACAAATTCTAGAACTAGATAATGAATCAGGTGATGATAAGCCAGAATTAAAAGATATAAGTACTCCATACATAGCTAGCAGTACCACGAAGATAGAATCGATGATAGCAGATTGTTATGATAGAGAACTTTCTCAATCCGATATGGAAAAAATATTCTTAGCATCCGAAATGTTAATTCTAAGTTCAGGTATTGATTTGCATGGTGTTCCGGATTACGAATTCTATAATAACTGGAAAATAATCACGAGGGTTCAAGCTTTTAAACTACTTAATTTAAATATGGAGTTATTGCCTGATATTTGGGAGGCGTCTGCTGAATCGAAAAAGTTATACTTCGATACAATAAATACATTTTATACATACGGCATATCAGATAATTATTATAGATTCGAACAACTAGCTAATTCTATAGGATTTTCTGACGAGAATTATGATTCTATCAGCAATAGAAACTATTGGCTTGGTGGATATCTAAATAAACTGAAGGACTCTTTTTTAGGAAATGAAAAGATAAAAAGAAATATACTTGATGACGTGGATATATATCCCAGTCGTAAAAAAGGTATTATGCATGAATCATTGTGGCTACTAGACATGATGATGCTTCGTGAATTTATGGGACTAGATTATTCAATTACTTCATCTACATCAAACGCTGATCGACCATTAGTTGGTAAACCAAAAAGAAACCACGGATATGATGCAGTTATAGAATCTCCTGATGAAGATACCAAAATTATTAGAGCACAATTAAAATCTGGTAAACTCACCAAAAGAACTAAAGAATACAATCCTGCAATTACTGTTTTTATAGAAAAGGATTTTAAACCAGAAGACCTAGATGCTGTTGAAGCTAAGTTAAGTGCTTATGAGAAAGCTATTGAAAATAATTTTTCAGAAGAATCTTTCGAAGAATGCCTAGAACACATTCTACCTACGGCCATTGAAGCTATTAATCACTACAGAAGTATAAGACCACTAAGTAGTATTGCTTTAACTGCAATACGTAATAAAATACCGATAGTATTAAGAACAGATAGTATTGAAACATTGAGATTAGCTAAAGCTAACAATATACCTATTATAAATAATCAAGCACCTACACTTAACAGAAAGCAACGTCGTAAACTAGAAGTATTAGAAGCTCGAAAAGCTGCAAACAACCAAACTCTTATTAGAAGAAACCCTAGATATAGATAATAATTGAAATTTTAATCAAAATACGTTAAAATAAGTACTAGTGTTGCCAAAGACAGCGACGGGGAAACCTTGATAATGTCGCCTAGGTAAAATCTATTTTTAGAATCTTACGGTCTTTGAAGCGAACATTCGCAGTAAAAGACCTTTTTCTTTTTAGACAAAGGGCAACCAATTAAAAATCTAATCCATTAAAATAACAAGGTCGATTGGATAGATATAAATCCTAAATAAGGAGAAAAATAAATGGCTTTAACAAAGCAAAAAAAGAATGAAGTTATCGATGAAGTTTCTAAATTAATTGATACTTCTAAATTAACTGTAGCCGCAAAATATGCAGGTACTACAGTTAAAGCCATGCAAGAATTACGAAGATCTTCTAAGGCTAACGGCACAACCGTAAAAGTTATTAAGAACAGATTAGTAATTCAAGCTCTAAAGAATAATCCTAAATTCAAAGACGTTGACACAAGCGCCCTTAATCAGATGCTTGTATACGCTTTCAACCCAGAAGATGAAGTAGCTCCAGCTCAAGCTTTGAATGCTTTTGCAAAAAACAATCCAAACCTAGAGTTTGTTGGTGCTTACACTATGGATGGACAATTCTTAGGAGCAGAGGACGTTAAAGCTCTAGCAAATCTTCCAAGCAAAGATCAATTAAGATCTATGCTTGTTGGTACATTTGCAGCGCCACTAAGTGGTTTTGTTAACGTTCTAGCTGGTAACGTTCGAGGATTCTTGAACGTACTAAACGCGAGAGAAGAAAGTTTAAATAATTAAGGAGAATCATATGGCAGAAGAAAAAAAGGTAGAAGTTCCTAAAGAATTTGAAAACCTAGTAAAAGAACTAGATAAATTAAGTGCTCTAGAAATTAGTAAGTTTGTACACTTCCTAGAAGAGTACTGGGGTGTATCTGCAGCCGCTCCAGCAGTAGCAATTGCTGCTCCTGTAGCAGGTGACGCAGCTCCAGCAGCTGATGAAAAAAGTGAATACGACGTTATCCTAAAAGACGCCGGTGCACAAAAAGTAGCTGTAATCAAAGCTGTAAAAGAAATTACAGGCCTAGGTCTTGGTGAAGCAAAAGCTATCGTAGATGGCGCACCAAAGGCAGTAGTAGAAAAGGCTAAAAAAGAAGACGCTGAAAGTGCTAAGAAAGCTTTAGAAGCTGCTGGCGCAACAGTTGAACTAGTATAATTTCTTAAATAGTAAGGAATAGAATGATCCTCTTCGTATGAAGGGGATTTTTCTATTTATCCACAGTTTTTTAATTGCTATTTTGACAAGGATATATAAATCTGGTAGTTTATGGATAGAAGTGTATATATAAACACTGGAGTAAAAGCGAGAAAAACAATAACAAAATGTCAGACGTACCCGAAAAGCAAATAAAAAGATTGAGATCACTCATACAAGAAGCAGAAACTAATCTAGCTGCTGCTAACGAACTATTAATTAGTTTAGTAGGTGATGATGCTAAATTATCTCCAATTAAGTCTGAAGATACTCTCGGAAAAATCATAGAAGGTGTATTTGATGGGCAAAACATGGTTGGAAGTGACGCTAAAACATATCCGGTACCAGCCAACTACGCATCTAAATCAAAATTAGTTCAAGGAGATATTCTTAAATTAACAATTGCTGAAGATGGAACTTTCTTATACAAACAGATTGGTCCCGTGGCTAGAAAACAACTTGTAGGAACACTAATACTAGAGAATGGGCACTACTTCATCGATACAGGTTCTAAGAGATTCAGAGTTCTTCTTGCTAGCGTAACTTACTTTAAGGCAAAACCTAATGATCAAATCAGCGTCAACGTTCCAGAAGACGATTCTACTACTGAATGGGCTGCGATAGAAGCTGCACTTTAAGCATCATTACTCATTGATATATAGCCATGTTTATTATATAATGTTTATCTCATGAACATTTATTACGAAGAAAAATTGCAGACGCAAGAAAAAATTCTTAAAAAAGCATCAATTTCTAAATTTATAGGAAATAGCATCCTTGGTGGATTTCTAGCTACCGGAATATATACAGGAATTAATACACAAGACCACTTCAACTCTGGATTTGCAGCCAGCGTAGCATTAACTGCTGCCTTGTTTGCAGAAAAACATATAACAGATAGAAGTATTAACAAATTAATTAATAAATATGAAAAAACTACTCACTACTCTACTGAATTGAAAAGATATATTCCTAAAAATAGTATAGCTGATGGTGAAAATACTATTCCAAGTGAGAATATTCCTGCTAATCCTAGAATATTCACTGTAGATGGAATTAAAGAAAGTGTTCCATATTCATTATTTCTTGGCGGAATAAGTGAAGTAGGCGCTTTCATATTTACGAATAGAGAGACCACAAATACTGCAACCTCTTTAATCGTTGGATCATTAGCTCTCGGAGGAGCGGCTATATTAAACTACACACTAAATAAAGTAGTTGAAGACGATATTAGAGATAGATCTATCAATACCTTAAGAGATATAGATAGTTTTTACTCAGCCTAATCTTTAACAACAATATTTACACCACTAAACTGATATAATACTTCTTATCTATGGGACAAGTGTTGTATCGAAAATATCGATCTAAAAATTTATCTGAAGTATTAGGACAGACAGCAATCACTACTGCCCTTAATAATGCTATTAAGACTAATAGAATAGCTCACGCATACCTATTTACAGGCCCAAGAGGAGTAGGCAAGACATCTACTGCTAGAATATTGGCTCATGAGGTAAATAACTTCCCATACAGCGACGATTCATCTCATATAGATATTATCGAAATAGACGCAGCAAGCAATCGTAGAATAGATGAAATAAGAGAACTTAGAGAAAAAGTATATATTACTCCATTAGCTGGTAAGTATAAGGTGTATATAATCGATGAGGTACACATGTTAACCAAGGAAGCTTTCAATGCACTCCTTAAAACCCTGGAAGAACCGCCTGAGCACGTAATATTCATTCTAGCTACAACGGATGTGCACAAACTTCCGGATACAATAATTTCTAGAACTCAAAGATATAGCTTTAAACCAATATCGGTAGAAGATATTTCTGCGCATCTTAAAGATATTTCAAAGAAAGAAAAATTTAAAATATCCGATGAAGCTATTAAGCTATTAGCCGAAAAAGGTCAGGGCAGTTTTAGAGACAGCATAAGTCTACTAGATCAAATAAGCTCATCAAAGTCTGAAATAGACGAAGAAGATGTAGTTACATTTCTGGGAATTCCATCAACACGAACAGTAGCTGAGATAGTTACCGTCTTAGAAGAAAGTAGCGTTAACTATAAAGAACTAAACGAAAAATTAACCACTCTTATAGATCAGGGATTTAGTCCCAGTGATCTGGCAAACACAATAATGGAAGTAATTAGAACTAAATTAATAAATTCAGAACTTAAAATGAATGAATCGAAAGCTATCAATCTATTAAATCAACTATTGGATGTTCAATCATCCGTGGATCCAAAAAACAAACTTCTTCTAGTTCTTATATCAAATTTGGATAATACAGAAACTAAATCCATAATTCAACCTGAACCTTCTAAGAAAATAAAAGAAATAAAAATTGAACAGCCTAAAATTTTAAAAGAGATTACAAAAAAACAAACTGATAAACCAATCAAAGAAAATATAGAAGCATTAAAACCTAGTGGGGAATGGAACGAAGTTCTTAATGATCTAAAAAAAACACAGAATACTATTTATGCGATAGTTAAAAGTGCCAAGGAAGAAATAACCGATAATCTTATCACTCTTACATTCGACTATCCATTCCATCAAAGAAGAATGAATGAATCTAAAAATAAAGAGATTCTATTAAATACAGTGGGTAAGCATTTTGATAAGAATGTAAAACTAGAATTATTAGTAGATACTAACAAAAAAAATAACATATCTACAGTGAATCAGCTTTTCGGCGAAGCAGAAATTGAAGAATTATAACCATGAGCAATACCAAAAAAGACATTAACTTTATATAATCAGATTATGGATGAGGGTAAAAAAATTAAATTAAACTCAAATCTAGTCAATGTAGACGCAGAAGCTAGTTTGCTCGGAGCTATCCTAATAGATAGTGATGGGATAGTTAAAATTGCTGATTCAATTTCTGCTGAAGATTTTTCTGACAAAAAACATGAATACATATATGAAGCAATATCTTATCTTTACAACAATCGTTCTGCAATAGATATTCTTACTCTCGCAGAAGAACTTAACAGCAATAGCAAACTCGATTTAGTAGGTGGAGCATCCTATCTAACCGAACTTACCAACTTCGTTCCAACTGCTACTCACATAGAACAATATGCGGACATAGTTGCACAAAAAGCAATGCGAAGAAAGCTTATCACCATTTCTTCAGAAATTGGAGATTTAGTTCAAGATGAATCCAAAGAACTTAGAGAATTAATTGAAGAAGCTGAAACAAGATTATTCAATGTATCTAACCAACACGTTAAACAAAACATTGTAAGTATTGAATCTATACTTGCAGATAGCTTCGAAAGACTAGATGAACTGCACAGGGATAAGAGCAAAATTAGAGGCGTACCAACTGGATTCAAAGATTTAGATGATATCTTAGCTGGTTTCCAAAAAAGTGATCTAGTTATTCTCGCAGCTCGACCTTCAATGGGTAAAACTGCACTTGCTCTAAACTTCGCTCATAACATAGCTACAAAATCCAACCAACCAGTTATATATTTCAGTCTGGAAATGAGTAAAGAGCAGTTAGTAGACAGGCTGCTATCTATGGAATCCGGAGTTGATGCCTGGGCACTTAGAACAGGTAACCTAAACGATACAGATTTCGAAAAAATTGGTAATGCTATGGGTAGTTTAAGTGAAGCTCCGATATACATCGATGATACTCCAGGTATTACAGTTAGTGAATTAAGAACTAAAGCTAGAAGAGAGGCACACAAACATCCATTAGGAATTATTATAGTAGACTATTTGCAGCTTATGAGTGGAGGTAGTAAATTCGGTGGAGATTCTAACCGAGTGCAGGAAGTTAGTGAAATCTCTAGAGGACTGAAAGGAATAGCTAGGGAATTAAATGTACCAGTAATAGCTCTTTCACAGCTTAGCCGTTCCGTAGAAAACAGATCGCCGCAAATACCTCAGTTAGCCGACCTTAGGGAGTCTGGATCTATTGAGCAAGATGCCGACGTGGTAGCATTCATTTATAGGGAAGAGTTCTATAAGCCAGATACTGATCGAAAGAAAATTACAGATATATTTATTAAAAAGCACAGAAATGGTCCTACAGGCGGAGCTGAATTATACTTCGATAACGAGAAGCAGCGCTTCAGATCTATAGATAAAAGACACAGTGAATCCTCCAACTAAGGTATAATATAAATTAATGAAAAAGCTTAAAAGTTTTAAGTTAAGTAGCCCAAAAAACATTTTTAAAAAAATTAAAAAGCTAGACTGGAAAACCTTTCTTAAGTTCGTTCCTTTAATTGCTTTGTTTATATATCTATACATTTACAAGCTTTCTATATTAATGCCAAATCTTTCAATTTCCGAAAGGTTAATAAATGTCCCAAAATTAGGAATAAATTCAATAATTAATGATCCTAGATATTTGCCAATTAAATTTGTTAAATATATATTCGGTCTTACTAGCTCATCTGTTAGTATATTTGAAATTAGATTAGCATCAGTTGTCTTCGGACTACTTACTATTTTCATGATTTATGAAATTACTAGATCCTGGCTTGGAAGAAGAGCTGCAGTAATAGGCACAATATTATTTAGCTTTAGCGCATGGACACTACATGTATCACGAATTGGAACATATTCAATTATGTACATGTTTTCAGTAACTCTATTTATTTATTCGCTTAACATGTTAAAGAAATACTATTTAAATAAGAAATATTTCCTTATCATTACTGCTATTATTTGGCCACTTCTTATAACTGTTCCTGGAATGATTTACTTCATTATTTACGCATTAATTAGACATAAGAAAGAGATTAAGGAAGGACTTAAGAATATTGGCAGGCTTACTTCATTAAATATTTTAAGTTTAATTATCTTAATTGGAATATTCGTTAAATATTTAATTACATCACCAGGTAATATATTGAATGCTTTTTATTTACCGACAACAATTCATAAGTTAAGTCTATTTCCAGTTAATTTACTTAAAACTATTTATCATCTATTTATATTAGGACCTAATACTCCAGAGCTATGGATAAATAAAGCTCCAGTATTAGATTTCTTAGTATTAATGAGTGCCCTGTTCGGTATGTATTTCTATTTTAATCACCGTAATAAAGGACCGGCTTATTTACTTTTTTATACATTCGTTACAGCAACTATTCTAACTGCATTAAATAATCCTAATGACCCGAGTCTTATTCTACCAATGATATATTTATTCTCAGCAACAGGGATAGCTCTATTCTTGCAAAGATGGCTTGGTGTATTTCCTAGAAATCCAATTGCTAAGGTTTTAGGCATAGGAGCGATACTTCTCTTAGTGTCATTAAGCACAATATATAACTACCGATCATATTTCGTAGCATGGCCACATAATCAATATACAAAATCCTACTTTATATCTAACTCTTAGATTGATACAATATATCTTAGAAATAAGGAGTTTTATATGAATAGATTTGATCAGGCAAAAATGTTAATGAAAGTTCGAAAGATTCAGAAGGAACTTGAAAGACAGATTATTACAGTAGAAAAAGGTGATGGTGCGGTTAAAGTAGATATCACTGGAGAACAGAAATTAAAGAAAATCCACATAGATAAAGACAAAGTAGATTTTGAAGATGTCGAACAACTAGAAATGTGGCTAGAAGAAGCGGTTAAAGAAGCCATTAACACCTCTCAAAAGATTGCAGCTGAAAAGATGCAACCAATGATGGGCGCTCTTAACCTAGGAATGTAATTATATGGATAACTTGCCACCCGCTCTAAAAGAGTTGGTTGACGCGTTCAAATTACTTCCAGGAGTTGGGAGTAGATCTGCTGAAAGATATGCATACAGCATACTTAAAAAAAGTCCTAAAGTAGCTTCTGAGTTATCTCGTGCTCTAGAAGAACTTCATGATGGAGTGGGATACTGTGAAATTACCTTTGCTCTCGTAGGAAAGGGTGAAAAACAATCTCAACTTTATACAGATCCAATGCGAGACAAGACTGTAGTTTTAGTAGTAGCTGAACCACTTGACGTTATAACCATTGAGAATACCGGAATGTATAAGGGTACTTACCATGTGCTCGGCGGACTCGTATCTCCAATAGATAATATAGGACCTGAAGAATTAAGAATGAAGGAACTAGTAAGTAGAGTATCTAAAGATAATGTAAAAGAAATCATACTAGCTACTAATGCTAGCGTAGAAGGCGAAAGTACAGCTCTTTATTTAAAACAGCAGTTAGAGCCTACTAACGTTAAAATAACCAGATTAGCTCGTGGAATACCAATTGGTGTAGATATTGAATATACTGACCATATTACTCTTGGTCGAGCTCTAGAGGGTCGACAAGACCTATAGGGTATAATATAAGTAATGGACAAAACAAAATTAGATAAATTTAAAAACCTTATAGATAATGCTGACAAAATAGTTATTATTCAAGCCGATAATCCAGACGGGGACTCTCTTGGTAGTTCTATAGCATTAGAACAAATTCTAACTAATTTAGGCAAAGATGCATACATGTACTGCTCAGTAGATGTCCCTACTTATCTTAGATATATTCCAGCATGGAGTAGAGTTCAAAAGGAACTACCTCACGATTTTGATTTAGGTATAATCGTTGATACATCAACCATGACTTTACTTGAGAACATGGATTCTATGAAAATGGCACAGATTAAATCTAAACCTAGTATTATGCTTGATCATCACGTTTCTGATGCAACTATTGATTTTACATCTCTTTATATTAATGAAGGTACCGTATCAACAGGTGAACTTATTTTTGATATAGCTAAGCATCTTGGATATGAGATGAACATGGAAGCCAAAGAAGCTATTATGACTACAATACTTTCCGACAGTCTTGGCCTCACTACGCCTAATGTTAAATCTAGCGCAATTAGAGTTGTAGCCGAACTTGTAGATATGGGGGTAAGTATTAGTACCCTTGAAGACAAAAGAAGAGAAACATATAGAAAGAGCCTAGATCTCATTCACTACAAAGGTCGTTTGCTAGAAAGAATCGAAACCTATCTAGATGATCAACTAGCGATGGTTACAATTACTTATGATGAAATAATTAAATTCTCACCACTATACAACCCACCTATGCTAGTTATGGAAGATATGAGGCTAATCGAAGGTAATAAGATTATAGTTGCTCTTAAAACATACAATGATGGACGAATATTAGGAAAAGTAAGATCACAAAACGGCTGTCCTATAGCCGAAAAGCTTGCAAGTAATTTTGGTGGTGGCGGACATGACTATTCATCTGGATTTAAAACATATGACTATAAAGATGTGAATGACCTAAAAAGAGAAATAATAGCAAAAACAAATGAGCTTCTTGAAGAAGAAAGAAAAAAGAATGAAATTATACAATACTCTAACTAGAAAAGTAGATAAATTTAGACCAATAAGAAAAAAAACCGTAACTTTGTATACTTGTGGTCCAACAGTTTATGATCACGCGCACATCGGACACTGGTTCACCTACATAAGAATGGATCTGTTAGTTAGAACACTAGAAGCTAACGGATATAAGGTTATATGGGAATTAAATATTACTGACGTTGGACATTTAACGTCCGATGAAGATACGGGTGAAGACAAACTAGAAAAAGGAGCTAAAAGAGAAGGTAAGACTGCATGGGAAGTTGCTAAGTATTACGAAAAGGAATTCATAAGTGAGATGCAACTACTTAATATTAGGAAGCCTTCACATATAGTTAGAGCTACCGATCACATTAAGGAACAGATAAACTTAATTCAAACACTAGAAAAAAAAGGTTATACATACAAGATTAGTGACGGAATATATTATGATACTTCAAAATTTAAGAAATACGCTAATTTCGCTAAATTAGATTTAGACGAACAACAGGCTGGAGCTAGAATAGAATTTAATCCAGAAAAAAGAAACAAAACAGATTTCGCACTTTGGAAATTTAGTCCAGTAGATCAAAAAAGAGACATGCAATGGGATAGCCCTTGGGGAATAGGATTTCCTGGATGGCATATTGAATGTTCTGCAATGGCATTAAATTATCTTGGCGAAACTATAGATATCCATGCCGGAGGAATAGATCATATTCCAGTTCATCACACTAACGAAATAGCACAAAGTGAAGCAGCTACAGGAAAAAGACTTGCAAACTACTGGATGCACTCCAATCACATAAGCGTAGATGGGCAGAAGATATCTAAATCTTTAGGAAACTCTATAACTCTCAAAGACATAGAAAAGAATAATTATAGCCCTGAAGACCTAAGACTGTTAGTTTTAGAATCAAGCTACATGACACAAAGTAAATTTAGTTATGACGCTCTTAGCTCAGCGAAGAAAAGATTAGAAGACTTATATGCAGTTAGCGTTCTTAGATATCAGGCGAATAAAAATTTTAAGAGACAAAAAGTATATCTAAGAAAATTCGATAAAGATTTACTACTAGCAATGTCAAACAATCTAGATAGTCCAAAAGTAATGGTTCTTCTAAGTGAATTTACTAAGAAATTTTTAGACAATGGAATTAATATTAAAGATCTCAAGGAATTTAATAAAACCATAAAAAACATGGATGAACTATTAGGACTTAAAAACGTTGACCTTAAAGACATCTCAATTGAGAATAAGAAACTTATTGAAGAAAGAGTGAACGCTAAACTAAAGAACGATTATAAGAAATCTGATGAGATTAGAAATGAATTATTAAAAAGAAGAATTGGCCTTAGAGATAAAGAAACTAGTAACTGGTATTATCTTTAGGAGTAATTGATTCTTGAAATTCTTTTGCGTTTAAATAATTTTTAGATCTTAGATATTCCAAAAATATAATTCTTAGACAACCCGCAACAGGAATAGACACTAATCCTCCGAGCAGTCCACCAAAGCTCACTCCAACTATTAGTGAACTAAATACAAGAAAAGGACTCATGTTTGTTGTGTTGGATTGAATCTTTGGTTGAATAACGTAATTTTCAAACTGAAGATATAAGAAGTAGTAAGTTAAGATTATTATAGCAGCTGGAACAGACGTAAACAAAGCCACAGTTGTTATAATTACTGCTCCAATACTGTGACCTATCAAAGGAATAAGTCCACAAATAAATACCATTAGTATTAACGCCATAGGATAGCTAATGTGAAGAATAAATAGTGCAGGCGTAATTAATAAGGTAGCTATAAACGCTAGAGCAACCTGTCCGTTAATGTAACCTTTTATAACCTTGTACATGTCATCGGTAAGTTCTTTTGCCATATCTTTTCGTCTTCCAGGCACAATGCCCCTTAAAAAATTAACCCATCTAGGTCCTTCAACCAACAACATGAATGTCATAACAAGAACCGTAAGAACGGCAAATACGCTGCTTCCTACTGCCGATAATGTGGTAAAAGCATTTCCTCCAATGTTGTGCACCTTAGATCCAAGCTGACTAGATACCGAAGTAACTTGACTACCTAAATGATATTTACGAATAAAGTTACCTATGCTGCCATCTTGATTTCTAAACTCATCTATAAGATGGGGGGCTTGAGCTATCAATCGATCAGTTTGTTTAACTAGGGGAGGTACAACCAAAGATATAAAAACACCTAAGAATACGACTACTAAAAGATAAGACAGGGCTGTCCCTAGAGCTCTACTGCCTTTTTTCTTACCAGGTACTAATGAAGCAATCTTGCTGACAGGTGCATTTAATGCGAGAGCTAGGAATATTGAGAGTCCTATCAAGAATAAGGCATGTGCAGCTTTATGAAATAATGCATTAAATAAGAATAAAGCACCAATAAAAATACCCAGTTTAATAAAGGTTTCGAAAGTAACCTTTATATCCACAATCTCGTTATCATTTTTATATAATTTAAACATAATTATTTATATATCTTTATTATATCAGAAGCTATTCCTAACTTGTTAAAAAAGGCTTTTTAATGTAAAATCTACTAGAGTTAATAGGGCGTCGCCAAGTGGTAAGGCACTGGGTTTTGATCCCAGCATTCGGGGGTTCGAATCCCTCCGCCCTAGCCAAGAATAATTAGTAAGATCATGGATAAAATTAATGGTCTTTTTTTTATGCAATTATATATTGGCACCGAATAGCTTAGATTGCGAGCTTTGGTATAGAATATAGATATGTTAAAAGGTCTATTATCTAGCGATGTTAAAAAATTACAGCAACAGTATGGTCCAAATACTCTTCAGATAGATAGTAGCAAAAATAAAGCTGTTCTAGCATTCCTTGCAAGATTTAAAAATCCCCTAGTTATTATTCTTCTTTTTGCAGCTACCTTATCTATATTTTTCGGAGACAAAGCAAGTTTCTTCATAATTTCAACAATAATTTTATTAAGCGTAGGCCTTGATTTTATTAATACGTATCGTTCTCAAAAAGCAGCTGAAGCTCTAAAAGATAAAGTTAGAGTTAAATCTTTAGTAATTCGTGGAGGTAAAGAACAGCTGGTAATGGTAAGCGAATTAGTACCAGGAGATATAGTTATATTATCTGCTGGAAAAATTGTACCGGCTGATGGAGAAACAATTGATAGTGAAAGTTTGTTCGCAAACGAAGCAGCTCTAACAGGAGAGTCTTTCCCTCAAGGTAAACCTATTGGTTCTAAATTATTCATGGGCAGCGGTATCGTTAGTGGATCTGGTAAAATGCGAGTCACTCAAACAGGTCAATCAACAAATTTCGCACATATAGCTAGGGCGCTTCAATCAGCGTATAGAACTACAGAATTCGAAAAGGAAATTAAAGACTTTAGTGTTCTTATTATCAAGATAACTTTTGTATTAGTGCTTTTTGTATTTCTTGTAAATGTACTATTTCACCGTAATATACTTGAATCCATATTATTCAGTCTGGCATTAGCTGTTGGATTAACGCCAGAATTACTTCCATTGATCATAAGTCTTAATCTTACTAAAGGCTCGCTTAAGATGGCTAATGAAGGAGTTATTGTTAAACAATTATCTGCTGTTCAGAATTTTGGCAGCATGGATATACTTTGCACAGATAAAACTGGCACATTAACCGAAGACAAAATTGCTTTAATGAGATATGTTGATGGAAAAAACAATAGCTCAGATAACGTATTACTCTTAGGATATTTAGCAAGTATATATTCTACTAGTTTCGAAAATCCTCTTGATACAGCCGTTGTCAGCCACACTGGAGTAGACATATCTTCATACCGCAAAATAGATGAAATTCCTTTCGATTTTGAAAGAAAAAGGGAAGCAGTTATAGTTCATCACGTACACGAAAAGCGACGATTCCTGATTGTTAAAGGCGCTCCTGAAGAAATAATAAAAATATCTAGTACTTATGGAGATAATAAAACTCATATAAACGCTCACCTAAGTAGTGCAATTAAAGATACTTACGATAAATTAAGTCGAAATGGTTTCCGCGTACTAGCTATAGCCTCAAAAGAAATTGAACCTGAAAAACACTACGAGCCAAATGACGAGAAAGACTTAACATTTCACGGATTCTTGGCTTTTCTAGATCCAGCCAAATCATCAGTTTCTGAAACACTTGAGCGAATGCGCAATATGGGAATAACTACTAAAATAATAACTGGAGACAATGCCTACGTCACTCAGAAGATAGCTGAAGATATAGGATTAGTAGTAGAAAGCATATTAACTGGAGAAGAATTAGATAAATTATCCGAACGAGAACTAATAGTAGCTGTAGAGAAAACAAATATTTTCGCGCGCGTTAATCCTGAACAAAAAATGCAAATAATTAAAGCGCTTCAAGCTAATGGTCACGTCGTAGGATACATGGGCGATGGAATAAATGATGCTCCTAGTTTAAGAGCTGCCGATGTTAGTATTTCTGTTAATAACGCGGTTGACGTTGCAAAGGAAGCAGCTGACTTTATTTTATTACGTAAAAGTCTACATGAACTTGTGAACGGTATTACTGAAGGAAGAAAAACATTCTCTAATACTATGAAATATTTAAGAATGAGTTTAAGTTCTAACTTTGGAAACATGTTTTCTATGGCAGGAGCTTCATTATTTCTACCTTTCCTTCCGATGTTGGCAACTCAGATACTATTGAATAATCTTCTATATGATTCTTCCCAGTTTGCTATACCTTTAGATAACGTTGATGAATCCGAAATAATGAAACCTCATACTCTGAGTATTCTTGAAATTAAAAAATTCATGTGGTCTTATGGATTACTTAGTTCAATTTTCGACTTCACTACCTTTGGAGTTCTACTTTTAATATTTCACGCAGATCAATCTTTATTCCAGGCAGGATGGTTCCTGGAATCTATTATGACCCAAGTTTTTGTAGTCTACATAATTCGTACCAAATTAGTACCATTTAAGGAAAGTAGGCCATCGACATTACTTATACTTAGCACGCTACTAGTTATATTAATATCATTACTAATAGTCTTATTACCTATTCGTAACTTATTCCACTTCGGACATCTACTACCGATACAAGTGATTTCTTTAACCTGTGTTGTTATACTGTACTTATTCTTTGCGCAATTAATAAAAAATAGATTTTATGGGAGCGATCTAAAAAACTAAAATATAATTTTTCATATGGATCAACAAAACAATAATAATATAACTATTAATGGTTTAAAATTTGCCGCTAATCATTTTGATTGTAATCCCGAAGAATTAGAAGTCCTATCAGTAAAAGGAGGATATTCATTAAATCGACGTTCTATTGTAGGTTTTAATGGTGATTGGATATTCGTAAAGGAAGTCGACACATCGATATTATCAAGCGATGGAAAAGAAGAATTACAATGGCAAAAAAAAGACTATGATTGCGCTAATCTATTGAAAAAATATCTTCCTGAAATAGTTCCAGAATGGGAAAAATTGTCTAATGATGGTCACGTTCTCATAATGCCAGCATATAGGGAAGTGGATGGGTGGATATGGAATCTTCCTGCTGAAGAGAAAGAAGTGAATAAATACATTCAAGCTGTAATAGACACTAATGAAAATTTAGAAAAACTTAAAATAGATTCATCTACCATCGACAAGCTTAATTTAAATCCTTACTTAAGAGACAAACTAGCTCTTGATAATGGACTTACATTAGCAATCAACAATCGTGAAATCAGAAACGAACTTATAAATAAATATAAGTACATGTCCCAGGATTCTTCATATAAAAAATTATCTTCTCAAATAAATAATATGATAGATTTTTTACAAAATGATAAAGCTCTAAAAGATTTAGCACAAAAAGCCTCTTCAATCATAAACCAACCCAATGAATGCTTGGGGCACTCTGATGTAAGAAGCGATAATATCGCCTACAACACTAGAACAGGGCAACTAAAACTCGTCGATTGGAATTGGGCGTCAATAGTCCCAAAAGGTTTTGGCGTAACTGAATTTCTAGTTGATGTATCCAGATTAGGAGTAGACGTGACTAAATGGGTAGATAAATTAAATATAGAATTTCTAGCAGCATTTGTTAGTTTTTTCCTAAGATGCTGCCTAAAAGAACCGCTATCTGCTGAAAGCACCCTAAGAGATGTCCAGGCTCAATCTGCAGCTGTATCTCTAAATCTCTACATAAAAACTGTAAAAAATCTAAATTAGCGTTAATAATTTATATTATTTAATTAAAATTGATATGAAATGTTCATGATATTGCATATTCATCGCGTTTATGTTATAGTAATAGTATAATAAAAGTTTAAGTGTTGGGAGTTTTAAGATGAGAAAAAACGAAGTAAATCATATAGTGAGTATCTATGACCAAAATATTGGTAACGATATAGGATTGGATCCTGCAACTTTTGTAATAGCAGCCTTATCAGAAGATCAATTAGTTGAGAGTAAAAGATTTATGAAAAACCAAGACGAAGAATCATTCAATGAATTAATGAAAATTAGTAACAAAGAAATATATTTAACACCAGAAGATTTACCCGTTGATATGACATTAGAAGAAATGCTAACTCAACCTAATAAATCACTTATAGATTGGTTTGATCATCAGGTAGAAATAACTGTTGCGTCTACAAAGAGAGATCTCTTACGAAGTGATTATGCTAAATTAAGAGAAGTAACTGAAATGCAATATGCGCTTACAAAACGTTTTGTTGGAAAAACAGCTATTTCTGGTTTTATAACTGGTACTCTATTCGGTATGGGCCTAGATTATGAACTTCAAGAATCAGCTAATACTGCTTTGATAAATTTAGGCGCAAATCAACATATACCAATTTACTCTCATAGACCTATCGATATAGTAGTAGATCTAGTTGGATCAATTGGTGGAGCAATGGCTGGATGGTTAATAGCAACTAAACTAAGTCCGAGAATAGCCAAAAGAAAAGCTCAAAAATTAATAGACAAAAATAGTATTTAATATTCAGTTTAGCTATATATTTTCGCAATTTCATTATTATGTTAATGGTATATAATAAGCATTAACATAATAATTTAAAAAGAAAGAAAATTACATGGCGAAAAATAATAGAAAAACAATTGACACAGTATTTGTCAGTCTAGGGTTAATAGCGACAATATTTCTAATACTAGCTGGAATTGGGTCTTGGTATGGATATAGCTTTGCAGATAATAACGTTAAAGATCAGTTAACTGCAGAAAAAATATATTTCCCAACTACTGATTCATTAGCATTTAAATCACTTCCTGCTGCCGATCAAACTGAGATGTCTAAATATGCAGGTCAACAATTAGTTAATGGCAAACAAGCTAAAGTCTATGCTAACAACTATATAAATGTTCACTTGAGTCAAATAGCTGGCGGTAAGACATATTCACAAGTTAGTGCAGCCTTGCAAGCTGATCCAACCAATACAACACTTAAAGTTCAACAACAGTTGCTATTTCAAGGAGAAACTCTCAGAGGACTTCTCTTAGGAGATGGCTATGGATTCTGGATGTTCGGACAAATTGCTTGGTACGCTAGCTACGTTTCATTCCTAGGAGCTATCATTATGGCCGTTCTAGTTATTTTTGGACTTAGAAGAATTAATAAATCTTAGTAATTTAAATCTTACTAGAAGAATAGTTTTTAATATAAAAATACCCCCTTTAACTAGAGGGTATTTTTAATTATTTAAACTATCTTGGCTTCTTATACTTAGCTTTACTGAATGCCAAAATTAGATATCCAATAGGAATGAATATAAACAGCCCGAAAAATGCGAATGCCTTGGATTTACCAAATACCTTAGCCAACCTAAATGCAGTAAGTATTGCCCAAATTAAATTTATACCTGGTATAAGCAGAGTTAATGATAACCAAGGGTTGTATCCTAAAATTTCAAAAAATACCCATTTTCCATAAAATGGAATTAATGCTTTCCATCCAGGTCTTCCGGCTTTTACGAAAATTCTCCAACCAGCCACAATAATTGACATTATTAGCGCTAGGCTTAATATAATTAATGCGATTAATATATTTTTCATTTTTTTTCTTTACCTATTTATATGACCTATTTATACCACTGATACTAAGCATAAACAAGAATAGCAGTTATCTATTCTATCTTACCAAAAGCTACTCTCTTAATAATCACATCTTGCATATTAGCCATTAGGGCAGGGGTTAGGGTAAATTCACCGTACCTATCATTAACTTCATCGGAAGCATCAGCAATACTATATAGATCAGCTTCAAAAGAATTAAATAAACTTATTTGCCGGTATTTTAGATCCTTAAGATCGTAAACTGTTACAGATATATTAGTAACTTTAGATGATATATCTATTAATCTTATTACTTTCATAGCAGAGAAGTGTATTTGCTGAGTAGCAAATATTCTTTCTTTAGTCTTCTGTCTGTGGCCAAAGAATTTATATCCTTCAAATCCCAAGGTGATATATATACCTCCTGCGGTTAAATTAGCACTTCTAAGGCGTCTTCCAACTTTTTCAGATAACTTCATTACTAACTTAGAAATCTCGTTAATATCCATAGTTCTTTGCCCCAGGGCATACTGTTGTCCTATGGTCTTTCTACCAAAATCTATTTGATCTATTGGATATCCGCGTAGTCTTAGATACCAATAGTATCCGACTATGCCTCCAAAGACCTGTTTCTTTAACTTATCTAAATCTGAATCCAGAAATTGAAGGGGGGTATATATAGCATTCAGATTAAGTCTTGCTTGATACCGATAATTAATTCCTGGTAAGTCTATTAAGCTAAGCCCGGATAGGATTTCTCTTAAGTTTGCGTGGTCTATCCTATCCATTCCATCAGGCTTATTAAGTCCTGCTGCGAGTTTAGCTAAAAAACGATTAGGCGCAATTCCTACGTTAATAGTGACGTAGGAACCTAGCTCCTTCTTAACGTCTTCTTTAATCTTCATACCAATCTCTTCCATTGTCATACCTGCACGTATCGCCGGAGAGCCTTCGAAATCTATAGCAAATTCATCTACAGATTTAGCAACAACATTATTGGTATATTTATTTAAAACCTTACTGAATCTTCTATTGGCATCGAAATATTTCTCAGGGTCCGGCATCATAACAATAACTCCTGGATATATTTTCCTAGCATCAGCAACACTAAGCCCAAGAGCAAGTCCTAGTGCCTTAGCTTCATAAGAAGAGGCGATTATCATACCCCTTGGAGTGTCATAAGCCGCAATAACTACTGGCTTATTCCTGATTAAGGGATTGGCCTGTTGTTCAATAATAGCGAAGCAACTATTAAGATCAACGTGCATAGTTAAAGCTTCTTTTTTACTAATCTCCATATCCATCACTAATAGCCTCTACTATCCAATGCAAATTATCTGTGTTTAGCTTCATCCTAAACCACAGACTATGCTCTGAATCAGTTAATTCATAAATATGAAATAAGGTACGACCTTCACGGAACTTGTGATGATATCCTATTTCTCCTACTCTGTATTCTTTATTTTGCCAACTAATCAAATGGGGTAGGGCCATCTTCTTTCTAGCTGAATAGTACATAACAACACTAACTTCTTGGTCAATTTTTTGTCTCATAAGCAAATAGATCCTTTTTATTAAAAATTTATAAGGTCACTGGGGTTTTTAATTAAACTAGTTGTCTAGTCGGGATCCGTAATCTATATGTAAGACTATGGATAAAATATATTTACTTAAAATAAAGCTTATGAGAAAGAAGGATTTACCATCTCCCATATTGCTAATTAAAGTATATCAAATATACTTCTTATTTCGGGCATAAAATATAGCAGGCAAACCTACGATAAATGGCACCCACATATTAAATACTCTGAATATAATAGAAATAGATACAGCTTGAGGCAAAGTAGATCCAAAAATTACTAGGATAGCTACAAGTCCGGCATCTACTGAACCGACTCCTCCTGGAGCAGGGATAAGACTACCGAAAAGAACGGCGAAGTTATATGAAATGGCAATATCTGCAATATTAATATGGATTCCAAGAGCCCTTGAAGCGAAATAGAGACAAAGTACGTTAGATACATTTAGTATTAACTGAGCTGCAAAGGCGAGAGCAAGATTAGATTTTCTATCTTTGAAAGTTATTAATTGCTTTAATAAGTCCTTAAGAAATAGATTAAATCTCTTAACTTTTTTATATAAAAGAAAATTAGCGAAAACTATAAATACAAGTATTAATGTGGCATAAATAATATTAATAAATTTAAGATGCAAATTAGTAATGGCCGAAAAATTACCAATAACAACTAGAGATAAAAGAGTTACAATTCCCGAGATAAGTCCTAATATATTATTAATTGCTACCAGTGCTAGAGCTTGAGTTTTAGTATTCTTAGATTTAACTAAAAAATCATAGAGCGTTCCAAGAGTACCAAGACCTGCAGGTAGTATCCTATTCATAGTATTAGCTGCAATCTGTACAATGGTGGATTTAATTATTCTTAATGGAAAGAAGGATAATTTAACATAGGAATAAGCAGCAACTACAAAATTCAAGAAAGTAAAAACTAATATTAGATAAATAAAATCTTTATTACTATTTCTTATAATATTGATGCTTTTTCTAAAATCTTTGAAAAGCGAAAATAGGGCAATAAGTAGAAATATAAAAAGCAATAGATATAAAATTCTAAATAATAATATCTTTTGATCTTTACTTGGCATCTATTAAATTATAACTAGTTAACAACACTTATACTAGAAATGAAATCTCTTATCTGGGAATAGTCACCAAGACCAGCTCGAGGAATCAAAGTATCTTGTCCTTCTGGAGTTATGTGACTTGTAAGAAGATTCTTTCCGTTCGCATTCTGGAAAGAAAGAGACTGAATATTATTATTATTTATATTCTTTGTTACGTTATATATTGAATGCGCAGAAGGAAGATTAATATCTGTCTTTATATTCTTCGATAAAGATACAAAAAGATTAGCTAGACTAAAAGGATTACTCAGAGTTCCCGCAGACAGAACCTTGCTCTTAAGCGCTAATATCATCATTCTTTGATTCTCTGTTCTTGTAAAATCTGAATTAGCGTATCCGTAAGATCCGTAAGCATCACCACGCGCTCTAGCAAGATCTAGAGCTTGTTGACCATTTATTTTATGAAGTCCATTACTCAATTTAACTAGATACCCGTTTGTAGCGTAATCTATACTTGGATCATAAAGTCCCCTAGGGTCCGTACTTTGAATATTTACTGTAATCCCGCCAACACTATTTACTGCATCACGAATCGCAGAATAATTTATAAGAGCATAGTAATCTATATTTATATTAAAATCTTTTGAAATAACTTTCTCTAAAAGACCCATACCTCCATTAGGATATCCTGTTTCTGAAAAATTACTTGAAACCCCATAATCATAAGTAGCGTTAATTCTACCCCAGCCATTTCCTGGAATATTGACGTATAGGTCTCTCGGTATACTTAGCAAGTAAGCAGTATTATTTTTAGTATTTACACTAAGAAGCATTATTGAATCGGTTAGATCTGCCCCTTGATGTCCTAAATCGTCACTGGAATTACCGGCGATTAAAATATTCACCCTTCCTGTATCCGAACCCTTTAGATGCGCAGTTCTAAATACATCAAGTACACTTCCACCAAATAACTTGTGCATATTTATAGCTAAGTTAACCCCAGTATATCCAAAGTAGAGAACTACAAAAGCTATAACAAATAAAATAACTCGCTTAAATGTAATTCTGCGTTTATGTTTCTTCTCTTCAGGAAATTTAGGCAGCTTAGCGCCGTGCTTGGTATAGCGGTTTTTATTGAAACTAGAATTAGTATGATAAGAAGACATATTAACTCCAAGAGTAGGAAAATCTTTCCTTCTTCTGTCATACATATGATTAAACTTAGGGTCTTTACCGATAGAGTTATCAGCACTTAAAGCTGAATGTCGTGATCTGCGCTTGCTTCTTTTGAATGGCATAATTTAATTTACTAATTATATAACAATTGTCTAAAAATGCTCTCTGATATGTGAGAAACTGTAATCCCATTTTGCATCAGATTTTTTATGAGGATTGAAGATGTTTTCTGGATCAAAGGTATTTTTAACTTGCTTAAATACCATCAACATATCATCACCGAATTGTTCCTTAAGCCAAGGACCTCTAATTAAACCGTCATTATGCTCACCAGATAATGATCCATGATATTTCAATATTAATTTATTAACTTCCTTCATTGCAGGCAATAACTTAGCACGATCTTTTGGATCTTCCAATTTCATAAGTGGAATTATATGGAAATTTCCATCTCCCATATGACCAGCAATAGTCGCGAATAATTTATATTTGTTGATAATCTTTCTTAGTTTAGGAAGAAATTCTGTCAGATATTCAGGATTAACTACTAAGTCGTCAATGAACGGTGCAGTGTGTTTATCTTTAACTTTGCTTCTTAGTAGATTAAAGCTCTGTCTGCGCATAACCCAGAATTTTTCACTTCTTGCTTCTGTAGGATCTTCTTCAAAGCCATTGATTTCATATCTTGCTTTATATTTCTTTAAGTCTCGGTGCAGTTCTTTAATTTTATCCCTTACTTCTTGTTCGGTATTTCCATTAAATTCAACCATTAAAATTAATTTTGGAATACCTCTAAGAAGCTGCAGTCCGTCAGGTATCAGATTGATTAATAGATTAATAAATCTTTTAACACCAAGTAATTTAAGAAAACTGGGCATGAAACGAATTGAAAGAAGAAGTGTTTGATCGTCAAAAGATTCAAAAGTTGCTGGTTTGTGTTCTAGCACTTTAGGTATTACTTCTCCTAGATTATCTAGATTTTTCATAAATAGAACTAGTATTCCGGAATGTTTCTTATTCTCAACTAGTTTTAATTTAATATCTGTAACCATTCCAAGAGTTCCTTGAGAGCCAACAATAAGCTTGGTTAAATCAAAGACTTGCTTATCTCTATCCCAAACATCCCAGATGTTATACCCCATTGAATTCTTACTTACTTTAGGTCGAGCATTTTTAATAAGGTCGTAGTTCTTATCCGCTAATTCAAAGATGTCTTTATATAGTTTTCCTTCAAAAGTCTTTTCTTTCATTTTTACATCTAATTGAGTTTTTGAAATAGGCCTCATTACGTATTCATTTCCGTCAACTAGAACTACCTTAAGTTCACTAACAAAGTTAAGTATCTTGCCGTATTCCAGTGATTTCTCTCCACCAGAATTATTTGAAACCATTCCACCAACTGCAGCTATATCTCTGGAGGCAGTGTATGTAGGCATTATTAGATTCTTCTTCAAAGTTTCTTTTTCAAAATCTCTATAGAACATTCCAGGCATAACTCTAGCTTCATCACCCTTAATACCTTCAAATTGATTTATATGTTTAGTAAAGTCAACGATGATTGAATCATTAACAGCACCACCACTCATACAAGTTCCAGCCGACCTAGCGGTAATGCTAAGTTTAGGATTCATCTTCTTTTCACTGGCAACTACTTTAATTAGGGTAATTACATCTTTATTATCTTTTGGAAAGAGAACTATCTTAGGCATTATTTCAAAAAGTGAAGCGTCATGTGAGTAAAATTGTAAAGTAGAAATAGAATCATCCATCTCTCCCTTAAATCCAGATTCTATTAATTTTTGTTTAATGTTTTCCATTTAATATATATTAACATCTTGTGAGCTTAAACATAAAGACTTTGATATACTTATCTATAGATGCATAAACAAAAAATAGTAATAGTAGGTGGTGGATTCGGAGGCATTAAAGCGGCTCTTAAATTAGCTAGACGATCAGATATAGATTTAACCCTAATTTGTCCTAATGAAGATTTTAGATACTATCCAACTCTTTTTAAGATTGTCACCGGAGCTTCTAGATCTGCGGCATCAATTCCTCTTAATGAAATATTTAAAGATAAAGATCTAAGTATTATAAAAAGTAGTGTAATTTCAATAGATCGAAAAAATAAAACTTTAGTAACTGAAAATAACTTGAGCGTAATTTACGATAAGGTAATTTTCGCAATAGGAGCTATTACTAATTACTTCAATATTGAAGGAATGGAAAAATATTCGTTCAATATTAAAACTCAGGACGGAGCCGAGAAACTAAAAGACCATATTCATAGTCAACTACTAAAAACCAAGGCTCCGGATCTTAATTATGTAATTGTTGGAGGTGGACCAACTGGAGTAGAGCTCGCAGGATCGTTAAATGAATATCTTAAATACGTCCTAAAATGTCACTCTATAGAAAATACAAAATACCACATAGATGTAGTTGAAGCTAAACCTTATTTAATGCCAAGAATGAGTAAGGATGTAGGAAACAAAATAGCAAAAAGACTAAAAAATCTTGGGATAAAAGTATATACAAATGCCTTAGTTCAAGGTGAAACAGCTGATGAACTGACTATAAACAATAAACCAGTTAGAACTCATACGGTAGTATGGACTGCCGGAATCGCCAACAATCCTTTTTTTAAAGATAATGGTTTCGTACTAATGAAGAATGGGCTAGTCGCAGTTGATGTTTACCTACAAAGTGAACCAGATATATATGTAATTGGAGATAATGCCAATACTCCATTTTCGGGAATGGCTCAAACAGCACTTAGAGATGCAAGTTTTGTAAGTAAAAATATAGTCAGGGGAATTGAAGGTAGAAATCCAGTTGCCTACAAACCATCTAGGCCAGTATCTGTAGTGCCAATAGGGAAAAACTGGGCTGCAGTAAATTGGGGTAAATTTAATTTCTATGGTTTTTTGGGACTAGCTCTAAGACAAGTGGCTGACCTTAGAGGATTCAGTGAGATAGAACCACTAGATAAAGCAACTAAACAATTACTCTCTGAATACACTACAAATGAGAGCTGTGAAGTCTGCGCCATTAATCAGTAAAAACTGATATAGTTAAGATATAAAAATTATGTTAAGTGAAAATTTTAATCTTGCTAAATCTAAGCTAAATAAAAAGCAACGAGAAGCCGTCGATAATATCGAAGGACCGATGTTAGTTATAGCTGGACCAGGAACAGGTAAAACTCAGCTTCTTAGCATTAGAGTAGGGAATATTATTGCTTCTACTGATACGGATCCAAGTAATATTCTTTGTTTAACATTCACTGATGCTGCTAGGGAAGAAATGTATGATCGACTAAATAAACTAATCGGTCCATCATCGAGTAATGTAAATATTTATACTTATCACTCACTAGGATCTGAGCTTAGAAACAATTATCCAGAATATTTTGAGGAAATAATAAATTCTAGTCTAGTTGAAGATGTAAATAAAATAAATATTATTAGAAAAATTCAAAATGGTCTTAGTTATAAAAATAAATATAAGAATGATTATTTTCTAGATCATTTAATTAGCACTTTATCAGATCTTAAAAGAGCTTTAATTTCTCCAGAAGACTTAAAGAAAATAGCACTAGAAAACATCACCTTTATTGAAGATAAATCTAAACTCACTATTGAGCTTAGCGCAGAATTAGCCAAAGTATCAGCTAAGAGTGTTTCATCTTTTGCCAAACTTCTTAATAATGAATATAGCGAAGACAATTCACTTAAATCTATGTTCAACTCTAGTTTACATGAGGCCATAGAGTATTTTAATGAAACTAAAAAAACTAAACTAATCACAGATTTCAAGAAGAATTACTTAGAAAAAAATAAACAAAATCTTTTCGTAGCTTCTTCAATGGAAGCTAATTTAAAGCTTATTGATTTAGCAGAAATATACGAAAAATACATAAAAACCTTTAGAGAAAAAGGACTCCATGATTTCGATGATCTAATTACCTACACAGTAAGTGCTCTTAAGAACAATCCTGAATTTAGATATACTCTTCAGGAGAAATACCAGTTTATATTACTTGATGAATATCAGGACACTAATGAAGCTCAAGCAGAGATAGTAAAACTGCTCAGCGATCATCCACTTCACGAAGGTAAACCTAATGTGATGGCTGTGGGAGATGATGATCAGGCTATTTATGCATTTCAAGGAGCGAAACATTTCCATATGCTAGATTTCATAAAATCCTACGAAGACGTAAAAGTTGTAGTCTTAAATGAAAACTATAGAAGCACCCAAAAGATTATAGATCTATCTAATGTAGTGGCTTCTAAGATTGAATCTAGATTATCCACTGAAGCGAATTTGGACAAGGAATTTGAATCAAGAAATAATAATGCTACAAAAGTTGAACGATTAGTCTTCGAAACTCCTATGGAAGAGCAGACATATCTTATTGAGAATATTAAGAACATGGGAGATGTAGCTATACTTTCTCCTAAACATGACTACTTACAGAAACTAGCCTATCTACTCACTCAAGAAGGACTAGATGTTACTTATGAAAAGAAAGAAAATATTCTTGAAGATGAACTTGTTAAAATTGTTATCTTAAATCTAAGGATTGTTCAGGCCATTGCTACAAACAATAAATCCAAGAGCAGTGAGCTAATCCCAATGCTACTAAACCAGGCGTATCTAGAAATAGATTTTAAAGATATCCTAGATATTTCTTTTGAAAGTCATGGTGAATGGATCACTAGATTATCTCAGCATAAATCCACTAAAGATCTTTCGCTACTCTTAAGCAAACTAGCAGTCGAGAGTTTAACTCTCAGCTTTGATAACATCATAGATAAATTGATTGGTCTAACTCCAATCGCAACTAATCAAAATACTGAGAATAAGTTTTATAACTATTATCTAAATGAGGATAAGAACTTAGTAAACCTATTATCTAAATTAGTAGTACTTAGAAACTCATATAATCAATTCCTAGTTCCCGAGAAACTTAACAATAATTTAACAAGCTTTATAGAATATATTGAAACTCTAATTAATAACAATATAGCTATAGGATCTAATGATGAAGTAGCATTAAAATCTAACATTAAATTAATGACTGCATACAGTTCTAAGGGTAGAGAATTCGATACTGTATATATTCCATCATTCACTGATGAGTTTTGGGGAAGTAAATCCAGAGGAAGAAATAGCCTTATAGCGCTTCCGATTAATCTTAAATACATTAGACATACATCTAACACTCAAGACGATAAACTTAGACTCTTATATGTAGCAATGACCAGAGCTAGAAACAATATTATTTTAAGCTCATCTATTGCCACTGAATTTAAAGGTAAACAGAGCGGGGTAGCTTACCTTGATGAAAAGATTATTAAGGATGAAGAAAAAGAAGAAACTTATCTTACATCGGCATTCTTTTCAGAAGAACGAATATTGCCAAAGCAAATTAAGGTATCTAAAAAATTCATAATTGATGATTGGCAAAGTGCATACAAGCAGTTTATAAACAGAACTGACGTGAATGAAATACTCAAGAAAAGAATATCTAATTTTAAATTATCTCCTAGTGCACTAAATAGTTTTATAGATGTTAGAAATGCAGGACCTAAAAGTTTCCTAGAGCACTACATTCTTAAATATCCATCAGAAGATAATATGAATATGACTTTCGGAAACTTAATTCACGATGTCCTAGACTATATTCAAAAGAAGCTAAATGAAACTAAACAAATTCCGAGTATCGATATTATTGATATAAGAATAAAAACGTATGTAGAAAAATTAGTACTAATAGAAAACGATAAAAAACACCTAAGTGAGAAAGCTTTTGACCTTTTTAGATATTACTTAGAAAACTTTGCAGAAGATATAAAACTCAATGATTTAAGTGAGGTATCTTTATATCAGGACAATATTGTATTAAGAGGCGCTAAACTTACTGGAAAAATAGATAAGATAAATATAGATAAGAATAATAACAAATTAATTATCTTCGATTATAAAACAGGTAAGCCTTACTATAAATGGAGTAAGGAAGCTAAGCTGCATCTAAATATGAATCAGCTGTATTTCTATAAAATACTACTTAACAATTCTAAAGAATTTAATAAATATGAAATACAAAAAGCTGCCTTAGATTTCGTTGAATCAAAAGAGGATACTCACTTACTAGAAACTTACTTGTCTAATGAAAAAGAAGAACGAATAATGAAATTAATATCTGCAGTGTGGAATCATATAGAAAATCTAAACTTTCCAGACATAAGTAAATACCCAACAACCCTTGCTGGAATCGTAGCATTTGAAGAAGATTTAATTAACGGCGAGATATAAAAAAGGACCGGATTTATTTAATCCGATCCTTTTAGTAATCAATTTATATTTGATTATTTCTTGCTTCTTTTCTTAGAAGTAGTTTTCCTCTTTGCAGCTACTTTTGGAGCTGAACTTGCAGCAGGAGTAGTTGTGATCTTAATAGATTTAAAGAATGAAGAACCAGCTTCATTAAATACTAGATCATATAGATTGAATGCAATTACTGCACCAACTACTGGTCCTAGTACGTAAGTTCCCCAAATCCATGATTTCATTCCAAGTGCTAATGCAGGATTTAGTAAAGCCATACTTGCTGATGATGCTACTAGCATTCCACCAGTTACTGCTAAACCAACCATTGTAGCGCTAACAGCTCTTGTGTGCTTCTGATGTAAGCTAGCTGCCCATACCATTGCTAGTACGAAAGCACCTAAACCTTCAGCGATTAATACTCGTGTTGAGTAGTGTGCGCTGATACTTACTAATTTTGTATTTACCAAGTATCCAAATAAAGATACAGCGGCCCATGCACCTAACATTTCAGCAACTACATATAAAATAGTAGCTAATGTAGATAGCTTTCGAACTGTCCAAAGTCCTAATGCTATTGCAGGGTTAAATACTGCGCCAGAGAATTTACCAAATGCAAGCATCAATCCTGCAAATGCAACTCCAGCACTTAAACTCACGAAGAAGGGTAGACCAACTTGTGAATGATAAACCGTTAGCACAACTAGAGTTAATACTCCGGTGCCCAAAAATTCAGCCACTAACGTAGCAAATTTTTCTCGTCCGAACATAATGTTCCTCCACTTAATTAATAAACTTATCATAATGCTTATTTTACACATTGTAAAGCAGTTTTTAATGTATAATAAAATTGTAATGTTTAAAGATTTCAAAAAATTTTTAGTAAGAGGAAATGTAGTTGACTTAGCAGTAGCTGTTTTAGTTGGTGCTGCATTTAATAATGTAATAACATCTTTTGTTAAAGATCTCATTACACCACTCACAGGAATTTTCACTGGTCATGCCACTGCAAATTTAAACAATTATGTATTTAAAATTAATGGTACTGCTTTCAATTACGGTAATTTTCTTAGCAACTTAATTTCATTCCTCATAGTTGCAATAGTGGTATTCTTTTTTGTTGTTCAACCATTAAATAAATTAATAGAATTAACTAATTTAAAAGTTACTCCAAATGAAAAGAAATGTCCGGAATGTTTAAGCTCTATTCCTAAAAAAGCTACTCGCTGTAAATTTTGTACAGTTAAAGTTGATTAAAGTTTTCGATGTCTATGTTTTAGATTTGCGACTGCAAGTCTAACTGTTTGTCTATCCATTAGTTCTTGGGCTTTCTCAATACTAACCTGATCTTTAGCTTCGGCTTTCATCTTCTGAGCTCTATCAAAAGCAGCTTGAGCTTCTGCCTGATTAATTTCATCGGCATGATCTGCTTCATCAACTAGTACTTTAAGTTCGTTATTAGCAACTTCAATTACGCCACCATTTGTAGCAAAATATTCTCTTAAACTATCGCCATCTTTTTGGTTTTTTCTAACCATAATGGCCCCATGTTTAACAACGCTAATTAATGGCATGTGGTGAGATAGAACACCAATTTGACCATCTTTCGTAGGTAAGCTTACTTCGTAAACTTCACTATCGAATTTTTTACCACTTAATGAAACTAGTTTGAATCTAAACATTTATTTTACTTCGTTAATTGCACCCTTAAGGTAGAATGCACTTTCAGGTTTAGTATCATGTTTACCTTCAAGAATTTCTTTAAATCCAGTAATAGTATCTGTTAACTTTACGTATTGTCCTGGGTTATTGGTAAATTGTTCCGCAACGAAGAAAGGCTGAGATAAGAATCTTTGAATCTTTCGAGCTCGAGCAACTAACTGTTTATCTTCTTCAGATAATTCTTCCATACCTAGAATCGCAATTATGTCTTGAAGATCCTTATATCTTTGTAATACTCTTTGTACTTCACGAGCAACTTTGTAATGTTCTTCACCAACAATTTCAGGGTCAAGAATATTTGAGTTTGAGTCTAATGGATCAACAGCAGGGTAAATACCTATTTCTGTTAATGCACGGTTAAGTACTATAGTTGAATCAAGGTGAGCGAAAGTTGTAGCAGGAGCTGGGTCAGTTAAGTCGTCTGCAGGAACATACACTGCCTGAACAGAAGTAATAGAACCTTCTTTTGTAGAAGTAATTCGTTCCTGAAGTTCACCCATTTCTTGCGCTAAGTTAGGTTGATATCCCACTGCAGAAGGTAATCTTCCAAGTAGAGCAGAAACCTCCGCACCAGCTTGAGTAAATCTAAAGATGTTGTCTATGAATAACAGAACGTCATTTCCTTTGTCTCTGAATCCTTCAGCAATAGTTAGACCAGATAATGCAACTCGAAGACGAGCACCAGGTGGTTCATTCATCTGACCGAATACTAATGAGGTATTTTTAAGCACTCCGGATTCTTGCATTTCTCCATAAAGGTCATTTCCTTCACGAGTTCGCTCTCCAACACCTGCGAATACAGAATATCCTGAGTGAAATTTAGCGATATTGTTAATAAGTTCCTGAATAAGAACAGTCTTACCGACACCAGCACCACCGAATAAACCAACTTTACCACCCTTAGTGATTGGACAAATAAGATCAATTACTTTAATTCCAGTTTCAAGAATTTCAATCTTTCCAGATTGTTCTGAAAGTGAAGGTGGATCTCTATGAATAGAAGATCTCTTTTTAAAGTTATTTGGCATGTTGTCTATAGGTTCACCAATAACGTTAAACATTCTTCCTAAAGTTTCTTCACCAATAGGAACACTTATTGTTTCTCCTGAATCTTTAACTAAAGTTCCTCGTCTCAATCCGTCTGTGGAACTTAGAGCAATAGCTCTAACCATTGATTCGCTTAAATGTTGAGCTACCTCTAGAATTAAAGTCTTATCTTTTAATTCAACTTGTAGTGCGTTCAAGATAGATGGTAGGTCATTTTTCTTAAACTCAACGTCAACGACCACACCAATTACCTGACTGATTTTTCCTGTTCTTAATTTTGTTGTTTCTGTCATATTGTCCTTTCTTATGCGTTAAGTGCTTCAACTCCACCGGATATTTCAGCAAGTTCTTGGGTAATAACTGCTTGTCTAGCGGTATTAAGTTCTAATGTATAATCCTCAATCAAATCTTTAGCGTTGTCTGTCGCATTCTTCATAGCAACCATTCTCATGGCATGCTCACTAGTTATAGACTGAACAACTCCATGATAAAGCTGAGCTTCAATTAATCTTGTAGCTATCTCTTCGATTACCGATTCGATACTTGGCTCAAAATTATATGCTGCAGTTACTTTATCGTTTGATTCAAATTGATCTTTTTTAATTGGTAGTAAATCTACTACCTTGGCGTTTTGTTTAATTGTGGAAATAAATTCTGTAAAAATTAAACTAACTTCATCAAACTCTTTTTCCTTATATCCAGAAATAATTGTATTTAATATTGGCCTAATATCATTTGCATTAGGTTCATTTGAAAAAGCAGGGTAGGTGGCTATAAGCTCAAGACCTGAAAGTCTTTTAACAAACTGTGCTGCCTTATTTCCAATTGTAATTACTTTGGTACTAATATGCTTTGCTTGATCTTCACTTAAATTCTTAGTTAATATCTTTATAGTATTAGAGTTATATGATCCTGCAAGTCCGCTATTTGAAGTAATTACTATATATAATTTAGTTTTTACAGTTCTAGCTGCAAACATTTCAAGTCTTTCAACTTCAGTAATATTACTAAGAGTATGAAGTAGTTCTAAAGAAAGATTATAGTATTCGCTACTCTTAAGTGAATGCACAGATGCTTTTCTTAATTTGGAAGCACTAACAAGCTCCATGGCTTTGGTTATCTGCCTGGTATTTCGGATTGATTTAATCCTTCGCTTTAATATTATTGTGCTTGCCATATAGATTATTTATCTTTCTTATATTCCTTCGCGAGTTCATTAGCTACTTTAAGAATTGTTTCATTATCTTTATCTGATGGTTTATCTCCAGTATTTAAGGTCTTAACTAAACCAGCGTGTTTAGCTTCTAGTGCTCTATGAAGGCTAGTAATAGCGGATATAATTTTTTCTACTGGTACTAAGTCTAGCGCTCCTTCGTTTGCAGCATATAGCATTGAATACATTTGAGCGATTGAGTATGGAGAATACTGAGGTTGTTTTAGAAGCTCAGAAAGTCTTTGACCTCTTTCAATTATTTTTCTAGTTTCAGGATCTAGATCAGTTGAGAACTGTGAGAAAGCTGCAAGCTCTCTAAACTGCGCAAGAGCAAGTTTTAATCCACCACCAACTGCTTTAATAGCTTTAGTTTGAGCAGAACCTCCAACACGAGAAACTGAAAGTCCGACAGAAATAGCCGGTCTAATACCTTGATAGAAAAGGTTTGTTTCAAGGAAAATCTGACCGTCTGTAATAGAAATTACGTTTGTTGGAATGTAGGCTGAAATATCTCCTGCTTGAGTTTCAATGATTGGAAGAGCAGTTAGAGAACCGCCGCCTAGTTCATCACTAAGTTTTGCAGCTCGTTCTAGAAGTCTTGAGTGAAGATAGAAAACGTCTCCAGGATAAGCTTCTCGTCCCGGTGGTCTTCTAAGTAGAAGTGACATCTGTCTGTAGGCAGCAGCGTGTTTTGTTAAATCATCGTAAATAATTAAAGCGTGCTTAGAATTATCTCTAAAGTATTCACCGATAGTACATCCAGCATAAGGAGCAAGATAAAGCAGGGAAGCAGGATCACTTGGAGAAGTAGCAACGATTATTGTTTGATCCATAACTTTTTCTCTTTTCAACCGCTCAGCTAGAGCAGCAACTTTTGAAAACTTTTGTCCAATTGCCACGTAGACGTTAACAACTCCAGTCTTTTGTTTAGCCTGATTAATCATAGTGTCTATTGCGATAGCAGTTTTTCCAGTTTGCCTATCTCCAATAATAAGTTCTCTTTGTCCTCGTCCTACAGGGACCATGGCATCGATAGCAACTAGACCTGTCATCATAGGTTCATTAACACTTTTTCGAGCTAAAACTCCAGGAGCATTTCTCTCAACCGGACTCATTGTCTTAGTTTTAATAGCAGGACCGCCGTCTAATGGATTACCCATAGGGTCAACAATTCTTCCTATTAGTTCATCACCAACAGGGATTTCAAGTATTTTTCCAGAAAGTTTAACATTAGCGCCAGCTTTAACTTTTACGTCACTACCCATTAAAACTGCACCGATTTCATTTTCACCTAAGTTGAAAGCGAAGGCTGATACGCTTCCTCCTTTGCCGGTTTCTATATCGATCATTTCGTTGTATCCACAATTACTTAATCCATAGATCCAAGCAATTCCGTCTCCAACTCTAGTTACTACACCAACGTTTTCAATTTCAGGTCTATTTTTAAGTTTCTCAATAGCATCCTTAATTTCTTTGGATAGTTCGTTTATGGTAATTTCTGACACTTTTCTTATCCAGCCTTTCTTTACTTTACTGTTAACTCTCTAAATTTATTTAACTTATTTTTAATACTAAGATCTAATCGATCGCTTCCAATATACAACTTAACGCCACCAACTAAATCTTCATCTATTAAATTATTAACTACTACTGTTTTTGTATTATCATAATGGTTTTTTACAGTAGTCTTAATGTCCTTAATTGCTGAGTCACTTAATTTATGAGTAGAGTAGGCGTCAACTTCAACAAAACCATTAGCTGCTCTTAAATTAACTACGTCACGTAAAACACTCTCTAATTCTGATGCTTTTCTAGAATCAAGAAGGTATTCAGCTACATTTTTAGCTAGTTTCTTAGAGTTCATATTATCTTCTACGCTAGCAACAATGTATTCTGCTAAATTACTTCTTTTACTCATTATTTAGCCTCTTTAATAGCTTGATTTATTAGGCTAGCATCTTTTTTAATATCAATCTTTTCTTTAGTTAATACTTCCGTTGCATCAACTACAAGACTTGCTATTTCGCTTTCTAGCTTACGTTTTGCTAAATCCATCTCTTGCATAGTCTTATTTCTAGCATCTTCTAAAATTGAATCAGCTTTTTTAATAGCATCTTCTTCTCCAGCTTTAATTGCTGTTTTAGCTGCTTCTTTTGCATCATTGATGATTTCATCAGCTTTAGCTCTTGCTTTAGCTAATCTATCTTCGAGAGATTTTTCTAAGCTAACTTCATCTTGCTTCATTTTTTCACCCAGAGAAACACCAGCCTCAATAGTTTCTCTTCTTTCTTTTAAGATCTTAGCTATTGGAGCGAAAGCATATTTTTTTAGCACTAAAAAAGCTAAAACAAGAGTAATTAGCTGTATAACAAATGAAGAGCCGCTAACTCCTAAAGTTCCTAATCCCGAGGTTTCTGCAAAATACATTAAAATTAATTTTCCTTACTTTACGATGAATATTGATGCGAATGCTAGCAATCCGAATAGCTCAATAATAGCTACGAAGATAAGAGCTTGTCCCAAGAACTTAGCTGCTTCAGGGTTTCTTCCTACTGCATTAAGGTAGTTTCCACCAACTAGTCCAATACCAATTGCTGGACCAATAAGTCCAAATCCTACCATTAGACCTTTTCCAATGATTGCTAGGTTAGTTGTATCGGCAAATGTCATATTTTGTTCTCCTTTATTTAATTTATTAATGCCTGTTATTTACTTATCATCTGGTTCATTGTTTCAATTTATCCTTCTTCGGTCAAGTGTTCTGAATGGTGTTCAGAAGCGTGATTAACCGCAATCGCCAGATACATAGTAGCAAGGATAGTGAAGATGTAAGCTTGAAGAGCTCCAATGAATAGCTCAATTAGGGTAAACGGAAGAGCAGATATAGGAGCTAAGAAATGTCCAAGGTATGAAAATACAGATATTACTATCTCTCCAATCGTAACATTTAAGAATAATCGAAGACTAAGTGACAGAACTCTAGTTGCATCAGTTAACATTTCAAGTAGTCCAATTAAGAAATATAGTGGATTTTTAGGACTTCCGATAAAGAAATGGTTTAGGTACTTCTTAAAACCACCTGAATCTTTAACAGATCCAGCGTAAACAATTCCCATGGCAAGCACAGCTAAAGCAAAAGTGGCATTAAGATCTGCTGTTAGTGGTCTAAATAATGGAAATTCGTTTGAGGTAATACTTTCTCCAACAAATGGAAGTAGTCCAAGCCAGTTATTGAGTAAGATGATAAAGAAGATAGTTACAAAAGCGGGAACATATTTTTCAGCTTTCTTCTTATCCTCAAAAGCGCTTCTCACTAAATTGCCAACAAAATCTACTCCAAGTTCAACAAATTGAATAAGTCCACCGCGAGGGTGGACTTTAACAAATCTCGCAACTGTAATCATAGTAATAATAATCAGAAAAAGGCCGATCCATCCGTAAAGAATAGAGTTAGTAATAGAAATACCGTTTAGATTTAAAACTCCTCCAGGAGCAATATGAATAGCAGGCCCACTTTCGGCAAATAAATTAAACATTAATTAACTTTATCCTTAATATCCTTAGTGAGCTTATTTGATTGTATGAATGTATTTCTTATAACTATAAAACTGAAGATAAATCCTAAGATTAAGCCTGAAATTATATAAATATTTCCTTTTACTTTGTAATGACTCTCTAAATAACTCCCGATAATTACAGGAAGCATGAATGATATCAATAATTTCCAAGACATATCTAAAGCAAAACCAAAAAACATCCCACTAGCATTTGCGTATTTTTCATACTTTTTTGCTTTGTTTGAGGTCTCAGGCGATGGCTTAACTTTTTGCGCTTTCGTCTTATTCATTCTTTGTTCAATTATATCAGTATTCCACCCCTTAAAACAAGGCTCTATATATAAAATGTAAAATAGGCTAAAATATGATTATGGATAAAGTAATTATATATTCAGCATCTTGGTGTGGTTTCTGCCACGCAACAAAGCAATACTTAGATAAACTAGGTGTTAAATACAAAGAATTAGACATAGATCACGATCCGAAAGCAGCCGAAGCAGTTGTTGAAAAAAGCGGTCAAAGAGGTATTCCGGTTCTAGATATAAGTGGAGATATAATAGTTGGTTTTGATCGACCTAAAATCGATCAAGCTCTTAAAGCTCACAAGATATCTTAGAGTATGGCATTTGAAGATTACAAAACTAAATCCTCGATAGTTCTTGTTTACACTGGGGAAGGTAAAGGAAAAACTACTGCATCTCTAGGACTAATGATTAGAGCGCTAGGGAACAGATACAAAGTAGCCTTTATTCAATTTATTAAATATTGGGGAGTGAGTGAACATGTCTTTATTAAAGACATCGGTGAACTATATTCCGATCAATTGTTCTTCTTCAAAGGCGGTAAGGGTTTCTATAACGCTAAAGATCTAAGTGCGCAAAATATATCTGAAGAGGATCACAAAAAAGCAGCTGATGAAACATATAAAATAGCCTTTGATGCTGTAACTAGCGGCAAATATGATCTTGTGATCTGTGACGAAGTAAACAACGCTGTTAACGACGGCCTTATAACCGAGAAACAGCTAGAGCACCTCATCGATAAAAGAGCACCCAATACCAGTATTTGTTTAACAGGTAGAAACTTCCCGGAAAAACTCCTTAAAAAAGTAGATATTGCCACTAATATGACTAAGATTAAACATCACTTTGACGATAAATACCTTGCCAACAAGGGCATTGATTTTTAAGCATAATCGTGTTATAATAAATCAGTTATGAAAGAATATTTAGGAGAAATCCTTAATCAATATGACGGTCGAATAGTTATAGCTCACAATAATAATTCTACTAATGCTGATACCACTAGAAGGAAGATAGAAGAAGCTAAGCTAGAATTTATAAACGACCCAATACTTAGACACCGTCTATTAGTATTACCTAACAGAAATGACTACTCTGGGACTATTCAAGATATTCAAGAAACTTTATCGCCAGGAGACATATTAGTTGCTGCTGGTGGTGACGGAACTGCATCAAGTGCAGCTCAAGCTATTATGGGCAATCCAGATAAAGAAGTTAGAAATACTCCTTTACTAATTCTTCCTGGAGGTAATGCTAACCTAGGATCAAATGACCTACTTAATAGAAAAGGTCATTCTGTTTCTGTGCTTCATCTTTTAGCGGGTGGTGAAGTAGTAGATTTTAATCCTATGAGCCTTACTATCTACAATCCGCTATTCGATAGTCCTAAATTAGAGCTAGCATTTTTCTTAAGTGGTTTTGGTATCCCTACAAGAGTCGAGAATGAATTAGAGAAAAGAAGAAATTATCGATTACGTAAAAATGCGACTACAAGACTGGCCGTTGACGGAATATCTCTAGTAAGTGGTGCTCGAAAGCAGAACAAAGAACCAATTAGATTTAGTATTAACGGAGAAGAATATGAAGGGGGAGGAATAATTACCGCAAATGTAGATAGATATGCAAAAATTCTTCCAACACCATCTACGGCTAGAGAAGCTGGTTTTAGTTCCTTAATATTTCCAGATACTAAACTGTTAACTGAGATTAATATTGCTAGAAGAGCAATACTAAAACAAATTGAATGGCTTAGAACAGATCCAGATAAAACTTTAGAAATTGGAATCATATCTAGCGCTAATCAATTAGTACAGTACGATATTGACGCAGAACCGAAGGAACTTCCTTTTGATCCTAGCGAAGAAGTTCGAACAAGAATTTCTCAAAAAGTTCACAACGAATCCATAAAAATGGTGTCTTATTAGAAATATGTTGCTCATGTTAAAATATATGCATGAGCAAGAAATCAAAAACAATCTGGTATAAAAAAGTTCGCGGTAGTTATCTTCCTAGTAATATATATGGGATTCTATCTTATGTTCCATTCCTTGGCTTAGGTATCTATGCAATATTCTGGGCAAGTAGTTCTACGGAAGCCATTATTCAAAGATTCATAACTCTATTTAGTTTTTATGTAGCTCTTGGAGTATTTATGACATGGTTCGCTTCAAATAGATCTAAATGAATAAATATCTAAGTAAATTTAAAGCATCATTCTCGAAATGGATTAAGAAACCTTTTCATAAAGCTATATTTATATTCTTCTTTATCTTACTCACGCTTTTCACAAGTATGTACGGGGTAGCTCAGTGGTATATCTATTCAGAAAACAATAAACCCACAACTCTTGGAGTCAGCTTCATTCCAGACTATGCAAAATATCTAGGACTTGACCCTAAAGAAACCTATCAAGCTCTGCTTGGCTTAAATATTAAAGAATTTAGATTAACTAGTTACTGGAGCGATATTGAAAACACCAAAGGAACTTATGACTTTTCAACTCTAGACTGGGAATTCAATTTAGCTAAACAAGCAAATGCCAAAATAATATTAACAGTAGGACTAAGACAACCGAGGTGGCCGGAATGTCATATACCGTCTTGGGCAACGAACGAAGATAAAAGCGTCTGGCAACCACAATTAATGAATCTTATTACTTCTGTAGTTAATAGATATAAGGATTATTCAAATCTTGTATCTTTCCAAGTAGAAAACGAATATTTCCTAAAAGGGTTTGGAACTTGTACCGATTTTAGTAGAGATAGATTAGTTCAAGAATATAATTTGGTTAAATCACTCGATCCTAATCATTCAATAATATTAGCTAGAAGCAACAATGCTATTGGAATGCCAATAGGCCAACCAAAAGGAGATGAATACAGTATCTCTATATACAAAAGAGTATGGGACAAGACTATTACTCATAGATATTTTGAGTATCCATTCCCAGCTTGGTTCTACGGCTTCTTAGCAGGCATCCAAGAAATATTCCTTGGTAAAAATATGATACTGGGAGAGCTACAAGCTGAAGCATGGCCACCAAACGGTCAAAGCATTCCAGAAACTTCTCTAGCCGAACAAAATAAATCTCTTGATGCATCTAGACTAAAAGATAGATTCAATTACGGAAAAGCCACTGGAATGAAAAACATAATTCTTTGGGGCGGGGAATATTGGTACTACCGAGAAAAGATACTGAATGACCCGAGTCTTTGGAACGTAGCTAAAGAAGAATATAAATAATCCACATATTGAAGTAAAATATAGGTAAGCTATGAAAAAGAAGAAGCCCAACCTAAAGACCATAAAAAATAAGAGAGCCGCCTTTGACTATCATTTGGAGGATTCTTTAGTAGTAGGCATTGAACTTAATGGAAGAGAAACTAAAGCACTAAGACTTGGTCACGGACAACTAGTTGGATCATTCGTGAACATTAAAAACAATGAACTTTTCTTAGTTAACTGTCTTATCTCCACTTCGAATACTATGCAAATTCCAGAAAGTGAACAAACTAGAGATAGAAAACTTCTAGCAAAAAGAAAAGAGATAGATTCATTGGTTGAAGCTAAAAAACAAGGAAGGAGTATACTTCCTACAGAAATTCTCACTGGGGGTAGATTTATAAAAGTACGAATAGCTATAGGAAAAGGTAAAAAGAAATACGATAAAAGACAAACCCTAAAAGCCAAAGATGAGAACAAAAGAATTAGAAGTGAAGTTGTCTAAAGATATAAAGTGTTGCTAAAAGGGTAGCTTTTTAGATATAATCTCTGTTATTGCCTAGAAAAGCAATTAATTTATATTCCGGGGTAGCTCAGTGGTAGAGCGAGGGACTGTTAATCCCCAGGTCGGAGGTTCGAACCCTCTCCCCGGAGCCAATTTTGACTTTTCATTGCGGAAAGCAAGCCATCAAAGGGCTTCAACAGATTGAGTTGAAGCCTTTTTTGGTTGATTTGGCAGTTCGCAAGTAGCATTTTCAAAATCTTGTTCTTTTTATCTGGTTGCGAACTTTCAAATACTTCTTTAGCTCTTGAAGCGAGCTGTAACAGGTAAGAAGATGTTACAACGAAACTTTTATCATTGTTAGTATATTCAACTAACTTGCGTTCCAGTTCCATATATTACTTATTTGCAAATTATGGATTATTGTTATATAGTAGTTTTAGTAAACGAGTATTTTTTATATGGAATCTCATATAGATAGCTACAGATCATTAGCAATAGATGAACAACTAATTATTAATTTTCCCTTAAATATTCAAACTCTTGAAAAGATTAATAATATTACAACCAATTTCATCACAGCTGATGAAGCATTTAAATATTACTATTCTGAATCATATCCCGATAAAATACTCGAAGATTTTCCAGAACTATCTACATTGGATTACCTTAACGAAATACTTCTAAAAAAATCATTAGTTATAGCTAAAAATACAGGGATCAATTTATTGCCATCTAAAGATAGATCTTTTGCTACAATTCTATTAAGTTCTTATTTTGGAGCGCCAATAAAACCCAGTCCAAACTCTGAAGTAATATCTTGGCCAATAGAATCAAGTTATGAATTAAACAAACCAGGGATCACATTCTCTCAGACCAACGAAGAAGCCTATCTACATACTGATAGTCAATATTCCTTAAATCCAGAAAAATACTTCGGATTATTCTGTATAAGAAAAGCAAGGGACAATGGAGGAATATCAATTCTTGTTCAAGGAGATGAAATCATCGAAAGAATATCTTCCAAATTCGGAGAAGAAATAATAGATCTACTAGGTGTAGATTATCCATTTAGGATTCCTACTATATTCACTATCATTCAAAATCCTGATGTTGCAGAAATCAACTATGGCCCCATTTACAAGGATCATCAAATTAGATATCGCAGAGATACTTTACAGGAAGGCATTAGGCTATCGGAAAGAAAAATAACTCCAGATCAAATCAGAGCATTAAAGATAATAGATGAAGCTATCGAAGAAAGTACTAAATACTCTTATCTTCTTAATGATGGGGATGCTATTTTTGTTAACAATTATAGAATGCTCCATGGAAGAACATCATTTAGTGATAAAAATAGATTATTATATAGAGTAAGGATGAATTAGATGCCTATAACTAATAAAAACTATAATGCAGCTATTATTACGGGAGCAAGTTCGGGTATCGGTGCAGCGATCGCTACTGAATTATGCAAACGAAACATAACTGTAATCGCAGTAGGTAGAAATAGAAAAAATCTAATAAATACAAAGAATAGAATTTCAAAAAAACAACAAAACAATTTCAAAATATTGGTTGCAGATATTAAAAAGAATAATGATTTAGAAAGAATTATCAAATTAGCTAAGCAATATGATGCAAGACTGCTTATAAATAATGCAGGACTAGGAACTTTCAGGAACTTCGAAGAACAGAATATAAGAGAAATAAAAGAAACAATTGAAACAAATTTAATAGGAACTGCAATTTTAACCAATAAATTCCTTAAAGCATTTAAAGATAACGTACATATTGTTTTCGTAAGTTCATTATCAGGAAAGATAGGTTTCCCTGGATTATCAATTTATACGGCTACTAAATTTGGAATCGAAGGCTTAATAGAAACACTTAGAAGAGAACTTAATGGAAAAAAGATTAGAATAACAACTCTAAGACCAGGAATCACAGATACCAATTTCTTTAATAGATCTGGAATGACAAACTTTCTAAGTGAAGTAAAAGCTAAATCTAAAATACATTCACCAGAATATGTAGCTAAACTACTAATAAGTGAAATCGATAAAGATGAAATAACGGTTTCTAGTGATAAATTGTTTATTAGATTGCTTCCATTTATTCCAGATAAATTAAAATTTAGTGTGTTAGAAATTTTAAATAATTATCAGAAGGAGAAATAATGAAATCAAATAATGGAATATTCGATCCAGTTAATCACAAAATATCTGAATCAGAAATAAAAAATAATTTTAATGTATTTTTAAATGAATTAACAGATGTGCCCTCATCTGTACCTTTAAATAAATTTAAAATTAACAGGGCGGGGATCACGAATCAAAGCGTCTATCTATCGGTAAGATCTTTATTCAGTAATAAATATGTTCCTGTGTTGGCCGAAGTAACTATGCAGGTAGAACTTGATGGACATAGAGGTATTCATATGTCTAGATGCGAAGAGTCCCTCTTTAGTTTAATAGAAAAAAGATATGAAAATATTGAAGATTTTGCTATTGAATTAGCTAAAAATATTAAGCTTAAACAAAAATCTAATAAATCATATGTTAGTGTTTCTGCGATATATCTTGCTGAAAGAAAGACTGTCAAAACCAAAAAAAATAGCAAAGACAAAATGAATATGTATGCAGACGTAGTGATTGATAAAAAAAAGATCTTTAAAACAATTGGCCTCGAAGCATACAACATGACAGGATGTCCTTGCACGGAAACTTTTACTAAATTCTCTGTGGTTCCTAAGCTATTAAAACTCGGCCTAAACATTGATCAAGTTAATAATATTATTGAAATCACCAACTCTGGAACTCACACACAAAGAGGTCTATCTAAAATACTAATTGATAATACTGATAATAATCTAAAATATAAGGATCTATTCAATATACTAGATAAAAGCTGTGTACTAATTTTTGAACTACTAAAGAGACCGGATGAGCATGAATTGGTTATTAGGGCTCTTAAAAATCCTCAATTTACCGAAGACGTCGCAAGAGAAATAGCAGAAAATTTACTTAATGATCATAAAAATATTACAAACGAATCAAAAGTAGAAATATCGTCTATTCTTTTTGATAGTATACATATTCATGACGTATGCACCGTCATTGAAGATAGCGTAAGTAATTTAAGAAAATATGTAGATGGAAAAATCTCCAACTAAAAATCATTTTTTCAATAGTTTTGCGAGTATCTTAGGCAGATATTCTGTTAGAAACATTGATACTGATTCTATTTTAGATCTGAACACAACTCTGGAATATCAATTAAATTTCTATGAAGATTCAATCAGCAATACTCCGGATATATTCTCGAATATGCTTGAAGCAATTGACGAAACAATTATATTTGATAATAAGTTACTGAAACAAATACATACTGGACCATTCTCACTGCTCTCTGAATCCAGTTCAATGTATAGGTTAAATAAAATTATTACCGATCATAAAGAATCTTGCTCTAAAATGAAAGACCCTAAAGCGAAACATCAATTATTTTTAGATCCATTACAAATTGAATCTAGCTTAGGGCTGGATGGAATGTGGAACGAAACAGAAGCTATCGTAACTGATGAAATATTAAAATACGGAATTGATACCCAGCATCCTAAAACACCAATTTACTTAGATAAATTAACAAATCTAGATATTACGAATGATCTGATTGAATTTAGTAAAGAAAAAATACTTCATTATAGTGGAAATTTAAGCGTAGACTCATATATTACTGAAAACCCAGAATATAATCATTTATATTGGTCTGCTAAATCCTATAGGTTAGATTATGCTACTCCCAGAAATTACAATATTGCAACTCAACTTTCCTTTGATATGCCCCACAATGTAGCTCATCTCATTCATTTAGAAAAATTACCATTAAAAGAAGATATAAATAGATACACTGATGGATTAAGGGAGAGAGCCTATTTTGAGGCAGTAGCAGTACTCTCAGAATACATCATAATGCAACTAGCAACAGAATATAGTGATGTTTTTATGGATATGACTAAAATCTTCGGAATTGATTTAAATGAAAAGAGTGCTATTGAACTAACCAATTGGATATATGAAGATAGAAGATATGAATTTAAGCTTAGAGCAGCCAGACTATTGGCTGATAAGCTACATGCTGAAGGGGCAAATTTTATTGAAATAATTAATGAAGTATCAAAAAGGATTGGCATAAATAAAACAGAAGCACTAGCTGAAACTAAAAAATATCTACCATGGATAGGACTTGGTGCTGCCTACACATTCGGATATAGAAAATTATTAAGTAATGGAATAGATGATATCAACCAGGCGATCACTATCAATCAGAATGTAATAACTAATTGGACAGATTTTGAGATATATAACAAATAAGATTATATAATCAATTATATGAATAAATATTTAATAAAAATATTCCTTGATCACCTTGCTTTCGGATTAATAGTACCTATTGCGGTGATTTGGCAATTAAGTAGAGGGTTGAATCTTTTCCAGATAGGTATTTTACTTTCTGTGAATACTGTAATTATGCTAATTACCGATATTCCACTAGGTATATTTGCTGATAAATATGGTAGAAAAATAAGCTTGTACTTTGGAACTGTACTTCTTGGATTTTCTTTTATTATATTGTCGCAAGGGGAGAGCTTCATTTCATTCTTGATATACGCAATTATAAACGCGATAGGGTGGTCCTTTATTTCAGGAACCGAAGAAGCATACCTATTTGAATTTTCAGAGTCGAATAAAAAATCATACCGAAATATATTAAGTAATGTATATATTACTGATGAAAGTGCAACAATTTTAGGATTAATATCTTCATCACTTATGGCAAGTAGCTTTGGCATACAGAAATCGATATTATTGGCTGGATTAATATTATTTGCCTCATCAATATTGACTCTATTCATAGTTAAAAATTCTAAAAAAATTAATGATATAAAGCAGGCACAAAATACAAATATACTGATCGATGCAATAAATATTATTAAGGAAAGAAAATCTATAGTTCTAATAATGTTACTTTTTGCAATTTTCTATGAAGGAGGAAGATTACTTTGGCAGCCTCAATTAATCCAGCATGGACTTAAAATAGAATATATAGGTTATATATACGCATTATTTAAAGTATTTTCCATTCTTGGATCATTATGTGCCAAAAAAATATATATAGAACATAATTTAGAAAATAAACTGTTTGTTTCGGGCATTCTACTTACAATATCTTTTCTACTAATATCCCATAATTACATTTCTGTAATATTAATAGGATTCTGCGCATACTCATTTATTGAAAATTATTCAAGAATTATTCAATCGGAATATCTCAATAAATTAATTATTAAAAATAGATCCACAATACTTTCTGTTAATAGTTTACTTAGAAACGGCTTCAGTAGCGCAATTACTCCGTTACTCGGATTATTAGCTATAAACAGTACATACAAGGGGTTCTATGCGTTAGCCGCCATACAGATAGCAGCTACAATAATTTTGTATAGATTTTTTAAAAAATCTAAAAAAGAGCAGCGGAAATAACATTAAAGTATTTCAATGCTACATTGTATCTTTCGATTAAGCTAGACTGGTTATTCTTGCTATACTTATTGAAATGGCAAAGATTTTAATAATTCACGGAGAAGACAACACTCCAGAATCTAATTGGTATATGTGGCTGAAAGGCGTACTTATCGGACAAGGTCATCAAGTATGGCTTCCTAAGTTGCCAGACGCAGATAAACCTAACGCTAAAACATATAATAAGTTCTTATTATCTAATCCAAATTTTGTTTATGACGATAACACTATATTAGTAGGTCATTCATCGGGTGCTGTAGAAATACTAAATCTATTACAGAATCTACCAGAGGATACAAAAATCAAAGCTGCAATTTTAGTGGGCGCATATAAGGATAATCTAAATTGGGATTCTCTTGATGCACTATTTACTGAACCATTCGACTTTGAAGTAATTAATAAACACTGTAATAAATTTACATTTGTTCATTCATACGATGATAACTATGCTCCGATAGAACATTCACAGTACCTTGCAAAAGAAACCAATGGAAAACTTATAACATTCAAAGAACAAGGTCATTTTACAACTGAATTAGGACCACAATATAAAAGATTTCCAGAAATCTTAGATATTATAAAAGACAATCTTTAATAATATAAATAAAATTAATCTTAATATCCGTAGAGCGAAATAAACTCTATCTATAGGTTTAATCTAAAGAAATCCCTATAATACATCTATGCTCATATCGGTAGAAGTGTCGGAAAAGTCATTTGGATCCAAAACTTTGTATAAGGATCTAGATTTTGATATCCAAGAAAATGAAAAAGTAGGGCTAATAGGTAGGAACGGAACTGGAAAATCTACGCTATTTAATATCATTACTGGAGAAGATAAAGATTTCGAAGGAGATATTGGAATAAAGCGGGGCACTATAGTGGTCAGTAGCCGGCAAGAGCACCATGGTCACGAGAATAAGACTGTTTTAGAGTACATACAGGGGGATTTGCCTGAGTATGCGCGTCTAACGCATATTATTGATACATTCCCGGATACAATGGGCAACGATAATCGTAAGCTTCAAATATTCTCAGATGCTTTAGATCGTTTTGGTCAACTTAACTATTATCAGATTGAAGATGAAATCCAACAAGCTTTCGAAAAATACCAAATAGATTCCAAGAAAATGCATGTTTCTTTTGGGTCACTAAGTGGTGGAGAAAGAAGGATGGTTGATCTTATTAAAGTTCAGAGAAGTAGAGGTGACATAAACCTCATAGACGAACCCACAAACCATATGGACTACATAGCTAAAGCAGAATTCGTGAAATGGTTAAAAGCTAGCCCTGAAGCAGCGCTTGTTATTACTCACGACCGAGACGTTTTAAGCATAGTTGATCGCATCATTGAGATACGTGATGGTCGCTGTTTTAGTTTTAGAGGAAATTATCAAAATTATTTACGAACTAATACCAGTCAAACAACTAACCTTGTTAACGACTACGAATCATCCCAACGTCGAATTAGTAATCTAGAAGACGATGTAATTCGCTTCAGAAGACTAAAGGAAAAAGCTAGAAATCCTGGAACAATTAAAAGATTCAAATCCCAAGAAATGAAAGCCCAAGCCGAGATTAGCAAACTTAGAGGAACAGTTAAACCTTCTTTCTGGATAGATCAAGAATCAGTCAAAGGAATGAACGATAAGCTCTTGTCCGCATATGATAAACATAAAACCAAAAATATAAATCTAACAACTCGTAAGAAAACTGACTCTATTTCAGATCAAACCTTAATTAAAGTAACTAATCTAAGTTTAGGTTATGGTAAAACGCCGTTGTTTGAAAATATAAATTTCACGATTAGAAGTGGTGAACGCATTCGCCTCCATGGTAGAAACGGAGCCGGTAAATCTACTATCGTAAAAGCAATTATGTCTCAGGTTGATGGATCGCCTAGTGCCGCAAATTATTTGAAGGGAAGTATTGAAACAAGACCAGCAATAAAGATTGGCCTGTATGAACAAGAGATTGATACTTCGTATCTTGGAATGACTTTATATGAAGCAATTGAAAAGATTCTTAGAGATAAGAATCTGCCTATTAGTGATCAGAAGATTAAACAACTTATGAGTGATTATTTGTTTAATCCTATGGCAGACGGTAAAACTCTTGTAGACAATTTAAGCGGAGGACAAAAAGCTCGTGTTCAACTTATAGCAATGTTAGCTAACGATCCGCAGATGCTTATTTTAGACGAACCTACCAACCATTTGGACCTACCTAGTATTGAAGAGCTTGAGAATGCTATGCAAAATTATTACGGTGCAATAATATATATTTCTCATGATAGTTTCTTTGCCAATAAAATTGGTGGTGAAGAAATTAAAATGGATCAATCCTTATAGGATTATTGAAGAGTAAAAGATTCTTTAATTTTCTTGAAAGTCTTAGAAGCCATATTTTCTCTAAATGCTGGAGCAGTACCAATTATTCTTCTCTTAAATAATTTATTTACGTTATAAGCAATCAAATAATAGAATATAAAACTAACAAAAAGATTATAAATAAGTCCACCTTTTAATCTTCTAGCAGACGTAAAAACAGGATTAGAGTAATTAAATACTACACGTCCTTTTTTCTTAACTGAATGCAACACATACATTTCATCCCCACCTTGTGTCATGGTAGTGTCATATCCTTTAAACTTGGATTTCTTAAATGCAGTGTTGGTAGCAGTAATATAAAACGGTCTTTTTATTAACTTTGAATAAATATAATCTGGAAAGAATAGAAGGTAAGGGTAAACTCGTCCCCACCAAGGTCCGTCGAAATATTTACATGGCCCACATACAGCTACTGCATCTGAATAATTATTAAATGATTTATCTATATTAGATAACCAATTTTTAGAGTGAATAGTGTCCGCATCTGTAGAAATTACTATTTCTCCTTTTGCAGCTTCCATACCAGCCTGACGAGCAAAGCATACTCCTGGATTCTTTTCAGATACAACATTAACGTTATATTTATTAACTATTTCTACTGTTTTATCTGTGCAGTTATTATCTACAATAATAATTTCATATTCACCCTCAAAATCTTGGTTCTTTAAGGATTTAAGAGTTTTCTCAATATAGCTTGCTTCGTTAAAACATGGAACAACAACACTAAAACGCAATGTACTAGATTTCATTTAGGACCATTATCCCATAAAAACTTAAAAACTCATATACAATATATCTAATGAGAAACATAATATTATCTCCTCACTACGACGATGCTGTATTCAGCTGTTTTAATAAGCTAAACGATCCAAACACTTTAGTAATAAATTTGTTTACCGGAATACCTAATAAAAATAAATATACTCTTTGGGACCTTATTTGCGGACAACCTAATTCTAAGAAAATGATGCTAAAACGAAAGAAAGAAAACGCCTTAGTTCTTAACAAGCTAGAATGCTATTACCTAAATTTAGATTTCCTAGATAACCAATACGAAAAGAATATAGACACTAACCTAATTTTAAAAACCCTATTAAGTAAATTAAAAAAGGGCGACGTCATCTACGCACCTATGGCTGAGAGCAAGATATATAAACACCCCGATCACCTAACAACTAATCAAATAGCTAGAAAACTATCTAAATTAGGATACGAAGTATATTTCTACGCAGATTTACCCTATATGAAAATCCATCATTCTAGGGCAAATGTTAAATTAGATAAATTAGAAACTAGAGCTAAATTAAAATATGCTAAACAATATAAATCTCAATATAAAGCCACTAATATAACTAGTTTAGGTATATTAAATAGAAGTATTAAATCTGGCCTTGAGCGAATTGAGGAAATTAGTAAATAATTATTCTTGATCAACTATAGGATCGATAACAATCTCTGTATCAAAATCTCTAATTAAATCCATGAACTTGTCATTAACAATTTTCTGCCGAGCTTCATAAGCCTGAATAGCTAAAGTGTCCCAAGTATAAGGAGTATTAGATTCTTTCTTTTCCATAAATCTAGTATACAACATGAGAGTTGCTAATCTTATGGTTAATCTAATTATATAGATATTTAATTCTTTTCTGTTATAACTAATACTATGTCTGAATTAGCGACCCCAATAAAGAACGTACCTACGCACTTAGGATTGATATTAGATGGAAACAGGAGATGGGCAAAAGAACACGGAATACCTAGCCTAGAAGGCCACAAACGCGGCTACCAACGCCTAAAGAAGATAGCTATTGCTGCTTTCGATATGAAGATTAAATACGTCTCAGCATATGTATTCTCAGTAGAGAACTGGAAAAGAAGCAAAGAAGAAGTAGAATACTTAATGAGCTTATTACTCTGGGTGTCCAAAGTGGAAACAAAGAAATTAAATAAAAAGAATATATGTGTAAAATTCGTTGGATCTAAGAATGGTCTAAGTAAAGAAATACTTAAAGCCATGGAAGATGCGGAATTTAAAACTAAAGATAATGATGGAGGAACTCTGGCGCTTTGTTTAAATTATGGTGGTCAACAAGAAATTGCAGATGCAGTAAAAAAAATAATAGAGCAGGGTATTAAAGCTGAAGATGTAACTCCAGATCTTATTCAAAAGAATATGTATGAACCGGATATGCCAAAACCTGATTTAATCATTCGAACTTCTGGGGAACAAAGATTAAGCGGATTTCTACTTTGGGAATCTGCTTATTCAGAACTTAAATTTGTAAATAAACACTGGCCAGCTTTCACAATAAAAGACCTTGAAAAAGCTATTGAAGATTACGATCAAAGAGAACGAAGATACGGTAAATAAGTTAACTTAGATTACTTTAGTAAAAATAAGTAAGCCCACTAATATTAAGATTCCACCACTAACAAATTCAGAATACTCTTCAATCTTATGGCTTATCTTTCCTCCTAGCCAAATACCACTCATCGCAAGTGTTACACTGACCAATGCTACGATTAAGGAAGTTTCTACAATAGGTAAGGACTGAGAACCAAAACCGAAACCGACTATCAAATTATCTATACTAAGAGACATAGCTACAAGTAATCTCTGTCTAAACTTGCTCTTGTCGACAATTTTTGGAGCTTCCTTATTGTCCATTCTATATCCAGCAACGATTGAATAGATACCTGTAAGAATCAATAATGATCCACCAATATAATGAGTTGATTCACCTAAGTATTTAATAAGGTTATTACCTATAAGAAGTCCGGCAATTGTCATGAAAGATTCAAATACACCAATCGTTAGAGCAGTCTTAATTTTATTGGAATTTTTAATTCCAGATATTCCTAGTGCAATAGAGACTGCAAAATTATCTAATCCAGTAGATAAAGCTAAAAGAAATATGGCAAATATCTTATCCATGATTCTTATGCTATCAAATAGGGAATTATTTAACTAATCTTTTTCGCTTAATAGGATCTAGTTCTTTTTTCCGAAGTCTAAGAGATTTAGGAGTAACTTCAAGTAATTCATCGTTTTCAATGAAATCTAAACATTCTTCAAGACTGAAAATTGTTGCAGGAGTAAGCTGAACAACACCATCACTACTACTACTTCTCATGTTAGTTAGCTGCTTAGCTTTACATATATTTATTTCCATATCTTCTTGTCGTTTATTTAGTCCTACGATTTGACCTGCATAAACTTTCTGGGCTGGCTCAATAAATACTTCTCCTCTTTCTTCTGCATTAGATAAAGAGTAGGGAGTAGCAATACCATTTTCAAAGGCAATTAGCACACCATTACGAAGTTGTTGAAGGGCAGAACCCATTGGCTGATAACCATCGTTTAAAGAGTTCATGATAACTGTACCCTTAGTCTTGGTAAGAAGTTGGTTTCTCATTCCAATTAAAGCTCTAGTTGGCATAGTATAAATAAGTTTAGTAAGTCCCTGAGAAGTAGTAAATTGCTCTTTTTGGTTTGCTCGACGAGCACCAAGTTCCATTTGAACAGCACCAACATGTTCAGCTGGTACTTCAATAATTACTTCTTCAACTGGTTCCATCGTAACTCCGTTTTCTTCATGAGTAACAACTTGAGGTCTTCCAACCTCGAATTCGTAACCTTCACGACGAATAGCTTCTATAAGAACACTTAAGTGAAGTTCACCACGTCCAGATACCAAGAAACCAATACCGCTACTTTCAACTCTTAAACCAATATTAGTTTCTAGTTCTCGGTTTAATCTTTCTTCAAGTTGTCTGCCAGTGTTGAAGTCTCCTTCAAGTCCTTTAAATGGACTAGTGTTAGGGCCTAGATAAATTCTAATTGTAGGAGCTTCCACCTCCATAGCTGGTAGTGCTTCGGGATTTTCAGCATCAGCGATTGTTTCACCAATCTTCACGTCGTTAATTCCAGTAAGTTGAACAATGTCTCCCGCAATTCCTTCAGAAACTTCCATTCTACTTACTCCACGACTCATAAATACTTCGTTAACTTTACCTTTAATAATTGTGCCGTCTCTTTTAATAACTGCGACTGAATCAGCTGGCTTAATACCACCTCTAGAAATTCTTCCGATTGCATATTTACCTTTAAAGTTATCTCTACCTAGTGCAGTAACTAACATTTGGAAAGGTTTGTTAAGTTCAACTTTAGGTGCAGGAACATGTTCTATGATTGCTTTGAAGATAGTTTCTAAGCTTGCATCTGCTTCAGGATCAGTCGGTGGGGTATCCCAAGCTTTTCCAGCTCTTCCAACTGCGTAATAAACAGGGTAGTGCAATTGATCTTCATGAACAGCTAATTCTAGAAATAGATCAGCTAGCTCATCTTCAACTTCTTTAATTCTTGAAGCCGGCTTATCTATTTTATTAATAATAACGATAGGCTTTAGTTCAAGAGCTAAAGCTTTAGATAAAACGAATTTAGTTTGAGGCATCGGACCTTCTTGAGCGTCTACGATTAATATACAACCATCAGCCATATTAAGAGTTCTCTCAACTTCACCAGAGAAGTCTGCGTGACCTGGAGTATCTATAATATTAATTCGGTAATCGTCGTGTTGAACTGCTGTAATTTTAGCGGTAATAGTAATACCACGTTCTCGTTCTTGATCACCACTATCCATAATTAAATCTTGCTCCATTTCAGCCTGATTATCTCTGAAAGTATGAGACTGCTTTAAAAGACCATCAACTAAAGTAGTTTTTCCATGGTCTACGTGTGCGATTATCGCAATATTTCGAATTTTACTAGGATCTTGTTCCATAAATATGTTTTAAAAAATAAAAAAAGAATCGTACAAAAATACGATTCGTTTGTACTGTGTATACTTTAGCATAATTTAACAGATCAAACAATAGCATTTACAGATAGAAGAATATTGACGTTAATTAGGAGACAAATAGTAGATAAGCGAACCCTTATCTTTAACTAAAGTTATAGTATTAGCTTTCATGTCACCATTTCCAGTTTGAGGGTCAATTCTACCCGAATTACCATAAATCATAGTAGGATGAGAACCTCCACTTACTACTATCTCAGTGTGTCCGCCCTGATTATAATCGAAATATGCAACGTCACCCGGCTTTGGAATATATCCCGATGAAGCATCATGAATCGTAAAATTATATTTTTGAATATTTACAGCTGTGTTTTCATCCCATCCATCAAAAGCGGATTTGAAAGGGTATCCAGATTCTTTATAAACAAACGAGATAAAATCGGCACACCACTGTTCATATGTCGCATTATCGGTATATCTAGTTAATAACGATAGATGGTTATTGGAGCCATTTACCCAAGTCTCCCATTCTTTAATTGCATAACAGCTTAACTTAAATTCCTTGCTTCCCGAATCACAGTTTAATTTTCTGGGCACAATAGATCCGCTCATATCTTCAGCATTCCAGGTAAGAACATTTTTCTTATTACAATCGTCAACAACTAATTGTGAACCATCTCCCATGGATGAAGTTAAACATTGCTCCGAATTGGGGTTATACAGCCTACCGTTACTATTAAGCCACAATTGGTTAGCAGAATTATTACATGATTGAACGACCACCGATTTTTTAGAATTTAATAATTTTTCACTAACACTAAGACAATATTTATCATCATGAGTAATAGTAGATAAATTCTCAGTCCAACTTTGTGCTGAAGTTTTGTCGCACATCCATAAAACAACTGGAGAATTTTCTGAAGTAGAATTATGCAGAAGATCTATACAGTAATCTTTTTTAGCAACTATCCTAAGACTATCTGCAGATGCTTTATTAAGATAGCTTCTTCCAAATCCAAATATTAAAAAAAACACCAAGATTGAAGTAAAAACACGAATTTTACTAATTCCTGGCATATTAAAATTAAATATTTTTTTAGAAACTTTATTATTCATTTTTGTTTTAGTTTTGTATTATTATTTTATATTTTAAAGATAATCTTTGTCAATCTGTTGAGACTATTTTTTCTTAGATTTCCAACCGTTATACAGCTGCTTGGTGTTATACCAACCATAGGACACGCCGCCTAGCTCAAACATATATTCAGCCCAATGAGGAGCTTGAACAGCAGCAATTCCTAATACTGAGGATGGAATAACAAAATCTCTTAGGGAGTCCCTGAAAGCGAACTTATCACTGGTTTTCTTAGAATCTCTTCCTTTACGATTCATAAACAGAACTATTCCGTTTAATGCTATAGCTCCAGCAGCAGCTTTAATGTCGTTATGAGCAAAATCAAATCCATCAGAAGGCTTAGTAAAACTGAATTTATCAGAAACAATTTCTCTTGCAAATTCACCACTAGCTATTGTAGACGCTGACACCGCGAATGTTATAGCCCATTTTCTAGCTTTAGCAACTACACCTTTACGGTCTGAATTAGCTTCTATAGCTGCTGCACCAAAAGTCATAGCATCAGTCATTTCTTCAGCAGCTTCGATAATCAGTGCGGGTTGATTTCCAGTAATACCTCCCCAAGCTTGCAGGGCAGCTGATCCAGCTCTAAGAATGGATGATTTAGTAAATCTACTAACTCTTTCTTCTTGGCTGAGTAGCTCTGATTCGCGTATGTGCGAATGATGTTCATTTGACATTACGTTGACTTCTTTCTCTATAAATATTATATAACATTTATATAAATTTATTGAATCTACTTTGAATCGTATATATACGATAAAATACTATTTAGATTATGAGTAACTTATTGAAATATATGCCTAAAAATATTTACCAGATAAAATTTACTATTAATAAATTAATCAAAATATTTTCAATAAATTCAGTTACAAAATACAGGGCTGAAATAGTTTTAATAATACTACTATTATTGGGGTTTGAAACTCCTGGTAAACTTCCAAACATCGATTATTTTCCTCAGCTATATACAATTGCAGTAGCAGGAATTTTTTCTTGGATATATTTATTGACCAAAGATAGAAAAAAACTAATTTATTATCTTAAAAACTATCTAGTAATAATAATTCTTATCAGTCTTTCACTATTGGCTATTTTTCATCACGACAGAACTAACTTGATAGGAAGTTATTTATTTCCAAATTCAATATTATCAACTCTTTGTTTATTGGGTTCGGGCATGCTGATTTCTGGTACGAATTTTAGAAAAAGGATATCAATTATTTACGGAATGATAAGTTTAATTACTTACTATTCTCTTATTTCATTTTCTTCATATTATTTTAATTCCCGATTCTATGGAAACTTTCTTCAACCAGATATTTTCGCAGAATTTATTACAGTAGCCTTTATAGCAGGGTTAGAAATAATTAATAATATTAATAATAAAAAAATAAAAATATTAATATATCTTAATCAATTATTCTTAATAGCGATTCTTTATCTAACTAAAACCAGGGCAGTATTTCTACTAGCAATAGTGATTAACCTTTTATACATAGTCCTTGTTGACATGCGGAAGAGAAAATACATTCAAACTTCTTTCCTTGTAATATTGGTAGGATTATTTTTCTTATCTCCATTTAGATCCACATCCCCAAGTAGTTTATCTTATAGTTCTACGTATAGATTTCATCTACAAGAAGTGGCGATTCATCATGTAAAAGGATCTTTAATAGTTGGTGCAGGAAATGATGGACTGCAAAATAGCATCTTATGTGGAGACTTCTATAAACACAAGGAACTCCTAAGAACCTGTGAAGAAGGATATTACTTTACTAGTACACATAATATATTCCTAGATAAAATTATGGTATTTGGGTTACTAGGCTCTTTATCTCTAATAATCATTATTCTGTATAGAATATTCAGAAACTCTATATCTACCAATAATTATTCCAAAGCTGCCGGCCTAATGTTGTTGTCCGTATTCTTCTATTACTTTACTAATGTTACCTCACTCACAATAGAAGCTATATTATTCGCATTATTATTCTAATATTATTGTTGCGTAACGAAGACAGAGACAGGAGCTGATACCGTAGAACTGGCAACATAAGAAACTGGAGACGATGCAGGGGAAGAAACTATTGCAGACGATGCAGGATCTGGAGTTGAACAGTAGAAACTAACTTGTTTGTAAGGAAATCTGAAATTAGTTACTGATTTATCTTGAGAGGTTAAAGTTACCTGAGCAAATGCCTTACTTGCAGGGGTGTTATTAACATCAGTTAAAGTAAGATTCGCTGTTTTTACACCAACACTACCATTAAATAAACTAGTCCCGGTAGTTTGATAGTAATCTGTTAGTCTTAGATTGAAATTTTGATCCGTGTAAGGAAGATTCCCCCCTTTATGCGGAGTATACAAATATACTAGAATATTTATATGTTGATATGCTTTTGCATTACTACTACTTGCAGCACTACTTACCGCTGAACTAGCTACGGTTGCAGTAGGGGGCTGATAACAACCGAATAAAGCTGCTATCACTCCGTCACTTCGAGTAACAGTAGTTAGATAATGATAATTGGAGCCTCCTGCGTGAGATGTGGAATTATTTTTATAAACTAAAACTCCGACACCTACCAAAGCCGCAACTACAACTAATATTATCAATAGCTCAATATGCGAAAAACCACTTTGTGCTAATTTTTTTATATTCTTCATTTTTATTTATCTCATTTAGTTTTAATACTTAAATATATTATAAGCATAAATAGTATCCATTGCAATATAGTTATATACATCCCTAAACTCATATATAATTGAAAGCGATGAGAAACTATAAAGCTAAAAATATAGATCAATATATAAAGGAAGCGCCTTTGGACGCTCAGCCACATTTAAATGAGCTGAGAAATATATTTAAAAAAGAGTTAAAAGATACAGAGGAAGTAATAGCGTGGGGAATACCTTTTTATAAAAAAGACGAATACATAGTTGGATTCACTAATCTAAATGGCTATGTTAGTTTTGGTTTTACAAAAACTTTTAATGAAGAAATTAAAAAAGAATTTGAAAAAAAAGGATATAAGACTACGATGAAGACAATAAAAATATACTTTAATCAAGAGGTTCCCAGAGACTTAGTTATCAAAGCTCTTAAATAAAAGAATGCCAAAGCCTAAAGATTTTATATTCAGACGAAACCTAAACATAGATACTGCAAAAGAAGTTCACTACATACTAGAGAATGTTCTGGATGATGCAGACTACTTTGAAATAATTAGTCCTGAGGATATGCATCTAAGTCTCGTGCATCAAGGAATGTTAATTAATAGAAAAATACCTAGAAAATTTAATCCAGCTTATACAAATTTTGACTCTAATAGAAATACTTTTATGAAAGGACAAGAAGAATCTTTACCATGGACTTCGTCCGAGGTAGGGTATCTAGGAACAGAGATGCTCAAATATACTATGGCAATCAAAACCGATACTCCAGAATGGCTTAAAAAAGAACGAACTAAAATACTGCGAATTTCAGGAATTGTAAAAAAAGATCTTAATTTCGATGTTAATTCATATAGACCACATATTTCGGTAGCTAATTTCGTCGGAGCAATTAGGGATCTAAAATACGTAGAAGAAGTTGAGTTGGAGCTTCATAAACACTTTAAAGACATAGGTGAATTAGTTTTGGACCCACTCAAATTAAAGAGCGATTTAGATAATTGGGAATTTCAGCCATTACCAATTGATGTATACTGATTTTCAAGTTAATAAATATTTATATATACTCTTTATGTAATGGATAATCAAAAAATGAAAATAGCAGTTATTGCAGCCAACGGTAGAACTGGAAGAATATTTTTAGATTACGCTTTAGCCCGTGGACATGAAGTTAATGCTGGAGTTCATAACAAAAATAATATATTAGGAACAGAAAAACTTCACATAATAAATTGCGATGCTACAAATAAAGAAGAATTACGAAACCTACTAAAGGGACAAGATGCGGTAGTCAGCTTTATCGGACACGTTAAAGGATCTAGGCCGTGGGTTCAATCTGAATCTATGAAGGCCTTAGTGGAAGTCATGAATGAGCTCAAGATCAAAAGATTAGTTAGTTTAACTGGTACCGGAGTTAGAGAACACGGAGATAAAATTACTCTGATAGATAGATTTTTGAATATTGGAATTAAGATAATAGATCCCAAAAGAATAAATGACGGAATCAAACATGCAAAAATTCTAAAGGCAAGTAGTCTTGATTGGACAATCCTAAGAGTTACAAAACTACAAAATACCACTCCAAGACCATTCATACTAAAAGAACACGGACCGAGTAAGTTTTATGTAAGCCGTGAAGACGTAGCTAGAGCCGCATTAGAGGTACTAGAAGATAATTCTTTCGTAAAGATGCTTCCGATTTTGTCTAGAAGATAATAGGGGTATAATAAGCATATGCACAATTTTAATATATATCTCACAATGTTGGTTATTTTCTTAGCTATAGACATGCTATGGCTCGGAGTTTTATCAAAAAATCTATACAAAGAACAAATGGGCAGTCTTAAGGCAAAAAAACCAAAATGGTCTGCTGCGATTCTTTTCTACGCCATATACATTTTTGGTTTATACATCTTAGTAATTCATCCTGCTGTGGTTGATATGAGCGGTCTTTCCACTTGGTGGAAGGGATTCGTATTTGGATTAACTGCTTATGCAACTTATGATTTAACAAATTTAGCTGTTATAAAGAACTGGCCGGTAAAAATTACCTTTATTGATCTATTATGGGGATCAACTGTCACTACATTAACTACAATTTCTGTGCTATATATATTTGCAAGATAATATGGAAATATTCTCAATCCCAATAAGCATTTTAATCAGTTTAATGGCATTAATTATTTTAATGATTCCTTTCGTTTACTATGCTCTAGGAAATAAAAGAAACGACATAGCAGACGTAATGTGGGGATTAAGTTTCATAGTAATTGCGTGGACTAACTATTTAGTACATTCCAATCAGACAAAATTAGCTCTAACTATTAACATATTAGTTACAATCTGGGGACTAAGACTTAGCTATCATATCTTTAAAAGATTTATAAGAAACAAAATTGAAGACAGAAGATATGAAGATATGAGAAAAACCTGGAAAAACGATCAGAACGTAGCTACATTTACAAACGTATTCCTACTACAAGCATTTTTAGCGGTTTTAGTAAGTCTTCCAGTAATAATAGTTAACACTTATCACTCTGGCGTAAACAATCTTGCCTACGCTGGTGTCCTAATCTGGATTTTTGGATTCTTATTTGAATCAAGAGCTGACACGCAACTCAAAGAATTTATTATGGATCCTTCAAATAAGGGCAAAATTATGACTAAAGGATTATTCAAATACACTAGACATCCAAATTATTTTGGAGAAGTGTTACAGTGGTGGGGAATAGCTTTTATGGCTCTATATGCATCTTACGGATGGATTGGTATTTTAGGCGCAGCTAGTATTACTTTTCTAATTACGAAGGTGTCCGGCATTCCTCTAGCCGAAAAAGGTACATCTAAAAAACCTGGCTGGGAAGAATACAAGAAGAAAACTCCAGCACTTCTACCTAAATTCTGGTAACAATAACAGATATTTGAAATCTAGACGATAATAATGTAAGATATATTTCTATTATGTCTGAGGAAATAAGAAGAGAAAACTACTACGAACTAAACGAGATAATTGATCTTATTGCTCGTAGAAGAGCAGAAGAATTAATTTTACCTGCTGAAGAAAGATTAAAATTAGATGATCTACTAGATCATATTTCTGATAATGGAGATGTACCGGAATCACTAGGTATTGCTCCTATTGAAACAATTAAAGATGACGTTGTGATGTATGTTAAAGGTGAAACTACTAAAGCTTCTTTTTTAGAATCAGTACCAGCCTACATAGTACCAGCCTACATTCAATGGGGTAATCAGACCAACTTAAAATGTAAACATCTAGGTGTTCTGGGGGTCAACTTCACGATACTAGATAATAGCGAAGTTGTATTTAATCATGAGATGCGTAGAAATTTGAGTGAATCCGAAATTCGAGATCTCAGTAATGTTCTTAAAAGAACAAGCTGGCTGTCAGTAGAATACAAGTCTATGACAGAAATTGAAGCTGAAGAAAAAGCTAACGATCACTCTTCGGAATATTAGGCCACCAGATATATTTGCCTAGGTCATAAGATAATGCGGGCACAAGCAAGGTCCGTACTATTAATGTGTCTAGTAAAACTCCGAAAGCTACTATAAACGCGATCTCTAGTAAGAATAGGATTGGTATAACACTAAGAGCTGCGAAGGTGCTAGCTAGTACAACTCCAGCAGAAGTAATTACGCTACCCGTAACGCTAAGCCCCCTGAGTATTCCAGCGTGAGTACCAAGCTTTAGAGACTCTTCTCTAACTCTAGTCATTAGGAAAATATTGTAATCTACTCCAAGAGCTACCAAGAATACAAATCCATACAGCGGAATTGAGGCGTCAGATCCAGGGAAGTGAAACACATTATTAAATAGAAATGCAGAAATTCCTATTGTAGCTGTAAAGCTTAGAATAACACTCAGTATTAGAATAACTGGCGCCACTAAAGACCTAAGTAGCACAATTAATATGATCAATATCACAAAGAGTATAAGCGGAGTAATAACCCTCAAATCTCTTTTAGCATTATTATTTACATCCAAAGAAACTGCTGTACTACCGCCTACTAAAACAGTCTTATCTATGCTCGGTAATTCGTTTCTTAATTTCATAACTACTTCCTGAGATGCAGCAGATCCAGAAACATAGTCCAGGGTAACATTAATCATAATCTGATTATTAACCACTTTAATTTGTTTATTTGCGTCAACTACCGGAACCGCACCAATAATTCCTTTATTGCTTTCAATTTTATTTATTAATAACACTGCTTTGTCTTTGCTAGCAATAACTATTAACGGGGAACCAGATCCCGCAGGAAAATGCTTTGATAGTTCATTCTGCCCATCAACTGCATTAGATTGACCTAGTATACTATCCAATTGAGTTACGCCTGTGGCCTTAAACTGAGTTAAATTAAATGCACTAGCTATGAGTAATATAAACAGTGTGATCCAAAGAATTCGTGATCTTTTAGCAACAAATTCTGAAACAGCTTTCCAGAAACCAGAACGGTCTTCTAAGCCATTCTTGAGTACTACTTTTTCTTCAATCCCTAAAAATTTAGGAACGAACGGCCAAAATGCTTTTCTTCCCAATATTGCTAAGAAAGCAGGTAAGAAAGTCAGTGCAGATAGTACCGCAAACACAATACCGCTAGCAGCAACAGGACCTAGACCCTTATTCGAATTAAGATCTGAGAATATTAGACAAAGTAATCCTAAAATAACTGTTAAACCAGATGCCAATATGGGCTCAAAAGACCTCTTCCAAGCAAATGCCATAGCTTCAAATTTAGACTCATGATGAGTAAGTGCTTCTCTAAATCTAGATGTTAATAGCAGTGAATAATCCGTACATGCACCGATTACTAATATGGAAAGTATTCCTTGGCTCTGACCATTTAATTTAAACCAGTTCCAAAGAACTCCATGATAAACAACAAGTCCAGCCCCCGACAGAGCAAACAGAGCAGTTCCTAATACCAAAAAAGGTAGTATTATAGCTCGGTAAACTAAAAGTAGAATTACAAAAACAACCACTAAAGTTACGTAGATTAATTTTCCGTCAATACCAGCAAATGCTTTAAATAAAGCCGAAGCCAATCCAACGGGACCAGTTACATATCCTTTTTGATTATCACTTATATTTTTATTGACTACATTTGTCATGGTAGCCACAGTATTCTGAATTTTATCCAAAGAATTAACTGAAACTATGTACTCTAGAGCTTTACCGTCTTTCGAGGGAATCGGACCGAGTACGTTACTCGGATTACTCCCAACGGCTGGAATCTGCCTAAAGCCGCTAACCATTCCAGAGAGCTTGGCGTAATCTGTGGGAGCAAATTTATTACTTGTAATTAGAACGACTGCGGGAAATTGACTATTAGTAATAAATTTAGATTCCAAATTAGCGACTTTTGTAGAATCTGCACTGGAGGGCAAGTAGCTTGCTTGATCATTGTTTGCAACAGTAGATAACTTGCCAAATGTAGGACCTCCTACAGCACTAATTCCTAGCCATACAAATATTATGGATATTACTAGAAACCATTTAAATTTACGATGCGATAGAAAACTCTTAATTGTCATTTTTATTTTTTCCTACTATTTATTAATACCTATTAAACCATAAATACTATAACTATTAAAGATTGATTATACTCATACTTATCTAGTAGTATATCTATAAATGATTTCAATTCTACAAGCCATAATCTTAGGTTTACTTCAGGGGGTTACGGAACTTTTTCCAGTATCTTCACTAGGCCACTCAGTTTTAATAGCGTATGTATTCAATTGGACAAGTGTTCTAAACGGAACTACTGACAAAGCATCAAGTTTTCTACTTCTACTAGTCGTTCTCCACATGGCAACAGCCTTCGCCCTATTCATTTATTATAGAAAGACTTGGTATAGGATTATTCGAGCCTGGATTTTGTCACTACTTAAAAAAGACCATAACAAAAGAGACGCCAAACTATTATGGCTTCTTCTTTTGGCTACTGTTCCTGCCGGGATGGTTGGATTAATATTTCAAAGTTTACTTCAAGAACAATTCGCTAAGCCAATTGGTGCAGTAATATTTATTACAATTAACGGACTAATACTTCTTTATGCAGACAGAAAAATTAACTCGAAGAAACAACGAAGTGAAGCAATCGACCTTTCTAGAGAAGATGTTATTTCTAAACGACTAACTCCAAAGGTCAGTATTTTCATCGGACTTTCTCAGATCTTTGCCTTATTTGCCGGAATAAGTCGATCAGGTATAACTATGGTTGGCGGAATATTCAGCGGACTAAATAGAGATGAAGCAGCAGAATTTTCGTTCCTTTTAGCTACTCCAATTATCTTTGGTGCAGGCCTATATAAACTTCCTGCAGTATTAAGTTCTAAATCTAATGGACTACACACTCAAATGTTATTTGGAGCTTTATCAGCAGGAATTGCCGCTTACTTTGCAGTTAAGTTCCTAGACAAATACTTTAAACGTAATTCATACAAACCATTCGCATACTACTGTATTGCTGTTGGCTTAGGCGTATTCACTCTAGGTATAATACGTGGCAGCTTTTAAGGTATAATTAAGCTATGTTTAAAAAACTTTCGGTAGATAAATCTTATCCGTATATTTTAATCATCACCGGAGTGATAGGAATTGCATCTTCATTCTTTCTTTCGGTAGATAAATTTAAAATCTTACAAAATCCAGCATATAAACCTAGTTGTAATTTAAATCCAATTCTAGCCTGCGGAGATGTTCTAAAAACTCATCAAGGTTCAGCATTCGGTTTTCCAAATCCTTTCATTGGACTTGCTGCTTTTGCGGTATTTGTAACAATCGGAATGGGAATGCTTGCTGGAGCTAAATACAAGAAATGGTTCCATCAAGGCTTACAGCTTGGCACAATACTTGGACTAGCATTTATATCTTGGTTATTCTATCAAAGTCTATACAAAATACATGCGCTTTGTCCTTGGTGTATGGCGGTATGGACAATAGTTATAATCAGTTTTTGGTATACATTACTATTTAATATTGATCACGGTTTTATTAAGCTTCCTAAAAATCTTAAAGCTTACTATCCAAAAGTAAGAAAAATTCATTTAGAAATTATAATAATTTTCTTCTTAGTTTTAACTTTATTTATACTTAATCATTTCTGGTATTACTTCGGTAAACATCTCTAGAATAATTCATACATAAGGTATAATATCTAACATTACCTGGAGGGGTCGCCTAGTGGCCTATGGCGCACGCTTGGAAAGCGTGTTGGGTGTTACAGCCCTCGAGGGTTCGAATCCCTCTCCCTCCGCCAGGTTTATTAAAATGTTATACACTCAATAATTAATATATACTTAAATAGATGAAGATATACTCTTGGAATGTTAACGGAATTAGAGCCGTAATCTCTAAAGGTAAATGGGATGAATTTATTACTAAAGAGAGCCCCGATATTATTTGTCTTCAAGAAATTAAAGCCAAAGACCATCAAATAGAACTACCGAAAGATGGATACGAAGAATTCTTCAATCCTGCTGATCGACCAGGATATTCAGGAACCGCAATTTTAACAAAAGTAAAACCTCTTAGTGTTATTAAAAATTTACCAAAAGATATTGAAGAAAAATATTTAAAAGACGATGGTTACGGTCATCCAAACAAAGAGGGAAGAGTACTTACTTTAGAATTTGAAAAGTTCTATCTATCTACTGTGTATACACCTAATGCCAAAGACGATTTAGAAAGACTAGACTTAAGATATAAAGAATGGGATCCAGCATATTTAGAATTTGTAAGCAGGCTGCAAAAAGATAAACCAGTTATTTTCTGTGGCGATCTTAATACCGCATACAACGAAGATGATCTTGCTAACCCAAAAGCCAATAAAGGCAAAAAGGGATTTACTCTCGAAGAAAGGGAAGGACTAGATAATTTCTACAAAGCAGGATTTATAGATACCTTCAGACAATTTACTGAAGGCAACGGACACTATACATGGTGGAGTTATTTTGCAAAAGCAAGAGAAAGAAACGTAGGCTGGAGAATAGACTATTTCTTAATATCTAAATCACTAAAAGAAAAATTACGTGACGCTAGAATTCATGCAGACATTACAGGATCCGATCATTGCCCGGTAAGCATAGATATAGATTTATGAATCTAGGAAACTTCACTCAACAAACAAAGGGTAAAGCAGAATACCCTGAGATGCTTTGGAGTAAACCAGAAAACCGAAACTATGCAGGTAAAATGGCGCTCATAGGGGGCAATTTAAACGGTTTTAGCAATCTATCCAACTCTTACGCTTTACTACAAAAAGAAGTCATTAATTCGGTATCTATAGAGCTCCCAGATAGTTTACTTAAGAAGCTGCACGGCCTACTTCCAGAAGGAATATATCTACCAAGTAATCCAAGTGGAGGATTATCAAAAAAAGCTTTAAGTGAAATGCTAATACACTCCATTAATTCAGATCATACACTTATGATTGGAGATCTTGGACAGAACAGTGAAACTGAAATACTAATAGAAAGATTCTTCGAAGAGCACAAAGGCTGGACCACCATAGCTAATGACACCATCGACCTTATTGGCAATGTTCCTAATAAGATACTTAGCAGAGGCAAGGTCAATATAGTGTTAAGCTTCTCTAAATTACAAAAAATATTAACTAAAGCTAAATACGATAAACCCCTAACATCGAACCTAAGTCTACAAGGAGTAGCTGAAATACTTCAGGATCTAACAGACAGATACAATATAAGTATTATCACGTTCTACTTAGATAAATGTATCTACGCCTATTCAAATAAGGTGGGAATGGCACAAATACCTGAAGACTATAATCTAATTAGCGTTAAGTCTGCTGTTTGGATTATGCAAAATCCTAACAAGATATTTGAATCTATATCTTCAGCAGTATACGAACTACTTTAATTAATTACTGCTTGACTATTAGCAACAGCTGTAACGTTAAAGTTATTCTTCATTAAATTAGCAAAGTGGTAAGACACGCTGCTTCCTGTAAGTTTAGCTCCTGCTTGAGGAAGATATAAAGCACCAACTTCAGTAGCCGCTTTGAGGGTTGTCATTCCAGATAATGTCACTGCTAGACCACCGTTACATTTCTCGGGTCCTACTGTAATACAACCAGTCAACGCACCCGTTGTTGCGCCTAGTGCACTTGTAGATGAATTCTTAACTCCTGAACCACTTAGATTAAGAGCATTGGCAAGTGCATAAGTATTTGTAGTGCTTTGAAGCTCTAAAGATCCACCACTGTCTACAGTAATAACTGAAGTGCCAAATGCACTTGTTGCGCCACTATTTCCAAGAGCCACTAAATCATTATTACCAATTTCTACTTTTCCAGTAAAAGCAGTTCCGACAGATTGGAAGTAAGCATTTGCTGTTAAACTTATCGAATTTGCATTAAACATTAGGCTTCCAGTTCCACTAAGTGGCATTAGGAAATTAAGATTGGAAGTATTAGAGGCCGAAACGCTCAATTTATAAGATCCTAAAGCGAATACCGCAGAAGTATCCCCTGAAACAGTAACCGCATTTGTTCCACCTACACTCAATAGCGAATCAGCACCTAGAGTTACTGGTAGATTTATTCCTACCTTGAATCCTGTTGTAGAAGACGTTGGATTTACATTAATATCCCCAGTCAATCCTAAAGCTTTTCCTGTTAGATTGAAGGCAGAAATCTTAGCATTACCATCTATCTTTAATTCTTTCACGCTCAATGCCGGCATATCGTTATTGATAGTTGGAATAGGGCTTGCAACTACTACAGTACTTGAACTTCCAGCAGTAGTACTAGCAGTTGCTGGTGCAGTTAAGTTAGCTAGATTAATTTCAAGCATCTGACCATTTACAGGAACACCCTTGCTCCAGTTATCTTTATCACTGAATTTATCTGAAGATCCTTTACCGGTCCAGGTGTTTGTCATATTCGCCATTGTATTCATTGTAGGCTTAGAAACTACTGGAGTACTTTTTTTGTTACTCATCGATTTGACATATAAATAACCGCCAGCCGCCAATAATACTAATATTACTAGGGCGACCAATACAGTTATTAAGCGTTTACTAGATTTCTTATGGACGGAAACAGTTGGCTGAGGCATTCCAGACATAGAGCCTAGATCAATATCGTTCACGTTTTCTGCTATGTTTTGTTCCTGTGTTCTTGAATTCTCAAAATTAGGGTTTTTAGGAATCATTGGCCTAGGTGAACGTGCCATAAAATCGTTAATAGGTGCTTGCTGCCTAGGGTAAGGAGTTTCGGGTGTATTTTGTGCGGGTGTATTTACTGGCACTGATCCATTATTTGAGTTTTGGTTTTGTGGTGTGTTGATATCATCATTATTCATCTTATAAGTATATCAAAAGTGCTTATGTTTATCCAAATAAAGTGGTGGGCGAGGAGGGACTTGAACCCTCAATCCGTGAGGAACACGATTTTGAGTCGTGCGCGTATACCATTCCGCCACTCGCCCATTTTAGACTTTAAATAGCCTATAAGAGGTCATTATATTATAATTAAGCTTAGTAATCTATAACACCAAGATGAATCAAGAAAACAAAAACGATCTTATAAGACAAAAAATCAACGAAATCCTTAATAAGGAGCCTGATTCAAAGCAAGCTGAAATCGAAGCTCAAAGAATATATCCTGGAAGTGTTCATCAGCAATTTCTTCGAAATTTAATGAATTCCGGAAAAGGAATAGAAGAAATTCAAGTTCTATGGCATGAATATTATAATTCTCTAGACGATATTTCTAAGAGGCAAGTATGGAATGAATTCTACGAGAGTAATACCAATCTTAAATTCTTCAACGAAACCAAGCAAAAACCACTGGCTGTAAATGATTTAAAAAATCAGATTCCTTCTGTTAATAAATTTAAACCAGCTAATAAGTCTAGCAAAAAATTAACTAGAAAAATAAGCGATAAAATAACAGCAAACGGAAAATTGAATCTTAAACACCAGCTACAATCATTAGCTTTTGGACTTGGAATAGGACTAATAATGATTCTTATTTTCTTATTCGGATTCTTCAATGAATATTTCATTACCCCATTTATTCAACCCAGTAATAATGCTACCAACATTCCACTGATAATTGGCGCCAACGATTTCGTAGCTACTAGTCAGAACCAAGTTATTATTCCTAAAATTAATGTTCAAATCCCAGCAGACTATTCAATCCAAACTACCGAAGAGAGTACGATAGAGAACGGTCTTCAAAACGGAATAGTGCATTATCCAACAACAGTACTTCCTGGCGAACTAGGGAATACTGCTTTCTTTGGGCACTCTTCAAATAACATATTTAATTCTGGAAAATATAAGTTTGCTTTTGTGCTATTACATCAACTAACAAAAGGGGATACTTTTTACCTAAGCTACAACCAGAAAATGTTTATCTATAAAGTTATTTACACCCAAGTAGTCAGCCCTAGTGAAGTTGGCGTATTAGATTCAGTTGAAGGACAAACAGCTACGGCAACATTGATTACCTGCGACCCTCCAGGAACAAGCATCAATCGTCTAGTTGTTGTAGGTCAACAAATTAGCCCGAACCCATCTAGCAATATCGTTTCTGCTGTTAAAGCTAACACTACCTCAGCTATTAACTTACCAGGGAACGGTCCGAGTCTGTTCTCTAAAATACTTAAAAATACCTACGGAAAAATAGCATTAATATTATTCGCAGTCTCACTAATTGGATACATTGTGAGTGTGTTCATTAGATTCAAAAAACTAGTTTAAGGTTGATCTGCTGGTGTATAGAAAGAGGTTTTATATAAGTCTACGTTTGTATCGCTAGATTGAACTAGTTTATAGAAATAGGTATCGCTGGAATCAAATGCTGTCTGGAAAGATGAATGTCCTTTATTAAGTAGTTGATTATAGTTGTAATCATAATCAAAGATAACTACTTGGCCAGATGAAACATAACTAATTCTATTTTTATCCATCCATTCAGCATGTCCTTGAGCTGCATCAATTGGATACTTGCTAGTAAAATTATATCCGTGGTCGTTAAAAATATCATAAACACCAAATTGATTACCATTTTCAGCCATAATATATTGCTTATTTAATGAGAAACTTACGTAGTTAGCATTCTTTACCGCTAATACTTGCACCGGAACTGGCTCGACGTTAGGACTAGACTTAATCTGAGCTATTGGATCTTTAAATACGTAAACCTTATTTTGATCAGAAACACCTAACACTACATATGGAACATTGTCGTATATGTTGTTTGCAAGCAGATAATTAGTGTCCTTACTTAGTTTTTTAACTAGGTAAGTATTTCCCGAAAACAATATATTGAAATCTACTAGATTAGAGTCCTTGGTATCTTTGGTCGCATAGAGAATGCCGCTACCATTGTAGTCAGACATGCCGTAAACATCACTAAGTAGTTGAGTGGGTTGAGAAGAATTATCTGAGTAATTTAGGCCGTAAACTAGGTGATCTGATGAAGAATATAGATAAAACTGATTAAATTTACGGTTATTTAGACTAACTGAATCTATCTTCAATAATGTCTGGTAGTTCTTTAGATTAATACTCTGGGTAGGATCAACGGTATCTAGAACTATATATTCACTTGAGGATCCATAATTTCTATTAATTAATACGTGGGTGTTATCGTCTGACCATTGCACTACTGAATAAGTGGCATTGGCATTAGGATTTGTAAGAACTGAGTCGGGAATATTAAACTTACCAACAAGAGGAGAGGCAGTATTAGATATATCGTAAACTTCAAAATAGTTTGCAGTATCTTTATATCCAACAACAAGACGATTGTGATTATCACTTTCGCTGAAAAATAACGGTGTTGTTGCGTAAGTCTTGATCTTTGTAGAATTAAGTATTTCGGGCACTAGAAGTGGATAATCGAAATGGGCTAATTGACCGCCATCAACTTGCACTGATCTCGTCCAGGTCCTATAGCCTACTCGCTGCAACTTAACGTTATATACTCCCTCAGGAATAAATAAATGCTTGTTCGTCTTATTACTATTTAATACGTCATTTAAATAAATATCTGCAGGGTGGGGCTGGGTAGAAATGAAGAGTAATCCATTTCGAATTAATTTTCCACCTTGATTAAAGCTATATCCATAATTTACAAAGTAGTACATAAGTACGGATATCAAAATAACCATTATTGATAAAAAGAAATATCCAATAAATAGAATTATCCTATGTCGTTTTGTTTTTTCTGGGTCTAAAAAATCCATTGTTAATTATTATAATCTCAAATTATTGATATGTATATCCTTATACTATTGTAGAGAAGGGGTATTTAGCGTTAATATATATCTTAAGCGATAAAGTGCTAAAGCTTTATTTATTATTTATGCAAACCAACAAAACAAATAAAAAAATTATGGACATTCGAATCCCGAATAATATTGCCAGAAAGAAAACAGGTAAATCAAATACCTTAATGCGAAAATATGTCCAAAAACCTTTAGCTAAAACCAAGAGTAAGCTTACCCCAAAAATAGGTACAAAAGACTTAGATATTTTAAAGAAAATTAATTCAAAAAATAACGACAGCCGAATAAATCTAAATTTAATTAGCAAGGCTAAAAACATTCCTAAAAGCAGCATGATAAGCAGATTTAATTCAAAAAATAATCTAGATTTTATTAAAAATACTGCTCCAGTTTCAAAAGGTATTGAGATATCTAAATTAGTTAAACCAATACTTGATGAAAATGTAATAGATCCTAGTAAGAAACTAATTGAATCGTCAATAGAAAAGATTAATTCAGATGATTTTAAATACCTTCCCAAGAAAGATACAAAATTAAGAAAACTAGTTATAGCATTTGTCTTAATAGTAATCGCCGTATTACTAGTTAGCTTATATAATAATCTTTACCCTAAATTAAAAATATCTTTTGCTTCAAACGTTGCCGGTTTTAATGCAATAACACCTAAATACATTCCTCCTGGATATACTCTAGGTCCAGTAACGGCGCATAAAGGCAGCATATCTTCTGAATACAACTCAAATACAAGCAAGCTTAAATTCACCATAACTGAATCTCCCTCAGCTTGGAATGCCGCTACATTAATAGACACATATCTAGTTCCAAACGCTCACACAGATTTTAGTCTAATAAATTCTAATGGAATCAATATCTATATCTATGGAAATAATAACGCTACTTGGGTGACTGGCGGTATTTGGTATTTGGTAGATGGCAACTCAACATTATCTAATAATGAGTTGGTCAAACTGGCAACTAGCATGTAAAATATGGATATGAAAACTGTTACCAGATTCGCTCCTAGTCCTACTGGATTTATGCATGTTGGTAGTCTTAGGACTGCCCTTTTTGCATGGTTTGTTGCTAAGAAGAATGACGGAAAATTCATTTTAAGAATTGAAGACACCGACAAAAATAGGGAAGTAGAAGGCTCAATTGAGCATATTATTAAAACTCTTGAGACCCTAAATATTAACTTCGACGAAGGCCCAAACAAACCCGGAGATAATGCACCATACTTACAAAGTGAAAGATTAGATATTTATCTTGAATGGGGCAATAAATTAATTGAAAAGGGTAGAGCTTATGCTGATCCGTATAGCGAAGAGGAGGTTGGCGAATTCAGAGAAGAAGCAAAGGCGAATAAACACGCTTTCCTTTTTAGAAATTATCGACCAGAAAATCCACCTAAGTGGGATGGTAAAACTGCACTAAGATTCAAATCCGATCCTAAGCCTTATAGATGGCACGATGAAATAATGGGAGATTTAAGTGCCGGACCTGAAGCCGTAGACGACTTTATATTAATTAAAGCTGATGGTTATCCAACATATAACTTTGCTCATATTGTCGACGACATGCTAATGAACGTTACTCATATTATTAGAAGTCAAGAATTTATAGCTTCCGTTCCAAGATTTCTTAATCTTTATGAAGCATTAGAAATAGAACATCCTGTATTCGCAACAGTTCCTCCAGTAATGGGTCCTGATGGTAATAAAAAATTATCTAAAAGAGACGGTGCTAAAGATGTACTGGATTATATTTCAGAAGGATATTTAATTGAGACATTAATTAATTTTATAGCCAGTCTTGGATGGAATGATGGAACCACCCAAGAAATTTACAGCGTTGATGAAATCAAGAATAAGTTTGAACTTTCACATGTTCAGAAGTCTGGAGCTAATTTCGATGATAAGCGTTTGCTTTGGATGAATGGTGCCCATATTAGAAATCTATCCTTAGATGAACTATACGAACTAGTTAAAGATAAGCTTCCAAAAGAAGCAGAAAAATTTGATAAAGAATACAAGAAAAAAGTTGTTGGATTATTACAGGAAAGACTTAAAACGCTGAATGAAATAGATGAACTATCTACATTCTTTTTTGAAGAACCTATAGTTAATCTAAGTTTAATAGAAGAGCACAAACAATTATCTAAGGAAGATAAAGGTGATCTTAAAGATTGGCTTACTAAAGCAAAAGAAACCCTCGAGCAAAGCGACTTCTCAATAGAAGATCTAACAAACAAACTAAATACACTTCTTGAGCAAACTGGAACAAAGCCAGTTGTGTTATTTAGTCTTATTAGAATCGCCACGACTCATTCTCCACAAAGCCCAGGATTATTCGATACATTAAACCTTCTAGGCAAAGAAAAAACACTAGGTAGATTAGAAAAAACACTTCTAGAAATAAAATAATTTTTAGATTATTTAATTAACCGTTAGTATTAAAGTCATGGATAATGAATTTAATACTAGAAAACACAAACCTAACCATGAAATAAAGGTTAAGGAAGTGGAAGACGAAGAAAAGATAGAAGTAAAACACGAAGAACCAGAAGAAGAATTTAATCTAGATAAAGATGATGAATTTAAAACTCCTGATGCAATTTCTTCAATAGATACTCACAGCAGCGCAGAACCATTGCTTGACCGAAAGGAATTAACTAAAATGCGAATAAAAAATAAGAAGATAGATTTATCTATTCTTAAAGAGAAGAAAGTTTACATACCTTTAATCATTGTTTTAATTTTAATAGCAGGAATAGGCACATATTTCGGATTAAAATCCAGTCCAAAAAATAAAACTATTACCGGCATTAATACCCATGCAGTAGTCAAAACCACAGCTGCTTCAAAACTTACAGGACTTCAGGTAAATCCATTAGTCAACAAATTACCAATTACTGCCGTGATGATTGAAAATAGCTTTGCGGCTCGACCACAGTCTGGCCTAAGTAGTGCGGGAGTGGTATTTGAAGCCGTAGCAGAAGGAGGAGTAACAAGATTCATGGCACTATTCCAAAATAACGATTCTACTAGTCTAGGGCCCATTAGAAGCGCAAGGCCTTATTATGTTTCTTGGGCTATGGGATTTGACGCTTCCTACGTTCACGTTGGCGGCAGTCCTGACGCATTAAGTGATCTAAATTCTTGGGGAACTAAAAATCTAGATCAATTCTATAACGGTGACTATTTCCAGAGAGTTAATTTTAGAGATGCGCCCCACAATGTATATTCAACTCTTAAGGATTTAACTAATCTTGAACAGTCTAAGGGATACACTAGCTCAACCTTCACTTCATGGACTAGAAAAGCTGACGCACCAAACGTTAAACCCACTGCCACAAAAATCAGTTTTTCTCTTTCTGGACCAGACTACGATCCAGTATTTACATACGACTCAAAGTCTAATAGTTATCTGAGAGAAGAAAGCGGTGTTGCAATGACCGACTCTAACACAAACACCCAACTTAGCCCTAAGGTAGTTATAGGAATAGTAGTGCCAGCTTCTCAGGGAGAGCTAGATGCTTCAGGCGCATATTATACTGACTATCAATACACTGGAACTGGAAATGCATACATATACCAAGACGGAACCGTAACTAAGGGAACGTGGACTAAGAGTTCTAATAAGGATCAAATTAAATTTACTACTCTTTCTGGTCAGGTTATTTCATTGAATGCAGGCCAAACTTGGATTACAGCAGTAAAAGACGACTCAAGCGTTAGCAGTAGTTAATATATAAAAAATACCGAATGATTTGGTGACCCCTGCGGGATTCGAACCCGCGATCTTCTGGATGAGAACCAGATATCCTAACCGCTAGACGAAGGGGTCGTAACTCTTCCAGTTAGATTAAAATTATACCAAATTTTCCTTGCGTATAACACTTTAAAATAGCATAATAATAAGCATAAACATTAAGATTAGGATTATATATTGTTTTCATTTGGTAAAAAAACAGTAAAAACTGTCGCCCCTTCAGCAGTAAGTCAAATTTCTGAGATGCAAAGCCTTCAAGGTATTTTTAATAATCTTGATGACGGCCTAGTATATGTTGATCAAAAGGGCACCATAAAACTAATCAACGAAAATGCGGCAAGACTTTCCGGTTGGACCACAAAAGATGCCGCCAATATAGACGTAAAATTCGTTATTAAATTAGTGGACTCTAGGATGGTGGCAGTTCCAAACGAAAGTAATCCTTTCGTAACAGCGTTCTTAACCCGCAAACAAGTTAAGACTAAAGATTTATCAATTCTTGGTAAAAATAACCAAGCTATTCCAATTGATTTAACAGTTAATCCAATTCTTGTTAATGGCTATGCCTTTAACAGTCTGGTTATCATTAAAGACATCGCTTCTGAAAAATTAGAAGAAAATAGATTGAAAGATTTTATATCTACAGCCTCTCACGAAATGAGAACTCCCATAGCTTCTACTGAAGGATTTCTGGAACTAGCATTAAATCCTAAAACAGCAACTTTAGATAATCGTGGTAGAGACTATATCTTAAAAGCTAAAGATGCTATGCAAAGACTCTCTGAATTATTCGGAGAGCTGCTAAATACAACTAATGCTGACGATAAATTGATAGTTTCCAATCCTAAAGTCATAGAAATGTCTTCAGCTTTGAAGAAATTTACTGATGTATTAAATCAGATGGCAGAAAAGAAAAATATGTCTGTCGAATATAAGGTAGGATCTTCTAGCCCTGATGATGTAAGCGATACAGATAGTTTATCTAAAAATATTAGTCCGCAGTATTTCGTTTTTGCAGATCCTAAACTTTTAAGTGATGTTATTGATAAGCTTTTCGATAACGCGCTCAAATTCTCTAAAGAAGGAAAAATTACAGTAGGAATAAGTGCAGATGATTCATATATTCAGGTTTATATAAAGGATCCAGGAATTGGAATACCTCAAGAAAACCTTCCTCATATATTCCAGAAATTTTATAGAGTAGATACCACCAGCACCAGATCAATAGGCGGTAGCGGGCTAGGACTAAATTTCTGCAAAGAAACAATCGAATATTACAAAGGTAAAATATGGGCAGAAAGCATTGTGGGCAAAGGAAGTACTTTCTATTTTACAATTCCTAGACTATCAGCAGAACAAGCAGATCAATATTCTAAGGCGGTAGTTGCTAGATAATTATTTTGTTATCAATTATGATAAAATAAATATAAGCATAATAACTTAAATAAAGAAAAAGATATGACAAAAATTTTATTAGTAGAAGACGATTTAAATCTAGGGGAGATATATAAGGCCCGTCTAGAAGCTGAAGGCTTTCAAGTCTTAGTGGCCAAAGACGGCGAAGAAGGTCTTATGGTAGCTAAAGCAAATCAACCAGATCTATTAATCTCAGATGTTATGATGCCACGAGTTAGTGGAATGGAAATGCTAGAGATTATTAAATCTTCCGCAAACCTTAAAAACATGAAAGTAATCATGTTAACAGCTCTAAACCAAAATACAGATGAAGAAAGAGCCAAAGACCTAGGTGCGGATAAATATCTAGTAAAATCTCAAGTCACCCTGGAAGACATAGTTACTGCAGTACACGAACTACTCAGTGAATCCAGTGCCGCAGCTCCAGCTCCTGAAATGCCTACAATGGAAACTCCTTCAAGTCCTATGCCAACAGAAATGAGCGCAGCTCCTACTGAAAATAGTTACGAAGCTCCAACATCGACACCTATAAATATTCAATCAGCTGAAGAATTTACACCTCCAGCTCCTGAAATGCCTACAATGGAAACTCCTTCAAGTCCTATGCCAACAGAAATGAGCGCAGCTCCTGAAATGCCTACAACTGACATGAACGCAGCTCCTACTGAAAATAGTTTTGAAGCTCCAACATCGACACCTATAAATATTCAATCAGCTGAAGAATTTACACCTCCAGCTCCTGAAATGCCTACAATGGAAACTCCTTCAAGTCCTATGCCAACTGACATGAACGCAGCTCCTGAAATGCCTACAACTGACATGAACGCAGCTCCTACTGATCAGGAAGAAGTACTTCCTAATTACAGCAATCAATCTGTTCCAATGAATGATATGTCAGCTCGATCAGCTCCAATGCCTAGTTATAGAATTCCGACTAACGTAATTAATGACATTAACCCTCCCACACCACCATCCCCATCAGTTTAATTAGTCATGAGAATTAATAAATACTTGGCTCTATCAAGTGGACTAAGCAGACGTAGCGTAGATAAGCTTATTGAGGCTAAAAAAATATTAGTAAATGGCAAGCTCGCCACACTAGGTCAGCAAGTTGAATCTGAAGACGAAGTTAAACTGAATAACCAAATACAAATTCTGCCTGAAGTTTTTACCACGATTATCTTAAACAAACCTCGAGGTTATGTGGTTACTAGAATATCTCAAGATGATACACCCACAATATATAAGTTAATAGATCCCAAATATCATAATCTAAAGCCAGTAGGAAGACTGGATAAAGATTCAAGCGGACTAATACTTCTAACCAATGACGGAGATCTAGCTAATAAGCTGACTCATCCTTCAAATCTTAAAATTAAAGTTTATTTAGTTACTCTAGATAAAAATTTAGAGCCCATTCATCAGCAGATGATATCGGATTACGGAATAAAACTAAAAGATGGAATAAGTAAACTACATGTTACAAAACTTGAAGATTCTAAGCATCTAGAGATAAGAATGAGCGAAGGTAGAAACAGGCAAATAAGAAGGACCTTTGCAGCGCTTGGCTACGAAATATTAGACCTACATAGAACAGTATTTGGAGAGTACTCATTGCGAAATATCAAAGAAGGTCAATATATAGAGGTAGAAAACTAGCGAAAAACCTTAAAAAATGTTAAAATATATTTAAATGAAAGCCAGAACACCAATAGTCGCAATAGTAGGAAGAGCCAATGTAGGCAAGTCTTCTATGTTTAATGCTATCCTCGAAAAAAGGGAAGCTATTGTTGCTAGAGAAGCTGGTACCACTAGAGATAGCCTAATGGCTAAGGCAAAATATAACGATCAAGAATTTTGGTTAGTTGATACTGCTGGTGTAAAAAATCCAGAAGACGACTTTGAATTTACTATTCAAGAACAGATCTATCAGGCTGCAGAAAGTGCAGATGTAATCTGGTTAATGGTTGAAGCTAATGTTTCAGTTAATGATGATGATAGAAAATTAGCTAATTTAGCTCTAAAAAGCAAGAAACCTGTTTTTTTAGTTATCAATAAGATAGATCAAGTTAAAAAATTAAGTGAAGCTGATCAACACACTAAATTCGGAATTAAAGATTATATCTTTACTTCAGTTAATCAAAAGAAGGGAATTGATGAGCTTTTAAATAAACTATCTCAAATTATCCCTACTATTAAATATGTAGAGGAAGATCCTAACACTATTAGAGTTGCTCTAATTGGACGACCTAATGTAGGTAAATCTTACCTATTCAACACTCTTGCGAAGAAACAGCAAGCTATCGTCTCAGACAGAGCAGGCACTACAAGAGATATCAACCGTACTACCGTAAAATACCATCAGTCAGACATCCAAATTATGGATACTGCAGGTATTAGAAGAGCCGGTAAGGTAGAAAAAGGCATAGAACACTTCAGCGTTATTAGATCTATTAGCGCCATTGAGCAATCCGATATTTGTCTTTTAGTAATGGATGTAAATGAACTGAATGTTCAGCTAGACCAAAAGCTTGCCGGAATTATTAAAGAAGCAGGTAAGGGACTAGTGTTAGTTGTAAGTAAATGGGATAAGGCAGAAGAAAAAGATCCGTTCTTAAGAGACACACTAGCGGCCCAGATTGCAAGAAACTTTGAATTCGTACCGTGGGCGCCTTTAATATTTACAAGTTCTGTAACTGGTCAAAACGTTACTAAAATTTTCGAAATTGCTCTAGAAATAATGGAAAAAAGAGCTAAGAAACTTCCAACTAGAGATCTAAATAAATGGCTAGAAAAAATGATTCACAAACACGTTCCATCTGGTCTTAAGAATAGATATCCAAAGTTAAATTACATTACCCAAGAAATGGACAATCCTATCCCTGCATTCAAGGTGTTTGGATCAAATACCAAATTCCTTCACTGGAGCTACCGTAGATACCTTGAAAAAGGTCTGAGAGAAGAATTCGGCTACGAAGGAACTCCAGTTCAATTATGGTTTATTGAAAAACACGTTGGTCATAAGCACGGTAATTCTCCAACAAAAGCTCCTAGAAAAAATTAAGCCAACTTGACGATATCTACTTAACTACAGATACTTATCTATATGGCTTTATTTCAAAGACGAGCTCCTATCGTAAATAACTACAAAATAGACTCCCTTGGTCTTAATAAAACTATTCTATTAATTGGTTTAGGCAATATAGGTGATGAGTTCGATAAGACTAGACACAACATCGGTTTTAGAGCCTTAGATTTCTTTGTAGAAAATTTCGAAGAAATGTCTGAATGGTCCAATAAAGGAACTTTAAAATGTCAGATCAGCATAGGCAAACTAGGCGACAAAAGAATTATTGCTATGAAGCCTACAACTTTTATGAATAACAGTGGTGATGCAGTTTCTAAAGTAAAATCTTTTTATAAAATAGAGAATTCTAATATTATAGCCGTCCACGATGAAATGGATATTAACTTCGGTCAAATAAGAATTCGAAGCGGTGGAAGCAGTGCAGGTCATAATGGTATTAAATCTATTACGGAAAAACTTGGAACAGAGAACTATGGAAGAATCAGGATAGGTATAGGACCTAAAGAACCAAAACAAATAGAAACTGCAGATTTTGTCTTACAAAAATTTAGTGAAAATGAGAACACTCAGCTCAATAATCTATATAAAGAAGTAAATGCTCTATTAATTGAGCATATTTATTCAAGCAATCTACTTAAAGAAGAAACTCGCACATTTATCTTTTAAACTAAAAGAGACTCTGGAGGGGGTGGGCACCGCCAGAGTCTCTTATAGAAGACAACAATAAAGTTGTCTTCATGCCCTTCAACCCACCCCAACGAAACATCGAGAAACATATATAAAAAATGCTCGTGTCGAAGATTCAAAAGAATCCTCACCATTTAGGCTCGTTCAATTGGGGAACCTACAAATTGTGGCTTGTAGTTAAAGGGATTAGTTTGTTTTAGAGATGAACGTCTATCCGTAAAGAGAGACTTTTAGAAATAAGTGGAGGGTAACAACTTACTTAAGGTTTAATCTCTCTAAAACAATCTAACAATGTTGTTAGAGGGGTAAATGTACTTGAATCTTAGTTATAAGATCCACGAATTGCTATTTTAGCAACATTGTTATGTAATGTCAATACCATTAAATGATAAATGCTTCCTTTATTTGTCAAATATCTACGGTTTAGAAATAATTAATTCTTATGTATTTCTTGCATTTAAATGTAAAATGAGTTTAATTTAAATACTATGGCTAAAAATCTTGTAATAGTTGAGTCCCCAGCAAAAGCTAAGACAATTAGTAAGTTCTTAGGTTCTGACTACGAAATCAAAAGTAGCTTCGGACATATTAGAGATTTACCCTCAAAAGGTCTCAATGTAGATATTGAAAATAATTTTAATCCTATTTATGCAGTAACACCCGACAAGAAGAAGGTGGTAGCAGAACTAAAGAAAGCAGCTAAAGATAAAACTGTATGGCTAGCATCCGATGAAGACCGTGAAGGAGAGGCTATTGCGTGGCACCTTACACAGGCGCTCGGTCTTGATCCTAAAAAGACTAATCGTATAGTTTTCCACGAAATAACCAAAACCGCCTTAGAACAAGCCATAAAGACTCCCAGGACTATAGATTTAAACCTGGTGGACGCACAACAGGCAAGAAGAGTGCTAGATAGATTAGTTGGATATGAACTTTCTCCAGTTTTATGGAAGAAGATTAGGGCTGGGCTCAGTGCCGGTAGAGTACAGTCTGTAGCAGTTCGAATAGTAGTAGATAGGGAAAAAGAAATAAAGAATTTCAAATCTGAAGCCACATATAAGGTTACAGCTATATTTTCAAAAGATAATGATCAGTTTAATGCTGAACTTACCGAAAGACTTAAGAGTCAAGATCTAGCTAAGCAAACTCTCGAACAGTTAATTGGCGCTACATTTAACATCTCTAACATTATTAAGAAACCTTCATTTAAAAGTCCTAGTGCACCTTTTACTACTTCAACTCTTCAACAAGAAGCATCAAGAAGACTTGGTTTTTCAGTTAAGCAAACTATGATTGTTGCTCAAAGATTATATGAAAGTGGAAAAATTACTTACATGAGAACAGACAGCACTAGTCTTTCCGAACTAGCTCTTAAAACAGCTGAAGAATACATAATTAAAAACTATGGCAAAGACTATCACGAAAGAAAACAATTCCACACCAAGAACTCATCAGCTCAAGAAGCTCATGAAGCTATTAGACCAACAGATTTCAACGACACATCCGCAGGCGAAGATGATCAGCAAACTAAGCTATACAAGCTTATCTGGCAACGAGCATTATCTTCTCAAATGTCTAAAGCTAATACTGAAAAAACTGAAGTATCTATAGCCAACGATAAAGGTAAAAGTATCTTCTTAGCTAAAGGCGAAATATTGGTATTTCCAGGGTTCATGGCCGTCTATACAGGCAGAGGAGAAGACACTATTCTTCCATCAATGAACAAAGGTGATGTTTTAGAACTAATAGAATCTAAAGCCTCAACAATATTTTCTAGGGCTCCAGCAAGATATTCAGAAGCCTCTTTAGTTAAAAAACTAGAAGAATTAGGAATTGGACGACCTAGTACTTATGCGCCAACAATTTCAGTTATACAGATTAGAGGATATGTTGAAAAAGGAGATTTAGAGGGAGAACTAACAAAAACTACCTCCTACTTACTAAAGTCAGACAAATTAGAAGAATTAGAAGAGTCAGTAAATGTAGGAGCAGATACTAATAAAATGCTTCCTACTCCAGTAGCGGAACTAACTACTGATTTCTTAGTTAAATATTTCCCGACTATAGTAGATTATGATTTTACGGCTAAAGTAGAGCAGCAGTTTGACCTAGTGGCAAATGGTAAAGAAAAATGGACTAAAGCAATCTCAGATTTCTATAAAGACTTCCATAAATTAGTTAAAGATTCTGAAGGCATATCAAGACAAGAAGTATCCAAAGCTAGATTAATAGGAAATCACCCAAAAAACAAAGAACCAATTTTTGCCAGATTTGGACGTTTCGGACCAATGCTTCAGATGGGTGACAGTGCTGATGAAGATAAAGAAATCACTTTTGCTCCACTTCCAGAGGGTAGAACTATGGATAACGTTACATTAGAGGAAGCTCTAGTTATGTTTGAACTTCCAAGAACTCTAGGAAAGACAAAAGACGATGAAGACATTAAGGCTAACATCGGTAGATTTGGACCATACATTCAGATCGGTAAAACTTATATATCCATTAAACCTCTAGATCCACATAAAATAACTTTGGAAGAAGCCTTAGAAAAAATAGCTGAAAAAGAAGCTAAAGATAAAGAAAAGAATATACAGATATTCAAAAGTGGCATAAAAATTCTCAATGGTCCATTTGGTCCTTATATTACAGATGGAAAAAAGAATGCCCGTATAGATAAAAGCCAAGATCCTAAGAAAATTACCGAAGCAGAAGCAAAAGAAATTCTAGAAAAAGCGCCAGTAAAGAAGAAATTCAAAAGACGAAAAAAATAAAATATTACAACTTAATGGTTAAAGAGTAAATTAGATTAAAATATAGCTTTCTATACCATAATATATGTATACTAGTCATTAATGTGCTACAATATAACTACTAGTTAATAATATTGACGAAATATACAATTATTATATAATAACTTAAATATTTGAAACTTATGAATAAATCTCAAGATAACAACAAGCTTCCACTGGAAAATATAGTTAGAGATGTATTAAAGACCATCAAAAAAGACAGAGAAATTGAAATCATTTCTAAAAGATTTGGGCTATATGAACGAAGGGAAACCCTCGAACAAATTGGAGAAACCTTAGGAATAACTAGGGAAAGAGTAAGACAGCTTGAAAAAGCAGTTTTAAGTAATCTTGTAGCCGCAGCAGAGAAGGGGAGCATTGCTGGATTAGATAAATTCGAAGAAGCATCACTAGGCATAATTAGCTCAAAAGGAAACATTTCTAGAGTTAGTGCACTTACAAATGCCTTAGTGAGTAGCCTAGATAAGGTAGAGCAGTCAAGAGTAGCCTTCCTATCTCTTCTAAGCTCTAAACTAGAACTACTCGAAGATGACGATGACTATTATGCTTCTGTAGCTATAAAAAAAGAACTTACCATTTCTAAAATAAAAACTGAAGTATCTAAGATAGTAGATACTATTAAAAACTTTAAAGAACCTAAAAGTGCTAAAGATATTTCTGAAAAGGCAAATATAAAGCCTCTAGAGCTCACTGAAGCCTTGGCATCAGTATCTAAGAAGTTAGCTTTCCTAAACGGTGTATGGGGCCTTATAAAATGGCCTACGGTTAATCCTAAGAACATTCGAGATAAAATATACGTTGTGCTCAAAGAAAACGGAGCTCACATGCATTTCAACGAAATATCTGCTGCTATTAAAGATAGTGAATTTAGAAGAAAAAATGTCACAACTCAAGCGATCCACAACGAACTTATTAAAGACAACCGATTCGTGCTGATTGGAAGGGGCATATACGCTCTTAAAGAATGGGGATATAAACAAGGTACAGTTGCAGATATCATCAAAGAAGTACTTAGAGAAGCATCAGAACCTCTACATAGAGATGAGATCGTTAAAAGAGTACTTAAGAGCAGGTTCGTTAAAGAGACTACTATATTGCTTAATTTACAGGGCAAAAATCAATTTAAACGGGTAGCAAAAGCTACATATGCGTTAAACGACCCTGAAGCCTAAAAAGAAATAATATTATGGACAATAATACCCTAAGAATTTACTCACCAAATGAAGCAGAATACATAGCTTATGAGGTTAAGGATTTAGAAGAGAGATATTTAGAATACAATCATAGAGCCAAAGAGTACGGTCAAATTGCTTTACGAGAATTCAATAATCAAACTAGATCTAGGATGTATTTCAATTTGCAACATGATTATATGAATAATGCTGGAAAAACTAGAAAATTAATAAACGTAGAGATCTTAGAAGCTTATCAACGTTATATTGTAGAATCTAATTAATTTACATAATAAAGAACAAATAACGAACATTATCAAATTAATATAGTTATAGGCAACAAAGCAATAGTCAGGGAAATTATATTTAAAAAGATTTAAAAATAAGTAGAGCAGAAATAAAATTATAAAAAATATTTTTTATTTAAAAAAACATTAGAAGCGGGGTGGTAGTAGAGCGATTAGTGAACCATTCCAAGTTATATATTTCGTGTCGCACAATATATCTTTTACGACATTAATATATTCTAAGTAGATGGTTCGATGTAGGGCAATAACCTATAATAGTTATGCTTTTATATTAAAAATAAGTTAAAAAATGTAGAAGCATCTATATTTGTTAAGCATTAAACTACTACTGTTATATAGGCCTATTCATATGCTACATATCGCCTTAAATATGCTTATATGGTCGTAAAATAATAGACGACGCTATTTGACTTATCCACAGTTTTAGTGTGAAAATATACTTTTAAGGGTTATTCACGGTCTTTTTCACTACCCCCTACTTTCCTTCTGAATATTATAAATATTTGACTTATTCATAAAAATCTAATGTTATATGTATTTTTTATAAAATCGAAATAAAATCACTCGCTGAACAAAATACGAACAAGGTAGGGTGAAGCAGAGTACTTCCGAGATTACTTATAGTAGACTCGTCCGTCTACCCTAACATCATAATATTGATTTATTACTAAATTTTTCTGTTTAACGTAGCTTATAGTAGCCAGGAAGGTCCCTATCTGTTCTTTGGGTGTATTAGAATTTAAATTAAATTTAATATAATAATTCGTATTCTTTATATACACATCAGCCTCTCTAGAAGACACTGGGAGTACTATTTTATCTATATGATATCCTTTATAAGTTAACTGATAGGATATCTCTTGCAAAAAGCTAACATCGCTAGAACTCAGCGCCAACTTACCTAATTGAATATCATACCCAGATTGATCGTATATATTATTAAGACCTAAATAACCCAGATTTATATTATTTTCTGATCTTGAGAAAGCTGCACCTTTAGCGTTAATTAGATATTGACCAGTTGTATTTATCAAAATAAATAAAGGTTCTGATCCAGTTAAGGTTATAACTGGCCTATTATCTATAAGGGGTAGCGTTATATTTATACTACTAAACTGAGGAAAGGATGAATTTAACTGATTCTGTAGGTAGCTCATATTAAGAGTTGCTTTATTTTTATTGAAGAATGAACTATCTAGTATTTTCTTAGTCTTATTATATAAATCTTGCTGCGTCTGATCTGTTAATCTTTGATTATTCTTACTTCCCACGAATTTAATAATAGGCGTATCCCCTAACCTAAGGATATATCCAGTACTAATTACTAGGGTAACTAAAAGAAATATGAAACCAATTCTTTGAAAGAAATACGACTTCTGAATAGGACCCATGTCTGAAGCCTTCACTTCCCTTCTATTCTTATTAACAGAGTTGTTAACTACATTATAAGTAGCATAATAGTTCCCTTCTCTCTTTCCGTTAAATTCTTTCTTAACTTCAGAGAATCTTCTTCTAGGTCTCATTTTTAGAAATTTCGATTAATTTTTTAGCTATGACAGTAGAAGCATTAGGTTTTGAAAATTCTTTTATATTATTTTCTAATTCTTTTCTTCTTTTAGGGTCGGAAAGTAAACTATTGATAGAATTTGCTAGCCTATTACCACTAGAATCCTGGTTCCCTCCATTAAATAAAACTGCTGCGTTTTTATCGGCCAATATTTTTGCATTTTCTACTTGATGACCGGAAGTCAAATGAACTCCAGGAATAATAATACAAGCCTTATTTTGAACTGCGAATTCAGCTAAATTTGTTGCGCCAGCTCTGGTAATAATGACATCTGAAGCTCCAGAATATAAATACACTGTATCTGTAAATCCAATAACTTTCATTCTGCTTCTGTTGTCTTCAGATAAATTCTTATCATAAATATCGTTATATCTTTTTTCATTTTTCATTCCAACTACGTTGTAGATATATAGGTCTTTGTGCTGATCTAATAAATGCCCTGCTATATCACTAAGAGAAGTATTAATTTCTTCCGCTCCTAACCCTCCACCAATCGCAAACAATACTTTTGCCTTCAAAGGAATGTTAAGCTCCTTTCTGTATGTTTCCATTATCTTTTTGTCTATCTGAATAAATTTTTTATTCAATGGTATGCCTGTGTTGATTGTATTTTCTGAAGGATATGGATACAGCTCTATCGGCAAGGCTGTAAGGTGTAGTTTTGCCCATTTTGATAATATTTTATTAGCTAAACTTGGAATTGGATCAGAGTCGTGAGTAACGTATGGAACCTTGTTCATCTTAGCTGCGAGGGATACCGGGACGGCTACGAAGCTTCCTCTTGAGAAGACAACGGAAGGTTTTTCCCTTGCAATAATTACATAACTTTCAATAAATCCTACAATTAAGAAGACCCCATCTCTAATGTTCTTTATTATTGTAGGAAGATCTAAAAGTTGTTTTATTACAGATTCGTTATATCTTCTAAACTTCCCTGCTCTAATAGAGTAGAACTTATCTACATTGTCATTAGATTTAGCAATCTCACCGAGGCTATCACCTTTTTGTCCTACATAAATTATCTTTATTTCAGGATTTAATTTCTTAATCTCGGAAGCTACTGCGAGCACCGGGGTTATATGTCCCCCCGATCCGCCTCCGACTACTAATATCTTCATTGTTTTTGCTCCTATCAGCTTCAGTTCTTATGCCTATTTTCTGATAACTAGTATACCTTGATATTTGAAAAGCTACACCTATTAAAGATGAAACAAATACTACCGATGTTCCCCCATAACTAATAAATGGCAGAGTTATGCCCTTTAAAGGCAATATTCCGATCATAGCACCAATATTTATACTTGCCTGAACAGCAATCCAGGCAATTATTCCCACAATTACCAATCTACTAAAGTCGTCACTTGTGCGCTGTGCAATATCTTTTAACCTACTAAATAAGGCCATATAAAAGAAAAGTAGCAACGAACAACCAAAGAACCCGAATGTTTCTGCGAATATTGCGAATATTGAGTCATTTCCTGCTTCAGGTGTATATCCATAAGCCTGAACACTCTTACCAAGACCTAAACCAAAAAAACCACCAGAGCCTACAGCAATTAACGCCTGACATACCTGATATCCAGATGCCTGACAGTTCGCTTGGGGGTGTAAGTAAGTTTCCAGCCTTGCTCTTCGATATGGGAATATAGAAATCATTAAAATAACACCTATAGCTATTGCAACTCCAATCAAAGCTACTCGCTTCATTGGGAGTCCTGCTATAAAGGCCATAGAAACGAATATAGCTACAATTACAGCCATCGACCCTAAATCACTTTGAATAGCGGCTACAAGGGCTCCTATGACGACTATAGCGATAAGTATTGGTTTGGCTGTCTTATCAAATTCTTTCATTTGATTATTTTTAATAACCACTGCCAGAAAACTAGCAAACCATATAATAATACTGAACTTCAAAAGCTCAACTGATTGAAAAGAAAATCCACCAAGCCTAACCCATCGATGCGCCGGATACTGAGGGTTAACAGGTAGAACTACAGCTAATAATGTTGCAAATATAGCCAATCCTAAGATCCACTTATAGTGAATTTTCCAATATTTTAGAGGAACAGTTGCAGCAATAATAAATCCTACGACGCTCAACCCAATAGCTAATAGTTGTTTGAAGGTGAAATAAGTCGAGCTTACATTGTTTACAGCACTTAGAGCAGGACCGATTGCATAAATAACAGTAAGTCCAATTGTTAGAAGTAATGCACAAATGATTAGCAACCAACGATCGCCCTTATGTCTTCTTCCTAGCTCAGGCTCGTCTTTAAGATATGCCCGATGAAGACTTTTTCTCTCCTGATACATTACTAAAATCCTTTACCGAATAAGAATACAATTAGTCCAAGAATGCTAGATGCTTGACCAATAATCCAAAACCTCATAGTCACCTTAGTTTCTGGCCATCCCTTAGCCTCGAAATGATGGTGAATCGGAGAAGAAAGGAAGACTTTTTTACCATTTCTCAACTTCTTTGAAATTCTATTGATTATTACCGATCCTGTTTCCATAACATAAACAAATCCAACGAATGGCAAAACATATATAGTATTCGTCTGCATGACTACGAATCCTAATGCAGTCCCCATAGCAAAAGCGCCTACGTCGCCCATAAAAAATCTAGCTGGGAAAATATTGAACCATGTGTAACTCATTAATGCTCCAACAATGGTTAAACAAAACGCCGCTAAAGCATATTTATTTTCAACCACCGCTATGAAGGCATATGTCGCAAATGATGTAGATAACAATCCACCAGCTAAACCATCTAGGCCATCTGTAATATTCACAGAATTAGCTGTAGAGATAACAACCAACCAGAAAATAACAATAATGAACCAACCAACAGCAATATTGTGGAAATAAGGAAGATAGAAAGAATGAATTCCAAGCCTAGAGTAGAACCACCATCCCCCTACTAGTGCCACTAAAGAATAAAGACCAAACTTCATTTTAGATTGCATGCCAGCAATCTTCTTATTGACACCCCTTATATTCATAATGTCATCTGCAAGACCAATTACTGCTGCAGCAAGCATTCCAGCGAGAGGAAGCCATGTCTGCCCCCTGTTTAGATTAAATGCCAAGGTTACAATTAAAATTGTTATAACGAATATTAAACCCGCCATGTTTGGAATATTTCGTTGATGTTTTTCTGCATGCAACTTAGCATATACAGTGGCTTGACCACCGGACCAGGCTTCAGTTCTTGCCTTTTTCCACCATTTATATTTGTATGCTAAAAATGTAAATAAAGGAGTTATTGCCATGCTCAATAAAAAGCTGACAAGACTTAAAACAACTATTCTAATTAATGACTGGTAAGGAATTGTAATATGTATTATGTTTTGCATTTTGAAAAATATTTAAATTAATTATACTACTATTTCGTCTTTGGTTGAACATGTCCTTCATTAATAAGCATGTGAGCTAAATCCGCAAAAACAGGCTGACCACCTAAGGCCCCTGCATGTCCAGGCACATTTGGCTCAATATTAAATACAGCAATAACATATTGAGGCTTGTCTCCACCTACAAATCCAACATAAGTTCCATTGAAAATATTTGACTTGTAACCACCTTTAACAATATCTGCAATCTGAGCGGTTCCCGTTTTACCGCCTACAATATAATCTGGACTGAAATTCATAAAATTATATCCTTCATGATAATAAGTATTAACTACATTTTCCATCAGTGGCAACATCTGCTTAGACACGGTCGGACTTACTACATTCTTATTAATAATCTTAGGCTTAGTCTTTACCTGTTTTCCATCTGGACCAATAAAACTATTTACTAGACTTGGCTGATAATATATTCCACCATTAACTATTGAAGAAACAGCTGAAGCCATCTGTAAATCTGTCACCAATAAACCTTGTCCGAAAGCAGTATTGGCATATGTCAAATCTATCGAAGGATCAGAAAAATTCTCTTTTGGTATAAGCCCATCAGATTCGTAACCTTGTTCAATATTTGTAGGTTTACCGAAATTGTAATGACCCACTAAATAATCATGCCAGTTGGTAATAGACCTATCAGTTATTTGACCTCCGCCCATCTGCATTAGAAGCCATACAGCTCCCGTATTTAGTGAAAGCGATAGAATTGATGAAACACTTTGTTGACGAGCGCCACCATCTGATTCGATATTCGTAATAGATGTTTTATCTATTATCCATTTGGCTGGATCAGCATAAGTTGTATCCGGCTTAACTACTCCTAAATTTAAAGCCGCAGCCGTAGTTAGAACTTTCATCGAAGAACCTGGCTCAATCGCGTTAGTAACTGATGCATTCTGGAATAAATTAAGATCAGATACATTCTGATAATTACCAGGATCATAAGTAGGATAGTTAGCCATTGCCTTAATTTGTCCCGTGTTGGGATCCATAATAATTGCGCTGATACCCTGAGATTTAGTCTTGGTGTATTCCGAAGCAATAATCTGTTCCATTTGAGATTGCATTCCTAAATCTAGAGATAGATTTATGCTAGATCCGTTTATGGGAGATGTTTGCGTATTCGATGTTGAGGCTGCAAGCGGAATACCGTTAATATCTGTAACCGCTTTAATCTTCCCTGGGATTCCAGTTAATTTTGAATTCAAAGACTGCTCAATGCCGTATTTACCCTGCCCATCATCATTAACAAAACCTAACACTTGAGACGCTAAGGAGCCCTGTGGATATATTCGATATGTTTGAGCTATTGCGCCTATTCCAGGAATTTTCAATCCCAATATTTGTTTACTTACGTTTTCTGAAACTTTTTTAGCCAAAACTACATATCTAGTATTCTTTTTCGTTAATAAACTATTAACATCCGAGGAAGTTTTCCCAATTAGAGAAGCTATTTTATCTGACGCACCACTTGCGTCTTTAACGTATGAAGGATCTGCATACACAGTGTAGAGTGTTTGGTTTAGAACTAGAGGAACACTAGTTTCACCATTAAGTATGTTGATTTGACCTCTTACTGGAGGAATTTCATATTGTTTTAACTGATAATTTTCTGCGTCGGCCTTATAACTTCCGTAATGAATAACCTGTATATAAAAAAGCCTTATTGCAAAAATAACGAATATAGCAAGAATAATGAGATATATCGCGTTTATTCTTTTATTCGATACTATTTGTTTTCTAAAATTCGAATCAAACATTAGCTTAATTATACGCTAAAAGTTTCTATTTATAATCTATTGAGTGACAGTAGCTGAAGGAGTTACGGCTACCATGTTCTTAGCAACCTGGCTGTTTTGTACTCTATTTAAAGATTGAAGTCGTGCTGAAGCTACCTGTAAATCTTCTTTTTGAGACTGAAGTTTAGATTGGGCAGATTGCAAACCGTTGATCTGATACCCATATGAGTTAGTCTTAGTTACTTGAGTTAAATATAGTAATCCTAGTAAACAAGCTAATACTATTAAAATAATTGTGTTGCTAACAGGACCAGTTTGAGGTCTTGCCACGGCAAAACTAACAGAGTTCTGATTCTTCGCACTGTATCTGTTTCTCTTAGCGGCAATGCTACTTGAGTAGGTCATTTATTACTTTCTTTTTATTTTTATTTTTAATTTAGGAGCTTAGCCTCTATTTGGGAGGCTAAGCTTTACCTAATATAAGGTTATTTCACCCTTACGGTAACCCTATATGCTCGGGATCTATCTTTTACCTGTATTGGCATTTTAGTTCCCTTTCTTTATTTTTATTTTCACTGCGGCTCGAAGTTTTGCACTCCTAGCTCGCGGATTAAGGTCTATTTCATTTTGTTGAGGTGTGATTGGTTTTTTTGTTAGGATCTTCAGTTGACTGTCGTAATAATTTCCACCGTGTTCGGAAAAGAAATTCTTTACAATTCGGTCTTCCAAACTATGGAAAGATATTATTGCCAATCTACCTTCAGGTTTAAGTAAATCTAGCCAAATAGGTAAACTTTCTTCTATAAGCCTAAGCTCATCATTTACCGCTATTCGAATAGCTTGAAAAGTTCTTGTTGCGGGATGACTTTTGCTATATCCCTTCCAAACTCTTTTTGCTACTTCCGCTAATTGCTCTGTTGTCTGAAGTGGTCTACTAGAGATTATCTCCCTAGCCATCTGCCTAGCTTTGGGTTCTTCTCCGTATATACGAAGAATTTCCGTAAGCTCGAGCTCAGAGTAATTGTTTACTATGTGTTCAGCAGTAAGTTTCTGACTTTGATCCATTCTCATATCTAGAGGACCAACTTGCTGAATTGAAAACCCTCGGTTTCCCTCATTAAAGTGCAGTGACGACACACCCAAATCCGCGAGTATTAGATCGAATTGTTTACCTTCATCTAATAAATCCTTACTAGCTTGATTGAAATCATCTTTTATAATCTCAATCTGATCTTCTTTAAAAAGATCTTTTAGTTCTTTGATGGAATCTTGGTCTCTATCTACTAAAGCTGAGTCTTTGTAGTTTCCCGTAAGACTTAACACTTTACTAGCGTGACCGCCATATCCAGCCGTAAGATCAAGATAATTATCCCCTTCTTTAGGAGACAACACTTCTATCACTTCGTTTAATAGAACTGGTAAGTGGATTTGATATTTGTTTTTATTTTGGTGCATTTTTTCTTGTTTTTGTTTTCAAGGTCACCTAACTAGCAATCAGCTTTTTTGTTTTTTTGTTGTTTTTGTTTTTGTTAAACAAGCAAATATTTTTAGAAGTTCGATAAAGAGATCTAAAAGAAATCTTTAAACTTCAATCCGCTTATTTGAGAGACTTATGTGTGAGGTGGAGTTTTGGGAGGTGTTTTTAAAAAAAGTACTAGGTTTTTTAGAGTGGTGTCCTATCCTGTTCCACTTGCTGATCGCCAGTTAGCTAACCTTGAGGGCTTCTAACCGTTTTCTCGTTTTTGGTTATTTTGTTAAAGTGCTTTTACTTAGCTATTAATCGCCAGTATCTACCAGCTCTTACAGCTACAACGTCTTTATTCATCTCAGCGTAATCTAGTAGGTGTTGCTCGATAGTGAAACGACCTTGTTTCATATCGATCTGGCCTTCTAACTTGCCGCTTCGAAATTGTACGTTTAGATCAGCAGTTCTCTCATCGAGAATATTGCCGACCAGTTGTGGCTCAACTTCTTGTTCCCATATCTGTTTTGGATATAGATGAAGATAGTTTTTGAACCCTCTGGTTACTACTACACCACTTGCGAATTCCGCTCTTAACTCAGTCGGCATTGTTAGCCGTCTTTTGTCGTCGAGTTTCCTTTCGAAGTAATCTATAGTTCCCATACCTTTTTACTAGTGGTTTTTTATTTTATTTAAGAGGTAGCTTTCTTGGTCTACCCACTTTGACCCACTAACAAGAGTTTACTACCCACCACTACCCACGCGCAATAGTAATATTTATATAATTAGGTTAATAAAACATTAGTTATCCACAGTTTAGTAATAAAAAAAATCCCCACCTCTGTTAAATGAGTGGGGACTGACCAAATATTGCCTGTGGATAAATTACACACTACCGGATCTTGATGGAGTCCTTTGACTTTCCGAATAACTAACATGCTCTATGCCAACTTCAGTCTTCTCTCTTTGTAATGGATTTAGATTATTAACGCCATTTACCTGCTGGCTATCCACTACCGTAGCTTTAGAAGGAGCTAGATAACTATCTCCAAAATGAGCCGGAAGTTCCATAACGCTAGCAATAGAAGCTAAAGACATCACTCCTAGCGATAAGGAGATTGCTTTTTTTGTTTCTTCTAAAGTTTTTATTAAATTGTTTTTATTTTCTATCATATTTATAGTTTATATTAGCAGAAATTAGACAAAAAGTCAATAAGTTCTAATGGTTACTATTTATGATTAGTTCTATATCTTAGTTCGTTTTTGTGAACATCTAGATTAACTATATATTTATCAAATGGTTTTAATAGTGTTGAATACTGCCAATTTGGAGTAATAACGTTTAGTAGTTTGTTCTTCTCTTGCAAGTATTCTATCAAACTAAAGAAGTCCCCGTCTCCACTTACAATTATTGCTTTTGAATAATTTGGTAGTTCTTTCATGACCTCAAGAACTATATCTGTATCAACATTACCCTTTATGACGGGTTTATTTGGTTCATTTTTTGAATCACTGTCATTATTTTTAGGTATGCTTATCGTTTCTAATGTAGGTTTTAAGTAAACTAGAAATCCCAAGCTATGCATAAATTCATACAAAGATTCATTCTCTGGCATGTACCCAATAAACATTATTGCTTTATCTACTCCATATTTATCCTTTAAAAACTTTCGGAATTTCTTCCAGTCCATTTTCCAACCCATTCTTTGAGTGCCGAGGTTTAAATTTTGGCTATCAATAAATGCGTATATTTTTTGTTTTCTAAAGCTTTTTCTAAAATTTTTCATATATCTATGTATACATTATACCAGTAAAGCCTCTTATAGATTATTTTGACTTAGTTTTCTAAGTTCTTTATCTGACTCAAAAGCCTCATTACTAATAACTAAACTCATAGAATTAATACCTTTTAAAACTAGACCTTTGTAGCTTTTTAATCTAGATAACGCTACATACCCCATTCCAGGACAGAAAGACTGACTTAGATCAATTTCAGCCCTATCTAGGCTCATACCCTGACTTTTATGAATAGATATTGCCCAAGCCAATTTGAGTGGAATCTGCTTAATGCTTAGTTCGTTATTTTGAAATGACCAATTATGCCACTCAGTAAATATATATTTAGAATCAATCGTTCTAACTACTGGCTTATAATTTTTAAAGCCTTTAACCTCACCCATTGTTCCGTTCACAAAACCATCTTCTGGTTTATTTACCGTAAACATAACTTTACTTCCAACTTTAATAATTACATTATCTGGACTAGGAACATTACTCCTATAGGTCTCTCTAAGTCTATGCTCCCCCGTATAACTAAGTTCGTACTTATACCACTTAGATCCTAGCTGCTCATTTCTAGCTAAGTTTTCTCTAGTAACATCAAAGTTATGGGAATAAAGTTTAATATAATCATTTAAATAATATTCTTCTATTTTTTGATTCAATTTATTTCTAATATCAAAATTTACATTCCTATTACGAATCGACATCAAAATATTATTCAGTGGATCCAAATCGTTTTGCCTATGTTGTTCATCTAGGTAACAAATTTTTAAATTTAAATCTCTAAAAGATTTAGATGTATATATGAAATGTGTTTTACCTGTCCTATCAACTGGAGGAAGTTGAAAAAAATCACCTACTAAAATTACCTGTTTACCTGCAAATGGTTTAGAAATCTGACATGCTTTTTGAATGCTTATATCAATTTTAGAAAAATCTTCAGCACTTAACATTGAAATCTCATCGATAATCAGTATATCTGTATTTTTTACATTTTCTATTAGTTTTAAATTAGGTATTTTAGATACATTAAAACCGCAATACGAATGAATAGTCTGACCATTAATGTGAGTTGCTGCTACTCCAGTTGATGCAGTGATTGCAATTCTTTTACCAGATTTTTTATTTTCATTTATAAATTTATTAATTAGATATGTTTTACCACTACCAGGATAACCAGTAAGATAAACATTCTCTTCTGCCATCATTAACTCAAATGCCCTACTTTGCTTCATTAATTTAGAGCATAGGGTAAAACAATTTTATTTAGTAATCTTTATTATTAAATTTTAATGAAATAAATTATCAAGATCTGAGATTTTAACTCTTTTTTGTTCGGTAGTATTTCTATCTCGAACAGTAACAGAATCATCTTCTAATGAATCGAAGTCTACGGTTATACAATAAGGAGTTCCAATTTCATCTTGACGTCTATAACGCTTTCCAATATTACCGTTATCGTCCCAAGAAATATCTCCGAATTTATCCATTAAATTATTAAATATTTCGTCAGCTTTTTTAACTAATTCAGGCTTATTCTTAAGTAATGGACTTACCATAACTTTATACGGAGCAAGTTTATTAGGAAGATCTAAGTATGTTCTTGGCTCATCGTTAACTTCATCAACTCTATAAGCAGTAGATAGTACCGCTAGAACTAATCTATCTAAACCAAATGAAGGTTCAATTACATGAGGAATAAACTTTCTAGTGTCTCCCTTAACCGTGTATTCTAAGTTCTTACCAGATTTTTCCTGATGTTTCTTAAGATCATAATCGGTTCTATATGCTAGACCAGCGATTTCTTTTACGCCGATTGGGAATTCATATTCAAAATCTATAGTACGCTTGGAATAATGTGCTCTCTCATTTTCGGGAATTTCTTTTTCATGAAGTTTATCTTTATCTAGCCCAAGAACTTCTATGAAGAAGTGTCTCACCATATTAAGTTGATTATCGAATTCTTTTTCCCAATTTTCTGGATCTATAAATAACTCATATTCCATAATTTCCATTTCTCTAGATCTAAAAATAAAATCTCTAGGTGAGATTTCATTTCTAAAATTCTTTCCAATTTGAGCTATACCGAACGGCAAGTCAGGATAAAAAGTATCAACAATATTTTTAAAATTAACAAACATTCCCTGAGCGGTTTCTGGTCTTAAATAAACTTTCGATTCTTCACTAGCAACTGGACCAACCATGGTCTGGAACATTAGATTAAATTGATCAGCTTTTCCAAGTTCATTTCCATCAGGACTCTTGATTCCTTTTTCATTAACCAAGTCATTCATTTGAGATAAACTAAGACCTTCAGCAACTAATCCATTGTCTTCTATAAGATGGTCTAGTCTATATCTTTTCTTGGTAACCTTATCTTCAATTAACGGATCATTGAATGTGTCTACGTGACCACTAGCCTGCCAAACTTTCTGATTCATTAAAATAGCACTATCTAATCCATAAACATTTCTTCTTTGCTTAACGAAATAGTTCCACCATAAATTTTGAATGTTCTTTTTTAATGAGACCCCGAGCGGACCATAATCCCAGGTTCCACTTAATCCACCATAAATTTCAGATCCAGGAAAAATAAATCCCCTTCTCTTACATAGGCTTACAATTTCTTCTAATGTTACTTTACTCATTAATCTAGATTATACCGAAAGATGACGCTTAAACATAGATTTCAGTGTTAGAATATTGGATATTCTATAATTTCAACTCTAAATCTCCAGCATAAATAATCTCCACTGGTCCTGATATTTCAGATTTGATTACTTTTTGATCTTCTACTTCAGCACTTGTCGTAATGGACTCTCCGGAAGGCTGAATAATATCTAAAGAAATTTTTTTAAGATTTACCGCTTGCGCAATACCTATTGCAGCAGTTCCGCTTCCACAGGCAGTCTCATCAAAAATCGTGTTCACATTTCTTACCCAAACTGAAAAAAATGCTTTATTAGTCTTAGGTTCGTATCTGGACACCCCAAACGCCGATTGGCTGTTAGAATCCATGTAGCCACTTTTCAGCAATTCTTCTAATATTTTCCCGGTTGATCCAGATTCTACTACATACTGTGTTATGCCATCAAACTCTATGGCTACCCCATTATCATATTTAATAATCTTACATTGGGGCATTTCAATTTTAACGATTCCTTTGACAATTTTATATTTCAAAGGCTTGTTGTATCCTGAAGTTTTTATTAGTCCACTTCCATCTTTACCGCCAGACAATACCCATACAGCACTACGAGTGGCGTTACCGCAAAATTCACCTCCTAACATATCTACTTTTCCTAAAATCTTTGATTTTTTGGAAAACTCAACAAAACAGCATTGCTCTATTTGGGGCTTTTTTGGAAATCTTAATTTCCATGAATTCATAATTGAATCGTTTAATTCTTCACGGTTTATCGACTTTAGATTATCGAAAACAAGAGCGGTTGTATTTCCGGAAGGATATGCTACTACAATTTTTTCTATATTTATATTATTCATAATATTTAAATTATATTGAAAGATGCCGCTTAAACATAGATTGAATTAGATTATTAATAAGAGATAATTCAATATCTTCATCTTTTATGTTAAATATTTTATCTGGTGAATCTGAAAATAATATTCTAAGATATTTAATAGTTTTAGAATCAAACCTCCCACTGACAGCCTTAACGAATGTCATATTATCTAAATCAAAATTATATTTTGATTCTATATTTAATTTTTCATCTTTATCATCCGTAAATAATTTAGGCGTAAATCCGCTCAATTTTATCAATTGAGAAAAAAAATAATTACTAATAGAAAGATCATTTAGTCTTAATTCGTTGGCTAGTTTTAATGTGTTTTTTAAAAGTCTGTAATATTCACTTCCCGAATTATCTTCAGTATATTTATCGATAGCTTTTAATACTTCATAGGCTAGCTTTATTTTATCTAAATCTTTTTGAATATTAATAAAATATTCGATTCCTCTTGAAGATACTAGAGTGTCAATATCGCCCTTACCTTTAATGAAAGATATTTCACTAACTGAAAAAAGTTCGATTCCGGCGGCTAACTTAGATTTTAATTTTCTAGATCCTTTAGCTATCAACCTTATTTTTCCTTGGTCTCTCGTTATTACGGTGACTATTCGGTCATTATCCCCGTAATTAATTCGTGACAATACAATTGATTCACTAATAACCTTATTCATTTTGTGAGTTCTATGAGCTTATTAATGGTCGCACTCGGTTTATATAAATATTTGTATATATTAAATTGCACTTTGAAATCTCCAAATTTATTAAGCATTTCCTTTTCCGGAATAGTGCTCAAGATAACAATTCTGATATTGTCTAAATCCCCATATGATCTTAGTTCGTATAAAAGTTCGATCCCTGAATTTTTTGTTAATTCTAGTTCCATAAAAATTATTTCTGGAATTTCTATATTAAGTTCATTTAAGGCTTGCTGAGCTGAGCTCGCACTAACAACAATATTACCCGATGACTCTAGTGCATTTGCATAGGTTTTTTGTAGAATTTTATCTGGTTCAACTAATAATACTTTCATCTAGATTAATTGTAATTGTTTAGAAGTACTCATCAAAGTACCTATACCTTTGAGATTATGGTGTTTAGATACCATTAATTTCATATTTATATTATTTAATAATTTTTCTGCAACAAAAATACCCGCCCCATTGGTGTGACTGAATTCTGGCATTGATCTTTTAGCTTCTTCAATCAGCTTGGTTCCCTGCCTTAAAATAGAGCTGCTCAAATTAATTTCTTTGGCATAGACACCCGCAACTACACCGTATCTACATTTGTGAGTGGCTAGTGTAACAACTTTATGATTAGTGCTTGATGCGGACTCAATCAACGATAAGCCTACACTCATCAAGAATCCTTCTAGAGCCATCCTATTTGAAAGTACGGGTCCAAAATTATTATTTATACTTACCTGTAATTTAACTCCGTAGTGATTAGCTAATTTATCAAGCTCTTTAGCGCTATCATATAAAACAGAAGAAAGTGATAGCGGTTCTAAATTAAATTTATTGTCATTTATATTTAAGCCCAATACGTAATTATCTATCATTTTTAGCGTGAAGTTTGCTATGTCTTCAATTTGATCTAGGTCTGTTTGGTTATTTATTTTACCCAATTGAGCTTGATGAAGAATTTGAATTAAAGGCAATTTAATATTATCGGCTACTTTTTGTAGGAGATAATATGATTTTATTAAATTTTGCTCGCCCGAATCCAAGTTAAATACCCTCGCTTCATTTAACCACCCTACTGAGGATTAATTATACACGGAAAAGAGATACTTACGGTATAAAAATTAACGAAGATAGTATTTGATTAAATTCATTATTAAATCCACCACCTTCAGTCCATATTTGCAGAGTTTGTGTTCTAAGAGGAAGTATAATTAAAGTTCCAGTTTTTCCATTATTCAATGTTCCTTTTATTTGAACACCTATATCACCTTGGACTTTAGGTAATGAATACGGAACTACAGATAAATCGCTCGATGAATAACCATTCAGAGTGTCAGAATAGCTAGAATTAGCTACTTTAATTCTAAGTGAATAATTACTAGCACTAGCGTCGTCTACTGAAGGTAATGATCCAGGATAAAAGAAACCGTCGATTCCGTCACTAGTATTGTTAATATAACTGCTCCAGTTCTTTGGATAAGAGAAACTTATACTTCCGTAACTTGCTGGACCTAAATAAGAAGCAAATGGACTTTGAATCTGCTTCTGATAGCTAGCATTATCTAATGTTTGTTGTGCGCTTTTTGCCTGCACTACAGCAGATGCTATTAATTGATTGGCATTATTTTTATATTTCGATACATTGCCGGTTTGAATTACCGCAAAAATACTTACTAGTACTAGCATTAAAGTTGCTACTACCAGCAATACTACTGAACTTACATTGCCATTATGGTTATGCTTCATTGAACTAATCGTATAGTATTAAGATTAAAATTTCAATTCACTAAGAAATTTTTTTAAATCTATTTTCTGATTCCTTCAAATATTTTTCTAGATCGGAGATAATTTTATTTCCTTTTTCATAATAAGTTATTGATTCATCGATATCTACATCACCAGATCTCAATTTATCTAATATTTCGTCTAATTCAGTGCTTAATTTTTTATAATCTAAGTTCTTATCGCTCATCTTATTTTCCTTTCACTTCCGCTAATATTTTGCCTTTATATAATTTAATTGAAATTTCATCTTTAATATTTAAGTCTTTAGAATCTTTAATTATTTTATTATCGTGACTCAAAATAGCAAAACCTCTGGATAAGATGCTCTCCGGGTTATATGCCGATAAAATCTCTCTGCGATTATCAAGATGACTCTTCATTTCATTCAGGTTATCCGTAAGACACTCGCTAAGTTGGAGCTTAATATCTTTAAGTTTGTTTTTGTAAGCTGCTAGAGACGATTCTAGATAATGATTCATTTGATTCTTGGCGCTATTTAAATTGCCAAGTAGCACTGAGCTTTCTGGCACTAATAGTTCCGCAGCATTTGAAGGTGTTGACGCATGAATATCGGCCGCTAATTCCGCAAGCGATACATCTATTTCATGTCCAATAGCTAGAACAGTTGGTGTTCGACTTGTAGCTATTGATCTAACTATTACCTCTTCATTAAAGGCAGCAAGATCTTCAGGACTTCCCCCTCCCCTAATAATTACCAAACAATCATACTTTTCTTTTAAGTCATTATTGAATTTATTAATGGCATTTACTATCTGGCTTACCGCAAGATATCCTTGTACTTGAACATCTATTACATCAATATCAAGACCTTTGTATCTATGATTTAAAATCTTAACAAAATCTTGATAAGCAGCCGACTGCATAGAAGTTATTAACCCTATTTTCTTGGGTGGGTACGGAATCTTTCTTTTCTTTTCTGCTAGAAAAAGGCCTTCTTTATCTAATTTCTGCTTCAAAAGAAGAGCCGCTCTTTTAATACTCCCCTCGCCCACAAGTTCTATTGCCTCAACTTGCATGCTCATTCCGTAGTTATTATGTAGGTGAGGATAGCTAAATATTCTAATAAGCATTCCATCTTCCATTGGAAAATGAATTTGTCTTACTGTTCCAAAAAATTTAACTGTAGAATTCTCATCTTTTAAATCAAAATAAACCCATTGATTTTTACTAATTCTAAAATTGGCCAATTCTCCTTCTACTAGTACTTTCCCAAAATTATAGTCAAAAGTTTGATTAATTAAATTAACCAATTCAGATACATTGATCGTTTGTGGAGTAAAATCCATTTATCCGTTAGTCTTACGTTTGTTAATTGTCTTATGATAGAAATAAAATCCTGGCGGTAACTGAATCAAAGTATTTAATACTCTATACATAATTGTTACCGGCAGAGACACGCTCGCAGGTATTCCAGTAGAAACTAAAACTGCAGTCATCAATGCTTCATATATTCCAATACCACCTGGCAATACGGATATCAATCCAGCAAAATTAGCTACTCCGTAAGCTAGAATAATAGCACCAAGATTTACCACTTTTCCAAATGCTAGATATACAGCGTAAATTACTAAAACTTCTGTCAAATTAGCTAGGAATGCATACCAGAAAGGATTAATTAATTTTTTATATGACTTGGTAATATTTTGATAATTATCATGGAAATCGATAAAAACTTTTTTTGCTTTAACAATACTTATTGTGTCTTTTTTCCTACGAAGAATCCTTCCTGCAATCCAATTTATAGCTTTAGTTGTATTTGTAAAAAAGTTATCTATTCTTGCCTGACTACCTACTACATACGCAAAAACACCGGTTAATACGAACAGGATCGTAGATAATGAACCAGCTACTAAAATTGTAAGATTATTTACTCTACCAAATACGGCTAGGATAATTACTCCAATAAACAATAGGAGCTCGAATGACAAAATTGTCATTATTAATTTCATTAATTGTATCAACGTTGCTTTAGCTCCAGATACCTCCTTATTCTCACTTACCTTAACTCCAAAATAAGATATTCCAGTTAATCCTCCACTAGGAAACAAATGATTTATCAAGTTGAGCTCTAATGATGCACTATATAGATAACGATAGCTAAGTTTGTTTCCAACTATCCCAAAAAGACCCTGATACATCTTGGTTTGAGCATGATAATTAAGTGCTTCAATTGGAATAATTAATAATAGTGCCCATGCATTTACATTTTTTAAATTATCTATTGTTAAAGCTATTTGATTTCTAAGAAAATAAATTAAGGCAAATAAAGCAACTAAAGAAAATATGTTGATTATTAATTTCCATTGTTTCTTAACGCGAACTTTTCTATTCATTGATAGATCTATTATACAAGTTAATCAGTAATAAATGGTATAGTAATTCATGAAATGAAACAAATTTTTATACTAGGAAGACAACCGGAACTTGGAGTTGCAGAACTCGAAAGTCTATTTGGTAGTGATAGAGTTATTGATTTTGAAAATAATCTAGCAATCCTAGACTATGAAGAAAAAATTAATTTTGATAATTTAGGTGGAAGTATCAAGTGCGCAACTATCATGGAAGATATTGAAAACCTTAATATAAACGCTCTTCCTTCTAAGATAGAAAACGTATGTTTAGAATTAGAAAAAACTATACCTGAAGGAAAGATAATTCTTGGATTCTCTTTTTACAATATTCCTTCAGACATTGGAAGCATGACAAAACTTGGAATTCGTATAAAAAAAGCTCTTTCTAAAAAAGATCGAAGTATAAGATTTATTCCAAATAAAGAATTAGACTTAAATAGCGCATCCGTGTATCACAATAAACTAACGAGCGAACATGGTATTGAAATTATAGTGGCTAAAATTAAGAACCGAATCATAATTGCCAGAACTTCTTATGTTCAGAATATAGACGCCTACCGAAATAGAGACCAAGAAAGACCATTTAGAGATTCTAAAATTGGAATGCTTCCTCCTAAACTGGCGCAAATTTTAATAAATCTAGCCAAATCAAACAATAAAGATCCGAAGACCGTACTAGATCCTTTCTGTGGAACTGGCGTCGTATTGCAAGAAGCCCTACTTATGGGCCTTGACGTTATTGGCTCAGATCTTAATCCTAAGATGGTAGATTTTTCTGTAAAAAATACGTCTTGGCTTAAAGAACAATACCCCGGAGTAAAAGATCCTACCCTTATTAAAGAGGGTGACGCTACAATCACCAAGTGGGATAACTTCGATTTAGTAGCTTCTGAATCTTATCTTGGCGCCACCTACTCTTTCTTCCCAAGAGATGAAGAACTAGCAAAAGAAATGTCTTCAGTTAACAATTTACTTAAGAATTTCTTCAAAAATCTACATGAACAAATAGATGAAAATACCGGAATTTGTGTCGCCGTTCCAGCATGGAATAATAAGGGTAATTTTATGACCCTACCGCTTATTGACCAGATTGAAGATATGGGGTATAATTTCATTAATTTAAAGCACTCAAGTGCAAAGCATCTATTCTACTCAAGAGAAGATCAAATTGTTGTAAGACAGCTGCTTGTAATTAAAAGGAAGTAAATAAGATATGTCACACGTAAAAGCCGGCGGTACCGCCAAAAACGTACATGATTCACCTGGTCAACGATTAGGCGTTAAAGTATATGCTGGAGAAAAAGTTAACAACGGTCAAGTTATCGTAAGACAAGTTGGAATGACTAAGAGACCTGGTGAAGGAACTATGCTAAGCAAGAACTACACCATTCACGCTAAAAAAGATGGAGTTGTATCTTTTGAAAAAAGAAAAGTTAGAACTTTCAGTGGTAGAAGCGTTCAAAGAACTTTCGTTTTAGTTAAGTAGCCCTTGTAAAAAACACGTTTTTGTGGTATATTAATTATACTAAATTAAAAAACAAAAATGTCAGAACAAAACATCTCAAAATTTAATGAAGATCAAGCAAAGCCTCCTTTTGTTTATCCTGAAACTGTACTATTAAGAAAAGTTGAGTCTGATTCCCTATCTGAAATAGAATCTATGAATTTAGAGAGAGCAGTAGAATTATTCAAACATAATGATGATTCAATAGATACACCTCCTAAGATCACAGATAAAACTGAATCAAAAGCCTTAGAACGAATTTCGTTATTCAGAAATTCCTCTGAAAACTTCAACACACTTTTGTCACAAGTTGAAAATGCTAATCCAGATCTTGAGCCTAAAGATATATTAAATACTATCCGCGAGAATGATGAATTAAGAACTGAGATAGGACTTATTATTCAAGATTCTATTTCTGAACTATGGGCTGAAAATAAGCTCCCTGAAAGATTAATGCTTAATGGAGAAAAAAATCCACGGCTCAAAAAGACTAATGATGTTTTTGGTCTTAAAAGCCAAGAATATTCAGCTCAATTAGCTTTATCTATGATTGATGGATCATTTGATGATGATTATCACGGAGATGGTCCGATAGATATAAGTGTAACTGGAAAAGTTATTAGTGGTCAGCACCGATCTGGAGCATTAATGGCTATCGGTGACTGGAAGTTTTAATTTAACTCTTTTTTAATTTTTTCAACCACATCAGCTATTGTTACTTCAGATTTAATTAAATAGTCATCTGCACCTAGTTTTTTAGCTTTATCGATATCCATTTCCTGACTTAAAGCACTTAGCATAATTATTTTTAAATCTTTTGTTTTATTTGTATTTTTTAGTATATCCAGAACATCAAAACCGTCTACCTTTGGCATCATGATATCTAAGAGTATTATGTCTGGTTGGTAATTAATTGCAGTAGCAAGAGCGTCTTCACCGTTTCCTACTCTTCTAATATCGAAGCCTTCTGCCTCGAATCTAGTTACATAGACATTCGAAAGAGATTCATCGTCTTCAACTAATAAAATTTTATATTTTTTTGAATTATCCATATCTTTATGTTAACGCTTGTGCTTGTAATAGACAAACTATTTAAGATAACATCGACTTAATAAAACCATTGAATAATGGATGTGGTTTTGTTGGTCTACTCTTGAATTCAGGGTGATATTGACTAGCGATAAAGAATGGATGATCTACAGCTTCAATCACCTCTACTAACTTGTTGTCTGGATTTATTCCGGAAGCTTTTAATCCCCATTTATTAAATCTTTCTACATATTTAGGGTTACATTCACCTCTATGTCTATGTCGTTCAACTATACTGCTTTTCTTATATAAACTATACGCCAATGATCCCTTATCAAGTTCGCAAGCATAATCTCCAAGCCTCATTGTTCCTCCAGTCATTTCCTTATCTTCTTGCCCGGCCATGGTTATGATAACCTGGTTTTTACTCTTAGGATCTAGTTCAAAAGTAGTCGCATTAGTCACGCCATTCAATCTAGCAACAGCAATAACCGCCATTTGTAATCCTAGACATATTCCAAGAAAAGGCTTCTTATTTTGAAACGCATAACTTGCTGCATTTATTTTTCCTTCTAAACCACGCTGTCCGAAACCCCCAGGGACTAAGACGCCGTCATATTGTTCTAGTTCTTTAGAAATATCTTTTTTACCATCAAAAAGAGAAGCATTTATCCAACTAATATTTATCTTACAATCATTCCACATTGCCGCAGATCGAAGCGCTTCGAAAACTGACATATATGTATCTGAGTTATCTAAATATTTAGCTATGAAGGCTAAATTAATTTCTTTCTGTTGATTAGCTGTCGCCTTCTTAACCATCTCTCTCCATTTTTTTATATCAGGTTTAGCTACCTTTAACTTTAATTTCTTAACTATAACCTTAGCAATTCCGGTTTCTTCAAGAGTTATTGGCACCTGATAAATACTATCAGCATTTGGAAGTAATGCGATTGCTTCTCTATCTACTCCGGTAAATAAACACAGCTTATCTTTTACGCTTTCATTTGCTAGATTCTCGCTTCTAGCTACTAAGATATCTGGCTGAATACCAAGTCCCCTTAACTCACGAACTGAGTTCTGGGCTGGTTTAGTTTTGGTTTCCTGAGAGGCTCCTAGATATGGTAGATAGACCAAATGTACGTAAAGACAATTCATTCTACCTACTCGTACACCAAGCTCTCTAATAGCCTCTATGAAGCTCAAAGATTCATAATCCCCTACTGTTCCACCGATCTCAACGATGTGCACATCAAAACCTTTTCCTGCCTCTATTATATATTCCTGAATAGCTCTGGTTAGATGGGGTATGATTTGAACATCATCACCGTTATATTTACCGTTTCTCTCGTCATTTATAACTTTTAACAAAACTCTTCCTGACATAACTGAGCTCTTTTGAGTTAATTCTTGATCTATAAATCTTTCATAATGACCTAAATCTAGATCCGTTTCAGCACCATCTTTAGTCACGAAACATTCACCATGTTCTCTGGGATTAAGAGTGCCGGCATCCACATTTAGATAAGGGTCACATTTTTGTAAATTAACTTTTAGTCCACGAGATTTTAGGAGGTTTGCAATTGAGGCAGCGGTGATTCCTTTACCGAGCCCGGATATTACTCCACCAGTAACAAAAATATATTTTGTTTCTTTAGCCAAACTTACCCCTTTGTAATTACTATATGCTATAACATTTTGTAGCTAACTGGCAAGTTTATTTTGTATTTAAATATTTTACAGCGGCATCTAATTGAGGGTCGTTGCCGTTAGTTATATCTGTTTGGTTCATATTTACTAGTTGATCAGGAGTAATTCCTTTTTTGTTTATATTCTGTCCATTAGGCCTAAACCAACTTGCTACTGTGACTTTTAATTGAGCTCCGCCACTAAGATTAATTAATTGCTGTACAACGCCTTTTCCATAACTCTGCTCACCTATTACGTATGCTTTTGAGTTATCATGCAGAGCTCCAGTTAAAATTTCACTAGCAGATGCACTTCCCCCATTTATTAGTATTGCAGTAGGTAAATTATTCAGAGTCAGATCTCCTGTCGAATAATAAGTATCCAGTACTTGAGTGCCTCGTTTTTCTTGGAGAACCATATCTGAACTAGGAAGCCACATACTAGCTACGCTTACCGCACCGTCTAATAGTCCTCCAGGATTATCTCTAAGGTCTACTACTACAGACTTAACATTATTTGAAATAAAATATTTAGCTGCCTTGTTTGCTAAATTAGCGGTATCATCTCCAAATACACTAATTTGCATATATCCAATATTTCCATCTAGAATCTTGTATGTGACGCTAGGGATCGAGATTGTGTCTCTGACTATAGTAAGATTAATAGTCTGATTTCCACCTCGAACTATTACTAAATTAACTTTTGTTCCAGCTTTTCCATGAATCTCACTCACTACCTTATCGATACTTTGACCGTTTGTCGAAATACCATCTACAGAAACGATTAAATCCTTTGCTAATATTCCAGCTTTTGAAGCCGGAGCACCATCAATAGGAGCTATAACTTGAATATTGCCATTAGAATCTTTTCCGAGCTCAGCACCAATTCCGATAATTGATTGATTTAATTGGCTATTAAAGCTTGAAGATTCCTTAGCTGTAAAATATTCAGAATATGGATCGTTGGTGGAACTAGCAATTCCATGCTTGATTCCATCCAGAATTTGATTTTCTGTTAGTGGTTGATAATAATTGTTTTTTAGCGCCTGATATACCTCGTTCACAGAATTATAATCTAGATTATTTGGAAGACCTGTTTTATTTTTTGATCCCGAAACATTCAATCTTCCACTTCCGTAAGATACCCCTAAACCGAAAACTAAAATAAGAACTAATGAGATAGAAATGTATTTAATATAATTTTTTAAAATAATTTCTCTCAAGTATTTAATTTTTGTTTTTCCCTGCATCTGATTTATTTTACCTGAAAACGAATACAAAGACTACTGCCAAGTTTTCCATTGCGTAGAGAATTGGCCAGTAAGTTGCGCGTTATATTGGGAAACTAAAATCTGATTTCCATCCACTGCCTCAACGTACATAACATGTCCCCAAGTTCCTCTAGTACTCACAGCCACGTCTCCGACTTCTGGAAGAGTATCAAAAGGTATTCCAGCATTTCTTGCATTCGTAATCCAACCTTTGTAAGGACCCATATCTTTCGGACTGTGCCATCCAATCGGTGCTTGTCTTCCGGAATACGCAACCGCCCAAGCTACGTAAGAAACACATTGCCTAGTACAATAATACCATTGGTCTGGACCGTCATTATCAACACATCCAGGAGCGGTACTCATACCAAAACCCCATCCAGCATAAGGGTAAGCTGTCGATGAACACTGACCATTCGGACATGGGTCACGCTGAATAGTGCCAGGAAAATGTATAAAGTAGTATCCACCGCCACTACTAGACCCAGTCGAGTTGTTAGCAGCTCTCTGTTCCGCAATCAAACGATTTAATGTAGCTTGATTCTGAGACGTTTGAGCGTTGAATGAACTAATTTGCGACGAACTATATGAAAGCATAGACTTTTGTTGACTCTGAGAAGCTAAGACAGAAGATTGATTTGATTTATTATCAGCAATTATTGCAGCTACCTGAGTTTGTTTCTGTTTTAAATCTTTTTCCATTTGGTTCAATTTATCTAGCAAACTTTGAACCGAATTATTTACGGCTAATCTATAAGTTTGGGCATCTACAAAAGTACTTATATTGCCAGAGCCCGCAAGCTGTTCTAATGCAGAAGTTTTACCATTTATGTACATAGACTTTATATCTGCAGCTAATGTATTTTTTCCTGTAATTATATCTGCTTCTGTTTGCTGAATTTGTGAATTTAATTGATCAGCCTGTTGCTGGTTGGCATTAATGATGCCTTGGTATTGATTTATTTGAGCCTGCAGTCTTGAAATAGCATCTTGATAACTAACTGCTTGAGTTTTAAGATTAAGAACTTGATTATTGGCATTATTTATCTGATTCTGACAATCACTAATACTGCTACAGGAATCAGCAGCTGTCTTAAAATATACTCCCCCTACCATTACAACTGATGTAAGAGAAATACTTATTAATTTAAATAATTTGCTTTTTTTCATATTTTATTTAATGCTTATACTTTAATCATAGCAAATCGAGTTATAAAATCAATTGTAGATAAATATTATTTGATCTTGTTTTTAAGATAACGTCTAGTAGCTACTGCTGAAGATATCGCACCTATAAACATTCCAACGCCCAATTGAATTAAGGTAATAATAAAGAGATTGGATTTAAAATAATTTTCAGCATAAGAAATGTCTAGTAGTCCGAAACTTGTTGCTTGCAGAGTATTAGCTGAACCTGCAAACAAAATATAGATTACGAGCATAGATATTAATCCAGACATTAATCCATATATAATTCCTTCAACAACGAAAGGTCCGTGTATATAACTTTTATTGGCGCCCAATAATCTCATTATTTTTATTTCATCTCTACGATTAAATATTGCCATTCTAATTGTATTAAAAATAATAATCACAGAAACAAATGAAAAAATAGCTACTGCGGCAGCTCCGGCTTCTTTTATGATTTTTGTTGCATTAGCGATTTTATCGATAGCTTGCTTACGATCTCCCGAATAAGACGTTCCTGCTTGAGGATCGATTAATGCAGAATACTTATCCTGATCTATGAAAGTTTTTATTGCCTGAATGTTATTTATATCTACAGGAATAATTTCAATACTTGCAGGCAAAGGATTATTGATAGCGCTAACAGCGTTCATAAGAGATGCATTATTAGAATTTTCCGCCTTATAGATTGCCAATGCTTTATCTTTAGAAATATATGAAATACTTTTAACATTTTTTTGTTCTTTCAATCTATTAGTAAAATTATTTAAATCTGACTTAGAAATTCCATCCTTAAGATAAACAGAAACATTAACTTTTGCTCTAATTTGAGAAATGGTGTTATTAAAAGTTGCACTAGCAAGTATTGAGAATAAAATTACAGTTAGAGTAATTGACATAACTGCTATTGCAGCTGCGGCTAATGAAAAATTTCTAGTAAATCCAACCGCCCCGTTTTTTAAAATTCGCTTAAAAGTATTAGTTTTTCTGCTCATAACTTGTATCCTGATTTAGCTTTATCACTAAAAACTTTACCGTCTTTAAGTATCACCACTCTTCTCTTCAATTTATCTACAATCTCAACGTTGTGAGTAGTTAATAATACTGTTGTTCCAAATCTGTTAATTTTTTCTAACACCTGTATGACGTCCCATGCGTTCACTGGATCTAAATTTCCAGTAGGTTCATCAGCTATTAAAATTTTTGGCTGTCTTACGAGTGCTCGAGCAATTGCTACTCGCTGTCTTTCTCCACCACTTAATTGACTGGGCATATTTTTTTCTTTACCACTTAGATTTACGATAGCTAAAACTTTTGGTACTGTTTTTTTAATTTCTTCGTTTGAAGCTCCGACAATCTCAAGAGCAAATGCAACATTCTCAAATACATTCTTGTTTGGTAATAATTTAAAATCCTGGAAAACTACACCAATTTTTCTTCGAAGCATGGGAATTTTTTTATCCTTTAGCTTATCGTAATCAATTCCTCCTACTATAATTTTTCCATTAGTAGGTTTTTCTTCTCTGGTTAGTAATCTTAATAATGTGGTCTTGCCCGCTCCACTTTGCCCAACGATAATAACAAACTCTTTTGGTTCAACATGGAGACTAATTTTATCTAATGCTGGTTCAGAACTTTTTGGATATTTTTTTGATACGCGATCTAATAGAATCATTAGAAATATTATATCAGATTAATGCTTATCTTTAAGTCCTATATTGGCATTTAAATATGAGTCAATAATCTGCTCTAATTCACCGTCAAGAATTTTATCTGGGTCAGAAGATTCGAATCCGCTTCTCAAGTCTTTTACCTGCTTATATGGATGTAATACATATGAACGAATTTGATTTCCCCATTCAGCTGAATGATTTGGACCTTTGAGGTCTGCTATTTTTTGAACATGTTGTTCTTTTCTTAAGTGAACCAACTTAGATCTCAGTATAGATAAAGCTAGTTCTCTGTTTTGCATTTGTGATCTTTCATTCTGAATTGCGACCGTCACTCCAGTTGGAATATGAGTAATCCTAACCGCCGAGTCAGTTGTATTAACACTTTGTCCGCCATGTCCACCGCTTCTATAGTAATCAATTCTAAGATCTTTATCATCTAAATCTAAATCTTTGGGTTGATCAATTTTAGGTAGTATCTCAACTCTCGCGAAACTTGTTTGTCTAAGGTTATCTGAATTAAAAGGACTCAATCTAACTAGTCTATGAACACCGTCCTCACTTTTTAAATTTCCATATGCAAATTTACCTGAGATGGTTAGTGTTACGGATTTCAATCCAGCTTCATCCCCTCTGCTTCTATCTAAAACGCTTACCTCAAAACCTATCTTTTCACAGTATCTTAAATACATTCTCTCTAGCATCTCCGCCCAATCCTGTGCGTCAGTTCCACCAGCACCTGCAAAAATGCTCATAATTACATCGCTAGCATCATATTCTCCGTTATATCGAAGGTCCTTTTTAAGAACCTCAAATCTATCTTCATCTTTTTTTAATGAAGCGCCAAGATTCTCTTCGATTGATTCATCTTCTAATGCCGCTAAATCTTTATTTTCTTTTATGCTATACATTAATTCGTTCCAGGGATCTACGATGTTCTTTAATTTACTTATTTCTTGCATAACATTTTTAGCATTTTCATTATCATTCCAAAAATCTGAACTTTGCGATTGCTTTTCTAGTTCAGCTATTTTAGAATCAATATCTTCAATAAATAACTTTTTATAGACATCAATTACACTAGATTCTAGTTGATCTATTTTATTGGATAATTCTGACATTTTTTAATTCCAAAGAACTTCAATTTGAGAATAAAGTTTATTAACGAATTCTTCTCCACAATTTCCGAGCACTCCAAGATCCCAAATTTTTTCTTCGAACATTTTATTACAAATTTCTACTATTTGATCTTTAGTAATAGCTTTTATTCTGCTAGGAATTCTGTAGTAATCGTTTAGCGTTCCTTCGAAGAAATATCTATTACAATAACCAGCTGAAGTTCCACCTACGGTCTGTTCTGACCTTTGATATCTACCTAGAGAATATTGTTTTGTTACTTCAATATCGTGTGCAGAAATATCTCCTCTTCGAACTTTGCTGATTTCACTAATAATAATGTCTAGATATTCTGCTGCATTTTTTTCAGATACCTGAGCTCCGAACCACCAATTAGTAGCATCTCTAGTTCTTAATATGTCACTGCTCATGTCGTATAAAATTCCGCGCTCTCGAGCAGTTCCAAGAATCTTTGAATATATAGTTTCTGTTAAATAAGTAATTAATAAATCTAGCGCATCAGATTCATTTTCTTCTAATTTTCTAGTCATGTAAGTGTCTAGATATACATACAAGTTATCAACAGAATCGTTCTTCACGTAAATAGGCTTTTTAGGATTTACCGGCTTTTCTAAAGGAAGTGCATATCTATTTCTACCTTTAGGAAGTTCGATATTCTCAAGCATTTCTATAAATTGTTTTTTTCTTCCAGGAGTAATGTTTCCAGCTAGAACGAAACGCATATTGCCAGTGTAATGAGTCTTTTTAAAATGTTCTTTTACGTCATCTACGGAAACATTTTTAATAAGTTTGAGTCTATCGCTATCTGATTTAGCTTTAAGGCCTACAGCTTTTCTAACCTCAATACTTAATCTTCTAAAATGATTGTTGGCTCTAGCGCTTAATTCTTCTTCGACGTTTCCAAATTCTGATTCGAATTCTTCTTTTAAGAAAAGTGGCTTAGAAATAGCTACTATTAATAAACTCAGTACTCTATCCCATTCAAAATCCGCACATTCTACTTCGTAAGAAATATCATATATTCCTGTTGAGGCATTTGAATATGCGCCATTTTTTTCAATTTCTGCATGAAAATCTTTAGCACTCGGAATTAATTGATTAGCTCCAAGCAACACATGCTCCATAAGATGTGGTATTTCCCATTTTTCTGGGTCCACTAAATATTCGCCTGCTCTAAAATTAAAATCGTAAGTAAATACGGTTGCGTCAGGTACTGCTATAAATATACCTTTAGCTCCGTTTTTAAGATTAATTTGCTCAATAGTATGCTTCATTAATTATTTTTTACGTTTTCCTTGTTTCTTTCGATTTCTTTCGTTCTTTCGATTTTTTCTAATGCTGTCTACCTTCTTCTTATTAGAAGTTTTATTCTCTTTTTTAAAATCTTTTTCATCAAATTCTTTTTGATTACCCATAATTTGATTGGCATTTTCAACAGAACTTCTAGCTGCAAGAGTAAGTTCAGTTTCCATAGCCTTATTCAATTCTTCTTCAGGTATCGGCTCCGCGTAGTACAGTGCTCTTACAACTTCCTGTCGTAAATCAGCCTGCATTTGCTCAAATAAAATTTGTCCTCTTCTTCTATATTCAACAAGTGGATCTTGTTGACCGACACTTATCCAATGAATACCCTCTCTTAAGTGATCCATGTTTTCTAAGTGTTGCATCCATAGATTGTCTAGTACTTGAAGATAAATTTCTCTTTCCACTTTATGCATTACTTCTTTACCGAATAGTTTTACTCTCGCTTCATATAATTTAGTTGCTTCAGCTTGAAGAATATTTTCAAAATTATCCGCTTCTGCATCAAATATCTTATCGAGATCTTTTTCATCAAATGGGAAGCTATTTTTAACAATTTCTTCGAATCCTTCTGTAGTCAATTCGGGGGATTTCATTAATTCCTGGATCTGTTCATCAATAAAAATCTTAATTCTTTTTGAAATATCATCAGAAATTAAAATTTCCTTACGCATTGCATAAACCGCTTTTCGGTGCCTGTTCATCACATCGTCATATTGAACTACATTCTTTCTCTGATCAAAGTGATATCCTTCAACTTTCTTTTGCGCACCTTCTAACGATTTTGAAATAACTCTGTTTTCAATAGGAGTATCATCATTTACATTCAATTTAGTCATTATTGAAGCTATTCTTTCTCCTCCAAAAATTCTCATCAAATCATCTTCTGTACTTACGAAGAATTGTGTCGCCCCTGGATCACCTTGACGACCAGATCTTCCTCTTAGCTGATTATCGATTCTTCTGGATTCATGTCGTTCAGTACCAAGAACAAAAAGTCCGCCCAATTCTTTAACTTCTTCACTCAACACAATATCTGTACCACGTCCTGCTATGTTAGTTGCGAGCGTTACTGCACCTTTTTGTCCAGCATTAGAGACTATAGAAGCTTCTTTTTCGTTATTTTTTGCATTAAGAACTTGATGTGGTATTCCGGCCTTATTCAATAATCCACCAAGGTATTCATTCTTTTCAATCGATACGGTTCCAAGTAATACGGGTTGTCCTTTTGTATAAAGTTGTTTAACTTCTCTTACGATTGCATTAAATTTACCTTTTTCAGTTCTATATATTCGATCTGTTCTGTCTAATCTAGCTATTTTTCGATTCGAAGGAATTTCAATTACATCTAGTTTATATATCTGATGGAATTCTTCGCTTTCAGTCATAGCCGTACCAGTCATACCAGACAATTTTTCATATAGTCGGAAATAATTCTGGAATGATATTGTAGCTAGAGTCATACTTTCTTGCTGAACCTCTACACCTTCTTTTGCTTCAATAGCTTGGTGAAGACCTTCATTATATCTTCGTCCCGCAAGAAGTCGTCCAGTAAATTCATCGACTATTACTACTTCACCTTCTTTAGTAACGACGTAATCTTTATCTCTATGGAATAAAGCCTCGGCTCTTAATGCCTGTTGAAGGTGATATATTGTTCGAATATTTTCAGATCCATAAAGATTATCTATTCCTAGAATTTTTTCAATCTTATTAATACCTTTGTCTGTTAAAATTACTGTTTTTCGTTTTTCATCGGTTTCAAAATGCTTAATATTCTCGAGCTGTCTTACAACTTTAGAGAATTGTGAATAGGCAACTCCACTTGTAACACTTGGCGCGCTAATAATAAGAGGAGTTCTAGCTTCATCAATTAAGATAGAGTCAACCTCATCAACAATTGCAAAATTAAGGTCTCTTTGTCGAATTTGATCAACTTCCCTAACCATGTTATCTCTTAAATAATCGAAGCCGAATTCATTGTTGGTTCCATAAGTAACGTCAGCTGCGTAAGCCTCACTTCTAGAACACGGTCTTAGATGCCTAAATCGTTCATCTTCGTGATCTTTATTTGTGAAACTCTTATCAAAAACATAGCTTTGATCGGCAATAATCACTCCGGCCTTTAGACCCAAGAAGTCATAAACCTGACCCATCCATCCCGCATCTCTTTGCGCTAGATAATCATTAACTGTAACTACGTGCACCCCCTTACCAGTTAATGCATTTAAATAAACTGGAGCTGTAGCAACTAATGTTTTACCTTCACCAGTTTTCATTTCGGACACATTTCCTTCGTGAAGAACTATTCCACCAATCAACTGAACATCAAAATGTCTCTGTTTTAATGATCTAGATGCAGCTTCTCGTACTACAGCAAAAGCATCTGGTAAAATTTGGTCTAGGTTTTTCTTTTTTAGTTGCTTCTTTAATATTTCAGTCTGAGCTTTAAGTTCTGTATCTTTTAATTTTTCGTATTTAGTAGATAAAGAATCTATTTGTTCAACAATTTTTCTGATTCTCTTAATATTTTTAGCCTGATGGTCGCCTAATATTTTCTTAAAAATTACATTCATATTTAAAAACATTTCTCCCTAAATGATAAGATATTTACTTATAAATTATTATACCCTAAAGGATAAAATTATTTTATATTTTCTTAATTTTATTTTTTAATAACTTTGCACTTCTTCTGGAAACTTCGTGAAGCTCTTTATATTTCTTTATTTGAACTTTCAATTTTTCTTCAACTATATCTATTGCTGCAAAAATATTTATAGTATTTTCCTTAACTACCAACTTAGAATTTGGTAAAAACAAAACTGCTTCACAAATTGAATGATTAACATTATTTTTATTATCTTTAAGAATAACTTCTAAATGTGCGGAGTCTTTAACTTTTTTTGGTAAATATTTATCTAATTTACCTAGTTTCTTAATGACATATTTATTTATCTTCTCATCTACTTCTAAATGCACTCCGGTAATTTCTATCTTTTGAATCATATTTCCTCGTTTATTTATTACAAATATTCTATTCCGCCCATATACTTCTTCAGAACTTCTGGAACTTTAACCTTGAAATCTTCTTCCTGATAATTCTCTAGAATAGCTATAGGGATTCTACTTAACACAATAGCAGTAGCATCATTGGTGTGCACTAACTCATTAGAGCCACCATCATTTTTCTTATACCGAGTTTTTAATCTTCTAGTCTGAAAATCGGTTAAATAATCTGCTGAATGTGTTTCCCTGTAGGTATCCTGGCTAGGGATCCATGTATTTATATCTACTCCTCTAGCATTTGGAAAACCAATATCTGCAGTACACTTTTGAATGACCTGATATGGAAGTTCTAATGATTGGAGAAGATATTCTTGAATTCCAACCATCAATAAATGTTCTTCTTTGGATGTTTCTTTAGTACTAAAAGATTCCATTTCTAATTTATCGAACTGATGGGTTCTAAAAATACCTTCCATGTCTTTTCCGTACGTACCCGCTTCTCTTCTGAAAGAAGTACTGTATCCAACATATCTAATTGGTAATTCATTTTCTGGTAATATTTCGTCTTTATACATCGAACAAAGACTATGCTCTGCACTAGCATTCAACCATAAATCTTCATCCTGTATTTTATAGGTTACCTCTTCTGCATTTAACCTACCTGTTGCTTCGTATGATGTAGTATTTATTAAGGCCGGAGGAATAACCGGAACAAATGCTTTTGAACTAAGATTTAATTTATTATCTTTTATTATTTTTTTAATAACTTCTTCATCTGATAAATTATCTATTACAAATTGCACTAATGCGAATTGCAATTTAACCATTGAGCCTTTTAGATAAGCAAATCTAGATCCAGCTACTTTTGCAGCCCTAGTTTTGTCTAGCCATCCATTTTTTTCTGCAATTTCGACATGGCTCTTTGGTTCGAAACTAAACTTCTTAATTTCACCAACAGTTTTAATAACGACATTTTCATCTTCACTTTTTCCTACTGGCACATCAGCATCAGCTAAATTTGGTATAGTGCTTAATAATTTATTTAGTTGCAATTCTATATCATCAAATTTATGCTCTTGGTCGGTAAGTTCATTTTTAATTTTTCGACCTTCTTCAAGTTGTGCATCATTTGGTTTTTGACCTTTATAGCTATCAGTTAATTCATTTCTTTTTCTTCGAAGATCTTCAACTTTATTTAGTAACTCAAGTCTTTCTTTATCAAATCCAATAATTTGATCTACATCAATTTTATATCCCTTTTGCTGAGAATTTTTAGCAACTAATTCTGGTTTTTCTCTTAATATTTGTATATCTATCATTGCTTATATATTAACACTTTAGGGTTAGTTATATCTACCTATTTCGACTATTTCTTAGGTGTTAAGGAGTCTAGAGTTAATTGAGTTCGTGATTTAGCATATTCACAGAATTCACAAACTCCTCCCATAGCCGCCTTGCCAACTGGTGGCATTTTATCTTCCAAGCATTCTTTCATTTTCATCAAAGTGGGTTCAACCCATGAATCATTACCTTTGTGAGCTAATAATTTTGTTCTAAATTCTAGCATATCGCCAAAAGACTCTAGATCTATTCTTGCATTTGTATAAACGAAATAAGCATCGTTACTTACCTTAAATCCCGCCTTTCTTAACAACCACTGATAGACTTCAACCTGCCTCTTATAGCTCTTTTGCCAATCTGCATCGATACTTACTTCACTGGTCTTTGAAGTTGCCTTATAATCTACGACAATTAATTCACCTTCATTGTTTATCCAAACATCATCTATTGCACCAAAAACTTCAAAATTAGTATTCTCGTCTAATACTCTTATTCCTTCAAAATTTTCTCGCCATTTGTCTAAATCTTCATGATAGAAAGGAATTGCATCGATATTATTTTCAGTCATTATTGGATGAGCTTCCTTATTCTTCCTGTATTCATCAAATTCTTTCTTAAAAAGTTCGTCTACTGCATTATTTAGGCTAAAAGGTGGACCGTTGGGTCTTTTAATTTTCTTTCTAGCATCAAGCCAGAAACATCTTGGACATTGTACAAATAATTCTATCTTAGATCTACTAAGAGCAAATTTAGAAACTTGTCCTGGATTATATGGTTCTTGTCTTCGCATCTTCTTTAGTCCAATCTATTAATTTTGTCTTAAGCTCTTGAGTGTCTTGCACTATTGCATAGTTATCATACTTAAGTAGTAATTTTGTACTATTAAATCCCCATCCTACTCCGATAAAATTTATTCCTAAGGTTTTCGCAGCAATCGCATCCCTAGCCTCATCGCCTATGTATATTACATCTTCTTTATTAATTTTATTACTTTTAAGTACTTTGGAAATTGATCTCGATTTAGACAGCAGTCCAACGCTACCATATATCTTACTGAAGTATTTTAAAATTGAATATTTTTTTAAAACAAAATCTATATTCTTTTTGCTATTAGAGCTAAGCACCATCAGATTAATATTTTCATTATGTAGATCCTTTATTAGATCTTCTAGACCTTCGTGGATTTCTAGTTGATTAATTTTTTTACTCATTTCCCTTCGTCCAAGCGCAACAAGAAAAGGTAATTTCAATTTACTAATTTCTAAGATTTTAGCAGCCTCTATAATAGTATGCTCCCTTATGTCGTCTAGCTGTTTACTGCCAAGCACTTTCCCACCTATAGCTATTTTACCGATAATTCCGACTATTATGTCGAATGAATCAGCTAGAGTCCCATCAAAATCAAATATTATTGTCTTCACTGTATATATTTTACCAGATTACTCTAAAGCTTTTATCTGTTCGTGATTTAGACCAAAATAATGCGCAATTTCATGCCAGATTGTGTGTCTTATATTGTTTTTTAGTTCTTCCTCATTAGAACTTATTGCTTCTAGAGGTATTTTAAATAAAGTGATTTTATCGGGAAGAATCTTAGTTCCTCCTTGCCTATAACTCAAAGGTACTCCTTCATATAATCCCAATAAGGTTTGATCGTCCCTTAGATTATTTTTCTCTCTTTGTTCTAAAGAGGGTAAATCTTGTTTAAGTATTGCAACATTTTCAAGATATTTAAGATGGCTCTTAGGTACGCTACCTACGGACTGATTTATTAAATCCTCAAATATTTCATCTGTTACTTTATACATTTATTTAAATAGTTCAGGGTATACGCTTTTAGTAACTTCGTCTGTTTCTCTTCTAAGATGAGGGAAAGGAACTCCTTCTCGGGCAGTTACACCTTCCAAACTCCAGAAGAATCTCTCTGAATACCCCCAACCGCACGTAGGAGGCATTCCATATTCAAGCATTTCTACAAAATCTATATCTAGCATTTGAGCTTCCTCATCTCCCTTGTCTCGCATATCTTGCTGTTCAGTAAATCTCTTAAGTTGCTCAAGGGGATTATTAAGCTCAGAATATCCATTACCCATTTCAGTTCCACCAATAATAGGATGGAATCTTTGAGATACTTTGGGATTATTTGGATCTTGTTTAGCTAGAGGAGATATTTCGACTGGTTCAAAAATTAACCAGAAAGGTCCAGCGCTTCTTCTTCTAATAATTTTCCAAACGCTGTCTAAAGCTCTATTGAGATTTATAGGCCCGTCTAGTTCTACTTTATTATCTTTTAAGATTTTTTTTAGTTCATCTAGATGAGGATTAAATACATCTACTCCAAAATTGTCTTTCATTATTTGTGCATATTCTACCCTTGGCCATTCTTTTTCCAAATCTATATCAAATTCACCTACTTTAAATTTTAAAGTTCCCCAAGTTTCTTTGGCAACATACTTCATTAATCCTTCATAAAAATTAATTCCTTCATTGTAATCTTGGTAGGCTGAATAACTTTCCATAGCGGCATGCTCTGGAAGATGTTCATCAGAATAATTTTCGTTTCTAAATCTAGGTCCAATATCATAAACCTTTTCAAAACCAGCTCCAATTAATCTCTTGAGGGGTAATTCCTGACTTATTCTAAGAAAGAATTCGGTATCTAGTGCGTCCATATGTGTCACAAAAGGCTTTGCATCTGCTCCGCCAGTTGTATGCTCAAGTACTGGTGTGTTTATCTCTATAAATCCATTATCATTCAAATAGTCTCTCGTAGCCTTCCAGAATTTACTTCTCCTAATAAATCTTTCCCTAACATCATTATTCACGTTCATATCCACATATCTTCGTCTTAGTCTTTCCTCTTTATTTGAGAAACCGTCTTGTTTAGTAGGAAGAGCTCTAAGTGATTTTGTGAGTATTCTATAGCTACTTACTTCTACGGATATTTCACCAGTCTTAGTTTTGATAACCTTGCCACAAGCTTCAATAAAATCTCCACTGTCTAGTAATGGGATATGGCTGAATGATAGCTGACTTTTATCTTTACCGTCCGGTTCAGCTACTTTATCTGCTCCTAAAAATAATTGAATCTGAGCATTTTGATCCTCGATTACGAAAAAAGCAATTTTTCCAAATTTTCTAATATTTTTAATTCTACCTGCAACATCTACATCTTTACCTTCAAGTTTTGAAAAATCTTCAACTATATCAGAAAGCTTATTAGAACGATTTGAATTTGCTGGGAATGGTTCAATTCCTAATTTAAATAGTTCGTCTAGTTTTCTAATGCGCTCATTACGTAATTCTTTTAATGTTGCCATGTCAGAATAAGTATACTTTTTAACTGTTATTTATTCAATTTTTTAAGTATTTAGAATAGGAATCTTTGAATTTTTTTAATTTAGGATTAATTATAATTTGGCAGTATCCTGATTCAGGATTTTTATTGAAGTAGTCCTGATGATATTCTTCAGCTCTATAAAATTTATCTAATTTTACTAACTCGGTGACCACTTTATCTTCCCAAATCTTTGAAACTTCTATTAAAATGTCTTCGGCTATTTTTTTCTGGTCTTCATCTAGGTAAAAAATAGCTGATCTATACTGAGTACCGACATCATTGCCCTGTTTATTTAGTGTCGTAGGATCATGCAATGCGAAAAATATCTCTAGAATTTCTTTATAGCTAATATACTGGTTATCAAAAACAATTCTGATTGTTTCGGCATGTCCTGTGTTTCCAGTCCCAACTTCCTCATAACTCGGATTTTCAGTATTACCTCCAGCATAACCACTCTCCACTTGATCAACGCCTCTAACCATTCTAAACGCAGCGTCTAGACACCAAAAACATCCGCCCGCTAAATAAGCTTCATTTTTCATTAAATTTTAGTACTCATGAATTTATCCATATTGGTATCACCTAATTGGAGCTTTTCTTTATTTAAAGTATTGAAAGTTTCTAACATTTTTTTATTTTTTATTATACAAATATATGATTATACATTAGCATAATAAGGGTTATTTTAAAAGAGTAAAGATAGGTTTCTATTTAGCTGCTTTTAAAGCTTTAGCATACCAAACTAGATCATTTAGCATTGTATTCACAGTGGTGTGTGGACCGTACTGCAGTTCCTTAAGTTCCTTTATCAAATTACCTTCCTCATCAATACTTCCATCTATGAAATGGTTAAAGTGTAGGTTGATTGGCACTATAATAGCCTGACATTCTGATAAAATCATCTTTAGGTGTTCTGCAGCTCGTGCACCACCAACACTCCCATGAGTTGCTACAGCTGCGGGCTTACGGTTTAGTTCATATGCTGTGTAGTCTAGTGCATTTTTGAGAACACCCGATAATGAGTGGTTGTATTCAGGTGTTACAAAAACATATCCATCGGCCTCTGCTAATTTATCGAGAAACTTCTTAACATCACCTTCTACCTTACGATCTGGATTGTATCTCGGCGATACGGCTTCGTTAAAAAGTGGAAGATCAAAATCAACTAAATCAACCATCTCCACTTCAACATCCTCTAAATCACGAGCTGATGACTCAATCCATTTTGAGAATTGTAAAGATTTTCTTCCTACTCTTGTGCTTCCAATAACTATTTGTAGTTTCATATATACTCCCTCTTTTTAATAAATACTATTCTTTATACAGTCTTAATATAATAATGACATTAATATACAAAGTAAAGTGTAAATATTAGAAAATAATAATTTATATTTTAATCAATAAAGAACGTAACTTTATCTTTCTTCTCAAAAAGTTAGCTTCTTAGGTAAATTAATATCACGAAACAGATTGGGTCAATCTCTAGCTTTTATCAAAATCTAAAGATAATGAATTAATGCAATATCTTTTGCCGCCATGCTCACTTGGTCCGTCATCAAATACGTGACCTAAATGACTATCACAAACTCCACATTTAACTTCAGTTCTAGTCATACCAAGTGAAGTATCATCTATTAATTTTATCTTCGAGTTATCTGTGGCTTCCCAGAAACTAGGCCAGCCGCAACCAGCTTCATATTTACTTTTACTTGAGAACAAAATACTTCCACATCCAGCACATTTATATTCTCCGGTTTTCCAGAAATCATCAAATTCACCCGAGAATGGTGGTTCTGTATCTGCTTCTCTTAGAATTTTATATTGATTTGGTTTTAATTTTTTTTGAAAATACTCATCAGTAAAATCTGTCATAAATTTAAGATATTGCTTCTACTTTATAAGTTTGAATATCTACTGCAGTTTTAATTTCAACTAAATCTCCGACTTTCTTCCCGATAAGAGCTGCCCCGATTGGAGATTCGTCAGATATCTTACCATTTAAAGGATCTGCTTCTACAGTTCCTACTATTTTGAATTCTTTTTCAACGTTACCATTTTTCAATTTAACGTTAGTTCCTAGTTGAACTTTATTGTCTCCTTTAGGTTTCTTAATCAATTCTACATTCTTCAATATATTTTCTACTTCACTGATTCGATTTTCATTCTGTTCTTGTTCTACTCTTGCGGTTTGGTATTCTGAGTTTTCTTTAAGATCACCTAATTCACGAGCAGCTTTGATAGCTTCAGCAATTTTAGGCTTTTTGGCAATTAGCAATACTAATTCTTTTTCTAACTCTCCAACACCTTCTCTAGTTAAATGAAATACTTTTCTCATCTGTAACTTCCTCGTTATTTATTAGACTATATTAAACACTACATCAAATTGTATTGCTACGCAATATATTTAAGTAGTTCTTGCATAGATAAAATATGTAAACTATCTTCATTTCTAGCTTTTAGTTCATATTTCTTCTCTGCAAGATTCTTCTCACTCACAACAACCCTATAAGGAATACCTAATAGATCAGCATCAGCAAATTTTTCTCCAGGTCTTAGGTCTCTATCGTCATATATAACTTTAAAACCCTTAGTGGATAATTCGTCATATGCTTCATCGGCAGCTTTTACAACTTCAGAATCATTACCAATATTAATTAAGTAGACGATTGCTGGAGCTACTTCTTTTGGCCATGACAAACCTTTTTCGTCTGAAAAATGTTCTGCTAAAAGTCCCATCATTCTACTGACCCCAATTCCATAGCAACCCATAACTATATCTTGTTTTTTTCCATTTTCATCTATGTAGTCCAAACCTAATTCTTTAGTGTACTTAGTTCCTAAAGAGAATATATTACCAACTTCAACTGCTTTTCTTTCTACTAATTTAGATTTATCTAATCCTAGTTTTTTCAAAACATCATCCTTATATACTTCTTTGTTGATGGCAATTCCCTTCTCTTCATCCACATAGATAGTATCTTCACCTACTTCACTCAGTGTCTGGAATTCGTCACTGAATTCTGAAAATATTCCACCATCGGCATAAGTTCTATACGTAATATCTCCTACTCCAAATCTAGAATAAATCTTTAGATAAACGTCAGCCATTTCTTCATAATATTTTTTGTGGTCATCTTCGCTTTTAGAGAAAGAGTATTGATCTTTCATAAGTAGTTCTCGAGATCGCATCAGCCCACTCTTGGCTCTTATTTCATTTCTGAATTTAGTTTGCACCTGATAAACGGCAAAAGGTAAATCTTTATATGAGCTTACAAATGGTAATAAAGAATTAATTACCGGTTCTTCATGAGTCAATCCTAATCCAAGTTCTTGTCCGTTAGCTAGCTTGGTCTTAAACCAATTGTCTACCAACTTATCGTCCCATCTTCCAGTCTTTTCCCATAAATCACGTGACTGAAGACTACTCATTTGGACTTCAAAAGCTCCAGTCTTATTAATTTCTTCACGAACTATATTGGCAATATTATCTAGTACCATTTTTCCTAAAGGAAGATAGCTGTAAACCCCAGACATTTCTTTATGTACATAGCCTGCCCTAATTAATAATTGAGCATTCTTAGATTCCTCTTCTGAGGGAACCATCTTTGACGTTCTAGTAACTAATTTAGTTAATCTCAATTTAATACTCCAGTTCTTAAACTGAATTATATCATACGATTACTTAATAAGAACTGTTGTGGATGCAAAAACATAGAGCGATAAGAATGCCACAAAATTCTTTAAACCGTGAGCAAACATTCCAGCATATAATCCTCCGGTTTTTTCCCTAAAATATATTAATGTTATCGATAATATAAATGTATCTATAAATCCTATCCATAGTAATCCGCCTACGCCTTCGGGTAAATGAGCTGCACCAAAAAATAAACTAGCAAGTAATGCCGCAATTATTTTTGGTGAAAATTTCTTGAATGATCCATATAAAAATCCTCTTACCATTATTTCTTCCGCAATTGGAGGCAGGATGACTAAGCTTATAAAAGCTAATGTCATAGCTAAAGTTCCTGCTGAAGATGAAAAACCAACATTTTGTTTTTGAGACACATTAAGTGCCGGATAAATTAATCTAACTATTACTACTGTAACGAGAAAAACTGCAAAATAAATTATATAAGCCAGAGTTCCATATAATAAATCTGTAAATTTAAATTTTCTTAAACCTACTAGATTAAGTTTTGCGTTATATAACTTAGCAAATCCAATTAAGACTGCCACGGTTAAGAACTCAGCCAGAAATACATATATGAATTGATGAAATGACGTACTACTCAACCAATCAATAGCTTGCTTATAAGTTTTACCTTCGATCAAAGGAATTATTATTATAGCTAGAGCAGCTAATATCTGAACTACGAAGAAAGACGCTAGAACTACAAATACTCCTATAAATCCATTCCAAGGTACAAGATTTTCTTTATCCAATTCAAAAATTTTCACCCTAGAACCAGCCTATCCATTTCAAATCTAAATAAACCGTAATAAATACTAAGGCAAGTATGAATAAGAATCCGAAAGTATTCACTTTTTCTTCAGATTTTTTAGTCAAAGGTCTCTTAATTCCTCTGGTAACCAATAGTAGGAACAGTCTTCCTCCGTCCAAAGGTATTATTGGAAGTACATTTATAAGAGCTAGAGTTAATGAAATTATTGCAAGAATATAAATACAGTATCTAATTCCATCATGGCTCAGCTTATTTAGTAAATAAACTATGAGAACTATTCCGTGAAGTTGCGAAGCGGATGTCTCGGCGTTTGATGTTGCGATTTTATTATGTGTCGCATGACCACTTAGGATACCCACACCGCCTTTTACTATATTCCAAAGTCCCTGATAAGTTAAAACGCTAGCTTGCTTAGTTATCATTAAGGCAACAATCGGTGCAGAATATGTGTATCTGTAATAAGTATTTAGTCCGCTTTGATCGCTAAGCTCAACTCCTAAATAGCCTTTAGGGCTTGAGGTGTTTTTACTATCCTGAACAGTCTTTGCGCTATTTAGCTGAACATTAACCTCATTAGTTTTACCGGATCTAGAATAGCTAACAAGTACGGAATCTCCCGCTAATTGTTTTGTTAGATTCTGCAACTGCACTACTTCAATAATCTTTGTAAGATGTCCCCTGTCTATACCGAGAGCCAAAATTGAATCACCAGACTTAAGTCCAGCTTGACTAGCTGGTGAATTTTTCATGACATTACTAATAGCTACATTGGCGAATGAAGTATGAATTACCTTTTCATCATTTTTAACCGTAAATTGATTCTGGAAAGAATGAGGCATTCCAATTAGAGCAGAAATAAAGAGCAGTACTATGCCCATTACGAAATTAATTAGTACACCCGCTAACAATATCTTAACTTTTACCCAGAGACTGGCTTTTCCATATCCACCTTCCTGAGTATCTGAATCATGTTCACCTTTTAATTTTACATATCCACCAAGTGGAAAAATTCCAATTTTAAATATCCATCCTGCTTTAGTCTTTCTCTTGTATATAGAGGGTCCAAAGAAAATACTGTATTCTTCTACTTCTACACCATTTCTAATAGCAGCGATTAAATGTCCATATTCATGGGCCGCAATAATTCCACATACAGAAAGCAAACAGAAAATAAAGATTAATATTGCCATAGCAGTAACTTAAGTATTCCTCCGATTTATAACTATAAGTATTATAACAAGAATTCTTGAAACAGAGTTAGATTGTTAGTATTTCTTTTTCTTTTTCTTTTACTTGAATGTCTAGTTTAGTCTTAAACTTATTCATTTCCTCATCAATTAATTTTTCGGATCTAGAAGCGTCGTCTTCCCCGATCATTTTATCTTTCTTCAGTTGTGAAATCTTATTAATCGATTCATGTCTTGCACTTCTACCTCTAACAGTAAATTCTTCCTGTTTAGAGCTAAGTTGTTTAACTAGTTCTTTTCTTCTCTCTTCAGTAAGAGACGGGATAGGGATTCTAATCACCCTTCCGTCGTCAGTTGGATTTAGCGATAATGATTGATTATTCCTAATCGAATTACTAATAGCCTCGATATTATTATGATCGAATGGAGTTAGCTGAATCAAGGTAGCATCTATAACACTAATAGTAGCTACTTGAATTAGGGGCATCTTAGCTCCGTATACTTCGGCCGTAATGCCGTCTAGCATAGAAGAATTAGCTCTACCTGTTCTAATTGATTTTATTTCGTCACTAAACTTATCCGCTATTTCGTTAAATTTAGTTACTGCTTCTTTAATTATTGAGTTTGTATCCATACTATAAAATATAGCACTTTTCTAAAGTTCGCCTAATGCCATTCTAGAGAATCTTCTTAATACAATGTTTTCACCTAATCGTGCGTTATGTTCTTTCACGAAATCACCGACAGTTATATCTGGGTTCTTTACGAACGGTTGGTTAAGTAAACATTTTTCAGCAAAATATTTTTGTACTTGCCCATCTACAATTTTAGCAATCATAGCTTCTGGCTTTCCTTCTTCTTTTGCTTTATCTTCTAATTCTTTCTTGACTTTAGCTCTAACATCTTCAGGTATGCTAGTTTCGTCTAAATATTCTGGGTTTGTAGCCGCAACATGCATTGCTAAATCTTTAACTAGATCTGTAAAAATTTCATTTCGAGCTACGAAATCAGTTTCGCAGTTAACTTCAACAATTACACCGATTCTATTATCGTGATTATACGTACCTATTACACCTTGTCTAGTTTCTCTTTCGCCTCTTTTTTCAGCTTTGGTCATTCCTTTTTTTCGCATAGCTTCTAGAGCCTTATCAAAATCACCTTTAGCATCCTCTAGGGCGCTCTTTGCGTCGGTTAATCCTACGCCAGTTAATTCTTTCAGTCTTTTAATGTCTTTAATATCTAATGCCATGTTGCCCCTTATTGTTTCTTAATTTTACTTTTACCTAAATCGATTGCTACTTTTATATAATCAGCAATTAATTGTATCGCCTTAATGGCGTCATCATTTGCTGGAATAGGATATTTAACAAGTGTAGGATTAGCATTTGAATCACAAACTCCCACAACAGGAATCTTTAGTTTAGTAGCTTCTTTAACAGCTAAATTATCATTTACTATATCAAAAATAACTATTGCACCAGGTCTTGAATTCATTTCCTTTATTCCACCATAGAATGTATTCATATGGTCAATTTCCTCTTGGAACCTTTGCACTTCAAGCTTGTTATATTTGTTTGCAAGCTCACCGTTAGCCATCCTAGCTTCAAGATCCTTAAGATGCTTAACTCTTTCACCGATAGTGTTCCAGTTTGTAAGCACTCCACCCATCCAACGTTCTGTCACATAAGGCATTTTAGTTTCTTCAGCTAATTTCTTTACTATAGCCTGACTCTGCCTTTTAGTACCTACCAAAAGTATTTGCTTTCCAGCAGCTGCAGTCTGAGTTAAAAATTCAGCTGCCTCTTCAATAGCCTGAGCAGTTTTTGTTAAATCAATAATGTGGATTCCATTCTTCTTTGAATGAATAAATGAAGCCATTTTAGGATGCCATCTTGATGTTTTGTGACCAAAATGAGCACCAGATTCTAATAATTTCTTTAAGTCTACTTCTGTAGTAGCCATATTAAAATTCCTTTCTCTTCGACTGGATGCTTCTTATACTACTTTTAGATTAATGTAAGAAGAGGAAAAAATTCCAGCCTGATTAATTTGTAATAGGAATATTCTATCATCTTATCTTTAAATAATCAATTTTCTTATTGACCGTGCTCTCAAGGTGTTATATACTAACGTTCTAAGTTATGAAAAAAGATTTACATCCAAACAACTACAGATTAGTAGCTTTTCAAGACCTTAATAACAGCCAGGTCTATTTAACTAAATCTACCGTAGCCTCTGAAGAAACTATTAAAATTGAAGGTGTTGAATATCCTTTAGTAAAAGTTCATATCAGTAGCTCTTCTCACCCATTCTATACTGGTGAAGAAAGAATTATGGACATTGAAGGACGAGTAGATAAGTTTAAAGCAAGAGCAGCCGCAGGTGCAGCAGCCAGAGCAATGAAGGTTGAAAAAACCGCTAAAGCAAAAAAGCCCGCCGCTAAAGCAAAAAAGCCCGCTAAAACTAATTAACTGGAGTTTAAAACAATAAGAATAGCTTAATATAAGCTATTCTTTTATTATTAATAGGTATTACTATGGAAAATAAAATAAATCTACTCAGACTCGAACTTGCGGAGATTGAAACACAACTTCAAGATTCGAATATATATAGCAGTAAAGAATACCCTAAATTAGCTAGACGAAAACAGTTCATAGAAACTGTTATTGATTTATATGAGCATTTAATTTCAGACAGAAAATCCCTTCTAGAAACAGAAGGACTACTTAACTCAGACGATGAAGAGATGAAGACTATGGCCAGTGAAGAAGTTTCAAGTCTTGAAACCAAAATACATAAAAACGAAGAAGAATTAAAGAATTTACTGATTCCACAAGATCCAAATAACGAAAAAAATGTAATCATCGAAATTCGTGCTGCGGCAGGAGGAGATGAAGCTAGCTTATTCGCTGCAGAATTATACAGAATGTATTCAAGGTGGGCTGAAATCAACAACTATAAATATGAACTAATTAGCGAAAACCCTAATGAGGTTGGTGGATTTAAAGAAATTATATTCGAAATTAATGGTATTGATGCTTATAAATACTTGAAGTTTGAAGCTGGTGTTCATAGAGTACAGAGAGTTCCCGTTACAGAAAGCCAAGGTAGAATTCACACATCTACCGTTACTGTTGCGGTACTACCTGAAGCTGAAGACTCAGATGTTGAAATAAATCCCGCAGATCTAAGAATAGACGTATTCAGAGCTGGCGGTCATGGAGGTCAAAGTGTTAACACTACAGATTCAGCAGTAAGAATCACTCACATCCCTACTGGAATAGTTGTTTCAAACCAAGATGAAAAATCTCAAATCAAAAACAAAATAAAAGCTATGGGTGTACTTAAGGCAAGAATTCTTGCTCTTAAGATTGAAGAAGAAAATAAAAAATTAAGTGACGAAAGACTTAAATTAATAGGATCTGGAGATCGTAGCGAAAAAATCAGAACATATAATTTCCCTCAAGATCGAATTACTGACCATAGAATTGGATATTCAAGATCTAACATACCAGCTGCACTAAGTGGCAATATAGAAGATCTAATTGAAAAACTTCAAGAAACCGAACACGCTTTAATTAACAACGAAACTAGATAATGAATTCCTATTCTGAGGCTCTTCGTTATGCGGAGAACAAATTTAAGGAATTAGGGATTAAATCAGCACACCTAGATTCTATTATTCTGCTCGAAAAAACCATCAATAAAGGTCGATCCTACATACTAGCTCACTCCGAAGAAAATTTATCACAAATAGATAAATTCAAATTCAAAAAATTAATAAATAAAAGATCAAAGTATAAACCAGTTGCTCAACTTTTAAGTAGTAAGGAATTCTATGGACGAAATTTCCACATTAATAAGAATGTTTTAACTCCACGACCTGAGACAGAAGAAATAATTGTTCAATTTGATAAATTAATAAGAAATAATAAGTTAAGCCAAAAATGCAAGGTTTGTGACCTAGGAACAGGAAGCGGCGTGATAGGTATAACACTCAAATTAGAACACCCCGATATTAGCATTGATCTAGTAGACCTATTCCCTAAAACACTAAGGGTTGCTAAAAAAAACGTTGTAATTCACTCAACTAGTGTTAATTTAATTAAATCAGATCTTCTAAGTAAAGCGTCTCGAAATTATGACGTTATAGTAGCAAATTTACCTTACGTGCCCCATAGAATAGCTCTAAACAATGAAGCAAAGCATGAACCAGGCAAAGCTATATTCGCTCGTGAAGATGGAATATATTATTACAGAAGAATGTTTGATGAAATAAAGGATTTTAGAAAAAAACCGATGTATATAATACTCGAATTTTTAGACGAAACTTCTGATTCTATTAATTATCTAGCTAAGATAAATAATTATAAATTGATTAATAGAACTGGGCTTGTTAGTACTTTCTCACTGTCAAAATAGCTTTTTTGAATCATTGAACACATTTTTTTTAATATTTTCTCTTCAACTATTGTTGGATTCTTTTATTCTATGATGCGATTTAGATTCTATATAAATCTATCGCCCCATTTTGAAAATGTGATAACTAAAATTACTAAAGCAATCATTATGAATACAATTTGTTGTTTAATGATCTTTGTTACTTTACTATGGTGGTCCAGATAGTACAGTGTACCAATTCCGTACCCTAGAGATCCAAGAAGAAGCGCAGGCATTGCAAGGAATCCGTAATAAATTAATAAATGGGCCAGCAACCAAGCCATTGCCGCACCGAAATATCCCCATGTATACGATAGAAGTCTTGAGTATGGCTCATTAAAAGCATCAAAAAAGTGTCTTGCTGCTACAAAACATATAAGTCCTGTAACGATTGTTAGGAGGAATAATGATGCTCCTCCCCAGGACAAATAAACAGCAGTTAGTCCTAGAGTCATTCCGATAAATGCTTGGATTGATATTAATCTTAAGCTCGAACCTGGTTTTAGATAAATCATCCATAATGCATATAATACTGCCCAAAATATTTGTAAAAGTGTAGTATTAGTTCTAAGCATAAAACTAACAATAGATATACCCACAATAATATCTATAGAGTTGGCTCTTATATTTGCAGCCCAGAATCTTGGCTTAACAGAAACCATTCTCCATTTACTAAGTAGCACTAAACTAAATGCCAACTGATAGAAACCTATTTTAATTAAAACCAAAACTCCCACGGGAATAAGAATAGTCAGAAAAGTATGTGCAACTTTAGCGAATCCTTCTATCGGTCTAATTTTGACTAGAAATTGTCTCATTGTTACCTAATATAATAACAAAATTTGCATTAGTTGTCGCTGTATCTATATTTTCAGGAAGGTTTTTAAGTATGGTAGCGTTCAATCTATTCTCCAAGTAATGCGACGAGTAAGGAGCTGCAGAGTTACTTAAATCCACTATACTTGTGGCAGCATAATTATTATTTTTTGTGTTACCTGTTCCAACTACGTTATATCCGTAAGCTTTCAAAGTTTCTACTGTGCTATTTAGAATACTAGGATCATTAGTCCCATTCATTACTAATATTCTAGCGTTCTCCTTTTTGATATATGGATCAGGTAATAATGTTCTTATAAACGTTTTTATATTGCCGTAGTTATATAAACCAGCCAATGGAAGATCTATTGATTGGCCGTTCATCGGTCCAGTAGTAATTAGACGACTGGTCTTATCTGTTAGCCCAACACTATTAATATTAGCTATATCAATCTTTTTTATAATTGAAAATAGTTTTTCAGCATCATTAAGTCCCATGTCGGTAGCTACATTATTTCCAAAACTATTAAATAATTCTGAAATTTTAACTGGATTGGAAAGAGTATCCATGGTTCCAGCTTTTTGCTTAATCGCGACCAATAAGTCTCTCTGTCTCTGTCCTCTAGCGAAATCACTTGATGTTTCTCTAGATCTTGAATATCTTAGTGCCTGATCTCCATTGAAATGCTGAATTCCAGCTGATGCCAAGATTGGATTATTGTGATTTTCCCAAGCCATAGTCGGATCGTATAAAGTAGTTGGTACATTTACTGTCACTCCTCCGATGGAATCAACGGCATCTTTAAATGCCTGAAAGTCCACAAGAGCATTGTAATCTATACTTAATCCGGTAACATTTTGAATTGTCTGATCAATTAGTTTGTATCCTGCTTCTATAACTTTTGGATTAGTACTTCCTGGAGCTATTCTACCTTCAGCAGCGAATTCTCCATTTTCCCATACAGCATTAATTTTCATGGATCCATGTCCGGGAACTTCTACCCATAAATCTCTAGGTATGCTAAGAAGCGCAATGGAATTAGCAACAGGGTCTATGCTGGCTATCATTATTGTGTCTGTAAGATCGGGGCCGTTATGATTTCCTCCTCCTCTACCCATCAATAGCACGTTTATTCTTCCATTTCCTTCAGTTCTAAGAAGACTCGGGTCTACATTACTCTGAAGTGCTATGGCGCTTTTAGCACCACCCCTTAAAACCTTATTAAGATTATTGTAACTAAGTGCAAATATATATCCTCCAAAGATAAGCGATGTAGCTATTAAAGATCCGGTTATCTTGAACGCAATTGAACCTATTAGCTCTTTTATAGGTTTCTTGATCTTCATAGTGTATTTTTTTAGACTACCAGCTCCAGGTAGTTCAACATTACCGATTATTTCTTCTACCTCTAGTAATTTATCTTTTATTTCTTTGGGGGCTGTCTCTATTTTTTGTTCAACAACTGTTTTAACATTCTTTGATTCTGAAGCAATTCTAAATCTAGAGTAGTTAGCTCTTTCGATTTTATATATTTTTCTGTTAATAGCACGGGGATCGTTATTAGGCGTCCTAGAACTATCAACTAACCCACTTTTATTTTTTTCCATCTCACTTTTTATTTCGTTAGTTTAAATATATTATAAGCATAATCTAGATATAAAACAATATGCTACTGCTAATTAATCGAATTATGCTATAGTTTTAACATGACCAAGAAAGAAAGCTTGTCTTTATTAAATATTGTCTTGATATCAGTTATTTCTGTTCTGTTACTTGTTTCTTTTGTTTTTAGATCTTATCAAGTTGATGGACCAAGTATGGATTCAACTCTACAAAATAATGATATCTTAGTTATCTGGAAGGTTCCAAGAACTTGGGCAAGAATAACAAGAAATGATTATATTCCAAAAAGAGGAGATATTATTGTCTTTAATGAAGATAAATTAGCTCCCTACGGACAACCAGGTACTAAACAGCTAATAAAAAGAGTCATAGGGTTACCTGGAGATAGAGTAGAAATTGTTTCTGGACACTATTTGGTTATAAATAAATCTAATCCTAATGGTTTTGATCCAGATAAAACTCTTGGTTACGATAAAAATAATCAAATTCCTTATACCACTGGGAATCTAGATGTGAGTTTAGGCAAGAATCAGTTATTTGTCTCCGGAGACAACAGATCAGTTTCATTAGACTCTAGAGCATTCGGACCCATAAACACTAATCAAATTATAGGTAAATTAGCTATAAGATTCTGGCCAGGATCCAAGGTTGAGATTTTTTAACTTTCGCTGAATATAAAATTTAGGTATATTATTAATTAATGAGTGATCAAAATAAAAAAGGTTTAGGTAGAGGCTTTGAAGCCCTACTTCCTAGTAATTTCAATAAAGAAAGCCTCCTTTCACCTAATGAAAAGATATTAAATATTGAATTATCTAAATTATCTCCTAATAAACACCAGCCTAGAACCGTATTTGATCAAAAAGCTCTAGAAGAATTAGCTTCTTCTATTAAACAATATGGCGTAATTCAACCCATATTAGTGACTCCTCTTGATGACGGCAACTATACAATAGTTGCAGGAGAAAGAAGATATCGTGCATCTAAAATCGCTGGAATCAAAACTATTCCTGCAGTAGTTAAGAAGCGTCAAGAATTAGAGCAATTAGAAATAGCTCTAATAGAGAATATACAAAGAGAGAATCTAAATCCTATGGAACAAGCATTAAGCATAGAAAGATTAAGACAACAGTTTAACTTTAGTTTAAGCGATATCTCTAAGAGAATGGGTAAAGCTATTTCAACCGTAAATAACCTTAATAGATTAATAGATTTACCAGATAGTGCTAAAGAAGCGCTAATGAAAAGATTAATAGTTGAAGGCCATGCAAGACAAATTCTTTCACTTAATAGCGATCCTAAAATGCAAGATTTCCTACTTAATGAAATTATTAAAAAGAAATGGAATGTTAGACAAGCAGAACAATTTGTTACTAGCCTAAAATCTGGAATAAAAGATTCAAAGCAAGCATCCGACAGAACTCAACAGAAAGAAACTACAGAGACAAAAACACTATCTAAAGTCTTGAATACTAAAGTTAGCCTACGAAGAATGGCTAAAGGTGGTAAATTAGAAATTGCTTATAAAAATGATGAAGATTTAAATAGAATTATAAAAAGAATTAATTAAGAATTTGTTCTGCCTAGAATCTCTTTACCTAAAGATTTATACATCTTAGCTCCCTTGCTCCATGAATCGTACTCAAAAATAGTTTTACCATGACTAGGCGCTTCAGCTAAACGAATATTTCTTGGGATCTGAGTTTTAAAAACTAGTTCACCAAAATAATTCTCAATTTCTTTTTTTACTTGCTGACTCAAAGATGTTCTTTTGTCATACATGGTTAAAAATAGTCCTAATATAGTTAATTCTGAGTTAGTACGTTCTTGAACTGCTTGAATAGTATGTAGCAACTGACTTAATCCTTCCATTGCATAATATTCAGCCTGAACAGGAATCAAAACCTGATCTGCTGCAGTCAAAGCATTTATTGTTAAAACTCCTAAACTTGGAGGGCAATCTATTAATATGTAATCATAGGATAAATTTTCAAGCTGATTTTTTAATATATATTCTCTTTCACTCAATCCTACGCTTTCAGTCTCAAATGCCGATAAAGAAGAATCAGCTGATATCATATCTAAATTTTTGATATTTGATTCAGCTATAACATTATCTATCTTGGACCCTCCAATTAGTACGTCGTAAATTGTTGAGCTACCTTTCAAAGAACCAAGACCACTAGTGGCATTACCCTGAGGGTCTAAATCGATAATTAATACTTTTTGATTATTAGCAGCAAGATAAGCTGCAACATTAATAGTTGAGGTTGTTTTTCCAACACCTCCCTTTTGATTTACTACTGTGATGATACGCTTATTCATTTGCCTCCTATGAGTATATATAAAATTCAACTTAATATAAATAACCTTATTTAACTAGCCATATAATACAACTAATATACTGTTATGGATTTAACTTTTATTTATAGTTTAATTTTCAAATAAGATATGGCCTATATTCTTAATTTTTTACATAACAATCTTTTATATAAAAATATACCGCTTTTTTAGAGCGGTATATTTTAAAACTTTTATTTGTAGGGCTGTTGCCCGCAAAATATTTTTTTGTTTTGGGGCTTTCCCTCACACTTTTAACGAAAGCTCCATTTTTATAATTTTTAACGTTTTTGTATGATTTTTGGGCTCTAAGTATAAACCACTATTTATTACTTATTACCTATACACCATTATGAATATACATAAGCCATATGACAATACTTTTTTGAGCAATTTTTATATACAATAATTTTAGTGAAAAACTGTATTTTTTTTATATGTTATGTTGTAAATACTTCAACTAGGGTTATTTTTTAGTGTTATTAACAGCGTAAGGTTTATTTTGGATAACTATAATATCAAAAATAGTGTTGATATTTTATCAACTATAAAAATAGAGCCTTGGTTTTATCCACAGGCCCTATATTAAATAATTTTTCTATTAAGCTATTTTGTTTATTTTAAGAACAGTCTTAAGTTGTCTATGACCTCTAACTTTTCTTACTCGCTTTTTAGCTTTGTATCTTATAGAAAGGACTTTGTCTGTCTTTTTTGATTCTTCTATCACTGCTGCTGTTACTTTTGTAGCAGTTTTAGGAGTACCAACATCTATTTTATCTCCGTCTATTACCATCAAAGCTTCAAAAGATACTTCATCTCCTAGATTTTTTAGTAATTCGACTTCAATAATGTCACCTTCTGAGACGACAAATTGCTTATTTCCTGAACTTATTATTGCTTTCTTCATATTGAATTTAAGGATAGCATAAATATTTCAATCTGTAAAGACTGCCAGTATTAGCATTTTATAGCTTTTCTAGAGCTATCGTAACCTCAAAGTCGTTTACCTTGTAGTTCTTAGAGAATCCGCCTTTTAATTCATCCCTTATTTCTAGAGTTAAAGTATCAGCCATTATCAAATTCTTCATATATTCGTTTTCAAGTACTGACTTTAATAGATTGGAATCTGATTGAATTTGTAGAACTATTCTATCGTCAACAATTAATCCAGCTTCTTTCCTGGCTTGCTGAATATTTCTTATCAATTCCCTAGCGACACCCTCTTGGATTAATTCATCATTCAAATTAAGATCTATCTCTACTCTAGTTTTCAGAGAACTATCTTCTATTACATCTTTAACATTTAATTCTTCTTGGATAATTTTTAATAGGCTATCATTATTTAATTTAGAAGATATTTTAACTGAACTAAGCGGCTGTCTTACTTTAACTGAGTTCTGAGCTCTAATACTTAACCCCTCGTTAATTATTTCTTTGACTTCGTCCATTAGAGTTATTGCGCCAGTATTAACGCTGCCGTGCTCTGGCCAATCAATAAGGTGAACTGATTTACCTTCTGTGAGCTTTATATAAAGCTCTTCTGCCATGAAAGGAGCAAAAGGTGCAATAATTATCGACAAATTAACTAATACGTAATGCAAGGTCTTATATGCGTCGGATTTATCCTTGTCATTATCGCTTTTCCAAAAGCGCTTTCTACTTCTTCTTACATACCAATTGCTAGCATCATCTAAGAACTGAAATAGCGGTTTTGTAGCTCCGGCAATATCGTATTTATCCATAGATTCAGTTACATCTTTGTTTAATTGATGTAACTTACTAACTACCCATATATCTAAGATGTTATCTAGTTCTTTTGAAGGATCCTTAGGTAATTCTCCTTTTTCTAGACCACTATCCCATTTATCAACATCGGCATACATAGTAAAGAAGTCATACATATTCCAAATCATATTGAGTTTTCTCAACACATCACTAACTTCTCTATCTGTTAAAGCGAAGCTTTCTCCATTTGTTAATGGACTTGTTAACATCAAGTATCTAAATGAATCTGCTGAGAAATTATCCATTAAAATCATTGGGTCAGTGTAGTTTCCAAGTTTTTTACTGAGCTTTTTGCCGTCTGCAGCATTAATATGACCAGTACAAATTAGATTAACGAATGGTGATTTGTTAAATAAACCAACATTTACAGCAGTTAAACTATAGAACCATCCCCTAGTTTGATCAATTGCTTCACAAATAAAATCTGCCGGGAAACTATCCTCAAACTTTTGCTTATTTTCAAAAGGATAATGAAATTGAGCGAAAGGCATAGATCCTGATTCGAACCAACAATCTATAACTTTACCGATGTGTTTTAGAATAGTTCCGTCATATTCGAATTCAATATTCATTACATTCGGTAAATGATAGTCGTCTAGACTTAAGCCTGTTAAGTCTTTCAATTCTTCATAAGATCCAATTATTTTAATTACTTCGGTTCCGTCATTTCGGACACCTTTCCATACGGGTAGAGGTGTTGCCCAGTATCTATCGCGGCTAATATTCCAGTCAGGTGCGGTTTCTAAAATATTCTTAAATCTACCTTCTTGTAGGTGTTTAGGGTTCCAAGAAGTCATCTCGTTAGCTTCAAGCATTTCTTTCTTTTGTGATTGTATATCTACAAACCAGCTTGGATGAGCTCGATACATTAACTTAGTTCCACATCTGTGACAGTGAGGATATTCGTGTCTAATATATTCAACTTTTAGAGCAGTTCCCTCAGCAACCAATGTTTTCGCAATTTCTTTATTTATATCCCAAATATTCTCACCTATCCATCGGCCTTCTGTGTAGTGACCATTTTCGTCAACAATTGAAACTAATGGAACATTTTCAGCCTTACATAAGTCATAATCTTCCTCACCGTAAGCAGGTGCTTCGTGTACAACTCCTGTTCCCGCGTCTGCACTAACAAAATCTGCAGCTAAAACTCGGTGAGCATTGGGTCCATGATTCTGAAAAAGAGGTTCATATTTTTTGCCTACTAATTCTTTACCTTTTACTTCTTTAAGTTTCGTATAGTTTAAAAGTTTATGTTTTTCATCGGTCATTACTCTTTCGATTGCTTCATTTCCGATATAGAATTTCTTTCCTTCGTATTCTATTAATGAGTAGCTTAGTTTTTCATTAACAGCTATAGCAACGTTTGCAGGTAAAGTCCAAGGGGTTGTAGTCCATGCAAGTACGTATTCGTCACTACCTTCTAGCTTAAAGAATACGTATACGCTTGGATCTGTATCCATCTGATAACTATTTTCCATAGCAACCTCAGACTTACTGATCGGTGTTGCGTCCTTAGTACAATAAACTAGAATCTTTTCACCTTCGTAAATCCGTCCTTTGTCATAAAGCTCTTTAAAAGCCCACCATACTGATTCCATGTACTCTTTATCCATGGTCTTATATGCGCCTTCAAATTCTACCCAGCGACCAATTCTATCTATAACATCTTCCCATTCGGTACCAGTCTTAACCATTGCATCACGACATTCGCGCACATAGTCTTCAATACTAATTTTTGTTCCAATTTCTTTTTTATTCTTAATTCCAAGTTTTTTCTCGACGAAAACTTCAGCAGGAAGACCATGACAATCCCAACCCCATTTTCTTTCTACTCTATATCCCCGCATAGTCCAATATCTAGCTACGGCATCTTTTAATGTAGATATTAATAAGTGGCCATGGTGTGGTTTTCCGGTAATAAAAGGTGGACCATCATAAAAAACAAAAGTTTTATCCTTAGGTCTGAAATCTACAGATTTTTCGAATAACTTATGGTTTTTCCAATAATTAAGAATATCTTTTTCGTATTCTATTGATTTTTTTCTTTGTCCTTGTTGATACTTCATATTTTTTTCCTTGGATATAAAAAATACCCTTAATTTAAGTGTTGGAATCCTTTTACGAGGACGGTACCATCCAACTTCTTAATTAGGGTATTTCCTAAAAAAGCTCTTATTTATAGTTTAACGATACTAAATCGATGGGTTCTACTTGATACAATCTTTCTTCCCATATCCGTATCAATCTTGATTTGTAGTTGATAGCTACTCTAACGGACTAATTCGAATTATATCAAACTTAACTTATAACTTCTAGACTACCAGATAAGACTCAAGCTCGTCTTTGGTTGGATAAGATTCTCCCTCCCATATATTCTGAACTTGCCCATCATCTCTAGTAACAACAAATGCAGGGTATGAAATTACTCCATAAATTTTGGCTTTGTCTGCTCCATCTAATGAATCTATATCTAAAATTTCAATATTAATTCCATAAATTTCTTTTTTTAAAGTAGCGCAATAATTTTCTATTGCTAATGAATTTTCGGAATTAGGACGATATAGTATTATTAATTTCATTATTTATAGCTTATCGGATAGAAACTTGATGGGTCAAGCTCTATCCGATAATTATTCCTAGCTACAACCTGTTGTTGATCCACACGAACTACATACATAGCATGATCCGGATCTTTGTGTTTGGTTGCCACAGTTATAGCAAAGTGGCGCATTAATATCTGAAACCACTGAATTCTTCTCTAGAGCATCTACGCTTAGATCCACGCTAATAGTTCCTGATGCAGTACTCTCTTCGACTTCTTTAGGCTCATCTATTAAGCTTAATTGATTTTCTGGTAAGTCATCGATTGAAACTATACCTAATTCAAGTTGATCATCAAAAGATAAGTAATCTTTAGCTAATCTTCTCAAGATATAGTCAGTTATTGAACTTGCAGTTCTAATTTCTGGATCATCTGTAATTCCAGCCGGCGCAAAGCTAGTTCCCTTCAATGCTTTCACATACTTCTTTAATGGAACTCCGAATTGCAAACCATTACTAATGCTTATAGCTAGAGAATCCATTAATCCCGATAGGGTTGAACCTTGTTTACTTACGTTGATGAATAGTTCTCCAGGACTACCGTCGCTATATTCACCGATTGTGAAGTACCCCGTAAGATCAGAAACCTGGAACTTGTAAGTTCGACTTGTTCTAACTCTAGGTAATTCTTTTCGTTCTTTAAAGTTAACTGTCGCGACTTCTGTAGCTAATTCTTTTACTACATCAGCTTTATCGCCGTCTTTTTTAGCCATACTTAGAGGCTGAGCAACTTTACAGTTATCTCTATAAATTGCTACAGCTTTAAGTCCCATCTTCCATGATTGAATATGTAATTCCTCGATATCTTCCACTGTTGCAGTTTCTGGCATATTAACTGTTTTACTGATTGCGCCAGATAAAAATGGCTGAACAGCTGCCATCATTTTTACATGTCCTAGATGACTAATTGGGTTGTCGCCCATAGAGCAAGCAAATACATTTTCATGTTCTTTCTTAAATTCTGGGGCTCCTAAAATTGTTTTTTCAGTGTCGATGTATCTAATGATTGCATCAACTTGATCTTTAGAATATCCAAGTGCTGTTAATGCTCTTGGTACTGTTTGGTTAACTATACTCATCGTTCCACCACCTACTAATTTCTTTACTTTAACCAAGCCTAAATCTGGCTCAATTCCTGTAGTGTCACAATCCATCATAAGTCCGATTGTTCCAGTTGGAGCAAGTAAACTAGCTTGAGAATTTCTTATTCCGTATAGTTCACCTAAGTTAACGGCGTCATCCCATGATGACGTTGCTGCATCTAGCAAGTCTTCGCCGACTAGAGAAGCATCAATATCTGAAATTGCGTCTCTATGCATCCGAATTACTTTTAGCATATTGTCTTTGTCTTTTGCGTATCCAGCAAAAGGACCCACTTTTTTAGCTAATTTAGCACTTACAGAATATGCGTGACCAGTCATTAGTGCAGTTATTACAGCTGCCTGAGCTCTTCCTTCTTCACTATCATAAGGAATACCCTGAGCCATAAGAAGTGCGCCAAGATTAGCGTATCCAATTCCTAAAGCACGATATGCTCGCGCGTTTTGATCGATTCTCTTAGTTGGGTATGAACTATATCCCACTAAAATTTCTTGAGCAGTAAAAATTAAATCAACTGTGTGTCTAAAATCTTCAATCGCAAAACTAAAGTCATCGTTTAAATATTTTAGTAAATTAATAGAGGCTAAATTACAGGCAGAATTATCTAAGTGCATGTATTCACTGCATGGATTACTTCCATTTATTCTTCCTGCGTTAGGAGTTGTGTGCCATTTGTTAATTGTTGTATCAAACTGCATACCAGGATCAGCACATTCCCATGCTGCTTCAGCGAATTGTCTATAGATATCTCTAGCCTTAACAGTCTTAACTGTTTCTCCAGTCGTAACAGCTTTCAAATGCCAATCAGAATCAGCTTCTACGGCTTTCATGAAATCATCAGTTACTCTTACAGATATATTTGCATTTTGATATTGAACTGAAAATGAATCTTTTCCGTCCAAGCTCATATCCCATCCTAAAGTCTGTAAATCTCGAGCTTTTCGTTCTTCAATAGTCTTACTCCATATAAATTGTTCTATATCTGGGTGATCTACATTTAAAATAACCATCTTAGCAGCTCTTCGAGTCTTACCTCCACTCTTAATCGCACCAGCTGAAGCATCTGCTCCTCGCATAAAACTAAGAGGACCACTTGCAGTACCAGCACTCTTACCAAGAGTTTCCATTGATGATCGAATTGAACTGACGTTCACTCCAGATCCGCTACCACCTTTGAAGATCATTCCTTCTTCAACATACCAGTTAAGAATAGCTGGCATTGTGTCGTCAACAGATAAAATAAAACAAGCACTAGCTTGCTGTGCGCGCTCTTTAGATCCAATATTAAACCAAACTGGTGAATTGAAAGCAGCTCTCTGAGTTGCCAAAACATACTTTAACTCTTCTCTAAAATCTTCGGCTTCAGTAGTATTATCGAAATATCCCTCTTGAAGACCTTGTCTAGTAATTGTGTCTACGACTCTATCGATAAGATGTTTTAGAGAACTCTCTCGATCTTTTGTTCCTGGTGTACCAGAAAAATATTTTTGTGAAACAATATTTATCGCATTCAATGACCAATTTTCAGGAAACTCTACATCCTTTTGTTCGAATACCGGCTTATCGCTTACCGGATTCTTGATTATCGAATCCTGTTTAACCCACTTTAATTGATCGTAACCCTTACTTTTTTTAGGGGTAAAAAGCCTACCCACTCCGATGGTTGTTGTTGATGCCATTTTTTTAACCTCTCTTAATTGTTATTTACTTCAAACCTCCCAAGATTTGAATTTTGTTTTTATATATTTTTGTTAGAGTTCTTTGCGACTTTGTCGCTGCCTGAGCTCTCTTGGATACCTAATTTTTTAGGTAGCTTAGAAAGCTGTCAAAATGTGTTATCCTTTGACCTCTTGCATCTGCCTAATGTTGGATAGTTCTTTCTCGAAGCTAGATATATCTTTAAAATGACGATACACGCTAGCGAATCTTACATATGCTACTTCGTTAATTTGAGAAAGGTGGTTCATCGCCAGCTTTCCTATTTTGTCTGATTTAACTTCTTGTTCATCTAAAGAATATAGTTCTTGTTCGATATCGTTTACGAGTTTTTCTATTTGCATACTCGTTACTGGAGTTTTCTCGCAGGCTCTATATAGACCCCCAAGAATTTTTGTACGATTAAATAATTCTCTACTGCCATCTTTTTTAATGATTATCAGCTGAGGTCTTTCTATTCTTTCGTAAGTCGTAAATCTATGACTACAATTAACGCACATTCGGCGACGACGAATTGCTTGATCGTCTGCCACATCTCTAGACTCAATTACCTTTATGTCTGTGCTGTGACATTGAGAGCATTTCATTTAATCACCTCCTTTTGTCAAAAATTTTGATTATTATTTGTTTAAGTACTTTATAGACTAATATATTTTTAGTGTATATCTCTATATATAGCGCCTAGTAAGATTAATATACCCCCATAGATGGTTTTTATCAATATTATTTTTGGTGTATTATTTAATACAATTAACAGATTGAAAAAGCACAATAATTAACATTCATATCAGTTAATTGATTAACTGATATTTGTTGTTATTAATACTGCCTACTCTTCGTCGCTATTGTCTTGGTGAGAATTTTTTCTTCTCAATCGTCTTAAGAATGAAGGTTTTTCTAGATCTTCTTCCATACTAGAACGCTGTTCGTCATTGTGATGATTGTAATTATTTACGGGAGTTTCTTCAACTTCATCGTTTTCAGTCCACATGTTTGGCATGTCATTATCTTCTTCTTTATCAAAATGATGTTCAGGCTCTTCTTTATCTAAATCCATGTCGATTTCAGACATATCAGACTTTTTAACTTGTTTATCGATACTGTCGTAATCCGATTCATTAAGTGAAACCTGGCTTTTAGCTCCTTTAGCGAAATATGATTCATCAAAACCGGTAGCAACTACTGTAATAATAATTTCTCCATCAATTTTGTCATCGATAGAGGCACCGAATATAATATTAGCTTCTGGATCAGCGGCTGCAGTAATTGTTTCGGCAGCGGAATTAATTTCATGCATAGTTAAATCACTTCCACCGATAATGTTGAACAAAACTCCTCTTGCGCCATCGATTGATACTTCCAGTAAAGGAGAATCTATAGCTTGTTGAGCTGCAGCAGATGCTCTATCTTCACCACTTGCGCGACCAATACCCATTAATGCGGTTCCAGCATTACTCATTACTGCTTTAACATCAGCGAAGTCTAGGTTAATAAGACCATTAACTGTAATAAGATCAGATATTCCCTGAACTCCTTGTCTTAAAACATCATCAGCAAGCTTGAATGCTTCCATCAAAGGAGTTTGTCGATCAATGGTTTGAAGCAATCTGTCGTTAGGAATAATAATTAGTGTATCAACGGTTTTTCTTAATTTTTCAATTGCTACTTCAGCATTTCTTCGTCGTCTTTCACCTTCAAATGCAAATGGTTTTGTTGCAAAACCGACTACAAGTATGTTCATATCCTTGGCTATTTTTGCTACAACGTGACCAGCACCACTTCCAGTACCTCCGCCAGCGCCTATTGTTATAAACACCATGTCAGCACCTTCTATTGCTTTCCTAATTTCTTCAGAAGATTCTTCTGCTGCTTTTTGTCCGACGCTTGGATCAGCTCCAGCGCCTAGACCTTTAGTAGTTTCTTTACCAATGTGAATTTTAGTACCAGCTTTTGAGTGATGTAGAGATTGAGCGTCCGTATTTACAGTAACAAAATCTACTCCTTCTATACCCGCTTCAACCATTCTGTTGACAGCTGCACCACCAGCACCTCCAACTCCCACAACTTTAATTTGTGCAAATGTTTCTATTGATGGTTCAACAATTTGAGACATATAACCCCTTCTTATAAGTGTCTAATTTAATAAAGTTAGTATACCCCATATTTCAATCAAGTCAAAATTTATAAAACGGATGAAAACATTATTTATTTTCAAGAGTATTTAATTTATATTTTGAAATTTATATTAAATTTGGCTGAACAACTAGTTTTTAAGTTTTCCAAAAACAGATTTAAATACATTTCGAGCACCTTCTATGGAGTAGTTACTGGAGTTCTGAGGTAATGCTGGCAACATTAAAAGATCTAGTATCATTAAGCCTATGACCGTATCGTACGATGGATCCTCCACGGTGTCTACTAGTCCTCCGATGCCGTGAACTCGGCCTATTCTCGTGGACAATTGAAGCTTTTCTTTTGCATATTGTACTATTCCGGGCAACTTCGCACTTCCGCCAGTTAAAACAACTCCTCCGGGCAACTTTCTGAACTTCTTGATCTTATGTAATTCTTTTTCTACTAGATCGAATAATTCATCTACCCTGGATTCAATGATCATTCTAACATCATCAGATATAAAAGTTTCACCAGATTTCTCAGTTTTAATAAGTCTAGAAACACCTTTATGTCCTTCTTTGAGGGTGCCGTATTTTAATTTAACTTCTTCTGCAGAGTCTAAATCAGTTTTTAGTCCAATAGCTAAATCATTAGTTATATGTTGTCCACCTATAGGAATGACGGATACATACTGCACATCGCCATCTTCAAAGACGATTAGATTTGTTGTTCCCGATCCTATATCAAGAAGTATTGTACCTGCCTCTTTTTGTTGTCTAGTCATTACTGCTTCAGCAGATGCTAGAGATGAAACTGAATGATGAGATATTTCTATTCCAGCTTTTTCCAACGCTAAGTCCAGGCTCCGCATATTAGGAGATGAAGCAGTAACGATGTGTGCTTCAACCTCTAATCTAATTCCATGCATGCTTACAGGGTCTTTGATATTTTTTTGACCGTCTAAACTATAATATTTAGCAAAGAACTGTACGATTTCACGATTCTGAGGAAGATTTACTATTGTCGCCGCATCATCTACCCTCATCCTGTCTTCTGAAGTTATTTCACGATTAGCGGCACTGATAGCTATTACTCCTTGAGAATCTACACCTGTCACGTGTCCACCATTAACATTGATAGTAGCCGATCTTATTGGTACTCCGGCTATTCTCTCTGCCTCATGAACGGCTTGTGAAATAGATTCAGCAACTTCATCTACATTTACTACTGCACCTCTTCTCATTCCATGATTAACAGAACTCCCATGTCCTATGATTGATGGTTGGTTATTTTTAGGATCATGCATACCAACAACACATCTTACTTCAGATGTGCCTATATCTATGCCAACAAAATGCTGAGGCTTCATATAAACAATAGTATAACGCTATAGCTTATCTATAGGCAAGATAAAACAATACTCCTATTGGGTAAGGATTTCGTATCCGTCTTCTGTGATCAATATAGTGTGTTCAAAATGTGCAGACCAACTACCATCTTGAGTTAGAATAGTCCATTTATCTTCAGCCAGTCTTACATTATAGTCTCCTAGCGTCACCATGGGCTCAATGGCTATAGTCATTCCATTGCTTAGCCATGGTCCTGTACCTTTTCTTCCATAATTAGGAATATTTGGATCTTCATGGAGGCTATGTCCCACTCCATGACCTACTAAATCTTGCACTATTCCATATTTATATTTATCTAATACATCTTGGATAGCATTTCCTATATCGCCCGTTCTAATTCCGTCATGAATAACATTTATTCCGGCCATAAGAGATTCTTTAGTTCGTTCTACTAATTGAATATGTTGGTTCTGTTTTGGTTTTCCGGCAATTACAGTTCTAGCTGCATCAGTTATCATTCCCTGATAAGTAACTCCGAAATCCATACCAACTAAATCTCCCTCCTGAATAATTCGTTTCTTACTTGGAATTCCATGAACTATTTCATCGTTTAAAGAAACGCAAAGCACGTCCGGAAAACCCTGATATCCTAAGAATGTTGGCTGACCACCAAGTTTTTTTAACTCTTTTGCAGCAATGTTGCTAAGATCCTTTGTGCTCATCCCTGGTTTTAATTCTTTTTCAAGAATATCAAGAACCTGAGCCAACATCTTGCCGGACTTTCTCATCAGATTGATTTCGTTTTGAGTTTTTACTTTAGTAAACATAATTTAACTATACTAAATATTTGATAATATCGTTATGAATTTCTTCAGCACTTCTATTCGCATCAATATCTACTAGTGGTAACTTAGAATTTTTATATATTCTAATTAGCGGTTTAGTCATCCGTTCAAACACTTCGAATCTTTTTTCGATAATTTCTTCTTTATCATCATCTCTTCCCCTGGTGATTAATCTATCCTTAACCACTTCTTCCGATGCCTCCAGGTTAACTATTAGAGTTAAATGATAATTACCAGCTTCAACTTGAGAAACTAGCCATTCTGCTTGACCTACAGTTCTAGGGAATCCATCTAATACAAATTCAGTTTCCTTGCCGTATTTTTCTATATTTTTTTTAACTATATCAATAGTTTCTGAATCTGAAATTAATTCGCCGGCTAACAAACTTGGATTATTAGTGTCTTTTAAGGCTTCTCTGAATAACTTTCCGGTCGACACCCAATCGCATCCCAATTCTTTTGCAATTAATTGACCCTGCGTACTCTTTCCGGACCCTGCAATTCCAATAAATATAATCACTAACCTATTTTTTCCTTCACTAATTTAGCTATATCACCGCCATCGGCCGCACCTTGAGTTTTAGCCCTAACCATTCCTATGATTTGTCCCATATTTGAACCCTGATTTTCTGAGACTATTTGATCTACCACCTCAGACAGTTCATCTAAACTCATCTTAGCAGGAAGATATTTATCTATAATTTTCTTTTCAGACAATTCTTTATCGGCTCTATCTTGATTACCGCCCTGTACGTATAAATCAGCGCTTTCTTGTCTTTTTTTAGATTCTTTAGAGAAAACAGAAATAATTTCCTGATTGTCTAATTCTTGATCTCTCTTGCTATTAGCGACTTTGTAATAAAGTAATGCGGATTTAAGCCCTCTAAGGACTTCTGTTGTTTCCGAGTCACGAGCTAACATAGCAGTCTTTATGTCCTGCTCTAGCTGCTTCTCGATCATAATCTTATTTTATTCCTGGTTTAGCTGTTCTAGCTTTAGGAAATTTAACTAAAGCACGTTCTTTTCGAGATATTGCCTTTTTTCTTCTTTCGTTTCTAGATATTGGCTTCTCAAAATACTGTCTTTCTTTAAGTAAGGTTAATACACCAGACTGTTGTACTTTACGATTAAATCTTCGAAGTAAATTCTCTACAGATTCTTTGTTGTCTTTTCTTGTTACTTTGATCATCGGTATAAATTATACTTTACAGGGGTAATTAAATCAATAGTTAATTTAACCTGTAACTCTTTTCTGATTAGTTTTCTGTGACTTCAAAACAATACTCTGTAATTCTTTAAATATAACGAAGTGCTTATTAGTAGAATAGACTTTAGTATTACCCTGTTTTTCAGAAACTAAGAATCCAACCTTCTCTAACTTCTTAAGTTCACGCTGAATATTTCCAGCATCTTCCTTAATTAATTTAGCAAGGCCTCTTACGTGAGTCTTGAAATCTGGGTATTTTGCGTAAATTACTATTATTTTTCTTCTTACGCGTGATGTTATAAACGTATCTAACATAAGCCTCCATTGTCATTAGAACAACATAATTTGTAGTATATATTGTTGTTTTTTAATAATCAACTACTATTTGAATCTTATCATAAAAATAAATAAATAATCTATAAAATAGAAGTGTATGAGAAAATAGCATTATGTTCTATTACGACGTCTGGGTAAGAAGTGGGAAGTATAAAGGTGATAAACCTCTAACTTATTCTTCTGATGTGAAAATAATGAACGGAAGCATAGTTCAAGTTGAGCTGCAAAAAGAAATTGTTAATGGTTTTGTATCAGGTTCTACAACGAAACCTAGATTTAATATTAAAAATATTACAAATATATTCGAACTATCTCCCATACCTGAGAATTATTTGAAATTAATGGAATGGTTAGTGGAGTTTTATCCATCAAGCATCGGAGAAGCTACTCGACAGATTCTACCCCTAAAATTCCCTGCCAAAATTAAAATTGAAGATGCTTCATCAGAATACAAGCTACCCGATCCTCTGCCAACACTTACGAATGATCAAAGAAAAGCACTAAAAGATATCCATCAACCAGATACTTACCTTCTTCACGGAAGGACTGGAAGTGGAAAGACACGAGTATACATAGAATTAATAAGAGAAACCTTTGAAGAAAACAAATCTTGCATAGTTCTAACTCCTGAAATCAGCTTAACCTCTCAACTCTACAAAAATTTATTTAGTCAGTTTGGAGATAAAGTAGTCTTGCTTCATTCTAGACAAAGTCCGTCAGAGAGAATTAAGGCATGGTTAAAAATCTTAAATTCTGACAGCCCTCTAGCGGTAATAGGTCCTCGTTCTGCCCTATTCTCGCCGCTTAGGAGCCTAGGTTTAATAGTCGTCGATGAATCTCACGAAAATAGCTACAAACAAGATCAAATGCCTCATTACGTAGCTACAAGAGTAGCTTCTTATCTAAGTTCGATTAGCAAATCAAAATTAGTAATAGGAAGTGCAACTCCACTTATAGCGGACTACTTTTTGGCTAAAGAGAAAAATAAAAAAATCATTGAGATGAATACTACTGCAATCAAGACCGATGATGTAAGTAAAAATGTTAGTGTTGTAGATCTTAAAGATAAGAGTCTTTTTACTAAATCTGAAGTATTATCTGATGAACTTATTGATTCCATTAGAGAATCCCTGTCAAAAAACGAACAAGCTCTCCTGTATCTCAACAGAAGAGGCACTGCCAAAATAGTAATCTGTAATGAATGTGGATGGGAAGCTTTATGTGATCACTGCAATCTTCCAATGACTTATCACGGAGATACACATCAACTAATTTGTCATACATGCGGTAAAAGAATAAGTAAAATACCTAACACCTGCCCTGAATGCAAGAAAGAATCACTTAGTTTCAGCTCAATTGGCACAAAAGCAGTAGTCGACGATGTTAAACGAATATTTAAAGGGGCAAAAATTCAGAGATTTGATACAGACAATCTTAAATCCGAAAGTATAGAAAACCATCTGGAAAGCATAAGATCGGGCAAAATAGACATAATCATCGGAACTCAGCTGCTAGCAAAAGGTTTTGACCTGCCGAAACTCTCAACATTAGGAGTAATTCAGGCAGATACAAGCTTATATCTTCCAGATTTTAGTAGCGAAGAGCGTACTTTTCAATTAATAAGTCAAGTATTAGGACGAATTAACAGAGGTCATGTTTCAGGTAAAGCCTTTATTCAGACATACAATCCAGAAGATAAAATATTTAAATATGCAATCAATCACGATTACGAATCGTTCTATACAAAAGAACTCGACAACAGAAAAAAATTTAAATTGCCACCCTACTATCACCTATTAAAGCTATCTGTAATGAGAAAGAGTCCAGAAAGCTCTGAAAATGCAGCTGAAACTCTCAAAAAATCACTTAAAGAGTCCTTCAAAGGAATAATAATTGAAGGTCCTGCTCCTTCCTTCCACGAAAAGCATGGAAATTATTATGAATGGATTTTAGTTGTAAAAAGCACAAGCAGAAATAGCCTCATCTCTGTAATTAAGTCACTGCCGTCCGGCTGGCACCATGACATTGATCCGCTTAATTTGTTGTAAATATATTAACAAAGATTTGAATAATCTTTTTAACATAATGTATGTTTTGTTTTATACTGTAATTAATAATGAACAACAAATTAATAACTCTTCCAAATCCATCTCTTCGCAAAGTTTCTGCTAATGTTAAGGAAATTAACGATAAGATACTAGGTATTATTAAAGATATGGAAGAATCTACTCTTGATTGGGATCAGAGCCGAGAACATGAAGTCGGAGTAGCCCTAGCCGCAGTTCAAATTAACAAATTATATAGAATAGTGATTCTAAGAGATGATCACGAAGATAAATACAGTGCAACTTTTACAATATTCATCAATCCAGAGATAGAAAAATCTTTCGGTGACATAGTTATGGATTACGAAGGCTGTTTAAGTATTCCAGATATTTATGGAAAAGTTCCTAGATACAACAAGGTTAAAGTTAAGGCACTAGATACTAATCTTAATAAAATTGAACTAACTGCTAGCGGGTTCCTTGCTAGAGTATTTCAGCACGAAATCGATCATACAAATGGAATAGTTTTTATAGATCATATTAAAGATAATCCTGACGCATTTTACATCCTAGATACTAGCGGTAAATTAATTAAACAAGATTATGAACAAATCAAAAAAAATACTACTCTTTGGCAATGAAAGAATAGCTACCTCGGTAGAAACTAAAGCTCCTATTTTTAGATATTTAATGCAAAACTACAATGTAGTAGGATTAGTAGTTTCTGAAAAGAAGAACATGGATTCTCTTGAAGTAGTTAAGTTAGCAAAAGAAAATAATATAGAAGTATATAATTTTACTAAATTGAAAGATTCGATTGAGGATATTCGGAAATTAGAAGCAGATATAGCGGTACTTATTGCGTATGGAAAAATAATACCTCAATCAATTATAGACATATTTCCAATGGGAATACTTAATATACACCCATCGTTACTCCCAATGCACAGAGGCCCTACTCCGCTTGAGAGCGTTATTCTAGGCAATGAAACTAAGACAGGCGTAAGTTTGATGCATTTAAGTAGCGGGATGGATTCAGGGCCTGTATACGCTCAAAAGACGATTAATCTTAATCAAAAAGAAACTAAACAAGAATTAGCTAATATATTAGATGAATTAGGTTATAGTATTTTTAAAGAAGATTTTGAAGATATTCTTTCTGGAAAAATAACTCCTGTTGAACAAAAAGATGAACTAGCTACATATGATCAATTGATCAACAAAACGAATAGTAATATAGACTGGAAAAAATCATCTCTTCAAATAATTAATAAAATTAGAGCTTATGAGGGATGGCCAGGAACAAAAACTATACTTGGTAAATTAAACGTTAATATAGTATCAGCTGACATTTCAGACCATAAAGGTAATCCAGGAGAATTCCTTATAGAGAACGGTCGATTGTATATCTATACTCTGGATTCAAGTTTAGAAATAAAAACAATTCAACCTGAAGGCCGAAAAATTATGACAGCAAGAGACTTCTTATTGGGCTATTCAAATAAGATTAATTAGAAGGTTGATCTGTTGATGCACTTAAAATCTTAGCAGAATCTCCTGCAACTTCTTTTTTAAGCTTATCGAATTCTTCTTGAACTACATCTTTATAGTTAGGGAAATTGGTTTGGAGCCAATTATACGCACCTTTATCATCTTTAGATTGAAAGAACTGTTCAAATTCATCGAATTGGCTTTCATTCATTTGCTCCGCCAATCTCATTCCAACCCTAAGTTCGAGAGTTTCATATACGTGGTTTAGTAGAGCCGCTCTTTCTTCTTGAGGCAAATCGCCTAGTCCTACTTCTTTTAGTAAATTGTCGTTAATCTGTATCATACAATTCCTTTTTATAGATTATAACATTTATAGTTTTCTTTGCACCAATTCTCTGCTAAAGAATTCTAATTTATCTCCTTCGACTAAGTCTATCTTAGATTTAGTCTTAAGATCTATTCCACACATTTCACCTGCATTAACTTCCTTAACGTCATTATTGCTTCTCTTTAGGTTGTGCAGTATAGCTTCTGCGAGTACTTTTTTATCTCTAATTACTCGAACCAAGCTTGGTAGAACTACTTTTCCTGTTGTTACTTCACCACCACAAATAACTTGTGTCTTTGTGGTGTTAAATATACCTTTTATGGTTAATTTTCCGATTTCTTTTTCTACTACTTCTGGAGTTAACAGATCACTCAATTCTTTCTTAGCGTCATCAAGCATTTCATATATGATATCGAATAGTCGAATATTTATCTTGTCTCTTGATGCTTGCTGGATAACGGAACGAGGAGACGAAACATTGAAACCATAAATAATAGCATTTGAACTATGTGCTAAATGGAGATCATTCTCATTAATCTGTCCGATTCCTGATCCTACGAATCTAATAGCTACTTCGTCTGTATCTAAGGATTTAAGGCTATCCATTACAGATATAAGCGAACCTTGAACGTCTGCTTTAATAATCACATTAAGTTCGCTAAGTTTATTGTTTCTGTTAATTAATCTAATTAAATCGCTGCTACTTATGTCCATTCTGGAGTCTGATGAGCTTTTATTTTGAAGAGATTTTTCTGCCATATTTTTAGCTTCTTTTTCATCTTTACAAAAGTTAAATTCATCACCAAATTCTGGAAGAGTTTTGAATCCAGAAATAATAACTGGAGTAGAAGGACCTGCTTCCTTAAGCGGTCTCCCTTCACTATCTTCAAGATTTCGAATTTTTGCGTAACTAGATCCAGCACAAATATAATCACCTTTTCTAATTACACCTCCCTCTACTAAAGCTCTGGCTATTGAACCCCTTCCGGTTTCAATATGTGATTCGATAACTAATCCATATGCAGGAACATCATAATCGGCTTTTAAATCTTCAATATCAGTTACTAAGAAGACTAGGTCTAGTAGTTCTGGTATACCTTTTTTAGTTTTTGCAGACACTTCCTGAATTACTGTATCTCCACCCCATTCTTCGATCATTAAGCCGTGTTCAGACAATTGCTGCTTAATTCTATTTGAATCAGCCCCTTCTTTATCGATCTTATTAATAGCAACGATTATTTTAACCCCTGCTTTTTTTGCATAACGAATAGCTTCTATAGTCTGTGGTTTTACTCCGTCATCAGCAGCTACAACAATTATCGCGATATCAGTTAATGCTGCTCCATGCTGCCTAATAGCAGCGAAAGCTTCATGTCCTGGAGTATCTAAAAATGTTATCAATCTATCATTGTGCTTAATTTGATAAGCGCTAATATGCTGAGTAATTCCACCAGCTTCTTTTTTTGCTACGTCTGTTGACCTAATTGCGTCTAGCAAAGAGGTTTTACCGTGGTCTACGTGCCCCATAACGGCAACAACTGGTGGTCTAGGCTTAGCCTTACCAGTAAGTTCGTGAGATGAAATCTTTATGATCTCGTCTTCGTTTTCAGCACTTCTTAATAACTCTACGTCTAAACCTAGTTCTTCAACAATTATTTGAGCTGTTTCAAAGTCGATCTTTTCATTAACGGTGGCCATAATACCGTTTTTCATCAATTCTGTAATTAGTCCTGTTACAGGTATAGAAAGCTTTTCGGCCAAGCTGCCTACAGTAATCATCCCATCTATTTGAATCTTGGTTTTTGACGCCATAGTAGCTCCTTCTGGCCGAAAGGCCTTTTTAGATATTCATCTTATTCCTTGGACTTATCAGCAGTCTTCTTGGCAGGCTTGCTGTCTTCAGACTTTTCACTTTTCTTAGCAGTTTTAACTGATGCACCAGTATCCTTTAGGGATAGGGCTATCTTTCTATTTTCAGTATCAACATCCAACACTTTGAAATCTTTAATTTCATTTAATTGGAACAGCTGTTCTGGATCAATACTTTCGTCATCGCTCATTTCTGAAACGTGAACTAAAGCTTCAACACTTGGGCTTAGTTGAACGAATGCTCCAAATGGAGTAATTCTAGTTACTTTTCCTTTTACTAATTGGCCCTTATTAAAATCTTTAACTTGTTCTAACCATGGGTCTTGGCTCATCTGCTTAAGACTTAGGCTTAGTCGGTCTTTTTCGATAGCTATGATTTTAGCTTCGACTTCCTGACCAATTTTTAAGAAATTCTTTGGGTTATCTACACGATCCCAAGATATTTCTGAAATATGAATTAATCCTTCAATTCCATCTATGTTAACGAAAGCACCGAAATCTATTACTCCGGTAATTACTCCCTTAGCAGCGTCTCCGACTTTCATTTCGGCAAACTTAGACTGAATAACATCTTTCATTGCTTCTTTTTCGGAAACAATTAGCTTGTTATCTTTTCGACTTACATCTAGAACTCGTACTTTAAGAACTTCTCTAGTTAAAGCATTAAGCTTCTGGAGAATTTCATCTTTATCTGCTCCAGTTACACGAGGATAATGTCCAGGTGCTAATTGAGAAACAGGTAAAAATCCTCTGATTCCTTCTAGTTCGATTAAAAGACCTCCACGATTTGCATCATAAGGAGTAAGATCGATAGTTTCCTGAGATTCAAATAATCTTTGAACTTCATCCCATCCTTTATCTTTAGCAACTCGTTTTAAGCTAAGTAAAGCTTGGCCGTCTTCCATGTCTGGATCAAGAACGCTAACACTTATATTAGCTCCTTCTTGAAGTTCTTGGCCGTGACCTAGTTCTCTTCGCATCACCACACCGATACCATGAGCTCCTAAATCTATCCATACTTCGTTCTTTTTAATTGATAGTATTGTACCCTCTAAAATATCTCCGATATTTAGAGTTTTAATGTCTGAGTCTTTTAACAACTCATCCATGTTTAATAATTGTTTTGACATTTAAAAAATGCCTCCTTAAAAAATATTTTCTTAGATTAAAATCTACTAAATAAATAGTTGGATTTTTACACTTAAGATTAGTTAAAATTATACCTTATTTTACCTTGAGAGTAAACATCGATCGACTGAGAGTAAATTAAAATTCTCTAAAAAAAATTATTTATTATAAAATCAGTGTAGTTATGTACTTAGGAATAGATGTTGGGGGAACAAAAACTTTAATAGCCGCTTTCGATGAAAGAGGTAAAATTACTTTTGAGAAAACCTTTCATACTACTCAGAGCTATTCTGCATTTTTAGATCAATTAAGTTTCGAGGTTAGCTCACTTGAAGTCGATAAATTTAAATCCGTCTGTGTCGGTCTGCCCGCTTCAGTAATAGATCGCGACAATTCAGAAGCAAAAATATTTACGAATCTAGCATGGCATAACATTAAAATTGCTCATGATCTTAGAAGAATATTCCCCTGTCCTATTTATTTTGAAAATGATGCTAAATTAGCAGGATACTACGAAGCGATAGAATTAGGAAAAAAGTACGATCGAGTTCTATACGTAACGATTAGTACAGGAATCGGATATTCATTAATAGTAAAAGAAGAAATTAACACAGAAATTGGTGATCCAGGTGGGAGTGATATATATATTGAACGTGACGGAAAGATGATAACTTGGGAAAATGCTACTTCAGGAAAAGCTATTGTAGAAAAATATGGAAAAAAAGCTGAGGATATCAACGATGAAGCGACTTGGCAATTAATCAGCAAAGACATAAACAAAGGTTTATTAGAACTTATAGCCATTTTGGAGCCCGATGCGGTAGTATTTGGTGGTTCAGTTGGAGAATACTTCCATAAATATTCAGAGTATCTAAGAAGCGATTTAAATAGATATAAACTTCCTTCGCTTAAATTACCTGATTTAATAAAAGCTAAAGAAGCAGAAAAAGCTGTAGTATTTGGATGCTATTATTACTGCAAGAGAAACCCAAATGGATGATCTAATTAATAAATTAGAGAAAAAATATTCTAAAATTAAATTTGAAGAATCAGATAAATTTTATTGGTCACCTTCTAAAGAAATTGTTTATTACAACTCCAGCACTAAAGATATAGACTCTTCAAAATGGGCATTACTTCACGAAGTCGGACACGCCCTTCTTCAACATAAAGGCTATGATCAAGATTTTATATTACTTAGAATGGAAGTTTTAGCATGGGAAAAAGCTAAAAAAATATCTAAAAAATTTTCAGTAAAAATTGACGAAGATCATATTCAAGATTGCTTAGACACATATAGAGATTGGATATACAAAAGAAGCCTATGTCCTAAATGTTCTACAATAAGTCTTCAAAATAATAAAGATAATAAGTATAGATGTTTCAATTGCTCTTCTGTCTGGCAAGTAACTTCATCTAAGTTTTGCCGTCCATATAGAACTTTAGTTAAATAAAAAACCGGGATACTCGCAGTAATCCCGGTTTTGTAATTACCTAAAATTAATTAAGCAATAGTTTTGGTTCGACGAGAAATTCGTCCACCTTTAGCTCCAGCAGCTCTTGCTAAATCTCGATTAGCAAAGAAACCACCAGTTCGTCCTAATTTTCCACCTTTAGAACCTATTTTAGCGTAAAAATCAGCACCATACTTCTTCTTATTAGTAGCAGCTGCTGCTTGTCCGCCTTGTTTTGTTCCGGCCATATAAAGTCCTCCCTTATATTTAGTTATTTCGTAAAAATAAAAAGAGAGTCATCAAAAAAGATAACCCTCTTTCCTCTTACGAATTAGATATATAATAACACGCTACTGTTTATAAGTCAATAGTGCTAAAGCATAGATTTAGTCTAAAAAGAAAAACAGTCTCCTTTTTGGAGACTGCTTTTATAAATTGGCACCGTGCTATTTTCCCAGGGGTGAACCCCAAGTATTGTAACCGCTACGAGGCTTAACTGCTGTGTTCGGAATGGGAACAGGTGTTTCCCTCGTGCTATGGGCACCAAGTAGGATCTTGTTTAAACAAACAAAACCCTGTTGTTGTCCATAATCTGATATAAATATATTACTTTAAGTGATAATTTTACTTTGACAAACGAACGCATTAATAATGACCAATGACCAGTCAAAATGCTACTTCTCACCAAAACTCATGTTAGATTTAAAACCATACATGGGTTTTGGTCGCAAAAAGTCGATGGGACTATTAGTACGCTTTGGCTGAACACGTTGCCGTGCTTACACCTTGCGCCTATCAAACTGATCGTCTTTCAGTGTCCTCATAGGGAAATCTAATCTTAGGGTCAGTTTCGCGCTTAATATGCTTTCAGCGCTTATCTGGTCCGCACATAGCTACCCAGCAATGCTCTTGGTAGAACAACTGGTACACCAGCGGTGCGTTCACCCCGGTCCTCTCGTACTAGGGGCAAATCCCTTCAAATTTCCTTGCGTCCACAGCGGATATAAACCGAACTGTCTCACGACGTTCTGAACCCAGCTCACGTACCTCTTTAACCGGCGAACAGCCGGACCCTTGGGGCCTGCTTCAGTCCCAGGATGAGATGAGCCGACATCGAGGTGCCAAACCGCGCCGTCTATGTGAACTATTGGGCGCGATAAGCCTGTTATCCCCGGCGTAACTTTTATCCGATAGCGCTGCCGATACCACACTCCTGTACGAAATGTACTGACAGCGGAAAACTTACTCCGACTTTCGTCCCTGCTTGGGTTGTAGCCCTCACAGTCAAGCTAGCTTATGCGTATACACTATCGATTCGATTTCCATCCGAACCTAGCTAACCTTTGAACGCCTCCGGTACTCTTTAGGAGGCAACCGCCCCAGTTAAACTACCCATCAGACACGGTCCCTGAACCGGATAACGGTCCAGGTAAGAACAAGAGATATACAAGGGTGGTATTTCACTGGTGACTCCACTTAGACTAGCGTCTAAGCTTCGAAGTCTCCCACCTATGCTACACATGTATATCCCCGGCTCAATGCCAAACTGTAGTAAAGCTGCACGGGGTCTTTTCGTCCTGCTGCGGACAGACGGCATCTTTACCGTCAATGCACTTTCACCGAGCTCTTCGTTGAGACAGTACCCATATCATTACGCCATTCGTGCGGGTCAGAACTTACCTGACAAGGAATTTCGCTACCTTAGGACCGTTATAGTTACGGCCGCCGTTCACTGGGGCTTCAGTTCGAGGCGTAAACCTCTTACCTTAACCTTCCAGCACCGGGCAGGCGTCAGCCCCTATACATCCACTTTCGTGTTAGCAGAGACCTGTGTTTTTGGTAAACAGTTGCATGGGTTCGTTAGCTGCGGCCCTCTTACGAGGGCAAGCCTTATTCCGAAGTTACGGCTGCTTGTTTGCCGAGTTCCTTAACGAAGAATCACTCGTACACCTTGGTCTACTCGACCTGAGCACCTGTGTCGGTTTGCGGTACGGATAGAATAGTTCACGCGTTTGAGGCTTTTCTAGTCAGCACTATTATAGGAATCAAGCCAAAAGGCCCTCTCATTCGCAGGTATTTCTCCTACTTAGACGGATATAACCATGAATCCGCTCCTACTAACATGCCGCGCACATCAAACAAAACTACACTAGTACGGGAATATTAACCCGTTGTCCATCGCCTACGCTACGCGCCTCGGCTTAGGACCGACTAACCCTGGGACGATTATCGTGGCCCAGGAAACCTTGCTCTTTCGGTGGGCAGGATTCTCACCTGCCTTATGGTTACTCATTCCAGCATTCTCACTTCCTAACGCTCCACCAAATCTTACAATTTGACTTCAATGCAGATAGGAACGCTCCTCTACCACACGTATATAAATATACGCATCCATGTCTTCGGTATTATGCTTAGCCCCGTTACATTTTCCGCGCAAGATTTCTTGACGAGTGAGCTGTTACGCACTCTTTAAATGAATGGCTGCTTCTAAGCCAACATCCTCGTTGTTTAAGAAATCTCACCTCGTTTCCCACTTAGCATAAATTTAGGGACCTTAGACGATGGTCTGGACTGTTTTCCTTTTGAGCGACGAGCTTAGCCCCGCCGTTCTGACTGCCGTAGTTCCACTAATGGTATTCGTAGTTTGTCAAGGTTAGGTAATCTTGCGACCCCTAGACCGAAACAGAGCTCTACCCCCATTAGCTACCGTACGACGCTAGCCCTAAAGCTATTTCGAGGAGAACCAGCTATCTCCGAGTTCGATTGGCATTTCACCGCTAACCACAGGTCATCCGGGCATGTTGCAATATGCTACGGTTCGGCCCTCCACGCAGTTTTACCTGCGCTTCAGCCTGCCCATGGTTAGGTCACCCGGTTTCGGGTCTATTCACTACTACTATGTCGCCCTATTCAGGCTCGCTTTCACTACGCCTCCGTTAAAAAACTTAAGCTTGCAGCAGTAAATAACTCGCTGGATCGTTCTACAAAAAGCACGCCGTCACCGGACAAGCCGGCTCCGACTCTTTGTACGCACATAATTTCAGGATCTATTTCACTCCCCTTCCGGGGTTCTTTTAACCTTTCCCTCACGGTACTTGTTCACTATCGATCATAAGATATATTTAGCCTTGGAAGGTGGACCTCCCGGATTCAGTCAGGGTTTCACGTGTCCCGACCTACTCGACAACATAAATGATAAGGTTTGCGATACTTAGCATACTAGACTATCACTATCTATGGTGCAACTTTCCAGTTGCTTCTGCTCGCTTCGCAAATTTCTGACCTTATACAGATTAATGGTAGAATCTGTTTCCAATACGAAATTCTGGATAAATCCAAAGCTTCGTACTGGGTATTTATGTGTCACAACTCCCTAATAACATTCGTCTACCAACTTATTCATCTGAGCAAATTGCCAGATGAAAGTCATTAAAGTTTGGGCTGTTCCGCTTTCGCTCGCCACTACTGACGGAATCATTGGTTATTTTCTATTCCTCGGGGTACTAAGATGTTTCAGTTCTCCCGGTTACCGCATCTCATCCTATATATTCAGACAAGTGCTAACAGACATTACTCTGTCAGGGTTTCCCCATTCGGACATCTCCGGATATAACGCATATTTGGCTGCTTCCCGGAGCTTTTCGTAGCTCATCACGTCCTTCATCGGTATCTTATGTCAAGGCATTCTTTGTGTGCGCTTGAGTAACTTTTTACGATTAGTATGTATAAAACATACTCAAAGTGCAATTTGACTGGTCGTTGGTGATTACCAACAGCCGTTTGTCTTAAATTGCTTATCTCTAATATTTTCAATTATTTTCTAATTGCTTATCTCTAATATTTTCTTAAAATATTATATTTATTCAAATTGTTAAGTTTCTAAACCGAAGGACTTAGCTAAATTAAATGAAAATCAATTAATTTGGCCCCGCCCTTGAGTTTACGATTACGGCTTAATTTGGGGTTACTTTCCCGTTTAAGACTTTACCTAAACTCAAGTTGTCAAACAATAATATCAATTTTAACAGATATAGTCAATACTCCTATGATGTCTTTGTTGCAACAGTTTGGATACTAATAACGAACGAAATACGAATTTATATTAGGATCAATTTATAAACATTTTACACTCTACTCTTGTCTGATTGATGTTTTTTCGGTAAAATACATCGGTAGTTATTTATAACTTGGGGCATTAGCTCAGTTGGCTAGAGCGCCTGCTTTGCAAGCAGGAGGTCATCGGTTCGAGCCCGATATGCTCCACCACCATTTAGATAACTATACAAGGGCGATTAGCTCAGTTGGTTAGAGCGCGTCACTGATAATGACGAGGTCGGAGGTTCGAGTCCCTCATCGCCCACCATTTATATAAAGACTTAAATCCATCAATCTTAGATGGATTTTTTTATTACACAAAAAATTAAGATCAAATAAAAAAGCTCCACTGATTAACAGAAGAGCTTCTTCTTAACAACTTATGTAGTGCAACAACGTTAGAACGTATATTCAGTGACTGAATTATCGACTGAGTTTTCAGCTTATAATAAGTTGTCAGTACTGATAAAAAACAACTTATCGATATCGACCTAGCTCACCAATGATTGCTCATTAGTTGCTAGTTTATCTCCCTAGAAAGGAGGTAATCCATCCGCACGTTCCCGTACGGATACCTTGTTACGACTTAACCCCAATCATCTCCCCTACCTTAGGGCGAGGCATGCTCACACGTCAGGTATTGGCGACTTTCATGGCTTGACGGGCGGTGTGTACAAGACCCGGGAACGTATTCACGGTAATATGCTGACTTACCGTTACTAGCGATTCCAGCTTCAAGCAGGCGAGTTTCAGCCTGCTATCCGAACTGAGACCGGCTTTGATGGGATTTGCTCCGTCTCGCGACTTAGCTGCCCTTTGTACCGGCCATTGTAGCGTGTCTGTAGCCCTAGACATAAGGGTAATACTGACCTGACGTCATCCCCCCCTTCCTCCCTGTTACCAGGGCAGTCTGTTTAGAAAAATACAACTAAACATAAGGGTTGCGCTCGTTGATGGACTTAACCAAACATCTCACGACACGAGCTGACGACGGCCATGCAACACCTGTCACTGCGCTCAATAAAGCACTTTTTCCTTTCGGAAAAATTCGCAGGATGTCAAGCCTAGGTAAGGTTCTTCGCTTACTTTCGAATTAAACAACACGCTCCACCGCTTGTGCGGGTCCCCGTCAATTCCTTTATGTTTTAGTCTTGCGACCGTACTCCACAGGCGGGATGCTTAACGCGTTAGCTTCGCTACTGTCGGGGTCGATACCGACAACAGCTAGCATCCATAGTTTACGGCGTGGACTACCGGGGTATCTAATCCCGTTTGCTCCCCACGCTTTCGTGCCTTAGTGTCAAGAATAAGCCAGTACCCTGCCTACGCCATTGGTGTTCCTCCTAATATCTACGGATTTCACTCCTACACTAGGAATTCCAGGTACCTCTCTTATCTTCTAGCTTAGCAGTTCGAGTAATGTTTATATGGTTGAGCCATACGCTTTCACTATTCGCTTACTATGCCACCTACGCAACTCTTTACGCCCAGTAATTCCGGATAACGCTTGGATCCTCCGTATGACCGCGGCTGCTGGCACGGAGTTAGCCGATCCTTATTCGTATGTTACCATCATAATTTTCACATATAAAAGCAGTTTACGACCCGAAGGCCTTCATCCTGCACGCGGCGTTGCTCCATCAGACTTTCGTCCATTGTGGAAAATTCCCTACTGCTGCCTCCCGTAGGAGTCTGGGCCGTTCTCAGTCCCAGTCTGGCTGATCATCCTCTCAGACCAGCTAATGATCGTCGCCTTGGTGAGCTTTTACCTCACCAACAAGCTAATCATACGCAGGCTCTTCCCAAAGCGCTTAAAGCTTTACTCCTTAGAGCACATGCGGTATTAGACACCATTTCTGGTGCTTATCCCTCACTTTGGGGTAGATTCCTACGCGTTACTCAGCCGTCCGCCGCTCGTGTACCTCCGAAGAGGCCTTACCGCTCGACTTGCATGTATTAGGCACGCCGCCAGCGTTCATCCTGAGCCAGGATCAAACTCTCCAAAAAAAGAATTTGTTCTCTTATAAAACAATTCAAAATGAACTGACGTTGATTGCACTACATAAATTGTTAAAGGTCAAAATTTTTCTAGGAGTATCTAAACGACCTCCTGAAAGACTCCGTTTATTCTATATTAAATATGGCAAAAATGTCAACACTTATTACCAATTATCTTATAGTTCTTCGATTTCTTCGTCATTTTTATCAATTAATGTCAGTGAGACTACTTCATCTCCATCATTAATTCTCATGATTCTAACACCTTGAGTAGCTCTTCCTAACTGAGGAATATCCTTCAATCCAAGTCTAATAGCCTGTCCCTGTTGTGAAATTATCAGAACTTCTTGATTGTCTTCTTTTCCTAGGGTTTTAACTCCGACCAATTGACCAGTTTTTGTATTAACAACAGCTGATCTAATTCCAACTCCACCTCGTGAGTGTGCTGTAAATTGAGATATTTTTGTTCGCTTACCGTATCCATATTTACTAATTACAAATATATCTGAGTTTTCTTCAACGATATCCATTCCAATGACGTGATCATCTTTTCGTAGTCTTATTCCTCTAACACCTCTACTAACCCTTCCCATAGGCCGTGCGTCCTTCTCATGGAATCTTATTGCCTGACCTTGTGAGGTAGAAATTACTACTTCATTGCTACCATTTGTCATTCTTATCCATTTAAGCTCATCGCCTTCGTCTAGATTTATAGCTATAAGACCAGAACTTCTTACGTTTGCATATTGTTCAAATGGAGTCTTTTTTACTACACCCTTAACCGTACACATGATTAGATTGGCTGCTTGATCAGTCTTATTGATATTTAGAACAGAGCTAACAACCTCTTCTGGCTGTAACTGCAGTAAGTTTACTAATGCAACACCTTTTGCGCTTAGCAATGTAGATGGAAGTTCGTAAGTCTTCATTCTAAAGACTCTACCCTTATTGGTAAAGAATAGTAAGAAGTCATGAGTAGAAGCATTAACAACATGCTCTATGTTGTCTTCTTCTCTTGTAACCATTCCTCTTCTTCCTTTTCCACCTCTACCTTGTTTCTTGTAGTCAACAATAGATGTTCTCTTGATGTAATTAGCGGCGGTAAGAGTAACTACTACCTGTTCGTCTGCGATTAGGTCTTCGTCGCTTAATTTTCCAAGTTCAGAATTCACAACTTTAGTTCTTCTCTCGTCAGCATACGTCTTCTTAACTTCTTCTAGTTCATCTTTAATAATCTGTAAAATCTTAGTTTCATCGGCAAGAATGGCTTCTAGTTCAGCTACCAACTTTAGAAGATCGGCTAATTCATTCTCTATATCTTTTCGGTCTAGGCCAGTAAGTCTTCTTAACTGCATAGCTAGGATAGCTCTGCATTGTATCTCGGTTAATTTAAACTCTTTTATTAGGTTTGCTAGTGCTTCATCATAGGTCTCGGACGCTCTAATTGTTGCAATTACTGCATCAATGTTATCTAAAGCTATCTTAAGACCTTCGAGTATATGCGCTCTCTCTTTTGCCTTCCTTAATTCATACTCGGTTCTTCTTCGAACAACTACTTGTCGATGTTTAATGTGCTCTTTGATGATGTCCTGTAGTCCAAGTATTCTTGGTTGGATGCCATCTATAAGAGCTAGCATGTTGAAATGGAAAGTAGATTGAAGTGGAGTTAGTTTGAATAATTGATTTAATAACTTGTTAGCAAAAGCATCTTTCTTAAGATCTATTACTATTTTTACATCACCTCTAGAACTTTCGTCTCTAATATCTGATATGCCTACAATTTTCTTGTCGTGTACTAAATCCGCAATCTTAGTAATCAAGGATTCTTTGTTTAAGCTATAAGGGATCTCAGTAATAACAATCTGATCTCTTTTCTTTCCTTCACCACTTACAACTTCTGCAACACCTCTAGTTACAACTCCACCCCTACCTGTTGCGTATGCAGTTTTTATGGATTCTTTACCATATATAACTCCTCCTGTTGGGAAGTCAGGTCCTTTAACGAATTCAAGCAAATCATCTAGGACTGCATTTTCATTATTAATCTGGAAAATAGTAGCATCAATAATCTCGCCTAGATTATGTGGCGGGATATTTGTGGCCATACCAACTGCAATACCTAGCTGTCCGTTTAAAAGTAGATTAGGAACTTTTGCCGGTAGAACCACAGGTTCCTGAAGTCTACCGTCGTAGTTTTCTCTAAAATCAACAGTTTCTTTATCTATATCAACAAGCAACTCTTCTGCTAGTTTTTGCATCTTCGCTTCGGTATATCGCATAGCTGCTGGAGGATCTCCATCCATTGAACCGAAGTTACCCTGTCCATTTACTAGTAAGTATCTCATGCTCCAAGGCTGAGCCATTCTAACCATAGCGTCATAGATAGCTGCATCGCCGTGAGGATGGAAATCTCCCATCACAGCACCAACAACATTTGCACTCTTTCGGTGCCTGGAGCCAGATTTTAGGCCGTCTCTATTCATTGTGTACAGAATTCTTCTATGTACAGGTTTAAGGCCGTCTCTAACATCAGGAAGAGCTCTAGATACAATCACACTCATTGAATAACGAAGGTAATTATCCTCCATTACATTTTCAATTGATCTCTTTTCTACATTCTTAGAATGCGGATCTACAAGTTCTGCTTCTTTAAATAATTTTTCTTGTTCGATTGATTTATCTTCTTCCATACTAAATATCCAAGTCCTTTACAAATTTTGCGTGTGTCTGAATGAAATTCTTTCTAAGCTCTACTTCTGTACCCATTAATTTATTAAATATTGCGTCTGCTTTCTCGGCATCTTCAACTTCAACTTTTATAAGAACTCGTTTTTCGGGATCCATAGTAGTATCGAAGAGCTGATCTCCATCCATTTCTCCAAGTCCTTTATATCGCTTCTGTTCAATAAATCCAGCCTGCTTGTATAGTTCATCGGTTTCTACAATTTTATCTCCAGCCTTGGTTCTGCGCTCAATAGCTTCATTTATAATTTTTTCTAGATCATCTTCATCATATATATAAATACTAGACTTTCTACCTGGCTTAACTAATTCAAATAAAGGCGGCTTAGCAAGATATAAATGCCCTCCCTCTATAACTGGAGCCATATATCTAAAGAAGAATGTCATTAACAATGTAGCGATATGACTTCCATCAACATCGGCATCTGTCATTATAATTATTCGATCATATCTTAACCCCTTAATATCAAACGAATCTTGAATTCCAACACCCAAACCTTTAATAAGGCTAATTATTTCGTTGTTTGCTAGCATTTTATCCAATCTAGCTCTTTCAACATTAAGCACTTTACCTCTCAAAGGAAGTATTGCTTGAGATTTACTGTCACGACCAGTTTTAGCAGATCCACCCGCTGAATCACCCTCTACTAAGAATATTTCTGAATCTTTAGGGTCTTTATTTGAACAATCCGCTAGTTTTCCTGGTAAAGATGCTCCATCAAGAATTCCTTTTCGTAGAATATTCTCTCTGGCAGCTCTTGCAGCTTTTCTTGCTCTTGCAGCAAGCAAACCTTTATTTACAATCTTTCTACCTACGGCTGGATGTTCTTCAAGGTAGTAGGTGAAGTATTCATTCATCACTTGTTCGACATAACCTCTAACTTCTGGGTTTCCTAATTTATTCTTAGTTTGTCCTTCAAACTGAGGATCAGGTAGTTTTACTAAAATAATCGCAGTAAGGCCCTCTCTAGTATCATCACCAGACAAGTTCTCTTCTTTATCTTTTATTAGACCTTGCTTTCTGGCGTAATCATTAATAACTCTAGTTAAAGCTGATCTGAATCCAGTTAAATGAGTTCCCCCGTCTGGATTAAGAACGTTGTTGGCAAAAGATTTAATAGTTTCTACATATGCATCGGTATATTGAAGAGATATTTCAACCTGAACTTCATTTACTGTTTTGTCTACGTAGAAAATATCTTCATCCACTGAATCTCTGTTAGCATTCAAGTGCTTAACATAACTTTGAATACCGCCTTCAAAGTAAAAACTAAATCTCTTAGCTTTTTCTTCGCTAATCAAGGTGGTTCTTATTCCCTTAGTTAGATATGCTGCATGTCTTAATCTATCTAGAATTTGATCATAAGAAAAATTTATAGCTGGAAAAATAGTGTCGTCAGGATAGAAAGTAATTTCCGTTCCTTGTTTATCTGTCTTACCTACTACTTTTAAATCGGATTTAGGAGCGCCTTTTTGATACTCTTGTTCGTGAATTTTTCCTTCTTTATAAATTCGAACAATTAGTTTGTTACTTAAAGCATTAACAACACTACTTCCTACTCCGTGAAGACCTCCAGAAACTTTATAACCACCATCTCCGAATTTTCCACCTGCATGCAGAACTGTTAACACTGTTTCAACTGTGCTCTTTCCAGTCTTTGGATGAATATCTGTCGGGATACCACGACCATTATCAATAACTGTGATTCCACCATCAGCGAGCATTTTAACAGTAACTTCAGTTGCGTAACCCGCCAAAGCTTCATCGATGCCATTATCAACCAACTCCCAGACTAAATGATGCAGTCCTTCTAATCCAGTTCCACCAATGTACATACCCGGTCTCTTTCGAACCGGTTCAAGTCCTTCTAATACTGTAATCTGATTAGATGTATATTCGTTTGAATTTTTATTTGCCACTTAAAATTAATCCCTCGTATTAAGTTTTTAAATTCCCACTTTCTATTCATTATATTCTAACAACGTGATTCTATCAACACCCAACACTCAAATGGTACTGAATACAAATTTTACTTAATAACCTTGTTTTAATCATAGTGTCTATGGTTAAATTAAAGATGAAAATAGATAAAAATAAAAATGTTAGAAAAAATATTATCAACACTACCCTATGATAACAGCCAGATACATAAACTAGGTTTCTATCTTAACAGATTAAAAAAAGAAAAAAGTATTCGAAGTTTTGGTATATTTTTTATTTTATTAGCATTTTTAATGCAGTATTTCGCAGTTATTAATCCCCCTCAACCGAGTGTCGCCAATTCATCAAACGATATTATTAACGGTGGTTTCACTAGTGCGTCTCAGGCAGCCTACTATTGTAATAACAACACCCAAGACTATAAATACATATTAAATTTCTACGGCGTAACTTGTGATTCAGTCTCTAAAGCCAAAACGATAACCTTGAATTCAAGAGATTATAGAGGCGATTTATGGTCTATGGGCAGAAACGACGTCGGAAGCTTAGCAGGAGAAACACCAAGTCCTCAGATTCACGGTCAAACTTACTACATCAGATACCTCTGGTCATGGGATGCCTCAAAAACCACCTCTAATTACAAAGCTTTAGATGTAAGTAATGGAACCCATAAACTTTTCTTGTTATTTAATTGTGGAAATATAACTTCTGTAGGATTTCCTACTCCAGTAACACAATCTCCTAAGTTATCGATTATGAAGACAACTGTGCCCGGAACACCTCAAGCGAATTCGAAAATTAAGCCAGGAACAGAAGTTGCATTTAGAATCATAATAAGCAATTCAGGTGGCCAAGCCGACAATCTCATCTTAAAGGATACTAATTCAGCCTCTCTTAAATACATAAGTCAAACTTCTAATGGTGCAAGTAATTTCTCCTATAGCGATGCGACTGCTACTGCCACATGGAAGATAAATAAGATAAACGCTGGATCTAACGGGTATTATCTTGATGTAAAATATTCTCTCTTAAATACAGCCAAAAATGGTTCAAGTGTATGTAATTCGGCTAATCTAAGCGGGTCTGGAATTGTTGACTTAACTACAAATAAAGTATGTTTCACCGTATCTAATATAGCACCTCCACCACCACCCACCCCATCTACTTGCCCATACGATAAGCTAATAAATCTTAGCGATTCTAGATGCATTCCATGCTCAAACGACAACAAAATAATTGCTTCAGATTCGAAATGTAAGAATTGCATGCAATATATTAGCTCAAATAATGCAAACGCATGCGTTATTTACAACAAGTCTGCTCTAAACTTAACTACTAACAGTTTAGGAGTTAAAGGAAATACAGCCAAAGCTAATGATGTAATTAAATACACACTAACCGCTAAAAATGGCGGAACAAGCGATATTAAGAGCTTTATTTTCCAGGATAATCTTAGTTATGTGCTTGATTATTCGACACTAGTGCAAGCCAAGGGAGTAGCTCTTAAAAATAATTCTGTAGTGTTCCCTGCCACCACTCTTAAGGCAGGAGAAACTAAGAGTGTTTCTTTCGAGGTTAAAATATTAAACCCAATACCGTATACTCCAGTTTCTACGAGCGACCCACTCTTATATAACCTTACGCTCACAAATACATATGGAAATACTTTAGTAATCAAATTACCATCAAGTCCAGCTAAGGCAGTTGAGTCAACAATTCACTCCCTACCTAATACTGGCCCTGGAGGAAGCATGCTTCTCTTAGGACTTGTGGCTATATTCGCGGGATATTTCTTCTACCGATCTAGATTATTAACAATAGAAGCAAATATAGCCGCAAAAGATGCTTCTTCAAGGAGTATGCAATGAAAGAAAAACACTTAGTCAATCATGAATACGATAAGGGTGACGAGATCACTCACGAGAAAGAAACTTCTCTATATAATCATGAAACTAATAAAGAGTCTTCTAATGAAGAAAAAAGAACGGAAATGCTAGAGAAAACTAGAAATGAGACTGAAAAGCTATACGAAGACGATAAACAAGATATTAAAGAAAAAATTAATCAGCACTTAGACGAAAAAGATCCGTCTAAAGCTAAATCTCTTTATACAAATAGTTATCTAAGTAGAGTTACTGCAAGCAATGAACTTAGACACATTCAAAGAAAGCTCAATCCTATAGATAAATTGGGTAGTCATTTTATTCACCAAAAAGGTATAAGTAAAGTAAGTGAACTAACTTCTAGTACTATATACCGCCCTTCCGGTGTCCTTGGGGGAGGTATTTTAGCCTTCGTGGGCACACTTATGTATTACTTCTATGCTAAGCATACAGGCCTTAGCTATAATTATTTATTAGCCTTAATATTATTTGTTGCAGGTTTTGTAGCTGGCGTTGCGATCGAGTTATTGTTTAAATTATTTAGAACAAAGATTTAAAATTATTTAACCCTGATTTATCTTGTAGTTAACGCCGCCTTCATCATCGACGTAAACATTTTCATTAGGCTTTGCGCTATCTTGTTGAGGCGCCGGTGTATTGATAGACATAGAGTTGTTTACTGCCTGAGTTGGAACGCTAGGTTGAGTCTTGGCTACTATGTTTTGTCTTTTAGCTAACCAATCATCTAGGAAAGATCCTCCTAATTTAGGTGGCGGAGAAGATGACCGAGCAGTCATAGGCTTATCGGGAATACCACTAGGATTAATTCCTCCGACATTAGGAGCAGAAACGGGCAATACCTCTTCAGTTTTCATTCTATCAAAGATAATCTTCTCCACATCAGCTCTAGGATGCCCATACTTAGCCTTAGAAAGCTGTCTCAATGCATCTGCGAGCTTTTTATTGGGTTCGCCTAATTGAGGCAGTGTAGCCATTGTAAATGGCTGCGTTGGCACTCCATGAACTAAAGTTCTGACAATAGTATTGAAGTTTGGAACTCTCAGCAGATCTTCTGTGTCAAATATCGGCTGGAAGTACTTTCCAACCGTCTCTACATCGTTTTGACCTATTCTAAATGAGACTATTGTACCTATATTACCGAATACTGCGTCTCGAATTTCCTGAGAAAGCTGAGTCGTAAACTGATTGGCAACAATTAGATTCAATCTGAACTTTCTTGCTTCAGACATTATTGTAGCCAAGCTATCTGTTGAGAAATTTTGGAACTCATCTACATATAGGGAGAAGTCTTTTCTTTCTGATTCCGGCAGATCAACCCTGCTCATGGCTGCTGCCTGAAATTTCATTACAAAAATCATGCCAAGAAGCCTAGAGTTTAGTTCACCGGTGCTTCCCTTACTAAGATTCACTAATAGAATCTTACCTTCGTCCATGATTTGTCTGATGTTGAAAGAACTCTTAGATTGACCGATTATATTTCGCATCATGTCATTACTTAGAAATGCTCCGAATTTACTAACAAACCAGTTAACCATGTCCCCGAATTCACTAGATCTCTGACTTTGAGGCATTTCTTTCTTCCAGAAGTCTATTACGCTTTGATCTGTTACGTACTTCAATTTTTGATCTACAAATTTTGTGTCTCTAAATAATTTAGGGATATCTACGAAAGTTCCACCTTCTGGATCGGCCATAACTGTCAATGCGGCCATTCTGAATAAATGTTCATATCTTGGACCTATAATTCCCTGATGCTGTGGATCATAAAGCTTATACAGCATGTTTATTGCTTCCTGAATTAAGAAGTCTTTTTGATCAGGATTATCGAATTCAAATAAGTTAAGTCCCATCGGATAATCCATTTCACCTGGTGCGAAATAAATTACATCTTCCGTTCTGGATTTTGGAACCATGGCAAGCAAGTCTTCCACCGTATCTCCATGCGGATCAACGAAAGCAAAACCGTCACCATTCAACATATCCTGCAAAGCTAAATTCTCTAAGAATATAGATTTACCTGTACCCGTCTGACCAACTGCATATAAATGTCTTTGTCTGTCCGACTTAGATAATCTAATAGGTTTCTTGGCACTCCTAAAGACGTTATATCCAAGAAGCAATCCTTCATCAGCCATATTTCTTGGGCCGTCCACTTGTTTAGATGCCTGCTTAGCTAACTGACTTGTAGGAATGTTATTCTGTTCTGGAAAATGGAAAATGGTTGCAAGCTCAACTGAATTTAGAATATTTTCTGTTTTTTCTTGAGGGAAAAGTCTCATCGCATATGACGTTACAAGCTCATCTATCTTTTTAGAATGAACGAATTTAAATCCATTCTTACCTGGAAGATCATATAAAGAAAAACTAGATGTAATTTGGCTCAACAGAACTTGTGCTCTTGTATTTACATTTGAAGACACCACTACTCTTATAAGTGTTTCAAACCCCTGACTTCTCGTTTTATCGTCTATGGAGTCAATGGTAGCTTGCTCAAGATTAGATAATTCTTTCTTGTCTGAATCTTTATTCTTTGAATCATCTGGGTGTCTAACTATCGCTAATAAAATGTTTTTAGACCACCAAGTAATTTCATCTAGGATCTTATTCTTGCCACCTTTTTTACCTTTTCTCTTAGATGCAGATAATTTAGTGGCATTTTTTCTCCAAGAATCATCTGTTGGTCTTATCAATAACTGTATAGAAACACCATCTTCTTTACCTAGACCCGCTAACGAACTAAGCAATGACTGCATAGGATCTCTTTTTATGTCTTGATATGTGGCAATTGGAAATGCGTAAGATTCCTTAAGTTCAAATTCGCCGCCTAGGACTCCGTTCAACTTACCTACTTCATTAAAAATATTGTGTTCGTTAACTTCTTCCAATTGTGCTGTCGGATAAGCACTGATGACTGCCTGTTTGACAACCTCTACCATAGATACTGGAGCGACCGCATAAAAGTTAATAAATCCGTTATCCCCTATTATTTCAAAAGCAAAGTGTTTTTGACCATAAAAATTTCCTGAAAAACCTTTAGTAATTGTGCTCGCTATAATATTGTAAATTGTTTGAGCCTTGCTGATACTTTCTTCATTTACATCTCTTTGGTCTCTGTTGGAGGACTCTATGTCGTCGCTTGAAGGTGGAAGATGAATTAATAACGGGACCATTTTTAAAGATCTCTCGTAATTCTTCTGTTCCCTAAACTTCTTTCTTACATTATAGAAAATAATAGGAGAAACAATCAGTATTATTCCTAGTATTATCGCAATGATTTCTAATGTTGTTTTCATTTTCTATTCACCGTCTTGAATTATCTTGTTATATCTCTTTTTTATATAATCTACCTTAAGAGAATTTAATGCCTTAACTTGAATAAAAGGATCTTCTTTGTATGTATGCACGATGTGCTCTACTCTCTCTATCCATTCTTTCTCTATGAGATCATCATCTTGGGCCACCGACGGATTATTCGAATTAAAACTAGGATTATTATTGTTGTCTGCAATTACAGGAATAGTTGGAGCAGAAGTTGCACCAGGAATTGTGTTGTGTAAGCCAATACCAGAGTCATCTATTGGTCTAGGTAATTTATTGTTCTGACTATCTATGTCCATAAGGATATATTATACATTTTTAAATTAAATACCTTAACCTTTTTTAGGCCTTGGATGAATGTATTCTAAATAGAGGTAGATTAAGACGCCCAGAATTGAAGTTACGATAATGTCTTTAGCAGAAAGTTGTCCTAGTGTTTCCAAACATAAAATTAAAGTTGCAACAAGCATAATTATAAAACTAAGTTTTACTGGGTTTTTAATAAAATATCCGAATTTATGACCTAAAAGAATAATAAAATATATATAAACATAAATATTAACGGCGAATAATAGAATTCCTGAGACTAAAATCAATAAATTTAAGCTATTAGGGTTAAATAAACCATAAAATAAGCCATCTAATACTAGTATTAACGTAATTATTCTTAGCTTTTTACTCTTTAAATATTTATTCATGTTCTTTTAAATTAAAATACTGCCCTTCTATTATAAGGCAGTATTGATTATTTTACTAAGGTGCCCAGGTAACAAAACCGCCCATTTAAAATTATTATATAGCGCTTGTTACCTAAAGGCATTATGACTGACCGCTCTAATAGCCTTTAGGGCTATATTGAGCGATATTTCCTAGTTTCTGACCCTCGAGCCGGAAACTTTCTCCAAATTGTAAGTGTTTTTTGTTTTTGTAATTACTTACCCTTTTAATATAGCAAATTTATTCAAAAAAGTCAATCATATATTGCCCTTATGCTTCCATTAATTTATTACTTCAGCGAATCGATCTTATGTAAATATTGAACAACTAGTTATCTATTTAGTTATTCAATTAATATGTTGTAAGGAAGTGTTTTATCCTATAAATAACTTCTTAAAAGACTTATACACAGCTTTATATACTAATTAAGCATAAATGTTATTGACGTAGCTTAAATTATTAACTATTATATCTTTAGCACTGAATAAAATAAGTGCTCAAAAACAAAAACAGCTTTCTGAAACAACGGCTTCTCGCAGGCCGTTGTTCCATCCAAGGAGCATTATAAAAACACAATCAAAAAATAAAAATCTCAGTCCCGGCTTAAAATGCCGGGGCTTTTAATATAAGCTTTATTGACCGAAATAGCTCTATCTGTTAAAATGAGTAATCATAAAAGTATAAATAGGAACGAAGGGAGAAATAGTCTATATCTAAGATGACTCGCTTAAACGGCGAAATCAGGGCACCTAGACTTAGAGTCATCGATGAGGATGGCAGTCAGCTAGGAATCCTAAGCCTAAGAGAAGCGATTAGTATTGCTGAAGAACGTGATTTGGATTTGGTGGAAATTTCACCAGAGGCAGATCCGCCTATCGCAAAAATTACTGATTGGGGAAAATATAACTACAAGAAGACTAAACAACTTCAGAAAAGTAAAAAAGCCTCAAAAGCAGTTGAATTAAAACAAATTAGATTTGGTTTAAAGATTGGCGAACACGATTTAGACATCAAGATCAATAAAGCTAATAAATTTCTAGAGAGTGGCAATAAGGTAAAGTTCAATATAGTTTACAAAGGCCGAGAACAAGCTCACAAAGAATTAGGTTTTACTCTAGCTAACAAGATCATGGAAAAGTTTGGTGATACAATTATAGTAGATCAGTCCCCTACTCTAGCAGGTAGACAATTAAGTTTCGTAATAAGGAGCAATCATGCCAAAGTTAAAAACTCATAGCGGTACAAAAGATAGAGTTAAAATCTCTAAGAATGGAAAAGTTCGTGTTGGAAGTCCTAACAGGAACCACTTTCTAATGAAAAAATCTGGTTCTCGAAAGAGAAGCCTTAGAGGACTTAAAACAAGAAGTGGGAAAGCCGCACGAATTATTAAAACTAAACTTGGTGCTTAAAGGAGAATTATGAGAGTAAAAAGAGGCGTTACGGCGCATAAACGACATCAGAAAGTTAGAAAATCAGTTAAAGGTTTTAGTAAATCTTACCGATCTAGCGTTCGAAGAAGTAAACAAGCAATAACTAAATCCCTAGTTTACGCAACTAGAGACAGAAAAAATAAGAAAAGAACTTTTAGACAAACTTGGAATACAAGAATTAATGCAGGTGCTAAATTAAATGGCACTAATTATTCTAAGCTAATTGCAGCTTTAAAAGCAGCAAACGTAGAATTAGACAGAAAAGTTCTATCTGAACTAGCAGTTAACGAGCCAAAAGCTTTCACTGCAGTAGTTAAAACAGTTATTAAATAATTACTTTGCAAATAAAATAAAGCCAGCTTAGATTAAAGCTGGCTTTATTTGTAGACCACCTATAAGCCGGGTTCTGTTCCTATTTAAAAATAGGAGCCGATCATCTATCTTGGCCCTCAATTACTTGTGGGCTCTAGCGGTTATTGTGGATATTAGCGGGACACTTTGAGTTTTAGACTCAAAAAATCCATCTCCTTGCAGCAGGTAGGGTTTACCTTTTTCATGCGTCACCGCACAAAAATGTGAGCTCTTGCCTCACTCTTTTCACCTTTACCGATAAAATCGGAAGTATCGTCTCTGTGGCACTTTCCCTAAACTTAACGTTTGGTTGCCGTTAGCAACTACCTTTTCCCTGTGCTGCCCGGACTTTCCTCGTATTTAATGTACGCGATCAGCCAGTGATCTACCCCTATATTATACTGCTAAAGACTATTTTTGGCTAGATTGGCGTCTAGGGCTTTATTAACTTCAGCATCAGCAAGTTTATTTAGTTCTCTAGGAACATGCTGGAAAGTTATTTTATTAAATTTTTTACATATTTCTTTTATTGACTCATTGATTGGCCAAAGATCTCTATTCTTAACTTTGAATATGCCCTTCATTTGATTGATAACTAGCAGGCTGTCCATGTATATTTCTACTTCTTTGGCACCTAATGTCACTGCATTTTCAACGGCTAACTTTAGTGCGGTATATTCAGCCTGGTTGTTAGTTGTTATACCTAAGTAGACCCCTTTTTGAACGATTAAATTATCATTACCGTCAAATATTACATATCCAGACGCAGACGGACCCGGATTGCCTCTAGATCCTCCATCAGTAAATATTTTAACTATGTCGAGAGGGTCTTCATTCATAAACGTGTGTTCTTTCATTTCGATTTCTGGTCTTGGAGTAGTATCTATCTCATCTATAGCGTTTGCAAGTTCCCTGTCTTTATCAGAAATTTTTTTTTCACCTTCATGAGTAATTAACCAAATTTGTACTACACTCCATTCATTTTCCCATCTTGGATGATGATTGTATTTGTTTGCTAGTTTCGCAACTTCAGTCATAAATCTAAAAGCTTCATCAAAATTTGTGAAGTTAAATTGCTTATATAAACCATGTTTTGTTTCTTTCCACATAAAATAATCTTAACACGTAGTCGTTTTAGATGATAAAATTTAACAATTGATCGGGGTGTAGCGCAGTTGGCTAGCGCACACGGCTGGGGGCCGTGAGGTCGCAGGTTCAAGTCCTGTCATCCCGACCATTAATTATGAGCACTAGAATGTCGGGTCCGAATAAGATCATCTGGAAAAATCCAGGTGGGTATCCTCATATATCTACCTCGGTAAATATGAATATTGAATTCCCTATCTCGTATGTAACAGATAATCATACGCTCGGAAAATCCCGACAATTTAATTATATTATCCTATTAATAAATTAAGAAGTCCGTTTTCAATATTTGTAAGTACTTGAGTTACAGAACTTATTTGAATAATGATAAAGAAAATTAATATTATTGAAATAAAACCATAAGATTCTATCTTATTCATAATTTCTCGAAGTTTATCTGGCGCAAAAGCATACAAAACTCTAGATCCATCGAGCGGAGGGATAGGAATCAAATTAAATACGAACAAAGCTATATTAATTTGTATAAAAATAACTATATCTCTAGCTACGCTAAGACTTATATTATTAAAGAATACTCTAACGCCTACTGCGGCAATAATAGCTAGAAGTAAATTAGTTAAAGGCCCTGCTAGCCCAACAAGCGCCATTCCATATTCTTCATATTTCATTCTAAAATAATCAATTGGAACTGGTTTAGCAGCTAAAATTGGGAAAAGCCCTAGCAAAATCATAATTAGAGGAAGAAGAATAGTGGTCATCATATCAACACTTCTCAAGGGATTGAAGGTTAACCTTCCATGATCTTTGGCCGTTGTGTCGCCAAGCCAATATGCCACATATCCATGCATAGCTTCGTGTAGAGTAATAGAAATAACTAATGTTACAAAAACTACTGCTATCTGCGCTCCGGTTAAATCATTCAACATATATAATATAAATTATATTTCATTTCAGTTTTTTTACTCATTTAATTTATAGTTTTCCACTCCTTTATTGACTATATCTCTAATTTTTAGTAAAATAACACCTTGAATACATAAGGAAATAATAATCATGCAAAAATGTGACATTACTGGTAAAGGAAAGCAATACGGAAACAACGTAAGTTTTTCTCAGAGACACACAAAGAAAGTTTGGAAACCTAATCTTCAAAAGAAGACTATTGTTTTGAATGGTAAAAAAGTTAGCATAAAAGTTAGCACACAGGGTATCCGAATTCTTAAAAAACAAGGTCTTTTAACTAAATAGTTTAAGATTCTTCTAATATAGCCAGTTGAGTTACTTCATTTAATTCAGCTGGTTTTAATTTTAGCTTGGCAACTTTATCTTTTGCATCCATAGCTAATTCTTTAATAGCAGTTTCAATATCAATCTGTTCAACAGGATATTTAAGCTTTGCACTCTTATAATGAGTTGGAACAATGATCTTTGGGTCAAAATTTTTAATTAGCTTAAGTACGCCCGCTGGGTCTAATGTGTATCCATTATCACCTATTGGAACTACTAAAACATCGATGTTTCCTATTCGGTCCAATTCATCTGCATTAAACTCGCCCAACACATGTCCTGTAACAAGTATAGAGATGTCAGCAGCTGTGATCTTGAACATAGTAGCCATTGAACCGCTATCGTCATTCATGAAAGGCTTAGTATCAACACCGACTACAGAAATGTCTCCTACTTCATATTCTCCTGATCCATTAAAATTAAGTCTCGCTCCAGTATTCTGAAAATCGTTAAAGGTAAACAAAGCTACATCTGAATCTTTAGTAATAGATTTTTTATCTAAACTAGTTAAATTATCATCGATAACTAATCTAGTATTCTTATAAGTCACGCTTAGACAGTTTGCTCCGTAGTACTGTAAATCCATCTTATTCTCCTTTAATTTTCATTTAATATATTATGCTCATCTATCAATACTTGTTTTTTTGAATTTAAAACCGATGTTATGAACCTATCCCTTACATCTTTTCGATATTTAAAATCAGACATCTTCATTGCTGAATATCTTATAGTTTTATTCTCTTTTATTTCTAAATTATCTACGTATTTCTGTAGAGAATTAGGATTTACTTCTCCCACAATTAATAAATCTACAGTAACGCTATTGTCCCTAGTAAACTGTCCGGTTAAAATAGCCAATTCTACGTGACCTATAGATTTTAAATCACCTGAATTATCTACAGGATCTCCTTCAACAACTTTTTTAACATTTTTTGGTTGAGTTGAATCACCAAAAATTTCTTTAAGCTGAGGGTAAAATTTAAATTTCTGATTAACTTCATAATATAGCTTGTTGTTATTGCTGTCTGACACAATGATTCCAATGGATAATAAATTACTTAATTCACGTCGAACTGAGTTTATTTGTTCGTCTATTTTTCTTGTAATTTCTCTGACATAAAAAGACCTATTCGGATTACCGTAGAAGAGTTGAAGTAATTTTACCCTAGTTTTAGACCCAAAGAGTTGCTCAATCATTTATTAATAGTATCAAAATAGTGCGCAAAATAAAATCTAGATGTTCAGCTTCGTTGTTATAAGTTCAACAACAGCATCCATTTTTATAGATGAATCAATCCATTGAATACTATTATTCCGATTAAACCACGTCCGCTGACGCTTAGCTAAAGACATTGTGGCGTTGATTATTTGACGCTTGGTTTCTTCTAGATTTTGAGTGCCTTCAAAATAAGATTTCCATTGTCTGTATCCTACGCCCTTCATAATCTCATCATCCCAAGAGTATTGTTTTGCTAAATTTCTAACCTCGTCTTCTAGGCCATCTTCTAGCATTTGATCGACTCTTAGTGATATTCTTTCTCGAAGTTTATCTTTAGGAACTTTTATTCCTATTAATAATGTATTGTCTCTTAGTTCTTTTCTCTTAGGAATCTCTCCGTTGGTCTCAATTAATCTAACTAACCTTCTCTTATTTCTAGTATCCACACTGGAGTAATCTAATTTTTTTTCTTTAATTATTTGCATTAGTTCTTCTAGGCTCTTTAAATCATGATCTTTTCTGTCAAAATTTGGGTCTACTGGTAAAAATTCGAAATCATACATGACTGAATCTACATAAAGCCCAGTTCCACCAACCATTATTGGAAGTTTACCTTTGGAATATATTTCATTGATGACCTTGTTAGCTTTTTTCTTATATTCAGCAGCATTGAAGTCTTCAAGTGGATCAACTATGTCTATTAGATGATGTTCTATTTCTTTTCTCTGCTCTGCATTTGGCTTTGCAGTTCCTATATCTAAACCTCTTCTAACAGTCCACGAATCAGCGCTTACAATCTCACCATTTAAATTCTTGGCAATTTCTATGGCTAAACTAGTTTTACCACTGGCAGTCTCTCCAACAATTACCAATAATGGTGGGTGTTTGTGGGTACTTTTTTTTAACATTTTAAAGAGTCGATTTATTGGTTCTAGATTCGTACTCAGAAACTAATTTATTAATAAATTCTTCTGAAGATACACTGACTTGTGTATCAGAATTTTGTAAATCTGTTCTAATTCTTGGAACTAGTATGGAATTTTCTACTTCTTTCATTCCTATAACTACAATATATGGAACTTTTTGAACTTCAGCAGATCTAATTTTCTTACCAACAGATTCATTGTCATTATCTAACTTAACTCTAAGTCCTCTTTGAGTCGCATTAGCAACAAAATTTTTAGCGTAATTAACTAATTCATCACTTTGATTTAGCGTGACAACTCTTAACTGTTCCGGAGCTAACCACATCGGGAACTTACCGGCAGTATGTTCAATATATACACCTAGGAATCTTTCTATGGATCCTAGTATGGCTTTATGTATCATAACTGGTCGTTTTTTAAGCCCATCACTATCTGTATATTCGAGTTCGAATCTTTCAGGTTGAATAAAATCCAGTTGAACAGTAGCGCATTGCCACTTTCTACCTAACGAATCTCTTACATGTATGTCTATTTTAGGACCGTAGAATGCAGCTTCACCTTCAACTACTTTGAAATCAAGCTTATGGTTTTCAGCCACTTCTTTAATAATTCCTTCAGCCCTAGCCCAGATTTCCTTGTCTCCAAAATATTTTTCACTAGAATCTCTAAAAGAAAGATCAATGCTTAAGGGCAAATCTAATGTCTTATACATTCTATCTACCATACTCAATATATTAGATATTTCGTCTTCAATTTGGTCTAATCTTACAAATGCGTGACCATCATCTGTTGTTAGTGATCTCACTCTTGAAAGACCATGTAATTCTCCACTTTTCTCATCACGATACATAGTAGTAGTTTCCATGTATTTTATTGGTAGATCTTTATAGCTTCTAGGCCTAGAAGAGTAAATTTGAATGGCATGAGGACAGCTCATAGGTCTAATAAGGAAATGCTCTCCGCTTTCAACACTAGTTGCTTCAAATCTTTCCGGATATTTATCATAATGGCCAGATTTTTTATATAAATCTATTTTTGCTATATGTGGAGTCCAGATTGCTTCAAAACCACCAGCTCTTTGTAGTTCCTCAGAATATCTTACTAATTCGTTACGAAGAATCGTACCTCTAGGAGTAAATAGAGGCAATCCAGATCCAACTAAATCACTTGGTACGAATAAGTCTAGTTCCTGCCCTAATTTTCGGTGATCTCTTTTTTTAGCTTCTTCGAGATTATGCAAATATTCATCTAACTCGCTCTTTGTTTGAAAAGCAACTCCATACACTCGCTGCATTTGTTCATTTTTCTCATTGCCTCTCCAATATGCGCCGCTTACTCTAATGAGTTTGAAGTGCCCCACTTTTCCAGTGCTATCAGCGTGAGGACCCCTACAAAGGTCTGTGAAGTCGTTATTGGTATAGAAACTTACTTCATTCACTTTACTATCGTTAAGACTCTCTA